>Ga0315336_1001219_pt1 | contig 53599 bp, 46 predicted proteins | sample ASW5metaG_FD_204512 | JGI IMG/M metagenome (GOLD analysis project Ga0315336, IMG submission 204512) | Ammonia-oxidizing marine archaeal communities from Monterey Bay, California, United States - ASW #5 | ecosystem: Environmental > Aquatic > Marine > Intertidal zone | place: USA: California...
CGTCTTAGCGGCATTTCTTGAAGATGCTGGCGATGGCGCAGCCGACGGACTTGGCGGCTTTGCCGAGGTTCTTCGCCATCTTCTTCGGCTGGGTCAGGGTCTTGAGCGCCTGGCCCGTGGTCTTGACCGCACCGACGGCGAGGGCGGCGACGCGCTTCGGCGCCTCTGCCGGGTTGGAAAGCGTCTTGGCGGTCCAGAGAGCGGCATCGACCGCGTCCGGTATTTTCACACCAAGCGCCGCGCCGACGACCATGGTGGCGGCACCGCCGGTGGCGATCTTACCAACGGTCCGCAGCTTCTTCGCGGTCTTCACGGTCCGGGCGGCGGTTTTGGCGGTGCGCGCGGCTTTGGCGGCTTTACGGCTGGTCTTGGCTTTGCGGAGTGCCTTCTGGTTGGTGCGGTAGGCGGCGTATTTCGGCGAGGTGGCCTTTTTCGAGGCGTTGAGCTTGCGGGCCTGGGCCGAGGTCATGCCGCCTTTGCCGCGGGTCTTGGTTTTGAAGCGATCGCCAACGGCGGTCATTTTCTTGGCAACCGGGAAATTCACTTTGCTCGGTTTGGTTTTGAAGCTGACCCGCGGCTTGGCGGCTTTGGTCAGGGTGGCCTTGACCTTGGTGCGCAGCCGGGCGTGCCGGGCGACGTCGCCGCGATGGCGGAGGTCGGAAAGATTGCTGCCGGCGCGGGCTGTGATCTTGGTGGTCACAGAGCTGCGCAGCGCGAAGCGTTTCTTCTGGGCGGCCAGGCCGGATTTGAGGACATCGGCGCCGCGCGGCTGTTTGGCCAGGGTGGCGGCGATTTTCTGGGTCGACAGGGCGCCGGAACCGATGCTCGGGGCCTTGGCGAGGGCCGGGCTGGCGATGCTGAGAACGACGAGGGCGGCGGTCAGGGTGTTGGCGATGCGGGTCATGGTGTTTCTCCTGTCTGATGAGGAGATCATCGCCTGAACCGGCTTTTTCCGCTGTGCCGTTCGCAACGGGGGTGCTGTGTTAATTGTCACCATTCGTCGAAAATCGAAACGGATCTGGCCCGATACCGTCATGATCATGATGACATGGGTTTGATGTCGGCCGTTCGGCTGTCATTACGCAGTAGCATCGCCACCGCGGTAATCCGGATCGTTTGGCCATTTTTAGGCGCCGTCTGATCACCTCAGAGAGAGCTCGGGCCCGGGTTGCAAACATCGACCCATGTCCCGCCGACCAGGTCCGCCATGCGGACTGGATGGATGCGTAGCGCCGCACGCGGCGAGCCTGCAGCAGGCACGACTTCGTCGAAGTCCTTGAGCAGCAAATCGAAATAGATCGGCAGCGGCGTCGACAGACCAAAGGGACACACGCCGCCGACGGAATGTCCCGTCAAGTCTTCCGCGTCCCTAGGCGACAGCATTTTGGCTTTGCCGCCGAATACGGATTTGCTTCTTTTGTTATCCAATCGAGAATCGCCGCATGCCACGAGCAAGAGCGCTTCGGCGCCGACCCGCAGAACCAGTGTCTTAGCGACTTGTGCCGGTTCGATGCCCCAATTTACCGACATCGTCGCCGTCGTGCTGTTGGCGTCCAAGTCGACAACGTCAACGTCGGGCGCATTCTCGTCCAGAAACGCTTGAACGGATTGTTTGCTCATCATCTTCCAGTCAGGCAGCTTGATGTGTGGTGGTGAGGCATTCACCACGCGGCCACTACGATGGCACAGCCGGTCCGACGGGTATTGAACGTTTGTGCAAACGCCGGCTTGCAGCAGCCCACCGTGCCGGCGTCAGGCCGTAGGCCGCGCTGAATTTTCGGGTCATATGCGCCTGGTCGGCAAAGCCCGCTTCCAGCGCGGCATCGCTCAAAGGCTGCCCGCGCATGATGCAGGCGCGGGCTAAATCGAGCTGGCGCATCGTCCGAAATCGCGTCGGGCTGGTGCCAAATGCGGCGCGAAATGCGCGTGCAAGCGACCACCGATCGAGATCGGCCACGCCTTCAAGTTCGGCCAGCGTCCGGCGTCCGGCGGGGTCCGAAGCAATGAGGTCTCTCACCCGCGCCAATCTATCAAGGGGCAACGGTTTCTGTGCGTCATTCGCAGATCCGGTTACTTCGGTCAGCACGCCGGCCAACGCCCCCACAATGTCAACGCGGTCGAGTTCATCGACAGGGTCATCCAGGTCCCAGAGCCGGGCCAGGCGGCGTTTCTGCTGTAGCGTAAGATCCAATATCGGGTCCGGTACGAACGGCAGCGGCTTTCCGCCCAATGCCTCCTGAATGAGAAACGGCGCGATATAGGCGATGCGATAGCCGAAACCGACGTCCGTACCCGACATGCCGTCATGCTCTTCATCGGGATGGAGAACGTGGTACTGGTTCGGCAAGCAAAATCTCTGTGCGCCGCGGTAGCGGAAACTCTGAACACCGGAGAGTGTGATGCCGATCGCATAAGTGTCGTGGCGATGCCGCGAAAAGGCCTCACCATGGAGGTAGGCCTCTAGCCGCTCGATTCCAGCGATGCCCTTGCCGAGGCAAAAGCGATCGCCGGCATGTACCCGGTTGGCGCCGGGGCTGCCCAAACTTTCGCGGTGATCGGCTTTGGGGCGAACGGAATCGGTCATCGTAGGCTACGTCACCGTGTAGGTGTCGACGAAGGCCTGGTTGATGTCAATGCCGAGGCCGGGCGCTTCGGGCGCGGCAATGCCGCCGTCGGTGATCGGGAACATCGCCTTGACTAAGTCGTGCTGCATGGGATTGGCGCCGAGGGAATATTCCAAGATGAAGGCGGCCGGCGAGGCGATGCACAGATGTAGGCCCGCCGCGAACATCACGGCACCACCCCAGAGATGCGGCGCCAGGCGGAGTTGGTGGGTCTCCGCCAGCGCGGCGATTCGCACCGCCTCGGTCAGGCCGCCGCAGATCGCCGGATCCGGCTGCAGAATGTCGATGGCCTGGGCGGCGATGGCATCGCGGAAATCGAAGCGGGTGAACAGGCTCTCGCCAGCGGCGATGGCAATGTCGGTCTGCCGCCGAAGCTCGGCCTGACCCGACAGGTCATCCGGCGATACCGGTTCCTCGAACCAATCGAGATCGCATTCGGTAACCTTGCGGGCAAAGCGGGCGGCGTCCCGCGCGTTGAAGGTACCGTGTGCGTCGGCCATGAGGCCGATGTCCGGGCCGAGCGCCTGGCGCGCCGCCTGGACCCGGTCGGCCGAGATCCGCACCGCGTTGTCCATGGCACCGACCCGCATTTTGACCGACCGGAAGCCGCGCTCCACATAGCTGCCGAGCTGTGCACCGATGCCCTCGGCATCGGCCCAGCCGCCGGAGGCGTAGGCCGGCAGCCAATCATGGGTGCGGCCGCCCAAGAGCTGCCAGACCGGCACGCCGAGATGCTGTCCGAGAATGTCGTAGAGCGCGATGTCGATGCCGCTGATCGCCGAGATCGTCAAACCGCGGCGGCCGAGGTCGGGAAAGCCATGACCGGCGGCGAGCGCATAATGGGCACGGCCGCGGTTATACATTTCTTCGAACAGCCGGGCCGGATTGCGCGGATCCTGGCCGATCACCAACGCGCCGACATCGTCATTAATCATTCCGACCAGTGACCGATAGACGCCGGTGCCGCCGACGGCGGCCTTGGCCTCGCCATGGCCGACCAGGCCGCACTCGGTTTCGACCCGGACCAAGGCGGTATCGAAGGAACTATGGACGCCATAATCGCTCCGATGCTGTTGCGCTTCAGGGATGGGCACGTGCAGCCAGCGCGCCTCCACGGCTTTGATTTTCATAAGTTAGGCTTTCCGGTTGCGGCTATAGATCTAAGAATGCCGCCGAAGCGTTCCCTTTTCCAGCATTCTCGTTAAAATTGGCGCAGGCGACAGGCCGTCGCCGTTTCCCCTTCAGGCACGGAGCGATCTGAACAGTGACCGAGAACGCGGACTATCGACCCCGCCACGACATGACGCCTTTTTTGTGGCCGCAATCGGTTGCCGTGATCGGGGCCGCGTCCGATCCCCATATTCTGCGCGGCCGGCTGATGCATATCATGGGCCTGCACGACTACGACGGCGCGGTTTACCCGGTAAGCCGAAGTGAATCCGAAATCCTGGGCCACAAGGCCTATCCGACGATCGCTGACGTGCCGGCGCCGGTGGACCTCGCGCTGGTGGTCATTCCGGCGGCCTTCGTGACAGCTGTGCTCGACGATTGCGGGCGCGCCGGCGTCAAGGCGGTGCAAATCATCACCTCCGGGTTCGCCGAAGAGGTCGGCGGCTCCGGTGTCGAAAAGCAGGCAGAGATCAAGGAAATCGCCGACCGATACCAGATGGTGGTGTGCGGCCCGAACTCGGAAGGATTCGTAAACACCCGGGCACGGCTGGCACCAACATTTTCCCCGGCCGTGGAATTCACCGACGAACCGCTTTGGCCTGAAGCCACCCGCGCCGGCGCGGTCGCCGTTGTTGCCCAAAGCGGCGGCGTCGGCTTTTCCTTCTACGATCGTGCCCGGGCCAAGAAACTACCGTTTAGTTTTGTCGTAACCACCGGCAACGAGGCCTGCATCGACGTCGCCGACTTCGTCGAATGGATGCTGGACGACTCCGAAACGGCGGTCTTCATTCTGTTTATCGAAACCATCAAAGACGGCGACCGCTTCCGCGCCGTCGCGGCGCGCGCCTTGGCGCTCGGTAAGCCGCTGATCGTCGTCAAGATTGGCCAATCGGATGCCGGCATCCGCGCCGCCTTGTCACACACCGCCGCACTCGCCGGCGCCTACGGCGGCTATCAGGCGGTGTTCCGCCGCTATGGCGTCATCGAGGCGCGGGACATTGACGAGGCCATCGATCTCGCCACCGGCTTCGCCTATTGGCGGGACCGGCGCCCAAGCGGCCCGAGGGTCGGCATCTTTACCGCCTCGGGCGGCGCCGGCGGCTGGCTCGCCGACGCGACCGAAGCGGCCGGCCTCTCGGTACCGGAACTCGACGCGGCGACCCGCACGGAAATCGACAGCCATCTGCCGGCCTACGGCACCTCGCAGAATCCGGTGGACGCCACCGCGCAGACTGTCGGCAAGCTCGGCTATGCCCGTCTGGTCAGCATTTTGGCCGAGGCGCCCGACATCGATGCGGTGTTCGCCATTGCCTCGGCGCGCACCCCGACGCGCCTGCAAAACGACCGGGAGGCGTTGATCGCGACGCGGGCGGCAACCGACAAACCGGTCGGGTTTTGGAGCTATACACAGCCCCACGCCCAATCGGTCCAGATCCTGGCGGAATCGGGCCATCCGTTGTTCGTCAATCCGCGCAACTGCGCCAAGGCGCTAAGGGTCTTTCTCGACTATTCGGCACGGCGCCAGGCCGCCCTGCCGACCGAACCGCCGGTGCGATCGGCAGCAGCGTTCGCCGGAAGCGGCCCGGTACTCTGCGAATACGAAATGAAGCCCCTGCTTCGGCCCTACGGGGTCGCGTTGGCCGAAGAGCATTTGGCAACGACGGCCGACCAGGCGGTCGCCGCCTTCGAAGCGATCGGCGGCGCCGTGGCAATGAAGGTGCAATCGCCCGATCTGTTGCACAAGAGCGACCACGGCCTGTTGGCGCTCGGCATCAGCGACGCGGCAAGCGCCGCCGGCCAGTTCGAGGCCTTGTCGGCACGGGCACGTCAGGCGGCGCCGGACGCCGACATCCGCGGCTTGTTGGTGCAGCCGATGGCGCGAACCGGTGTCGAAATGATCCTGGGCATCTCCCGCGACCAGACGTTCGGTCCGTTGATCACCATCGGCACCGGCGGCATCTATACGGAAATCCTAAACGACCGGGCAACGGCGCCGCTGCCGCTCGATGCCGCGGAAGCGCGGCGGATGATCGAAGGGCTGAAAGTCTGGCCGATCCTGGCCGGCGCCCGCGGCAAACAGCCCGCTGATGTCGACACCCTGGTCCAGCTTATGGTCGCCTTGGCGGCCTTTGCCGGCGACCATGCCGAATTCATCGAGGAGCTCGACCTCAATCCGGTGATCGTCCACGACAGCGGCGTCAGCTTGGTCGACGGGTTGCTCGTACGGCGCTAAATTGGCCACGCGATCGGCGCGCGCACCCAGATGACGCCAATGCCGAGCGCCACCGTGGCCGTGCCGATCGCACCCTGTAGGACCCGGTTGGCCCAGGTCATGGCTTTGGCCGAGCGCGCCAGCGGCACCGCGATGACCGCCGACAGTGCGGCCATGCCGAGGATCGAGCCGAGGCCGAATACGGCAACATAGCCTAGCCCGAGCGCCCCGCCGCCGACCATGGAGAAGGTCAGCACGATCAGCGCCGCGGTGCCGGCCAGGCCGTGCATCATGCCGACAGCCAAGGTGCGCAGCGGGAAGCGCCCGAGATGGCGGTGACCGTGATCGGAGTGCCGGTGCGCACTGGTTTCGCCGCGATGGGAATGGGCGTGCATGTGGGCGACCCCGTCGACATGGCGGTGCAAATGGAAATGCACGCGATCGCGCCACAGTCGGTAGAGCACATGGCCGCCGAGCCCGATCAGCATCAAACCGACCGCCATCTCCAGCATGTCGGCGGTGGCGGCGTCGACCTGAACGCCAAGCAGAAACACCAGGGCGGCGAAGCCCGCCAACGTCACGGTATGGCCGAGCCCCCAAATCACGCCGTGCGAAAGGATCGATCGGACTGATTTTTGCCGGGCCGCAATACTGGCAACGGCGGCCACATGGTCGGCCTCCAGGGCATGCTGCAAACCGATCATGAACCCCAGGAAGAAGATGGCGGTCACGGCGTTGTCTTTCGCTGATGACAGAGAGCGCGAGGGATTTCCGGCGACGATACGTTTGGAGGCTTGGGCAATGTGGAACGATCGGGCATTATGGAGTGATTCCCCGGCCGCAGCTAGTCACCGCAATCATGAACACTGCCACCACTGACGACATCAGAGACCTCCGCGCCTACGATGACGCAGAAGCGGCCGTCGCGCGCCTGATCGAGATCTATGCGCAGGGACGGACCATCCTGAAGGCGCACTTCGACCGCTTCGTCGCCGGCGAACAAGACCTGCCCAAGGTCGATGCCTGCTATCCGTATTTGCAGTTGGAAGTGCAATCGGTTCCGGCGGACCGGCGCGGGCCACTGTCCTACGGTGCTGTCGACGAGCCCGGCATTTACGGTACGACCGTGACCAACCCGGCCCTGTTCCAAAGCTATTATTTGGAACAGTTACAGTTGCTGATGGACAATCACGGCGTACCGGTCAGGGTTGGCGTCTCGAACCGGCAAATTCCTCTGACTTTCGCCCTTGAAGAATTGACTGCCGATCTCGACGCGGAGGAAGTGGCATCGTTGGCAGACATGTTCCATCTGCCCGATCTCGCCGAAATCGACGACCGGGTCGCCAACGGCACCTACAGATCGGAAGCCGGCAGCGTGATGCCGCTGTCCCTGTTCAGCGCCGAAAGGATTGATTTTTCCCTGTCCCGGCTGCGCCACTACACCGGCACGGCGCCGGAACATTTCCAACGCTTCGTGCTGTTCACCAATTATCAGCGCTACGTCGACGAATTCATTGAGTACGGCCGGCAGGAAGTGCTGTCCGGCGATAATTTCCGTGCCTTTGTGGAGCCGGGCAACGCCATCCATAACAATCCACGCCTGACCGACCGGCCGTCGACCGGCACGGCGGTCGACAAGTTGCCGCAAATGCCGGCTTACCACCTGGTCAAAGACGAGCATATGGGCATCACCCTGATCAACATCGGCATCGGCCCGTCGAACGCCAAGACCATCACCGACCACGTCGCCGTACTACGTCCCAATTGCTGGCTGATGATCGGCCATTGCGGTGGGCTGCGCCGGACCCAGCGCCTCGGCGATTACGTGCTGGCGCACGCCTATGCACGCATCGACCATGTGTTGGATAATGATTTGCCGACCGAAGTCCCGGTGCCGCCGATCGCCGAAGTGCAAGTCGCCTTGTCGGCCGCGGTCGCCAGCGTCGCTGGTGTGCAGGGCCCGGAAATGAAGCAGCGTCTCAGAACCGGCACCGTGGTTACCACCGACGACCGCGACTGGGAGCTGCGTTATGACGAGCTTGCCATCTTCTTCAACCAGACCCGTGCCATTGCTATAGATATGGAATCGGCAACGATCGCCGCCAACGGCTTCCGCCTCAGGGTGCCGTATGGCACGCTTCTGTGCGTTTCCGACAAGCCGCTGCATGGCGAGATCAAATTGCCGGGCATGGCCAACGCGTTTTACCAAGAGCGCGTCAGCCAGCATTTGCAAATCGCTTTGGAAGCCATGAATGCGATGCGCGACGATGTTGTGCGCCACGCCTTGCATTCACGGAAGCTGCGCAGCTTCGACGAACCGGCATTCCGGTAGAACAAACCATATCGAGGGAGATCCGATCATGGCCGAGCAGACCAAAGTTGCTATCGTCACCGGCGCCGGCAGCGGCATCGGCCGCGGTGCAGCACTCGCCCTGGCAGCAGAGGGCTATGCCGTAAGCCTCGCCGGACGGCGCCGCGAAGCTTTGGAAGAAACCGCCGAATTGGCCGAAGGCCGGACTTTGGTGGTGCCGACCGACGTTGCCGACCCGGCCCAGGTCCGCGCCTTGTTCGCGGCGACGCGCGACACTTTCGGCCGGCTTGACGTGTTGTTCAACAATGCCGGCACCGGCGCGCCGCCGGTGCTCCTGGAGGAGCTGACGGTCGAGGATTGGCAAAAAGTCGTCGCCATCAACCTGACCGGCAGCTTTCTCTGCACCCAGGAGGCCTTCCGGCTGATGAAGGATCAGGAGCCGCGCGGCGGCCGCATCATCAACAACGGCTCCGTGTCGGCCTATTGCCCGCGCCCCAACTCGGCACCCTATACGTCGACCAAGCACGCCATTACCGGCCTGACCAAATCGACCGCGTTGGATGGCCGCAAATACGATATCGCCTGCAGCCAAATCGACATCGGCAATGCCGAGACCGAGATGACGGAACGGATGAAAAACGGCGTGCCCCAGGCCGACGGCTCAACCCAGGTCGAACCGGTCATGAGCGCCGATCATGTTTCCCGCGCCGTCGTGCAAATAGCCAACCTGCCACTCGACGCCAACGTTCAGTTCATGACCATTATGGCCACCAAGATGCCCTATATCGGGCGCGGTTAAAGCGGGCTTCAAGGAGCTTCATTCGTGTTCGATACCAAAATTGCGTTCGTCGTGCGCGACGATCTCGCGGTCTGGCAGAAACTCAATGTCACGGCGTTCTTGATGAGCGGTATCGTCGGCCGGGAACCCGGCCTGATCGGCGAGGCTTACGAAGATGGCGACGGCAACCGTTACAATCCGCTGGTAATCCAGCCGGTGATCGTCCTGCGCGCCGATGGCAATGGCATGCGCAAGATTTACGATCGCGCCATGCAGCGCGGCGTCGCCTTGTCGCTTTATATTGAGGACATGTTCGAGACCGGCCACGACGCCGCCAACCGCGCCGCCGTCAAGGCCCGGGCTGCGGACGACATGGCGATCGTCGGATTAGGCCTCAGGGAAGACAAGAAGACTGTCGACAAAATCACCCGCGGCGCCAAGCTGCAGAGTTGAACGAAAGACGTGATCATGGCAGCGCAAGGCACCACCGTATCCTCGACATTGAACTATCTGGCAAAGCAGGGACAGCGGCCGGCCTATGATCTCTACGTGCCGACGGACAAGCCCGAGCCGACGTTACCCGAACGCGACAAGCACGTGGTCACCATAGAAGATAGCCGGGCCAACGCCGACGCGTTGTCCCTCGACGTCCAAGGTTTTGCTTTGTGTCCCCATGCCAGCGCCTTCAGCGCCTTCGAAGACCCGTCCGCAATCAAACAGCTTTACTATCCCGAGGTCGCCGCCCTGGTGAAGGACGCCACCGGTGCCGCCGACGTCTTGGTGTTCGACCACAACGTTCGCAACGAAACTCGCGCCAAAGCCGGCGATCCGGCGGCGAGCCGCCCGGTGCGTTTCGTGCATAACGACTACACCGAACGCTCTGGCCCGCAACGGGTCCAGGACCTGCTGCCGCCCGACGTCGCGGCAGAGCGTTTGCGCGGCCGCTTCGCCTTCATCAATGTCTGGCGGCCCATCGTGGGGCCGGTCTTGGACATGCCGCTTGCCGTGCTCGACGCGCGCAGCATCGAACCGGGCGATTTCGTCGCGACCGACTTGAACTATCAAGACCGCAGCGGTGAGGTCTATTCCGTGCATTACAACCCGGCCCATCACTGGCATTATTTTTCACGCATGCAGCCCGACGAAGTGCTGCTGCTGAAGTGCTTCGACACCATCGATGACGGATCCGCGCGATACACCGCACATTCCGCGTTCGCCGACCCGACCGCGCCGGACGGCGCGCCGACGCGGGAAAGCATCGAGACACGAACAATCGCATTCTTTTGATCAGCGCAACGACAACCGGGAGCGGCGACATGAAATCTTTTGAGCGTATCACCGAAATCCATGACGACATGACCGGCTGGCGCCGGGATATCCACGCCCATCCGGAACTAGGATTCGAGGAAAACAGGACCGCCGACCTGGTTGCGGAGAAACTCGAAGCGTTCGGCTGCGAAGTGCATCGCGGCTTGGGCCAGACCGGCGTGGTCGGCTCGCTCCGCATCGGCAACAGCACCCGGTCTCTCGGGCTACGGGCGGATATGGATGCCTTGCCTATTCAGGAAAGCAACGACTTCGCCCACCGTTCGACCAACGAGGGCAAAATGCATGCCTGCGGCCATGACGGCCATACGACAATGCTGCTCGGCGCCGCCCAGTATCTGTCTGAAACCCGGAACTTCGACGGCCAAGTGCATTTCATTTTTCAGCCGGCCGAAGAAGGCATCGGCGGCGCCAAGGCAATGATCGCCGATGGGCTGTTTCAAATGTTCCCCTGCGATGCGATCTTTGGCATGCATAACCGGCCCGGCCTGCCGGTCGGCCAGTTCGCCGTGCGCTCCGGCCCGACCATGGCCGGCGGCGCGTTCTTCGATATTTCAATCACCGGCCTCGGCGCCCACGGCGCGCGGCCGGAATCCGGTGTCGATCCCGTCGTCGTAGCCGCGCAAATCACCACCGCATTGCAGACCATCGTGGCGCGCAACGTGCGGCCGGTCGATACGGCTGTCATCTCGGTGACCCAGATCCATAGCGGTGATGCCTACAATGTCATCCCACAGACGGCGCGGCTGTCCGGCACGGTGCGCGCCTTCTCGACCGACGTCATCGATCTGATCGAACGCAACATGAACCGCACGGCCAAGGGAATCGCCGAAGGCTTGGGCGCCACGGCATCCGTCGATTTCCGGTCGATATTCGCGCCGACTATCAACAATGCTGACGAGGCCGAATATGCCGCATCGATTTGCAACGAGCTGGTCGGAGCCGACAATGTCGAACGCAATCCGCCTTTGATCATGGCGTCCGAGGACTTTTCCTACATGCTGCAGGAAGTGCCGGGCTGTTATCTCAATATCGGCAACGGCGAAGGCGAAGGCGGCTGCGAGGTCCACAATCCGGCCTACGACTTCAATGACGCCGCCCTGCCGCTCGGCGCCAGCTTCTTCGCCCACTTGGTAGAACGGCGATTGGCACCGGAACGCTTGTGACGGGCCAGACCCGTCACAAGCCACGCCGAATCAAGTACCAGTGAAGTTGGCTTTGCGCTTTTCGACGAAGGCAGCGACGCCTTCGCGGTAGTCGTTGCGCTTGGCGCATTCGGCAAAGCACTCGGCTTCCATTTGCAGCTGGGATTCGAACTCGTTCTCCAGGCTGCGGTACATCAGCTTCTTGGCCTGGCCATAGACGTAGGTCGGGCCGCCGGCGAGGCGCGCAGCGAGTTTGTCGCACTCACCGTCGAGGGCGTCATTCGGCACGACGAAATTGACCAGGCCCATGTCCGACATCTGCTGCGCCGTCAGGCGATCGCCGAGCAAAGTCATTTCCATGGTGCGTTTGATGCCGATGGCGCGCGGCAGGTGAAAGCTCGATGAGCCGTCCGGCGATGTCCCGATATGGCAATAGGCGAGCGTGAAAAAGGCGTCTTCGGAGGCGATCACCAAATCGCAGGCCGCGGCGAATGAAACGCCGGCACCGGCTGCCGCGCCACGTACTTTGGCGATGATCGGCTTCGGCATGCGGCGCATGGAAAACATGATGGTGTGCAAGTCATGAATGCGGTGCAGGAAATAGCTTTGAGTTTCTTGTTTGTCGTGGCTTTTGAGGTATTCGTTCATGTTTTTCACGTCGCCGCCGGCCATGAAATGATCGCCGGCGCCTTCGAGCACAACGCACCGCACCGCGTCGTCGAACTCCGCCTCATGCATCGCCTGGCTTAGCTGGCTACGCATTTCCATCGACAGCGCGTTGCGCGCCTCCGGTCGGTTCATGGTCATGGTGGCGACGCCGCCACTGATATTCACGTCAAGATCGGCCATTTCATTCCCTCTCATTGTTTGAAGCGGTTAATTAGCGCCCAGCAGAAGCCTTGCCAAGTCGAGCGCGACTCAGGCGGCCGTAATGCGAGCGATGTCTTGCTCTAGCTTGGCCCGGTAAGGGCCGACGTCGAGCTCGAACGCCGGGTGTCCGCACAGACGCTCATAGTGGGCGAAGGCAAGCGGAAAGCGGCTTCGAACCGCGTCATCGACGATCGACGTAAATACCTCGGGATAGCGGCTTGGAACGCTGGCGCGTTCCCGCGAAAACAGGGTCAATTCGCAAACGAAGCAGATGTCGGCGAGCGTTACGTCATCGCCGACGAAGAACCGGCGGTCCGGCTGCAACGCCTGCTCCATGCCGGTCAGGTAGGTTTCGAACGCGGCCCTGGCGCTCTCTTGGACTTCCGCGGTCAACGTTCGGTTCGCCACAGACAACAGATAGGTCTGGGAATCGCGGGCGAAGATCAGGCTGACGTCGAGGAAGCTTTCCACCCGCGCAGCCTCGTAGGCATCATTGCCGTAGAGCGGAAAGCGGTCGCCGGCGAGGCGCGCCACGGCACGCATGATGGCGTTGGATTCAAAAACGCCGGTTTTTCCGTCGGGACTGAAGGCGACGGGGACAGTGCCGAAAGGGTTGGCGGCCATGAAGGCGTCGGTCTTCTGCAGGCTGCCGCTGAAGCCGGCGCGGGCCTGGCGTTCGGTAGCCTGGGGCGCCTGGCGCTCGGCCTCGGTCAGCGGCCGTGGATCGACGTCCCAAAGCCAACCCTGCAGCTCGCCGGGCTTGGCGCCGCGAATATCCAGCGAAACACCCCCAAGCCGCGCTGCAATCGTCGCCTTCCAGACACGCGGGTTCGGCAAATAGGAAAAAATCCGAAGATCACTCACACGCGCCTCCTCAGGTCGATGGCAATATTTTTGCCGTGGCCGAAGCGCAAAATTAGTCGCGCTAGTTCAATTTGTAAACTTACGCACAATCGACAGAAACGCTGCCGCCATGGTACCGTTGGCACCAATCCGGAGACATTAAGTGATGGATCACGACGCGTCGCAGGAAACGAATATCCCGGAGCGGCAGCGCTGGATGGGATTGCTCGCCCAAGCCGATCCGGTGGATTTGCAGGCGCGCTGGAATGAACTGGCGCTCTCGCTAGCCTATGATGTCCTGCGGCCGCCGGAATCTGGCCTGGTCATGACCCGGGGACGCATGGGCGGCACCGGCGATCCGTTCAACTTAGGGGAGATGACGGTCACCCGCTGCAGCGTGCGAACGGCGGCTGGTTTCCTTGGGCATGCCTACATCGCCGGCCGCAACAAAAGCCACGCCGAACTGGCAGCAGTGTGCGACGCGCTGTTGCAAGATCCGGAGACAAGCGAAGGGGTCTCCGCGGCCATTGTCGAACCGCTCGCCAAGATCGCCAAGGATAACCGCCGCGACCGGCAGGCCAAGGCGGCGGCAACCAAAGTCGAATTCTTCACCTTAGTACGCGGAGAAGATTGACCGCCATGCCAGGAGCAGCCGCCATCGGGCTCGGCCTTTCCGACCCGCAGGCCCAGTCCCAGGCCATTTTTCGTGGCGTCTTGGACGCCATGTCGGCACCGGGTCGGGTCGTTACCTTGCCCGACGCTTTTGACAGCCCGGAGCCGCTAATGCCGGCCACGACGGCGGTGCTGTTGACGCTCGCCGATTTCCACACGCCGGTGTGGCTCGACGGGGGCGCTGCCAACGACGCAGTCAACGGCTATTTGCGATTTCACTGCGGCTGCCCGATGGTTGCGCAGCCAACAGATGCGGCGTTTGCCGTAATCAGTGACGCCTCCGCGATTCCCGATCCAGATCAATTCGGTCTCGGCAGTGACGAGTATCCGGATCGCTCGACGACGGTACTCATACAACTCGACAGTTTGGGTCAAGATGCCGGCCTTCGCTTGTCCGGACCCGGTATCGACGGCGCGACCGATCTTAGTGTCACCGGCCTTGCCGCCGATTGGCTTGGCAAGCGGCAACAACTCGCACCGCTGTTTCCGTTGGGCCTCGACCTGATCCTGATTTCCGAAACCGCCGTCGCGGCGCTGCCGCGCAGCACAATCATAGAGATCCAATAAATGTATGTCGCTGTAAAGGGTGGCGAACAGGCCATCGACAATGCGCACCAACTGTTGGCGGAAGAACGCCGCGGCAATCCCGCGATCCCGGCCGTCCGCTTGGAGCAGATCGAGGAGCAACTGACGCTCGCCGTTGACCGAGTGATGAATGAGGGCTCGCTCTATGACCGCCGGTTGGCGGCGCTCGCCATCAAACAGGCGCGCGGCGATGCCATTGAGGCGGCCTTTCTACTGCGCGCCTATCGCGCGACATTGCCGCGCTTCGGCTACAGCGAGCCCTTGGATACCGAGATGATGACGGTCCAGCGCCGGATCTCGGCAACCTACAAGGATCTGCCGGGCGGCCAGATCCTCGGGCCGACGTTCGACTACACCCATCGCTTGCTCGACTTCGCGTTGGCCGATGAAGCTGAAGCGGCAGCCGATCCGGTAGACCGCACCGCCGACGCGGCGCCGGACGCCATGCCGCGCGTGGTCAGCCTGCTCAACAACGAAGGCCTGATCGAACAGGAACGCCCGAGCGAGACGCCAACCACCGGCGACCTGACCCGCGAGCCGTTGGCTTTTCCGGCCGACCGGGATTTGCGCCTGCAGAACTTGGCGCGCGGCGATGAAGGCTTTCTGCTGGCGCTCGGCTACTCGACGCAACGCGGCTATGGACGCAATCATCCCTTCGCCGGCGAAATCCGCATCGGCACGGTCGCCGTCGAGTTCGTGCCCGAAGAGCTCGGCTTTGCCATCGAGATCGCCGAGATCACCGTCACCGAATGCCAGATGATCAATCAATTCCAGGGATCACGCGACGTACCGCCGCAATTCACGCAAGGCTACGGCCTCAACTTCGGCCAGTCGGAACGCAAGGCGATGGCGATGGCCCTGGTCGACCGAGCGCTCAGGGCCGACGAACTGGGCGAGGAAGCCGTCGGGCCGGCACAGGATCAGGAATTCGTTCTGTCGCACTCCGACAACATCCAATCGACCGGCTTCGTTGAGCATTTGAAGCTGCCGCATTATGTCGATTTCCAAGGCGAGTTGGAGCTGGTGCGCCGACTGCGCGCGGAAGTCGCGGCACGCGAGACCAACGAGACGGAAACCGTCGATGAGTAACGATGCCGAACGGGGCGAGTACAACTTCGCCTATCTGGACGAACAGACTAAGCGCATGATCCGCCGCGCGTTGCTCAAGGCTGTGGCCATACCAGGATATCAAGTGCCGTTCGCATCGCGGGAAATGCCGATGCCCTACGGCTGGGGCACCGGCGGTATCCAGATCACTGCCAGCATCATCGGCGCCGACGACATCTTGAAAGTCATCGACCAGGGCGCCGACGACACCACGAACGCCGTCTCGATCCGTAAGTTCTTCGTCCGCACCACCGGCGTGAAGACCACGGAAAAGACCGAAGACGCCAGTATCATCCAGACCCGGCACCGCATCCCGGAACAGGCCATGAGCGAAGGCCAGATCCTGGTCTATCAGGTGCCGATCCCCGAACCCTTGCGGTTCCTGGAGCCGCGCGAGGAAGTCACCCGGCGGTTGCATGCCCATGCCGAATACGGCTTGATACAGATGAAGCTTTATGAAGACATCACCCGCCACGGCCATATCGCAACGACCTACAATTATCCGGTCCTGATCAACGGGCGTTATCTGATGGCGTCCTCGCCGATCCCGAAATTCGACAATCCGAAAATGCACAGAGCAGCGATGCTGCAGTTGTTCGGTGCGGGCCGCGAGGCCCGGATCTATGCCATACCGCCGTTCACCGACGTCGTATGCCTGGATTTCGAGGATTATCCGTTTGACGTGCAGACCTGGGAGGCGTGTTGCGCGATCTGTGGCGCCGAAGACAGTTATCTGGATGAAATCATCGTCGACGACTCGGGCCGGCACATGTTCGTTTGCTCCGACACCGATTTTTGCACCAAGCGGCAGGCCGCCGGCCACCACGGCCCGGCGACGGCGGCGGCGGAATGATCATGGAACCGTTGCTGTCGGTCCACGGCCTTTCAAAATGGTACGGCGATCAAATCGGCTGCGCCGAAGTCGAATTCACGCTGTACCCGCAACAGGTCTTGGGCATCGTCGGGGAATCCGGATCGGGCAAGACGACGCTGTTGAAATGTCTGCACGGCGAACTGCCGGTCGACAGCGGCTCCATCGCCTATCGAACCCGGTCGGACGGCGTCGTGGAATTGACGGCGATCAGCGAAGCGCGGCGGCGCCTGCTCATGCGGACGGATTGGGGCTTCGTCCACCAAAATCCCCGCGACGGCCTGCGCATGAACGTATCCGCCGGCGCCAACATTGGCGAACGGCTGATGGCGCAGGGTGACCGCCACTACGGCGCCATTCGCGGCGCGGCCCTGGACTGGATCGGCAAGGTCGAGATCGACCCGGACCGCATCGACCACATGCCGTCGACCTATTCCGGCGGTATGCAACAGCGGCTGCAGATCGCCCGCAATCTGATCAGCAAGCCGCGCCTGGTTTTCATGGACGAACCGACCGGCGGCCTGGACGTCTCGGTGCAGGCACGGTTACTCGATCTCGTACGGCAATTGGTCTCCGACCTCGGCTTGTCGGCCATCGTCGTCACCCATGATTTGGCGGTGGCGCGGTTGTTGTCGCACCGCCTGATCGTCATGCAGGGCGGCCGTATCGTTGAAACCGGCCTGACCGATCAGGTACTGGACGATCCCCAGCACCCCTATTCGCAACTTCTCGTGTCGTCGATCCTTAGGCCATGACAAGTCCTGCCCCATCTCCCGAGCCTATGCTCCGCTTCGAGCAAGTCGCCAAATCTTTCGTCTTGCACACCCACCATGGCGTGACCTTGCCGGTCCTCGATGCGGTCGATTTCACCGTCGCCGCCGGCGAGGCGGTGGTGCTGACCGGGCCGTCAGGGACCGGCAAGAGCACCGTGCTTCGGCTCGCCTACGGCAACTACAAATGCCTGCAGGGCCAAATCTGGGCGCGCCACGGCGGCCAATGGATCGATCTAGCCGGCGCCGAGCCGCACGAAATCCTGGATGTCCGCCAATCGACGATCGGCTATGTCAGTCAATTCTTGCGCGTGGTGCCCCGGGTCTCGACGCTCGCCATCGTATCGGAACCGCTGATCCGGCGCGGCGCCGACAAAGCCGCGGCCGAGGTCAGGGCGGCAACCTTACTGACCCGACTTAAGATTCCGGAGCCACTTTGGGGCCTGTCACCGCTGACTTTTTCCGGCGGCGAACAGCAGCGGGTCAACATCGCCCAGGGATTCGTCGCGCGCTACCCCGTCCTGCTGCTCGACGAACCGACCGCATCCCTCGATGCCGCCAACCGCCATACGGTCGTCGACCTCATTCGCGAAGCGGCCGAAGCCGGCAGCGCCATCCTCGGCATCTTCCATGACCCGGAGACGCGCGGCGCCATCGCGACGCGCGAGATCGACGTCAAACACTTTCAGGCCAACGCTGCCTAGAGCAACCATGGGAGCCGACACCATGATCATCGACAATGTCCTGCAAACCCTGAAAGACGCCGGCGGCGGCCAGTATGGCGACGAGGCGGTCACGCAATTGGCGCATGCCCTGCAATGCGCCTTGTTGGCTCAGGAATCCGGCGCCGAAGACAGCCTGGTGGCGGCCGCCCTACTGCATGATATCGGCCATCTCGTCGGCGCCGGCGATCTCACCGCCGCGGCTAAAGGCGTCGATAAGCGCCACGAGGACATCGGGTCGGATCATCTGGCACCCTGGTTTCCGCCGGCGGTAACCCAACCGATCCGGCTGCATGTCGACGCCAAGCGTTATCTCTGTGCGACCGACGCGGGCTACTATGACGGATTGTCTGACGGTTCCCGCACTTCTCTGGCGGTGCAAGGCGGCCCCTTCACCGAAGCAGAAGCCGACGCATTCATCGCCTTGCCCCACGCACCCGGCGCCGTCGAATTACGCCGATGGGATGACCGCGCCAAGGTGCGCGATCTGGCAACACCGGATCTGGAAGGCTTCCGGTCGGTGCTGGAAGCGGTCGCCATTGCCTGAGCCCGTCGGCCACCCGAAGCAGCGCTTTGTCCGATACGCGGTCTACTTCTCGCCGCCCCGGGAGACGCCTATCCAGCAATTCGCCAGCCGCTGGTTCGGCCGCGATACGCTGACCGGAGAGCCGTGCCTCCGCTTGGCATTGGAAGGGTTTAGCCCCGAGGGTTTGGCGGCAATTACGGCGTCGCCGGCCCGCTATGGGTTCCACGCAACGTTGAAGGCCCCCTTTTGCCTCACCGCTGGGACAAGCTATGACGATCTCTTGCAGAGCGCCCGCAGCGTAGCCGCAAAGCTACGACCGATTGCGCCCTTACGCCTGAAATTGGCCGAGCTTTCCGAGTTCTTAGCCCTTCGCCCGGATGGCGATGACGGTCCGATCGGCGCCATCGCCGATGCCTGCACCAAGCGACTGGACCACCATCGCGCGCCGATGGACGCCGACGAACGTGCCCGCCGGCTCACAGCGTCGTTGACACAACGGCAAACCCGGCATCTCGACCAATGGGGGTATCCCTACGTCCTGGACGATTTCCGCTTCCACATGACCTTGAGCAAACGCTTGCGCGAGCCCGTACGGTCTCGGCTTTTCGACGCCCTGACGCCGTCCGTCGCCGAAGCCCTGGCCACGCCCTTCGATCTGGATAGCCTCTGCCTGTTCGGCGATCCCGGCGATGGCGGCCCATTTCGATTCTTGCAGCGCATTCCGTTCGCCGAAGCGGCCACTTGACGGCCTTCGCTCCCTAAGTTACTTTACCGACCGATCGGTAAAGTAACTTAGGGAGCGAATTGTGGTCCGGCCGACCCGTCACGATCAGCTGCTGGATGCCGCCGCTGCGCTGTTCGCGCAAAACGGCTTCGCCGCGACCAGCGTCCGGGAAATCGCCGCCCAAGCCAATTTGACCAAGGCCGGGCTCTATTATCACATTCGTGAAAAAGAGGATTTGCTGGCGAAAATCTGTGCCTTTTCGATCGACCGGATTCTTGATGGTGCAAGGCAAGCGGTCGCCGAAGCAAGTGATCCGAGGGCGCGGATTGCCGCCCTGATCCGTAATCATACGGGCTTCTTTTTCCAACATCCCGACAACCTGGTTGTCCTCAACCGCGACCGCGGCGCCTTGCCGCCGGAAGCGCGCGCCCGCATCAGCGCGCTCGAGCGCGCCTATCTCGACCTGATCCGGGAAACCATCCGGGACGGCCAAGCGACCGCCGCCTTCCGGCGAACCGATCCGACCGTGGCCGCGTTCACCGTGCTGGCAGCCCTCAACACCTTGGACCGCTGGTATGACGCTGGCGGCCCGGTTTCGCCGGAAGCCCTGGTGGCGGAAATCGAAACCATCCTGTGTGACGGCCTAGAGCAACCTGCGTTCATTCGAACGCAGTAAATTGCTCTAACTCTTTGAATTAGATCAAATTATCTGCATCAAAATGATCCCATTTTTATGCAGTTTGATCTAGCCGCGCCAGCCATCAACGGAGGCATAGCTTCATGACTGAAAAATCCGTATTCGACGCCTATCTCGACGGCGAGCAACCGGGCGACTTCAAGTCCGCCTCGGGCTTGGACATCGCCGCCGTTTACGGTTCGGCGGAACAACCCGGCACCTATCCTTTCACGCGCGGCATTCACGCCGAGATGTACCGCAAGCGCCTGTGGACGCGGCGTCAACAATCAGGCTACGGCACACCAGCGGAATCGAACGATCGGCTGTTGTTTTTGCTGAACCAAGGCATGACCGGCCTTAACGTCGACTACGATGTACCGACCAAGCTCGCCATCGACCCGGACCATGCCCTGGCCGAAGGTGACGTCGGCACGGTCGGCACCTCGATCGCCACCGCCGACGACGTCGCCGACCTCTACGACGGCATACCGCTCGACCGTGTCAGCTCGACCCTGATCTGTCAGCCGCCGGCCTCGGCCTTCATCGTCGCGACTTATGTGCGCCTGGCCCAATCGCGCGGCGTGCCGCTGGATAAGCTGATCGGCACCATCATGAATTGCGGCTTCACCCAGTTGGTCGGGCCCAATTATCAGGCCAACACCACCTTCTACCCGATCGAATTCACCCACCGGGTCGGCCTCGACGTCATGGAATGGTGCGCCCGCGCCATGCCGAAATGGAATCTGGTCAACGTCAACGCCTACAATATCCGCGAAACCGGTGTGAACGCGGTCCAGGAAGCGGCCTTCGCGATGATGGTCGCCAGTCAACATATCGAAGGATTGTTGGCACGCGGCCTGGCGATCGACCAGTTCGCTCCGCGCATGGCGTTCTTTACCGCGGCCGGCATCGATCTTTTCGAGGAAGTGGCCAAGCTGCGCGCCATGCGGCGGATTTGGGCGAAACTGCTGCGTGAGCGCTACGGCGCCGAGACCGACCGGTCCTGCTGGTTCCGCACCGCCATTCAAACCTCGGCCATGCCGCTCACCGCGCAGCAGCCCCTGAACAACATCGTGCGCGCCGGACTGCAGACCTTGGCCGCCGTGCTAGGCGGCGCCCAATCGATCCACACAACGTCCTACGACGAAGCGTTTGCGTTGCCGACGGAAGAGTCGCACACCCTGTCGATCCGCACGCAACAGGTCATTGCCTATGAAACCGGTGTCGCCAAGACCGTAGACCCCTTGGGCGGGTCGCATTTCGTCGAAGCCATGACCGACCGGATGGAAGCCGAGATCACCGCCTTAATGGACGACATGCGCGCCAAGGGCGGATATCTCAAGCTGTTCAAGGAACGCTACATCGAGAACGCCATAATCAGCGCTCGGTTCGAGCATAGCGATCGCATCGAAGACGGTACGCTGCCGGTCGTTGGCGTCAATTGTTTTGCCGACGCCGAAGAATCCTCTCCGGACATGGAATTCTTCCGGGTCGACCGCAAGATGATGGACGGCCGCATCGCCTACATAAAGGCCTACCGCGCGGCACGCGATCAAGACGCGGCGGCGGCGGCGCTCGACCAAGTGCGCCAGGCGGCGGCCGGTGAAGACAACGTCATGGAAAGCGTGTTTTGCGCCGTCGACGCCCGCTGCACCCTTGGCGAGGTGGGCGATGCGTTTCGCGACGGCATCGGTCACCAACTGGCGTTGTAGAAAGGACGGAAAAAATGGCGAAAATTCTAATGGCAAAGGTCGGCACCGACGCCCACGACATGGGCATCACGGTCGTCGAACGATGGCTTTCCGACGCCGGGCATGACGTCGTCAATCTCGGCCTCTACAACACGCCCGATCGCATAGCCGCCGCCGCGGCTGACGAACAGCCGGACATTATCGGCCTCAGTTTCCTCGGCGGCGAGCCGGTCTACTTGGCCGGGCGCGTGCTCGACACCTTGGCGACCCGGTCCCTGGACGACGTGCAGTTGGTGGTCGGCGGCGTGCTGACACCCGATATGATCGAAGAATTGCAGGCTCTCGGCGTCGCCGCGACCTTTCCGCCCGGCACCGGTCGTGAGGCGATTTTGGAAGGCTTGACGGCGGTCCTGTCGGGTGATAGACGCAACCAGCCGCCGGACGGTGCTGCGGTCAACACCGGCGTGCCTTGATCCCAGACGGATCCGATTACGCGTCCCGGGCCCAACGCGTTAGATAATCCAACGCCGGAACTGCCCGACTGCCATACCACGATAGCATTTGACCATCGATCAATTGGAGTTTTCCGGCCGTGCCCGGATACGCGACCGCAAAATCCCGCAGATGGTCTTCGTTAAAAGCAAATGGTTCGGTGGCAAACAAAACCCGGTCGACTTCCGCCAAAAGCCGGTCGGTCCATTCGATCGTTGGATAGCGGTCGGCAGACGACCAGTCGCCCGTATCCATGCCGGCAGCGGCCAGCAGATGCGAAATATACGTATCGCGAAAGACCGTCATCCAGGGATCTTTCCAGATCAGGTAGGCAACCCGTCGTGCCGGCGGCGTTGACGCCGCCAATCGATCAAACGCCAGCTCAAACCGATGGCAAAGCTTAACCGCCGCCTGTTCCCGGTCGAAAAGCCCGCCGAGCAAACGATAAAGCGCCAGATTGTCGCGCACGGCGATCGGGTGGGTGACGACCACCGTCAAACCGGCCTCGGTCAGTCGGTCGACCAGCGGTTTCGGCGTTTCATCGATATTGACCAGCACATGACTGGCACCAAGGGACAACAGCCGTGCCATTTGCACGGACTTGGTGCCACCGACCTTGGTGACGCACTCTACAGCCGGTGCCGGCTCGGTGCAGAACGCCGTCCGGCCGACAACCTGGCCGCCCAATCCAAGATCGAACAGCAACTCGGTCAGGCTCGGCACAAGCGATATGATGCGTGCCCGGTCACCGGCCGGTCGATGCACGGTACCGGCGGCATCGATCAACCGATCTGAATGACTATGTTTCATGGGCCGGCCGCGTCCGAAGCGCTATTCGACAACCGGCAAAGTCTAGGCCAGTTTCCGAGCTCTGATCTACCGGCACCGACGCGATTGCCGTATGTATGAACCATCCCCGTCGACAAGCGCTCGGTCGGTCACCATTGTTCGAGACAGTTAATGTGCGGCATCGTTGGATTCGTTGACCAAAGCGGCCGGACCGCGCAGGCGGAGCTGACCATGCGGGTTGACACGATGTCGGCGCGGCTGCGTCATCGCGGACCGGATGACCCTGGTCATTGGGCGGACGAAAACGCCGGGCTGGCCATCGGCCATCGACGGCTTTCGATCATCGACATTTCCACCGCCGGGCACCAGCCCATGCTGTCGCGCAATGGCCGTTTCGTGCTGACTTACAATGGCGAAATTTACAATTTCCTGGAGATTCGCCAGGCATTGGAAGCCAGGGGCATGGCATTCAACGGCAGTTCCGACACCGAGGTTCTGGTTGAAGGCTGCGCGGCCTGGGGGGTCGAGGGCATCGTCGCGCGGCTGAACGGTATCTTCGCCTTTGCCGTATGGGATCGCCAAGATCGGACACTGTCGCTGGTGCGCGATCGGCTTGGCGTCAAGCCGCTCTATTGGGCGCAATCGGGCGGTCACTTTTTCTGGACATCGGAGTTGAAGGCGCTGGCCGAGCATCCCGCATGGCAGGGCAGGATCAATCGCGACGCCTTGGCGGCCTATCTGCGGTTCAATTATCTGCCGGCGCCGCTGTCGATCTATCGCGACGCGCACAAATTGGGCGCCGGAGAAATTTTGACCCTTGGCACGGACGGAAAGCCAAAGATCGCGCAGTATTGGGACGCTCGCCAGATCGCTGCGAAGGCGTACGCCGGCCGGGTTGCCGTCGACGATCAAGAGGCCGAAGAGCGGTTGGATGAGCTGCTCCGTGACGCCGTCGGCAAGCAGATGGTCGCCGACGTGCCGTTAGGGGCATTCCTGTCCGGCGGCGTCGATTCTTCGACCGTTGTCGCTCTGATGCAGCAGGCGTCGTCACGGCCGGTAAAGACATTTTCGATAGGCTTTCACGAGCCGACCCACAACGAGGCCGAGGAAGCCAAGGCCGTGGCTCAGCATCTCGGCACGGAGCACACCGAGCTCTACGTGCGCCCCGACGACGCCATGGCGGTGATTCCTAAGATACCAGAGATCTTCGACGAACCGTTCGCCGACAGCAGCCAGATCCCGACCTACCTGGTGTCGCAATTGGCCCGCCAGCATGTCACGGTGAGCCTGTCAGGCGACGGCGGCGACGAGATGTTTGCCGGCTACAATCGCTTCCACTTAACCACGCGACTCAACCGGTTGTTGGCCAAGACGCCACGGCCGGCCGCGGCGCTCATCGCCCGATTGTTGCACGCGGTCCCGCCGCGCGCATGGAACGCTATTCTTCCCCTGCTACCGGCGCACCATAGGGACAAATTTACCGCCGAGCGTCTGCACAAACTGGCATCAATAATGGCGGACACCGACGGCAATAGCCTCTACAAGCGGGTCGCATCGATATGGGACGATCCGGCTGGCACCGTGATTGGCGCGGTAGAACCACGCGGTCTGCTGGATGATCCGAGCATCGGCACCGACATACCCGACTACATGGAAAGCCTGCAGCTTATCGACATGATGGTCTATTTGCCGGACGACGTATTGACCAAGGTGGATCGGGCAAGCATGGCGGTCAGCCTAGAGGCTCGGGTACCGATGCTTGACCATCGCGTGGTCGAGTATGTCTGGTCCTTGCCGTCCCATGTGAAAAGCGGCGTCGGCACGGAGAAGCGGCTGCTGCGCCAAGTGTTGCGGCGCTATGTTCCGGATCGCTTGTTCGACCGTGGCAAAAAGGGATTTACCGTGCCGGTCGATACTTGGCTGCGCCATTCGTTGCGCGATTGGGCGGAGGATCTGTTGTCGGAAGAAAAGCTGCGAAACGACGGCTTCTTAGATCCGGCACCGATTCGCCGACGATGGCAGGAACATCTGGCCGGTGAGCGGGACTGGCAATATTCGTTGTGGTCGGTCCTGATGTTTCAGGCATGGCGCGCTCATTGTTGACTAGGATCGCGGACCGAAGCTTTCAACAGATCAAGACGAAACAGTGTCGCTTTGATAAACGCAGAATACGTTACTCTCTAGTTGGGCTAGCTGAACGCCGGAAAACCGTCCGGTTGTGGATTGGAAGCGGCGCAACAAGGTCCGGAAATCATCGAGCGACACGCCAGGAAACTTCTGCTTGCCATAGCGATACCGTGCTTTTTGGTCTTCGTTTCGAACCAAATGACGCAAGTGGGATAGCACTGGCCAGGCAGCCATCGACCGCACCTGCCTTCGCCGGTCGACAGCGAATTCCAATGGCTTCGGGGCGATCTCAAGACCATCGAGCTCATCGACGATGGAATCGCACGCGAGCCTGCCTTCGATATTTCGAATATAGCGGTGAGCCAGCGCCTGTTTTTCCGACAAAATGTCGGCGCTAAATAGCGGCTGCTTGTCCACAACAGTTTGGACCGCGCGGCAGAGTGTCTCTAAGTCGGCGGCTTCAAAGCTCAAGTCATTCGGCAGACTGGCGTCGAATCTAGCATCCCGCATGGGCCGGTAGGATATTGCCGGTATTCCCAAACCATAGGCTTCGATCCCGGTTGTACAATTGTTATGGATGCAGAGTTCCGATGCCATCAGCCATTCGGCTACACTTCCTTCGAAAATAGCAAATACGTTTGGCAGCCGATCGGCTATATTTTGCCACGCCTCCAGACTTTCGGAGGGATGCGGGCGAATGACAATGCTGTGTTGCGGAAACCTCTTGCTCAGTTCTTCCACGGCGCTCCGAAAATTGAACCAACCCTGCTTTTGGAACTCTATCAGCCCCTGCATTTCGGCCTCATGTTCCGGCGTCCTGAGCTTATTGCGCCGCCGCATCTGGTCGACAATGACATCGGAACCGACATAGTTGCTGTATTTGGAAAACTTGGTGTTGATCAGCAGAATGGATCCGTAACGTTCCTTGATTTGATTGGCACGCTCGGACAGATATCCGCGGCATTCCGGTCGCAATAGATCGAAACGAGGATTGCCAATGACACGCATTTTGGCTGGATCGCAATTCAATTTCTCAATCATGTCGTCGGCTTGATTTTGACCCCAGGCGAAGTACAGATCGATAAGATCATAGGAGTCCTTTTCGACACGGCGCCGGCCATATTCCTCCGGATGCAGGTACACCAAGCCTTCTTCACACAAACCAACAGCCCGCGTACCTATATCATGATGCGCGATGATGTCCTTCTTGCGTCCCGGCGAGATACTGTTTTCGAGAAATACGCCTTGCGGTAAATAGGGTCGACCACGAAAACCCTTGCCAACGATCGTTGCCCAGCCGCGCTCAGCGGCGACGAACGACAGCAAAGCCTTGGCGTCAAGTTCGCGAGACTGCGTTTCGACATGCAACAAGAGCCACTTGCGAGGCGACAAACGCAAGGAATTCTGAATTAAGGGCAACATTTGTATTATCCCACCATCGCTTTATTCCGCTGTTGTCGACAGTCGCCGGGAAAGCAACTGCAGCAAGCCATTATGATGCCGTTACAGCTCCAAATCGGTTGCCATTCACGTCCCCTGCAAATCAAAGATCGTTCAACCACTTTTCGCCAAGGCAATGAACAATCTGTCGCCGATTCAGCCTACCCAGTGGCGGCTCTTTGAGTTCCAGGTAGTGAACGTCGCCTTCTTGGTCATAATAATACCGCCAGTCGCGCTGCAGGTTGGTTTTGAGGAAACGGGCATTTGCCGCACGGCCATCGACGACAATCAACGTCCCCGGCAACAGAAAATGTTCGAACTTCAGAATGTCGCACGTCATCGGCAGGCGATCCGGATGGGCAGTCGATATGCCGTTGATATCGCCCATAACGCCGTGCTGGCCCGGGCCATCCAGAAGGATAAGATCCGGACATATATTGGGTAGCCGGTCGTATTGCGTGACTATGCGGCCATCGAATGTCGTCATCGAAACGGTCGAGAAGTGAAAATGGGCATGATCTGAAAGCGACTTGGGCAAACGGCTCTTCGCGGTTTCCAGATATTTTTCCTCGTTATCCACCGTGTGGACCTCAAAAGCATTTGCCCGCCGCAAATTGTTGCGGACGAACGCGCCGTGGGCCTGCGCGTTGGCATGAAGGGCATGAGAAAGAACAGCGGTTGAGTAACCGCAGCCAAACTCCAACACCGTTGTGACTTTGCGGGAAACGCAAAGGACGTGCAGTCTAACCAGGTCCGCGAGATTTGGAGCGAAGACTTGGTCGAATGACGGGTCGACGGATCCCGTCAGCCCATAGTCCATGGTCACGTCAAGTTCGAATAATTTATCTAACCCCTGATGCTGCACATAAGACGATAATTCTTCCGGACCCATCGTTTTCGGCAACGTCATTTGCACTTCGATTTCTCATCTCCTGCCAATCCAGTTCACAAGTCTCAAGGATATTTTTCACCAAATGGGGTCTTCGGCAACCCGCCGGAGCGTTGTTTACTGGGTCATGCCTCTGAAGCAGTTCTCGACACGGCATTGCCTGGACTTCGTTGGAATCATGTAACGAATTCGGATTCTGAGCACAAGCCAAAATCCGTTGGACCGGGTCGGCGTCGACTTTCGCGCCGACAATCGGCCAGCTTGGGACAATGCTCGCGCTGTCCAATGCCTTTATTCCAGCACGCTCTTCGCTCGAATCGACCAGCTGTGATACTGCAGAAAATCTTTCCGAGCTTGAGCACCGAGCCGCTTCCTCTCCTTTTCATCGTTCAACAGCCGCCGCACCGCGTCAGTCCATGCGGTCACGCTATCCGGCGGCAACAGCACGGCGTTTTGGCCGTTGTCCAAAACTTCACGAAGAACCGGCAGGTCCGAGCAAAGGATCGGTTTCGCCCAGGACATGTACTCGAAAATTTTCAACGGCGACATATAGGCGGATGTGTCGTCGCGGTTGCCCGCCACGGAAACGCGGCGCTGGTAAGGCGCCAGTACGGCGTCAAAGTTCGCATAATGGTCAGGCAGCCTGTGAGGCGGCATATGGCCATGAAAAATGACGTTATCCGACGCGCCCGATGCGATTAGCCGGCATTGGTCCTCTTTTCGGCCACCGACCAGATGAAACGTCGCCTCCGGCAGCGCTTTCGCCACTTCGAGAATTATGTCTACCCCGCGCCCATCGTAGAGATGCCCGACATAGCCAACGTTGAATCCGCTTTGTCGGCTTTCGCCGTATTTGTCGGGGTGCGGATCATCGGCGGCGTCATGCGCAACGACGATACGGTCTTCGAGCCAGGGAAATGCCTGCACGTACAGTTCTTTCAACTTGTCGGAGATCACGACAAGCTTGCGAAAATTCGGGCGCCTGTAGATTCGCGCTTCCACCAGCCGTTTCAGGCGGCTGCGCGGCGGTTTATGGGATTCGACAATGAACGGAACGGAGACCGCCAGTCCGGTAAGCCAAGGAAGGTTCCTTGAATAAATCAGATCGGGTTTGGCGGCGCGGATTAGCGGCGTCAGGCAATGCCGGGCGAACATCGTCGACGGCAGGCCCGTGGTGCAGAGCCGCGGCGATAGGCGCCGAAGCGCCCACAGCCGGCCGGCGATCGGATCGGCTAATTCGTCGTGGCGCACCACGGTGATTGGACTTTCAATGCTGTAATACTCAAAAACCGCGGCTTCATCCCCATCGCCCAACAATCCGTGGAGCGTCAATTCATGGCCCTGCCGCGCAAACGCCTGGCACATTTTCGTTACGTGAACCGAATTGGCGCTGTCGGAGATGAGTGTCGAGGTCGAGAGGTAGCTAATTTTCATTCAGCTGACTTATCGGCAGAAGGCAAACCCGTTCCTGGCGGCTATTCCGAGTTCGGATGATGCATGAACTGGAGGATCTTGTTGGCTATGAAAATCTCGGTCTTCGCCATGGATTCGACCGTCGCGCCGCCGACGTGCGGCGTAATGATCAGATTCTCGTGGCCGCGGGCATAATCACGTAACAAGTCGGCGTTTTTCAACGCCTTGCCGTTATCATTCTCAAAACAAAGAACGTCTAACGCCGCGCCGCCAACGCGTCCTCCGGCAAGTCCTGAAAGAAGTGCCGGCTCGTCAATGACTTCACCGCGTGAGGTGTTGATGATCAAACATCCGGGCTTGATTCGATCCAAGACATCACGGCCAATCAGATTTTTGGTGCGCTGATTGTAATCGACATGGACGGACAAAACGTCGGCCCGGTCCGCTACTTCGCCGAGGTCGGCGGCTTCCACCCAATCGGGAAGCGTGGCGGCAGGATCGGCGGCAACCACGCGCATGCCGAAGGCCCGGCCGTAATTCGCGACTTTCGACCCCAGTCGCCCGAACCCGACGATACCGAGCGTTTTGCCGTGCAGTTCCCCGCCCCGATAGGCGTCGCGATCCCATTCGCCGCCCAGCACCGACCGCTCAGCCCACGGTATGCGTCGCAAAAGCGACAGCAACAAGGCCCAACTGTGTTCCGCCGTCGCGTGAATATCGTCGAGAAACGCCCGTTCTCCTTTCAGGGAAAGGATTTCGACCCGCGCCCGTTTTGCGGCACCCAGATCGATATGGTTCAAGCCGGTCGTCGGACTGGCAATAAACCGCAAATTCTTCGCAGCCGCCAACAGATCCGTATCGATTCTATGACCCAGTCGAATAAGAATGCCGGTCGCATCGGTGATCTCCGCTTGCAAGGCTTGGCGCGAATAGGGACCCATCTGAAGCCGCATGACATCCGACAACAGCCGCACAGCGGCTTCCGATAGTCCGTCCGGCTCGGCGATAACCAAAAGCGGCTTGGTCATCGTGCCGCTTGATCCGCAAGATACGCCACCATGGCCTCCGCCATCATCCAATCCAGCGGTTCGTCGATGTTGACCGACCTTTCCGGCGGCATGGGATAACCCAGCACTTTGGCGCCATAAAGCGTGCCGGTTTCCAAAATTACCGCGGTTCGGACCGCATAAACGGCGCCGTTACGCCACCATACGGTCGGAAATTCCTGTCGCAGTACGCCGGCTTGGTTGGCTTCCATCAACGGCGTGAGCCTGCCGTCCTCCAACCGGGTGTACATGGTCAGCGGATGTTGTCCTTGTGCCTCCATGACGGAAATGACCGTGTCGGCGCGCTCCGAGATCAAAAGATCCAAGGCACCGTCGATGTCGCCGGGCTGGCGCATAGGACAGGTCGGCTGCAGGATCGCCACGGCATCATAGTCATCGCCGCTGGCGCCCAAGGTCTGCAAGGCATGGCTAATCGCATCGATTTGCAAAGCGGTGTCCGTCGCCAATTCTTGCGGGCGCATGAACGGAACCTCGGCGCCGAATTGCCGCGCCACACTGGCAATTTCGGTGTCGTCCGTGGAAACCACCAACCGCGCCAACCGACGCGACGCACGTGCCGCTTCGATCGTCCAGGCAATTAGCGGCTTACCGCCGAGCGATTTCACATTCTTACGCGGCACGCCTTTCGACCCACCGCGAGCATTGATGAGGCCTAGAATGCGCACGTTCACGATCTTTTCTTGAGATACCAGCGTTCGAAATCCCCCAATTTTTGGGGCGCTTTAACAAGCTCAACCGGTTTACCTTCGATGTATTCAAGGGTCGCTAGTCGCGCGCCCGGAAACTTGAGCGAGTAGTACTCATCCAAGTAGATCATGCCGCCATCCGCCAATCGCGGCCAAACGAAATTGAATGTATCGAGGTATGAGTTGTAAAGGTCGCAATCCATCAAGACCGCCATGATCTGTTGAGGATCGGTCGACTGCGCCGTCATAGTCTCGGCAAATGGGCCATCGACGAGAACAACATTGTCGAGCCCGGCCAAGTCGATTTTGCGTTTCACGTAATCGAGGCTGGTGCCTGAAAAATCACCGGATGTCGAGATCGTCGCTGTCGATTGCGGCGTACCGCTCAAGGTTTCGCGCCAGTGGCGATTGCGGTTGATCGCGGCAATATGGGCGTCGTCGATCAGTCCGGTTTCCGCCATTCGGTCGAACTCGGAAAGATCGTCTTTAGCATGATAGACCGGCGGAAAACCGCCAAAGCTGTCATATCCGTACACTTTCTTCGTGGATCCCAGCTCCTTCAGCAACATACCGAGGCCGAGCAGCGAACTGCCCCGGTAGACACCGGATTCAACAATGTCGCCGGGAATCTTGTCGTGATTTTCACGGACAAAATTGAACAAAGAATCGAACGGGCCAGGTTTTCGATAATTGTAGATGCCCAAGACGTTGAACTCCCAATCGTCCACGAGTTCAAGCATAGAGGTCACCATCAATATCCCTACTTCCTTGGCCGGTCTTCTGGGCCCGGCGTGTCAGTAATGCAGCCGCTTGACGATGCTAGGATCCACGGACGCCAACTTGTCGGCGATTTGCGTGCCGGCATCGCCGGTACCGAACAGGTCCGACCGAGGATAACGGCCATTACCTAGCTGCCTGCCGATAGCCGCCTCGATCGTCTCGGCTTGGTTTTCGACATGGATGACATTGTCGGCATGCTCCCGTCCCCGTTGCCGGTTGCCGATATTGACCGCCGGCACACCCAGAAAAGCGCCTTCGCGAATGGCCGACGACGAATTTCCAACCAGACAGCCGCAATTATTGATCAATCGCGCATATTCCTCCGGCGAGAAATTGCGGAAAAAGTGGATCGGCGCGTCCGCGTTGTTTTCCCGAAACATGCGCAGCCGCTTCGAAATGTCATCCGAACCGGCGTCAACATTGGGCCAAAGCCACACGGTCTGCTTGCCGGTTTGGTGCACGGCTTGCAGCGTGGCTTCTATTTGGTCGCTGCTCTGACCGTATTCGGTGGTGACCGGATGCTGCAGCACCACAAGATACGGCAAACTGGCGTCAATTTTGGGCCCGACGCCACCCGCTTTGGTAAAAAAGTCATCGGTCATGGAAAGATCAATATCGACGAGAAGATCCATGGCCGGACAACCGGTCAGGAAGACCTTGTCCGGATTCTCACCCATCCGCCGCAAATAGTCTGCCGCCTGCCGGCTTGCCGGAAAATGAATATGCGCAAACTTCGTGATCGCGTGGCGCACGCTTTCGTCGATGGACCCGGTGACCTCGCCGCCCTGGGTGTGGGCGAGCGGAATGTTCATATAGCTTGCCGAAACTGCCGTCGCCAACGTCTCGTAGCGGTCGGCGACCGTCAAAACGATATCCGGCGACAGGTTCTCGAATATGGTGGTCAATTCGACGATGCCGAGCCCGGTCGATTTTGCCATTGTGGCCGGCGTATTGCCTTCGATCACCATGTGGCAGGTGGCCACCGGCTCGAAGCCGTCGGCGCGAATCACATCCACCGCACTGCCGAAGCGGTACAGCAATGCCGAGGCGCCGACGACGAGCTGCAATTCCAAATCCGGATGGCGCCGTACGGCGCGCATGACCGATTTTATACGGCCATAATTAGCCCGGCTGTTGACGACGATACAAACCTTACGCATCGATTTTCTCTGACAAATCCGCCCAACGCAACAACCGCTCCGGCTCGACGTCCTCGAGCAAGCGTCGGCCGACGACCTCGTCCAATGCCTCAAAAGGAATGCCCGTGCCAGGCTTCTTGCCGGTCAACATATCCTTTTGCAAGACCAGGCCCTTCGACAAACGAGCGACCGGCGCCAGGCTCTTGGTAAAGATCTCGCGCAGCTCCGTCAGCTCGACGGCAGCCTGATCCTTGTCAACGGCGTTCCCATCCATGACCGCACAGGCATCGCGCATGCGGACAACGTCGGCCAGTTCGTCAAACGTCAGCGACGCCGGAACATCGGGGCCGAACATCGCCTTGTGGAAGGCGACATGAACTTCCAGCATATCGGCGCCGCGGGCGATCGCGGCGTGGGCCGGGTAGACCGTGCCGCTGTGATCCGACAGGCCGACCGGACAATCATACCGCTGCTTCATCTCACTGATCACATTCAGGCCGACACGGTTCAGCGGCGTCGGGTACTGGCTGGTGCATTGGAACAGGGAAAAGGTCACGGCGCGGGCGCGAAATTCGTCGACGGCAGCCGTTATTTCCCGCCAGTTCGACATGCCGGTGCTGAACAATACCGGCTTGCCGGTTGCCATCATCGCCGCCAACAGGTCGGTCGAACGGTACTCGCCGGAGCCGATCTTCCATGCCGGCATGTCGAGCCGGTCCAACAGCGCAACCGCGCCGACGGAAAATGCAGACGACAGAAACGTCAGGCCTTGCTCCCGCGCGTGGTCGCGGAGCCCCTGCCACTGCTCGGCGGTAAATTCCATGCGCTGCCAATAATCGAACCGGCGTGCATCCTGTTTCGAGAAGGCGACGCGAAAGGGTTCGTCAAAGGTCGATTCCTGGGCCGCAATATGAGTTTGAAATTTAATCGCGTCGGCGCCGGCGGCGGCCGCCCCATCGATAAAGGCATGGGCCATGCCAAGCGAGCCATCATGGCTTTGCGCCACTTCCGCGATGATGTAGCACCGCTCGCTGCCACCGATTGCCTTGTTCTCGATCTTGAACAAATCTTCAAGCCCCCACTCAGTCAGATCGTATCGTTATTTGAACTGACGTTCCATTTCACGAACCCGCAAGACCGCAAGCCGTCGATGAAACCCGGCCATGTCGTCGGGCGGCATCCAGCGCTCGGCGCAAAAGCCTTGGTAGCGTTTCTTCCCGTTCAAACGAAACCGGCTCAGCACCGCCCCTGAATAGCCATCCTCGCGTAGGATTGACAAGGTGTCGTCGTCGAAATCGGTGATCCCGCCGAACGGAAAGGCGAAGACATCGCTCATCGGCAGCTTCAACCGTTCCAATACCGCTTGATTGTCGCGAATTTCAGTCGATTGTTGGTCGCGGTCGAGCGACGACAGCACATAATGGCCACACGAGTGATTGCCATAGGTAACCAACGGATCGTCGACAAGGGCGTCCTCTGCGACGATGTACGATGCGAGCCCGGCGAAATCATCTTGCGATTTGCTGTACTCAGCGAACGCGTCGATTTGTTCGTTGAGTTCGTGGCTGTTGATCGCTGGCGTTTTCGATTGCCGATAGAACCTCGCTGGTTCCAGGTCCCGGCAGTCCGGCCAACGATCACGGCGGAACGCGATAAAGTCCGCGACCAGATCGTTGGCAATCAGATAACGGACCTTGTCGCGCCAAAACACGCCGCCCTGCATGGTGTCGGCGTTGATGAAGATTGTCGTCGGCAGACCGCGCGACTTGAGGATCGGCAGGCCGTGGTCAAAGACGCTCCGATAGGCATCATCAAACGTGATCGCCGCCTTTCCCCTGACGTCGTCGAGCGCCATGAAGTCATCCAGCGCCATGATCTCGAAATGCCGTGCCAGCCAGTCCACTTGCTCGGCGAATATGTGCGGCCGAACATTGTGCAGGCCGCCGGCGAGATCCTGAGGGATCTCTTCCAACACACTATGATAGAGCAGTATCAGGCCGTATCTTGGCGCCGCTACACTGTTGAAGACGGGCCAGATCATGTCGCGCGACGATGGCCGCTTGGGTTCAATTCGACGGCCCTCGTTTCGATGAAACAAGCCGGCGCCGGCGTTGCCTTGAACATGATGACAGTCATGGTCAACTCCGTGCATCGGCCTCGCAGCCAACCGTTTGCGGACCGCTATCACGTTTCATGTCCGCCTTCCTTCAGCCGCGTCCCTCCGGCATTCGCAATCGCCAAGACTTTCCGCTTTGCCGGCGACAACCAACTGCGAATTTTCTTTTCGACGGCGCGGCGGAAAACGGATTTCTGATAGTAGGTCGCCGCCAGATATTCGTCCTTGTCGTCGATGCGCTTCGGTATGCGCCAGTCGTCGCCGTAGCAATAAACGAGGTACGCCTCGGCCGGCGTCATGCAGATGTAGGATCGGCCGAGAAAATCAATGCGGTCCGGGTTTTCAAAGAATTCCGCGGGCAGCTTCCAATCACTGCGTATTCGGTGTTCTCCGGCCGGCGCCCATGCGGTCATTTCGTAGATGGTGTCGTACTTCGTTACCAGGATCTTCCACTTCTTCCGGGTGCTATCGGTTTTGGTTGGCCGAAATCCGGCCGCTTGGAATGTCGCCAGAAGCGCGTCGAAGCGCTCGGCGACATCCTCCAGCTTGAAATAGAACTGAACGTCCCAGTCCCAGCGAATGAAATTTTGCTCCCGAACGGCGCCCAGCAATGTGCCGCTGCTCAGGTAATGCGGAACGTCGGCCTGTTCCAGTATCTCACTCAGTTCGACAAGGCCTCGGTTCTGTTGATTTAGCTCTTCGTCGGTGCGAATTCTCAATCGTTCGCTCACCATTGCCAAACGACTCCATCCATTACCTTATGATCATTCGTCGTACTTGAGCCGCGGCCAAATCTCGGCGACATCGCGATTCGCCAAGTCGGACAGCTCGGAATACTGTTTGGCCAATACACAATCAAGGTCGAACTTCAATTTGCCGAGCACCTTGTTCTCGGCAGCACTTGCGACATGCGCCTTGCCGACGCGTGGCAAAATTCGATTGGCGTAGCGTTGCAGAAACCAGTCGGCCCGGCCGGTCTTTGTGCGTTTGAAAACATCCATCCCCCTGGGCAACAGGGTCGGATTGACCGGGTTGGCGAATTCAGCGTGGTCGAACGGCGACAGATCCAGAAAATCGAATACCGCGCGCGTCGTTTGATCCGGCGTCGCCCGCAAGTCTTCGGAAAAGATGATTTTCAATTGGCCCGGGCCGAGCATGTCGCGATAGGCACGGACAAAATCCGTGTACCAGCTGTTGCGCAGATAGCGAAACTGCCAAAGCCAGTCATCGTAGCGGTTTCGGTACCGCCCAACGTCGATGAGATCGCCCGCCATGGCTTCCTTGATGCGCCGCTCTTCGGCCGCGAACAGGTCTTTGGCCTCCGGCGGCGGGTTCTCGAACACTTCGACGATGTGGCGACGGTCATCCAACCGCTTCTTAAGGTGCAAAAACGACGATATCGCTCGGTCGACCGGCCGTCGCAAGACAATCAGGCATTTCAGATCCGGTTTTTCGGGCAACAATGTCCGGCGGATGCGGTCGGGCACATAGGATTCGAACAAATAGCCCGTGCTCGCCTCAAACAGAATTTTGGCCCGCTCGCCGCCTCGAAAATGCCGGCCATAGGCGGCCATGTCCTTAAGGTTTTGGTCGCGACTGAAAAAACTTGGTTCCTTTGGAGTCGACAAGAAGCAATCGGGATGCAGGGACAAATAGTAGGCCAATGCCGACGAGCCGCACTTCTGGCCGCCCGGGACAATCAGGTTAGGCATGCATAATCGACTAGTATCCATACGATCCCAAGGCATTGATCGCGTTATTCAAGTCTTCCGGCGTATCGACCTCGTGGCAGGCAATTTTCTGGATCGGCAGCGGCAAATAGCGATCGATTTCGCGAAACACGAAGCCGGCGTTCCGTTGGATATCAACGTTCTTCAAGTAGGCGATGCCGGACCATTCGTAGGGCGACTTTTCATCCAAGGAAAACGCCCGAATGGCGTGTTCATCGCTGTCAAGGTGGGCGAACACCGCTTCTTCCGACTTTGCTTCCGTCACGCCGACGATCGACTGACTGCCATCGCATCGTGCCAAGAATTCCGCGAAACTCTCCGGTTCGATCAACAAGTCCCCATCAATCGTCAAAAACGGTGCCGTCAAATCCTTGGTCGCCAAATGCAGGCTGTAGGAATTCGTTGTCGATTGATAGTCGGGGTTTCGAACGAACAGCGCGTCGTCGCGGGTGCGCAGGACATGATCGATAACCGCGTCTTCCATGAAGCCAATGACGATGCGCACGTCCTCGATGTCGCTCAGCAACTCGAGCTGATAGTCGATAATCTTGCGCGATCCGATGTCGACCAGACATTTCGGCATGTTGAGTTCCAGCCTCGAACCAAGGCCGGCTGCGCTGATGATCGCGTGCTTCACAGGGTGTTCAGCAGATTGCATAAAGACCTCTCGTTAAACGACACGAAATGCGCGAGTTGCAGCAAGGTTTGAATAGGCCGGTGGGTGCCGCCGAAAGCGACACGCACATCCGATTGTTCGAACATCTGCACGTCGCCCATGCCGTCGCCGACGGCGACGATCTTGTCGTAGCGCAGGCGAATTTCGGCGACGGCATCGGCTTTGTTCAAGACGTGGCCGACGCCGGTCAGTCGATCGCCGTCGACATCGGCGCTCGAGCAGAAAAAGCGGCAACCAACTGACTCGACCAGCGGCGCCACCCAGGCGTCCAGATTGCCGGTGATAACGAAGCAATTTTCCCGATTACCGCGGATGAAGGCCAAAATCTCTTCGTACATTCTAACTTTGGCGATGATCTCTTGGACACGGGAAACCGGAATTTCACCGAGCAGCCGGCAGCGCAACAAAAAAGACCGGCGAAACGGGATGACTCCTTGGACGGTGGCTTCCGTCAGCGCCGCGATTTCCTCGAACAGCCCGATTTCGCGTGACAATATCGGCAGAATTTCGTCTTTGGTGACGGTCCCATCCAAGTCGAAACAATAGGCGGTGGGCATGGTGACGCTCGTTCCCTCTAATTCCTTTGCAACAGAAAAACATGCTGACGGGTTTCGGTTCGATTGTTCAGCGCGTCGGCAAAAAGCGCGAAGTCCTGGGTCAACCGAAACCCCGCGCCGAGGAATATGGTATCAAATAACTCCAGGTATTCCGCCCGCGATCGATAGATGGCGCTGTATTCGTGTCCAAGCTCGTCCGACCAAATGCCGCGCAAGGTGAACCGGCCGTCAATGCCGATCGGCGTGCGCACCAAGATTTGGCTCTCATCGGCGGCACAAGCCAAGGCGTTCCTGAATGCCGCTTCACAGACATCATCGTTCAGATAGTGCAAAACGCCGGCGATCAGAATCGTCGTAAACCCTGCGGTTTGCGACAGCGCAGCAAGACTGACTTGCTCGGCGCCGCATACGTGAAAAGCAACATTCTTTCGGCCGGCATTGCGCTGCCTGGCCAAGTCGATTAGCGGTTCGATCGGATCGGTTCCGACATAGTGCGCGACCTGGTCGGCCAACACTTCGGTCCAGCGGCCGAGACCGCAGCCGATATCCAAAACCCGGTCCTGCTCGGTCGGGTCCAACAGCGGCAGCAGCGTCTCCTTCTCGTGTTGGTCCCTGGACTGCGCGAGCTCGGGATTGGAATCCTGATAAAGCATGGCGACCACGGGATCGAGAGCCTCGCTGCGCCGGGCACGATCCGAAAAAAATCGCTGGACCTGATCGTCATCGATCCTGATTCTTTCGCCATGAATCCGATCAGGCATCCTGTTTGACTTTCTCCACGATGTGCTTCGCGAGCTCGTAGCTGGAATCAACCATCGGAACGCTGGGATCCGGCAGATTTATGCAGCCGAATTCCGTGCATCCCAGTATAATCGATTCGGCACCGTAGCCATCGCGTAGCCGTTCCACCACATCGACGCAAGACCGCACCACCGCCGGGCCGGTGTCGAGCAGCTTGATCTTCGTAATGAGCCCTTCGATCTGGCTTTGTGTCGCTTCATCATGGTCGATATAGCGGACACCAGCGGCCTCGAGAAATCGCCGATAACTTTGCTTTTTGTATGTGACATGGCCGCCGATGACGGCAGCGGAGCGGACGGATGGATGTTCGGCGACTAAGCCCTGTGCGGTAATTTCGACGATATCCAATATCGGCACGGGCAAAGCGGCACGGACTTCGTCGATGAAGCCGCAGGCGCTGTTGCAGGGCACCGCGATGAAGTCGACCGGATAAGCGGCCAATTTGCGGCAGGCCTCGATCATGCCGGGCACCGGAGAGGTTTCGCCGTACAACAAATGCCGCGTCCGACTCGGAATATGCGGATGGCTATCGACGATCAGGTGGAGATGATCGCTGTCGCGTTCGGCCGGCGTGAGCTGCAACAGCTGATCCATGAACGCGACCGTTGCGTGCGGACCCATGCCGCCGAGAATGCCGACGGCGCCGGTCGCGGCACAGGCATCGGCGCTCATGCCGATTGCTCCATTTTCACCACGGCGCTTTCTTCGGTCTTGGCCAAATACCGGAATTCGCTGCTGTTTTCCATCATGTCGTCGTAACTGCCCGACGCAACGACCTTGCCGCCCTCGAGAAGAAAGATTTCGTCGCAATGCTGAACCGTGGTTAGCCGATGGGCGACCAATATGATAGTCTTTGTGTGCTTCAAGTCGCGAATGGCGTCCATCACCAATCTTTCGGTCACGTTGTCCAGGGCGTTGGTCGCCTCATCGAAGACCAAAATGTCCGGGCCGTGATAGAGCGCGCGAGCGATACCCAGGCGCTGGCGCTGGCCGCCGGAGAGCCGCACACCGCGTTCGCCGACCATTGTGTCATAACCCTCGGCAAGCTCGCTGGCGACGAAATCATGCAGCTTGGCGGCTTTGGCGGCGCGCTCGACGGCAGCCTGATCGATTTCAGACGGCACCAAGCCGAAGGCAATGTTGGCTGCGACGGTGTCGTCGGACAGGAAGATATGCTGCTGCACATAGCCAAAATTTCGGCGCCATTCTCTCAATTCCTCCGGCTTGAGCACCTCGCCGTCGACGACAATATCGCCTCCGGTGGGCTCCAACAGGCCCATGATGAGGTCAACCGCCGAGGTCTTGCCCGAGCCGGTGGCACCGACAAAGGCCACGGTAGTGTTGGCGGCGATTTTCACGGTCAATTGCTGGACCGTCGGCCGCACGGCGGTTGGGTAGCGATAACTGACATCGCGCAGTTCCAACAACCCTTTGAGCGGTCGCGGCGGGTGGCGATCAGACCATGGGCGATCCGGCGACCCCAGATCGACGTTCAAATCATTATGAAGCAGGTCCAGAACCGGTTTGCTGAATCGAAGCGTCGATGAATGCTGGTAGACTAACTGCAAGGCGGGAAGCAACCGGTAACCGGCAACGGCATAGAGGGCGACGATCGGCAGGGCTTCGCTTAAGCCCCCATGCGATATGAAGAGATAAAGCGCCAGCAACAGCAAGCCGCCGAAGCCCAACGCCTCCAGGCCATAGCGTGGCAACAGCATGATGGTTTGATTGGCCACTTCGATGTCGGCAAAGGACCGCGACGCGTTGCGAAATCGGTTAAGAAAGAAACCCTCTATGCCAAGGATCTTCAAATCCTTGATGCCGCTTAGCGCCTCTTGTGTCAGAACAAACCGCTGGCGATTCTGAAGAATGCGGGTACGCCCCAAATAGCTAAGACGCTCCGAAAACAACAGATATAGAACCAAATATATCAGAACAACCGAGAGACTTACAGTAATTGCCGTTTTGAAATCAACAAAAACAAGTAACGATATTAACACTACACACAAAAATCCTTGGCTGATAATTTGCAATAGAGGGATAAGTGTTTTTAGCACAACCTGGTTGACTTCAGCCAACATTGCCTTGCCCAAGTCAGAAGTATTTTGTGTCAAAAACCATTCGTAAGGGCGCTGCAGATAGTTCCCGAACAATCGATTGGCCAGCTCGTGGTTGAGCCCATGGGAGAATCGCAGCGTCGCCCACGTCGTGAGCGCCTTGAATGCGCTGGCGATCAACAATTGCAGAAATACCACCAAGCCGAGGACGACGATGAATTGGTTGTGGCTGGAAAATCCGCCAAGCTGATAGAGGGTTGAAAGAAAGTTATTGGTGGTGATTTTGTCGGGATCACTCATCACGGACATAAAAGGCAGAATCGACGCGACCCCGGCGACCTCGAAAAATGCCATTACCAAAATCAGCAAGAATAGGCCTAGCGCCCGCTTCCTTTCGCGCGCGTCCATCAGACTTATTATCTTGCCGACGTATGCTTTCATTGAACTCCACTGATTCCGTAGGCGGTTGACACGAACGTTAGCGGATTGAATACAGCAACGCCGTCGCGTGGACCAGCCGGATCTTTAACCGTTCCTTTAGGCCGATTGAATGATCGACACGCCGATGCTCAGATTTCGGGCGCTCCGCCATAGATGCTCGCGCTGGACATATAGATACATCTCACTAATGTGCTCTAGCTCCCTGTACGATGATGGGAACACCAACAGACGGCGACACCTGGAAAAGAAGTAAGGAAACATACCAAAATGGCCAGCGACGTTCAATTACGGGAGTGGCTCAATTTTCCTGTGCTGTTGTACGGCCCACGCAAATCGGGAACGACCCTGCTGTTGAATTTGCTGGACGGTTCGCCAGAGTTGCTGGCGTTTCCGACGGAAACCAAGTTTAAGTATTTTGTCGGTCACTGGCCGACCGGAGCGGCGGCCAGGCGCCGCTATTTTGAACAATCGATCACGACACGCAAACAATACGCTGGCTTGAATTCGGCGGCTTTCAACGATGGCGCGGCAAATGCTGTCGGCTACCCGATGTCTTCGATCCGGGAACTGATTCAATACGAAGCGAATTTGATTTACGACTGCCTAGAGGACAAGTCTGCGCGACTGAGGATGTTCGCCATGAAGGATGTTGGCGGACACACCGAATTGATCACCGGATTGTTTCGGCAGTGTTTCCTTGACGGAAAAATCGTCATGATCGCCCGGCAACCACAGTTCGTGGCCCGTTCGGTTTTTCGCAATCGCCGTCGTCGGGGAGTTCGGCTCAGCTTTGTCGACAAAATGCGTCAAGCGTTTGATCCGGAGCGAATCATTGATCGTCAGTATCGAATAATTGAGTCCGACCGTTCCGTCCATCTTCTGTTTTACGAGGATTTGGTTTCCGAAACCGAACAGGTCATGAAAGGCGTTTCAGCCTATCTTGGCCTCGAATATGACGAAGTATTCAGCAGGCCGACAATATTCGGCGAGGACGTGGTGGTTTCGACGTCTTCTCAAGCAACCCAAGATGTCTTTGTCGATACGGCCAGCTGGACGGCCGATCTAACGCTATCAGAGCGCTGCGCAATTTTTTTTGTACCACTTGTAAAGGCAGTCTGGCGCCGGTTGAGCGGCCGCCGGCTTCACTCCTACGACGATCTTCGCCGGTTATGCCAACAGCGTTGCGCCGAAAATCCCTAGACTGGTTCATACCTTAGGCATTGAACAAAAAAAGGCACCACCGCATTTCTGCGGCGGTGCCGAGTTGGTCCGAAAAAGTCAGTTAGGCGATCAGAACGTTCTGCTGATCAACGTCGTCGTCGACGACCAGGGTCAACGTGCCGTTGGTGTAAGTGGTGAAGCCGGCATCGGCGGACGCATCGAACCCGGCGAGATCCGCCGACAAGGCGTCGCCGTTGTCGCCCAGCACTGTCAAGGTGTTGGTCTCGTCCGACAGGTTGGCAAGCTCGACCAGGTTCAGCACCAGCTCGTTACCGCCGCCGTTCAGGTCGATCTGCTCGATACCGGTCACTTTGTTGTCCGGAATGGCCTGCAGGTCGAAAACCATGCCATTGCCGTCCAAGCGAACCGTATCGAGGCCATTGCCGCCGATGAGCTGCTGGAACGCACCGTCACTGATGGCCAAGACGTCGTCCCCGGCGCCGCCGCGCAGCACGTCCGCGCCGCCATTGCCGTTGACTGTGTCATCGCCGTCGCCAGCGATCACCACGTCGGCACCGGCGGTGCCGTTGATGACGTTGTCGGTGTTGCTGCCTTCGTGGGTGACGGCACCGGTGTAGTCGTGGCCATAGACCACGTAGCTCTTGCCGGCATCGGCTTGGCCGTCGACGTCCGCCTTCGGCGCACCGATGATGAAGTCGTCATAGCCGTCACCGTTGACGTCACCGGCTGCGCTGACACTGCTACCGGCTTGGTCATTACCGCTTTCGCCGTTGATGCGGAAGGTGTTGATGCCGTCGGGGCCTTGCAGGGTCATGGCGGCATCGAAGCCGTCGGCCTTGCCAAGCACGACCATGGTAGCACCGGCGTCACCGACACCCGGCTTATTGGCTTTCGGCGCACCGACCAACAGGTCGGCAAAGCCGTCACCATTGACGTCTCCGGCAAAGTCGACCCGGAAGCCGGCTTCGTCACCCGTGGCCGGAGCATCAATGCGGAAGCCGTTGGTGCCGTCCAGTTGACTAACGTCGAGCGCCGCATCGAAGCCATTGGCCTTGCCGAAGACCACGTAGGCTTCGCCGCCGTTCGGCTTGCCTGCCGGATCGCCACCCGGCGCACCGATGATGAAGTCGTCGAAACCGTCACCATTGATGTCGCCACCGCCGCTGACCGAGCGCCCGAACCAATCCTGGGCATCGAGGCCGGTCATCCGGAAGCCGTTGGTTCCGTCGAGGTCGGCGAGGTCGATCACTGCGTCCGCGCCCGGCTCGCCGCCGAAGACGACGTAGCTTTCGCCGACATTGGCATCGCCGCCCTGCGCCGCGGAGCTGGCACCGATGATGACATCGGCGTAACCGTCGCCATTGATGTCACCAGCCTTGCTGAGCGCCACGCCGGCCCGGTCGAGCTCTTTCACGCCATCCAACCGGAAGCCGTTGCTGCCGTCGATGTCGTTGAGGTCGAAGGTCGGGTCGGTGCCATCGGCATCGCCGTAGACGATGTAAGTGCTGCCCGAACGATCGCCGTGGTTGTCCGCGCCGTAGGCCCCGATCATCATGTCGTCGATGCCGTCGCCATTGACGTCGCCGGCACTATCCACCCGGAACCCGGCATTGTCACCGGCATTGGCGCCGTTGATGGCGAAGCCGTCGGTGCCGTCGAGGGCGGTGACGTCGACAGTGGCGTCGAAGCCGTCCGCGTCGCCAAACACCACGTAGCTGGTGCCGGCGTCACTACGGCCTTCCGGATCGGCCTTGGGCGCGCCGATGATCAGATCATCGATACCGTCGTTGTTGACGTCGCCGGCCGAATGCACTGAGCTTCCGAACTTAGCTGCCCCGTCGAGGCGGAAGCCGTTGGTTCCGTCCAGCTCGTCGAGGTTGATGCCGCTCGGGATGCCGTCGGCACTACCGAACACCACGAACGCCTCGTCGCCGCTGGCCGCGCCGATAATCACATCATCGTAGCCGTCGCCATTGACGTCGCCGGCATCGGCAACCGCGTCGCCCGTCCGGCCAATCGTTGCCGAACCGTTCAACACCGCACCGTCCGTGCCCAAGTCCGTCAAGTCCTGGAACGGATTGGCCACGACGTTTCCGCCTTGAACCGCTTCGGCACCATTGACCGACACACTGTTCTGGACAAGCAAGGTCAAGATGCCGTTGGTGTAGGTGGTGAAGCCGCCATTGGGGGATGCATTGAACCCGGAGAGGTCCATGGTCAAGGCATCGCCGTTGCTGCCGAGCACCGTCAAGGTGTTGGTCTCGTCCGACAGGTTGGCAAGCTCGACCGGGTTCAGCACCAGCTCGTTGCCGCCACCGTTCAGGTCGATCTGCTCGACGCCGGTCACTTTGTTGTCCGCAATGGTCTGCAGGTCGAAGACCATGCCATTGCCGTCCAAGCGAACCGTATCGAGGCCGTTGCCGCCAACCAGCTGCTGGAAGCTGCCGTCGGCGATCGCGAGGACGTCGTCCCCGGCCCCACCGCGCAGCACGTCCGCGCCGCCATTGCCGCGGACTTCATCGTTGCCGTCGCCGGCGACCACCACGTCGGCACCGACAGTGCCGTTGATGACGTTGTTGGCTTCATCGCCTTCGATGGTCACGTTGCCGCTGTAGTTGCGGCCATAGACCACATAGCTCTTGCCGGCATCGGCCTGGCCATCGACATCCGCCTTCGGCGCACCGATGATGAAGTCGTCATAGCCGTCACCGTTGACGTCACCGGCTGCGCTGACACTGCTACCGGCTTGGTCATTACCGCTTTCGCCGTTGATGCGGAAGGTGTTGATGCCATCGGGGCCTTGCAGGGTCATGGCGGCATCGAAGCCGTCGGCCTTGCCGAGCACCACCATGGCGGCACCGGCGTCACCAACACCCGGCTTATTGGCTTTCGGCGCACCGACCAACAGGTCGGCAAAGCCGTCACCATTGACGTCTCCGGCAAAGTCGACCCGGAAGCCGGCTTCGTCACCCGTGGCCGGAGCATCAATGCGGAAGCCGTTGGTGCCGTCCAGTTGACTAACGTCGAGCGCCGCATCGAAGCCATTGGCCTTGCCGAAGACCACGTAGGCTTCGCCGCCGTTCGGCTTGCCTGCCGGATCGCCACCCGGCGCACCGATGATGAAGTCGTCGAAACCGTCACCATTGATGTCGCCACCGCCGCTGACCGAGCGCCCGAACCAATCCTGGGCATCGAGGCCGGTCATCCGGAAGCCGTTGGTTCCGTCGAGGTCGGCGAGGTCGATCACTGCGTCCGCGCCCGGCTCGCCGCCGAAGACGACGTAGCTTTCGCCGACATTGGCATCGCCGCCCTGCGCCGCGGAGCTGGCACCGATGATGACATCGGCGTAACCGTCGCCATTGATGTCACCAGCCTTGCTGAGCGCCACGCCGGCCCGGTCGAGCTCTTTCACGCCATCCAACCGGAAGCCGTTGCTGCCGTCGATGTCGTTGAGGTCGAAGGTCGGGTCGGTGCCATCGGCATCGCCGTAGACGATGTAAGTGCTGCCCGAACGATCGCCGTGGTTGTCCGCGCCGTAGGCCCCGATCATCATGTCGTCGATGCCGTCGCCATTGACGTCGCCGGCACTATCCACCCGGAACCCGGCATTGTCACCGGCATTGGCGCCGTTGATGGCGAAGCCGTCGGTGCCGTCGAGGGCGGTGACGTCCACGGTTGCGTCGAAGCCGTCGGCGTCGCCAAACACCACATAGCTGGTGCCGGCGTCACTGCGGCCTTCCGGATCGGCCTTGGGCGCGCCGATGATCAGATCATCGATGCCGTCGTTGTTGACGTCGCCGGCCGAATGCACTGAGCTTCCGAATTTACCAGCCCCGTCGAGGCGGAAGCCGTTGGTTCCGTCGAGTTCGTCGAGGCTGATGCCGCTCGGGATGCCGTCGGCACCACCGAACACCACGAACGCCTCGTTACCGAGGGCGTTGCCGATGATGACGTCGTCGTAGCCGTCGTCATTGACATCGCCGGCGTCGGCAACCGCTTCGCCAGTCCGGCCAATCGCCGCCGAACCGTTCAATACCGCTCCGTCGGATTCCAGGTCCGCCAGGTCCTGTACCGCTTCCGGAGAGGCAACCGGCGCATAGTTTACCACGCCGTCGCCTTCGACAGCCGGCGGATCTACCGGCTCCGGCAGGGTTGCCTGATCCTCGGCGATGTAACTCGCCAGGCGCTCGGCAATGGTCTTGTAGCCTTCTTCGGTAAAATGAACGTTATCAACCCGTTCGAGGTCTTTGGTCACCGCGGCGATGTGGACGTTGGCGATGTCGTTCGCCATTTCCTGCTGCGCTGCCCGGATCAGGTCATATGCGGCGTCGCGGTCCGCGTCGCCGTCGGTGCCGATTTCCTGAATGTAAATCTGCAGATCCGGGTCATTGAGCTCGGAACGGAAATACGCGAAGATTTTTTCCGTTGCTTCTTTGTAGCGTGCGATGGTGGTCTGCTGCGGGGCATCGCCCGCGATGCTGGTGCCATCTTGTTCGCCTTGTGCCCAGACGATGCCGTTTGACGTCAGGCCGCTGTCTAAGATGTCCTGGACTGCGTCGATCAGCAATTGGCCCGGCACATCGGCTTCGAGATCCCACCAATAACGATCCAGACCCCAGGACGGCGCGGCGATCTTGTCCGCCGAGCTGGCGCCGGTCGACACGTTGAATGCGTCCACCAAGGTGCCGCCCGTCAAGGCCTTCAGTTCCTGCTCGAACCGAACTTCACCGGAATCGCTCGGCGTAAAGTGGCGGTTGGCGTTGGACTGGCCGGCGAACGGAACGAAATGATAGTCGATCGCCGTGTCCTCGACACTGACGTTCCACTTTTCGCCGAGATGGGCATAGAGGCTGTCGATCTCGTCGTCGGTCAGAACACGATCGAACAACAGCACGTCGAACATGTCGTTTTCGCCGAATTTGCCGTCGGCGATCTCACTGAAGCTCCAGCGGCCGCCGATCAACGAATTGGTCGGGTCGAGAGAGCCGAGGCCTTCATAAAGATCGATCTCCATCAGGCGACCGTCGATTTCCATCGTCGCTACGCCGCCGCCGACGGTGGCAACCAGGATATGCGGCCCTTCACCGCCGAGGCCGTGATCCTGCACGTAGACCAAGTCCTCCGCAGAGTTGTTGCGGCGCAAAGAGACGCTGTTTTCGACCTCGCCGCTATCCAACACGAACGCGTTGTCGCTGTTCCAGTCGTGGACAGTGTCCTCGTCGTAAACGCTCAAGATGCCGTTGAAGCTTTCGGTTTCCTTGAAGTCGGCAACGACCAGCAAGGTCATGCCGTCAAGGGAAAGGCCATCGAGATTGCCGGCCAGAAAGTCATTGGTGCCATCGAGGCGGATGCCACCGAAACCATGCAACAGGCCGTCGACATATTCGGGTCGGCTCGCCGCGTCGGTTTGGGTGTGGTGATAGTTGTTGCCGCTCTTGTCGCGCCATTCGGAAACGCCGCCACCGGTTTCAGTGATGGTCGATTCGTCGGCAGCATCGAGCCACAGGACCAACCCGTCCAAGGCATCCGGTGTCGCCGCTACGGCATCGGATTTGCCGATCGCAATGGTGACCGTAGTGGTGTCCGTGCCGCCTTTGCCGTCACTGACGGTGTAGCTGAAGTGGTCGGCCGATTGTTCGTCTTCGCCCAAATGGTCGAAGGCGCCGTTCGGGTTATAGGTGACGGTGCCGTCCGCGTTGAGCGTAACCGTGCCCTTGGTGGCGCTGTCATCAATGGAGGATACGGTGAGGACGTCGCTGCCATCGGCGTCTTCGTCGTTGGCCACCAGGGTCAATGTGGTCTGCGCATCCTTTTCCGTGCGCGCTGTGTCCTTGGTTGCGACCGGGGCGTCGTTTTCGCCGTGGATGGTGACCGTTGCCGTCGCCAGATCCAAGCCGCCGTCGCCGTCCGATACCGAATAGCGGAAGGTTTCCGTCGCCGTTTCGCCGACCGCCAAATGCTCGAACTGCCCGTTCGGGTCATAGGTGATGGTGTCGTCGCCGTTCAGGGTCACGGTGCCGGCCAATTCGGCGCCGTCGACACTGCTGACACTCGCCAAGGCATGGTCATTGTCGAGGACGTCGATAGCCACGGTGCCGTTCTCGTTGACCGCCGCCACGTCGTTGTCGGCCAAATCGGCGGTGCTGGCCCGCAGACCGGCATCATAAAGATCATCGATCTCGTCGGCGTCCAGCGCTTCGTTGAAGAACGCGGCTTCGGCGAGATTGCCCTTGAAGAAGCGGTCGGTCGGCTCGGCCTGCCCGGGCAAGCTGAACATCTGAGACGCGCCGATGGTGATCGGATCGCCGGTGAAGGCAACGCCGCCGGTGAAGTCCTTCGTCATATGCAGGGTGCCGTCGACATAGATTTTCATGCCGTCCGAGCCCCAGGTGGCAACCACGTGGTGCCACTGGTCGGCCGCCACCGTGTTGAGCGGCGTCCAGACGAAATGGTTGGAGCTGTCGTCTTGCAGGCGGAAGGAAATCTGGCCCGAATTGCCGGAGTTGAGGGCGACCTGAATGCTGCCCGCGACGAAGCCATCCGAACCAGACGAGACCAGCGCACGGGTTTCGCCGCCGAATGTGTCCGACTTCATCCAGATCTGGAACGTGCCTTCCGGCAGGTTGAAGGTCGAGTCGGCCGGGGCTTCGACATAGTCGTTGGAGCCGTCGAAATGCGGCGCCACCGTGGCCTCACCGGCCAAGGGCCCGGACACCGTCGCCAGTTCCATTTCATTGCGATAGGTGCCGTCACTGTTGCCCGCGATGTCGTCGGCGGTGAAGCCGGCGCCCTCGCCCAGGCGCCAATAGGCGACCGGCGCATGGCTGTTCACCGCATCCAGATAGCCGCCATCATGGCCGGCGGTGTCGCCGCTGACGGTCACCGTCACCGTCGCCGTCGAGGTAGCGCCGGCATCGTCGGTGATCTTGTAAGTGAAAGTATCGGTCGCCGACGCGTCTGCGCCTAAGCCGTCGAAGGCGCCATTGGGATCGTAGGTGATCGAGTTGTTGGCGTTGACGACCACCGATCCGGCGGTGCCGGCGGTGTTCACCGAGGTCACGTCCAAGACGCTGTCGGGATCTTCGTCATTGGCCAGGACGGTGATGGTGGTGGCCGCGTCTTTTTCCGTGGCCGCCTGATCGTCGGCCGCCTCCGGCGCATCGTTGACGCCAGTGACGGTGACGGTCACCGAAGCGAGGTCGTTCTCGCCGCCTTTTTTGACCGTGTAGTTGAACGTGTCGGTCGCGGTCTCGCCGTCGGCGAGATGGTCGAAGGCGCCGTTCGGGTCGTAGGTGACGGTGTCGTCAAGATTGATGACGACGGCGCCCGCGGTCTCGTCCGTGTCGACGGCGGTAACCGTGGCCGGTCCGCTGTCATTGTCGAGAACGTCGATATCAACCGTCGAATCCTGATCGGTCGCGGCGACGTCGTCGGTGGCGATGTTGCTGATGTCGCCCAGGACGCCGGCGTTGTAAAGATCGGCGATTTCGCCGTCGCTGAGCGCCTGATCGATGAACGCGGCTTCGGCAAGATTGCCTTTGAAGAAGCGGTCGGTCGGCTCGGCCTGACCCGGCAGGCTGAACATCTGCGAGGCACCGATGGTGATCGGATCGCCGGTGAAGGCGACGCCGCCGGTGAAGTCGTTGGTCATATGCAAGACGCCGTCGACATAGATCTTCATGCCGTCGGCGCCCCAGCTCACCGCCACATGGTGCCACTGATCGGCAGAGACGGTATCAAGTGGTGTAAAGACAAACTTGTTGCTGGCGCCGTCCTGCAGGCGAAAGACCATTTGGCCTTTGTCGCCATCATTCATGGCAAGAAAGAAACTGCCGGCAACGTTGCCGTCTGAACCGGAAGACGCCAGGGCCCGAGGCGGACCGCCAAAAGCGTCCGACTTCATCCAGATCTGAAATGTGCCTTCCGGCAGATTGAAGGACGCGTCGGTCGCGGCCTCGACATAATCATTCACCCCATCGAATTGCGGTGCGCTCGTCCCGCCGCCGTTCAAGGGGCCAGCTTCTTCGGCCAAAACCGTGCCGTTACGGTAGATGCCATCATGGCCACCGGCCGGATCATCAGCCGCAAGACCAGTGGTTTCATTCAGCCGCCAGTATGCAGTCGGGGTGTGCGAATTGATCAGAGTCGAGAAATCAGCCATATCGGACCTCTAGGTTTTTTCGGATGGCCTGCTTGGTCGCTTGTTTTTTTTCGCGCCTTTGAGCAGAGCCGTCGGTTGCTGCCAAATCGCCGGACTTAACCGCCGACGTAGCCCTCAGACCGCAAGAAGGATGCCAGCGGCCCGAGGCCCTAGAGATCGGTCAGTTTCATGGTTAACGGCCGTGTGCGGCGGCCGGCGGTGTAAAATGTCCCGACATCGGCCGGCATCGTGCCGACGGCTAACTGCACTTATAAAGAGGGGTCGGCCCGTCGTATCGGCGGGCACAGGACCGCGCGGCTATCGCCCGTTCCCCATACCGTGGTCGAGAAATGACCCATCGGTTCTTATTTATTCAATAGTTACAATAACTTAAATGTGTCATCTTTCACTAGCGGTGACGCGGTCGTCGCCAGCTAAACCGAGCAGACGCACCACGTCAGGGCCGCGAACGCGCCCGCGGGTAAGATTGCCAATTGCAACTGGAGCAGTGACACTGGCAACTCTGTTTTCACGCCGCCAAAGCCCAACCGTCAAGGACCAAAGCATAATGGACCAACAAGCGATCGAGAACGCCGCCCGAAGTCTTGACGATGCCGAGCGAACACGGACGCAAATCCGGATTCTGTCCTTGGACCTGCCAGACATGGGAATGGCCGAGGCCTACGCGATCCAGGCTGCCTGGGTCCGGCTTAAGCTTGCCGCGGGCAGGACTGCGATCGGCCGCAAGATCGGCCTCACGTCGAAGGCAATGCAAAATGCGTTAAACATCGATACGCCGGATTCCGGCGTGCTGTTCGATGACATGCTGTTCGCCGACGGCGCCCGTGTGGCTCCGGACCGCTTCATCCAGCCGCGCATCGAGGCGGAAATCGCGTTTGTGATGCGCGAGCCGCTAAAGGGTCCGGGCGTGACCATATTCGATGCCTTGAACGCGACCGATTATGTCTGCCCGGCGCTCGAAATACTAGACACACGCATCCAGCGCTCCGACCCGGAAACCGGTCAGGCGCGGACCGTCTACGACACCATTTCCGACAACGCCGCCAACGCCGGGATCGTGCTCGGCGGCCGGCCGGCCCGGCCGCTGGAGACCGATCTGCGCTGGGTCGGCGCGATCGTCTCGCGCAACGCCGAAATCGAAGAAACCGGATTGGGTGCGGCGGTTCTCAATCATCCGGCCAGCGGTATCGCCTGGCTGGCCAATCGATTGGCCGAGCACGATGATGCCATCGGGGCTGGCGAGATCGTGTTGTCCGGTTCGTTCATTCGGCCGATTGAGGCCCGGCACGGCGACACGATTACCGCCGATTTCGGCCCATTCGGCACCGTCGGCTGCCACTTCGAATAGGCCGCTGGAAGCGACCGGGACCGGCACGAAAGCATTTCAATGATGAGATTTCCGTTATCATTCCTTGTTGCATTCGCCGCCTTTGGCACATCGGCCTTCGCCGAGACCCCCGGCGTGAGCCAATCGGAAGTTCTTTTTGGCCAGACCGCGGCGATCAAAGGGCCGGCACAGGCGCTTGGCCTGGGCATGCGCCACGGAATCAGCGCGGCGTTTGAAGAGGCTAACCGCACCGGCGGAATCCACGGCCGCAAATTGATTCTGACCACCCTAAATGACAGCTATGAACCGGAAGCCGCGATCGAGAACACAAAGCGCCTGATCTCGACGGATAAGGTCTTTGCCCTAATCGGCAGCGTCGGAACGCCGACTTCGCGCGCCTCCGAACCGATCGCCAGCCAACACGGCGTGCCCTTTATTGGTTCCTTTACCGGCGCCGAATTCTTACGCCGGCCCTACCGGCCAACTGTTATTAATATTCGCGCTTCGTACTTCCAGGAAACCGAAGAACTCGTCGACCGATTGACGAGCGAACTCGGCGTCCGCCGAATTGCCGTGTTCTATCAGGACGATTCTTACGGTCGTGCCGGGTTAGCCGGCGTGCGCGCAGCACTGCATCGGCGCAAAATGAAGCTGGTCAGCGAGGGCACATATATCCGCAATACGGTTGCAGTAAAGACGGCTTTGCTGACAATTCTCCAAGGCAACCCGCAAGCGGTAATCATTATCGGCGTCTATCAGGCATCCGCCACCTTCACTAAATGGGCTCGCAAGATTGGCCTCGACGCACTCATCGCCAACGTTTCCTTCGTCGGCAGCACCGCGCTGGCCGCAGAACTGGGCCCGGCCGGAAAGGGTGTTGTGGTCAGCCAAGTGGTGCCGTTTCCGGAAGACAATGCGCTGCCATTGATCAACGATTACCGTCAGGCACTACAGCAGTTCGACAAAACCGCTGCCGGCTTCGTCTCGCTTGAAGGCTATCTGGTCGGGCGCGTCACGATCGAAGCCCTGGAACGCGTCGGACCCGATCTAACCAGAAAATCCTTTCTCGAAACGTTCACGTCGGGAAAGCCGTTCGATATCGGTGGCCTCCGACTGACCTACGGGCTGGACGACAATCAAGGCATGGACACCGTCTTTTTGACGGTAATCGACGAAACCGGGCGCTTGGCCCCGATTTCCCGACTAAGTAAGCCATGAGCGAGTCCGCACCAATACTGGCGGATGGCCAAAGCCGTCGACTATTCGGTATCAGGACTCGGCTCTATTTTGCGCTTGGCGGCGCCGTCGCGATCACCCTGGCGGCAAGTTTGATTGCTTGGTTCGCATTTCTCGAAGTCGAAACACGTCAGCTTGAGGTGACAGAAAAATATCTGCCGGCACTTACGACGGCGCTGCAAATGGCACAGCAGAGTACGGCAATAGCAGCTTTGGCGCCAAAGTTGCTGGCATTCGATAAGGCGCAGACACGGGATCACACCCACCGCCAGATCGCTGATGAACGAATGGGGCTGCAAGACCTTGCTCACCGGCTGCGTAAACTGATCGCGGACACCCAGCAATTGCAAGTGATCTCAAACAACGTAGAGACATTGGCACAATCTCTGGAGGCCCTGGACGACGTCGCGTCAACTCGATTTTCGATTGAGTCCAAGTTGGAGTCTTCGGCGGCGGAAATGCAGGCCAGTCATCGTGCAATGACTCTGGTCTTGGCGCCCCTACTCGACGACGTAACGTTTTATGTAATAACCGGCTATCGGAAACTCGGGGATGCGGTGGCGGCGCCCATGGTCGAGCGCTCCAATTCTACGCAACTCCTCGCCTACGAGGCGATGACCCAAATCAGCGCCGAGGGAAACCTACTACGTGGATTGTTGAGCGGTGTTGTCCATTTGCCGCGGGCCGAATTTTTGCAGCCGACACGCGAACGTTTTGACGCCGCCTCTGGCCGGCTGGCTCGCGCACTTGAGACATTGCGGCAGCATCCGGAAATTTCGAAACTTCGCCCACACGTCGACAAAATGACGGGTTTTGGTATTGGCACGGAAAGCTTGTTCGAATTGCGGCGGCAGATCCTGAATAAGCAGG
>Ga0315336_1001220_pt1 | contig 53585 bp, 39 predicted proteins | sample ASW5metaG_FD_204512 | JGI IMG/M metagenome (GOLD analysis project Ga0315336, IMG submission 204512) | Ammonia-oxidizing marine archaeal communities from Monterey Bay, California, United States - ASW #5 | ecosystem: Environmental > Aquatic > Marine > Intertidal zone | place: USA: California...
CGGGCAGGTGGAGATCCTGATCTTGCCCGTCGCGAACATCATCTTCGATGGAGAGTTGCGGGGACGCGGCGGCACTTTGAGCCTCGATGAGCTCGAACCCGGCGAGCATAAGGTCCGCGTCGAAGAAGACGGCTACCAATCCTATGAGTCCAATGTCTGGATCAAGGCGGGAGAAACGTTCCGATTCACCTGGACAATGGTCGAGAACCAAGTGGTGGAGGCCCCGCCAACACCCGTCGAACCCGAGCCGGAAGTCGAGCCCGAGCCGGCCAATGTGAGACCGCGGCCGCGGCCGAGACCTGCGGAGCCCGATCCCGAGCCGGCACCCAAGGCCAACGTCCCCGGCAAGCTCACCGTGTTGTTGTCGACCGGCGGCTGGGCTCATGTCTATGTCAACGGCGACAAGCTCACGAAACCGGCGCCGATACGGGACTACTCCCTGCCGCCCGGCACCTACGAGATTCGTGTGGAGAATCCGCAGCTGGGCATCGAGCACGTCGAGACGGTGAAGATCGGCTCCGGGGCCAGCGCAAAGATCACGGCGAAACCGAGTTAGCCAAAGACGCCGAACATCTGCAGGACGGCCAAAACCACCGCGACTCCAAATCCGCCGGTGAGGGCGTAGAACAGCATTCCGAGCTCGTTCTGCGCCGCCAACGGTGCCTTTTCCGCGTCGATGATCAAGGTGTATTGGGTGTGACTCGAGGCCACAAAACTCCATTCTCGCTCGGCACACATCTGCGTCAGCTCGTCGCGCACGGCCGTACCCACCGCACTGTGGGGCCCCATGGATCCCCGACTTCCGGACCCCGTCGTGAACGCGACGGCCCCGGTCTCGATGTCGTCGGCGATGAGTTTGATCTGTCGGACCACGCGGCGCGCGAGCCGGGCACCCCCGAGGAGGCTCAGGTCGATGGTAGGCACATCGTGGACCCATCCGACGTGGGTCTTGACGAGCCAAGGCGTGGTACCGGGTCGCCTCGCTTCGCGGGAGGCGGTCTGCACCTGGGCCAAGGCACTTTGAATTCGAGCGACGTCATCCATGGCGCCCGTTTAACTCCATCCCCGGAAGGTCGGAGCCGGCTCGGCTGTTATCGTGGGCGGCGCTTCGGAGACCCCACCCATGATTATCGCCTCGCTGCTCGCGTACTCGTTTCCGGCGGATGCCGGGAGGGTGAGGATCACCGAGGTCAGCGTCTCCTCGGAGTACACAAAGTCGGAGCAATATCCCGCCCGAAACGTCAAGGATTCCAAGAGTTCGACCGCGTGGGTCGAAGGCGACACCGGCAGCGGCGTCGGCAGTTGGATCGAGGTGAAGTTCGACGGCGAACACCAGGTCACCATGGTGAAGATGTGGGCGGGTGATTGGTCGTCCCGAAAGGGCTGGGAGCGAGCCAATCGCCCCTCGGAGCTCGAGGTAAAATGGGCCGACGGCGAGACCGAGACCTGGAAGCTCGCCGACGAGTGGGCGCCACAGGTATTCCTGCCCGCCAAGCCGAAAACGACCGACACCATCCGCTTCCGCGTAAAGGGCATCCACAGCGGCACCGCATTCCCCGACACTGCGATTGCCGAGCTGCAGGTGTTCGAGAACGGCAACAGCGACGGCATCGCGCCGATCAGTGGAGCGTCGGCATCGTCGGTCTTCGAGTCCGACAGCGACGGCACCTACGATGCCACCAACATGCTCGATGGAATCCGCGACACCTATTGGTGCGAAAACGACAAAGACGGAGACGGCACGGGCGAATGGGTCGAGATCACCCTCGCCGGCAGCCAGAAGATCTCGACGATGTTCGTGCTGAACGGCATGGGGGTCACCACCGAGATCCACAAAAAGGGCAATGTCGCAAAGACAGCGAAGCTGGAGTTCTCGGACGGCAGCACCCAGGACGTGAGTTTGAAACCCTTCTTCTTTCCACAGAAGGTCGTACTGAAGCCGGTTCAGACCGGGTCCGTGAAGATCACTTTCACGGGCGTTCAGAGAGGATCGGACTACAACGACCTCTGCATCTCCGAGGTCCACTTCCTCCCGTGACTACCGCAATCGCGCTCATCGCATTCAGCACGTCGGCTCAGGCCGGATATTGGCCCGTCGACGACGGCATCAACGAACCGTGGTTCCAGACCGAGAAGGGCATTGGATACCAGGATGTCACCCTCGGGAACGGCCTCATGGCCATCGAGGGCGCCGACGTCGAAGTCCACTACACCGGCATGATCCAGGACGGAACGGTCTTCGATTCCAGTCTGGAACGCGACACCCGGTTCACTTTCCTCATCGGCGGACATCAGGTCATCGCTGGCTGGGAAGATGGCGTCGTGGGCATGAAAATCGGCGGCAAACGCCGCCTGATCATCCCCTCGGATATGGGCTACGGGCAGCAGGCTGCCGGGCCGATCCCGCCCGGCAGCACCCTCTACTTCGAGATCGAGCTCTTCGAAGTCACGCTCCCGCGAGAGGTACCGCGGTTACCCCAGAGCAGCGACGACAGTAGCTTCAAGGCCTCGAAATCCGGGTTGAAGTACATCGATCTCACCGTCGGAGACGGCAACAAGCCCAAGTCGGGCCGGCGCGTCTGCCTCGACTACACGGTCTGGCTCGACGGGGCGCTCCTCGACCACACGTACGGCAAGAAGCACTGCCGATGGATTCGATTCGAGCACACGCCCGTGCCCGCCGGACTCACCGAGGGCCTCGCAAAGATGCGAGTCGGCGGCACGCGACAGCTACGCATTCCCGCGAACCTCCTCGACGGCAACGACAAGGTGCCGCCGAATACGACGGTGCTTTATGAGGTCACGCTGGTCGAGGCGGACGAGTAGCTACCCCAGCAGCGCGAGCAAGGTGCCCGCTGCGACCGCGGACCCGATGACCCCGGCGACGTTGGGTCCCATGGCATGCATGAGCAGGTAGTTGGTCGGATTCGCCTCCATGCCCACCTTGTTCACCACCCGCGCGGCCATGGGTACAGCGGAGACGCCCGCGGCGCCGATGAGGGGGTTCACCGGCTCCTTCGAAACGAGATTCATCAACTTCGCCAGGAGCAACCCCGACGCCGTGCCAAAACAGAAGGCGACGAGTCCAAGGCCGAGGATGCCCAGCGTCTCGGCGGCGAGGAACTGGTCGGCACCGAGCTTGGAACCGACCGCGAGACCCAAGAGGATGGTGACGATGTTGATCATCTCGTTCTTGGCCGCGCCCGCGAGGCGATCGACGACACCCGATTCAGTCAGGAGATTGCCGAACATCAGCGCGCCAATCAGCGGTGTCGCGTCGGGAAGCAGGAGCGCGCAGAGCCCAAAGACCATCAGCGGGAACGCGATCTTCTCGACCTTCTTGACCTTGCGGAGCTGGCGCATCTCGATTTTGCGCTCGTCCTCGGTGGTCAGCAACTTCATGATCGGCGGTTGGATGATGGGGACCAACGCCATGTACGAATAGGCGGCGACCGCGATCGCGCCGAGGAGGTCAGGGGCCAGCCGAGAGGAGAGGAAGATCGCCGTCGGCCCATCGGCCCCACCGATGATGCCGATTGCGGCGGCGTCCTGAATGGAGAAATCGATCGAGGCCACGTTGTCCGACAACACCAGCGCCCCGATCAGGGTGAGGAAGATGCCGAATTGGGCCGCCGCACCGAGGAGCGCCGTCTTCGGGTTCGCGATCAGGGGACCAAAGTCAGTCAGCGCGCCGACACCCATGAAGATGAGCAGCGGGAAGAGTCCGTTGGAGACTCCCATATGGTAGATGATGCCCAGAAAGCCGTCCTCGCCGGCGATATCGGCGAGCGGCACGTTGGCCAGCAGTCCGCCAAAGCCGATGGGGAGGAGCAGGAGCGGCTCGAACTCCTTCTTGATCGCCAAGTAGATGAGGAGCAGACAGATGCAGATCATGAGCACCTGGAAGGCATCCAGGTTCATGATTCCGGTAGAACTCACAAGTTTGTCGAAGGCTTCCAATTCAGGACACACTCACCAGGGTGTCGCCGGCATTGACTTGCTGCCCCGCCGTGACTGCGATGTCGGAGACGTGCCCGTCGTAAGGAGACGCGACCTCCATCTCCATCTTCAGCGCTTCCATGACGAGCAGCGGGTCGCCGGCAGAGACTTGATCGCCCACGGCCGCGACGAGGCGCAGGATCTTGCCCGGCATCTCGGCGGCAACGGGTTTTCCGCTGAAGGCCGGCGTGCCACTGGACGTGGCCGCGGCACCTCCCTCGGAGACATCGAAGTCATAGGACTTGCCGTTTACTGTGGCTTTTCCGCCGTCTAAGTGAACGTCGTAGGTGCGTCCTCCGACGGTCACGGAGTAGCGATCTGATGCGGCCGCCACCGGCTTGGGCTCCTCTTTGACCTTCTTCCGGACGCCGATCGTGGCCTCGCCTTTGAGGAATGTGATGCCCTTTTCGGCGAGGGCTGCGGCGATAAACACGTTCTCCTCAGTCTTCTCGAGCCCGTTGTCATCCAGCAGTTTCTCGGCGACTGCCCTGCCCTTCTTCGGATCTCGATCGTTGATCTCTCGCGGGTTGTCGGTGGTGACCTCGAGTTTGAGCTGCTCACCAGCGAGCTTCACGAGCTCCGGATCCGGCGCGACGGGCGTGCGGCCGAAGTACCCGAGCAACATCTTTCCGTAGCCTTCGGCGATGCGTTTCCAGGGGCCGAAGACGACGTTGTTGAACGCCTGTTGGAAGTAGAACTGCGACACTGGCGTCACCGATGTGCCGAAGCCACCGCGGCGCACGACCTCTCCCATCGCCGCAATGACCGCGGGGTACTTGTCGAGCATGTTGTTGTCGCGCATCATCTGGGTGTTCGCCGTCAATGCGCCACCGGGCATCGGCGAGAACGGGATGAGTGGCTCCACGGCAAGGGCCTCTGGAGGCATGAAGTAGTCCTTCATGCACTCCTTGAAGACCTCTTCGGCCTCGAGCACCTTGTTCATGTCCAGCCCGAGATCGAACTGGGTTCCCCGCAGGGCGTGCCACATGGTCACTACATCGGGTTGCGCCGTCCCTCCAGAGCAGGGAGCGAGGCCCAGATCGATGCCGTCGGCACCGGCGTCAAGCGCCGCCTTGTAGGTCATGATGCTGATGCCGGCGGTCTCGTGGGTGTGAACCCGCAGGTGCACGTCGTCCCCGAGCAGCGCCCGCGCCGCCTTGATCGTGTCGTAGACCTTGGATGGCACCACCGTCCCCGACGCATCCTTGAAGCAGACGGAGCTGAACGGCACATCGGCGTCGAGGATCTGCCTCAAGATCGAGATGTAGAATTCCGGGCTGTGGGCCGGCATCTCGACGTCGCCGTCGCGGTACATGCCCTCGGCCCCCGGCGGGAGCTCCATCAGGGTCACGACGACCTCGTGTTTGAGGCCGGCCTCGACGATGCACTTTCCAGAAAAGGAGAGGTTGCGCACGTCGTTGAGGGCGTCGAAGTTCCGAATCGTGGTGATGCCGTGCTTCTTGAACAGCTTCGCATGCAAGTCGATGATGTCGCTGGACTGCGAGTCGAGGCCGACGACGTTGACGCCGCGGGCCAGGGTCTGCAGATTCGCGTCCGGCCCAGCCGTTGCGCGGAAGGCGTCCATCATGTCGAATGCGTCTTCGTTACAGTACAGATACAACGTCTGGTATCGAGCGCCTCCCCCCGCCTCGAAATGGGTAAATCCCGCCGCCCTGGCCGCCTCGACGGCCGGCAGGAAATCGGCGGTGTGGACCCGGGCTCCAAAACAGGACTGGAATCCGTCCCGGAAGCCGGTGTTCATGACGGCAACGCGTTTCATCGAGTGATCAACCCCGGCTTCGGTGGGCCGCGATGGCGGCGAGGACAACGGCGATCTCGGCGTCGTTGTCGGAGGACGCGATCCGCTGTTGGACCGGCTCGGGCTCTGGGAAGAGGTGCGCGAAGGATTCGAAGAAGGCCGCGGAGATGTACATCGTCGCAACCAGGATGGACAGGAAACCGAAGACGGTACTCATCCCCACCAACATCAACCAAAAGCCCTCGACCACCTCGCAAGACCCCATTTCGAAAGTCGCGGCATTATAGAGTCCGCAATTGCGTCGCGTCGGTCCATCGTCGGGTAAACTCCCGCAGATGCTCACTGTACTCCTCACTGTCGCGGCCCTGGCACACCCCGGCGCAGACGAACGCCTCATTCCAGAGGGGTGCGAAGACGTGGCCCAGCTGTTTCGGCGCAGTGCCGCACTGTCGGCGGAGTCCCGGCTCGATGAGGCAGAACAGGAGATGCACAGGGCGGCCCGATGTGGCGCCGATCCCGACGAAGTGAACCTCACGCTCGCCGAGATTGCCGTCCAAGATGCGCGGCCATCGTGGGCCTTGTCGCTCCTCGAAAAGATTGCGTCTGCCGACCACCCCGCCGCACAGGTGGTTCGGAGCGACGCGCTGGCCGCCATGGGACAGCCTTCCGAAGCCGCTGACGCCCGACTGCTCGCCATCGTGCAGATGGACTACGCCGCGCCGGATCTATTGATGAGGACCGCCCAGCTCCTCGAGACCGCCGACCGCCTTCCAGAGGCCCTCGCTGTCGTCGACGAGGGCCTGGCCATGGCCCCGGCCGCATCTCTGCAGGTCGAGGCGATTCGATTGGCTGTGCTCCTGAACCCCGAGCGCGCCCTGGCGCGCCTCTACCAACTCCCCGAGACTGCAATGTGGATGCAACGCCGAGGCGAGATCCTCTCCGACCTCAACCGGCATGACGAGGCTCGCGATGCGCTGAAAGCGGCTCTCGAACTCGCCGAGAATGCACGAAGTTCCCGCGCACAGCGGGAGCAGATTGCAACATTGACCCTGGCCATCGAGGGCTTGAAGCGATGATCCTGATGCTCCTCGCGCTGACGTCACACGCGGCTGAGTTCCCGCTGATCGCCTCCGGTGACAGCTGGAACTACCTCGACACCGGCATCGATCCCGGCCCCACCTGGATGGACGTCGGCTTCGACGACTCCTTCTGGAGGACGGGCGCGTCGCCGCACGGCTACGGCATCTTCGATGCCATCACGGTGGTCGACTACGGCCTCGATCCGCTAAACAAGCCGATCACCAACTGGTTCCGCTACGAATTCGACGTCGTCAACGCCGCCAGCATGACTGGGCTCGTCCTCAGTCTCCGCTACGACGACGCGGCCCTCGTCTACCTCAACGGCGTCGAGCTGGAGCGGGTCAACCTGCCCATCGGCGTCATCACTGACCAGACGGTTTCGCTGACGCCAATCATCGGCAGTCAGACGTTCGAATTCTCCCAGTTCGTGGTCGACGCGGCCCTGCTGAGCGAGGGGACCAACCTCATGGCCGTCGAGATTCACCAGGACAGCTCCGCGAGCTACGACCTGGCTTTTGACGTGATCTTGAGCGCCTACGATGGGCCCACATCGGTGACGCGCGGTCCCTATCTGCAGCAGTCGAGCGACACCGAGATGACGGTGATGTGGCGATCGGCAGGCCCCTCGGACTCCACCGTCTGGTACGGCCCGAGCGTGGGCAACCTGACCAATCAGGTCGACGATCTGACGCCGGCCCTCGACCACGAGGTCACCCTCACTGGCCTCAACCCCGACGAGACCTATTTCTACGCCGTTGGCGACCCCGCAGGCATACTTGCGGGAGACGACGCCGATCACAAATTCACGACCCATCCAGTCCCGGGAAGCCGGACGCCCACTCGCATCTGGGTACTGGGCGACTGCGGTACAGCCGACCTCAACGCGGCATCGGTGCGGGACTCCTGGGCGCTGTACGACGGGACCGCACCCGACGTCTGGCTCCTCCTCGGAGACAACGCCTACGGGTCTGGCACCGACATCGAATACCAGCGGGCGATCTTCGACTTCTACCCAGAGACCCTGCGTCAGGTGGCGGGCTGGTCGACCATTGGCAACCACGACGGCTACTCCGCCGATTCTCTGACCCAGGTCGGCCCCTACTTCGACATCTTCAAGTTCCCGACCGCAGGCGAAGTGGGCGGCGTCGCGTCCGGCACCGAGGCCTACTACAGCTTCGACTACGCGAATATCCACTTCATCTCCCTGGATTCCGACGGTAGCGACCGGGCGGTGGCGGGCGCGATGCTCACGTGGCTCGTCCAGGATCTGCAGGCGACGACCCAGGAATGGATCATCGCCATGTGGCATCACCCCGCGTACAGCAAGGGGTCCCACAACTCCGACTTCGAACTCGGAATGGTGGAGATGCGTGAGAACGCCAACCCCATCCTCGAGCAATATGGCGTCGACCTCATCCTGGCCGGGCACAGCCATTCCTATGAGCGAAGCTACCTCATTGACCAGCACTACGGCCTGACGACCGACCTCACGCAGGCCATGATCCTCGACGACAGCGATGGAACGCGAGACGATGGCTTCTCGTACCGAAAGCCGACCCAGGGCCTCGGAGGCAACGAGGGCGCGGTGTACATCGTCGCCGGCTCGTCGGGCAAGGTCAGCGGCGGAAGCCTGGATCACCCGGCCATGCATCTGTCCATGAGTCAGCTCGGCTCCGTCGTCATCGACGTGGACGGCGACGATCTCGACGCCATCTTCCTGCAGGGCGATGGCCAGGTCACCGACACATGGGCCATCACAAAGGGCGTCACGTCCATCGTGCTCTTCGACGGTCCGCGCACGGCCCTCGAGGGCGAGATGCTCAACTACGAAGCCTATGGCCAGCAGGCCGATGGCAACGAAGTTCCCAGTTATCTCTGGGATTTTGGCGATGCCAGCCCCACCGAGACGACCGCGGCAGTCACCCACTCGTACCCCAACGAGGGCGTGTATCCGATGGTCCTCACCGTCGAGGACGACCAGGGTTTCCAGGTCGTTCGCGAAGTGGACATCGACATCATCAACGGCCCACCGATCATCGACCCGATCATCGTCCCGCTGGCGAGCGAGGGAGAGGTCATCCAGCTGACCGCCACCGCGACCGACCCGAGTGGCGATCTCTTTACTTTCTCCTGGAATATGGGCGATGGCACCATTCTGGTCGGAAGCGTCGCGAACCACGCCTACGACGACGACGGCTTCTACTATGGAACCGTGACCGCCACCGATGTGCGCAACGCCGCCGCCGAGATGGACTTCACCGTCATCGTCGACAACGCCAACCCGGTCATCACCAGCATCATCCCGAACTACGTGACCGAGGGGTCCCCGAGCCATATCTCGGCGTCTGCCACGGACCCGGGAGTCAACGATATCCTGACTTTCAGCTGGGATGTCGGCGACGGATCTCCCCCGAGAGTCGGCCCGTTCCTCGACCACACCTTCCCCGACAGCGGCACGTGGCCGGTGACGCTCACCGTCACCGACGGCGACGGCGGATCCACGGACCAGCTGGTCGATATCGACGTCGGCAATGTGGCCCCGAACATCGACGCACTCGTTGGGGTACTCTTCGCCAACGAAGGGGATAATGTCCCATTCTCGGCCATTGCGTCGGACCTCGGAGGCGATCCGATCACCTTCTCCTGGGACTTCGGCGACGGCAGCGTCGGCCAGGGCGATCTCGTACAACACGCCTACGGAAACGACGGCGAGTGGACGGTCACGCTGTCGGCCGACGACGGAGATGGTGGAATCGCGGTCGAGGAACACGTGATCTCCGTGGCCAACCTGCCGCCGTCGGTGGACGCATTGATCATCTCGGGTGGACCGATCGAGGGCACCCCGCTGTCGCTGTCGGCGACGGCATCCGATCCTGGTGTGGACGATCCTATCGTTATTTCCTGGGACTTCGGCGATGGCGAGTTCGACGAAGGCCCGAGCGTCGTGCACTCTTGGGAACGCGACGGCATCTTTGTGGCCACCGTCACGGTGACCGACGACAACGGCGACGGAGAGACCGTGCTCCTGCCTCTGGTCGTCGAGAATGCCGACCCCGAGATCACGAGCCTTCCCAACGATCTCGAGGGCTACCCAGACTCGCTCTGGGCCTACAACGCCGACGGCGTCGATCCGGGCAACGATCCACTCACCTGGCGGGTCACGGGCCCGGCCGGCGCCGAAGTGGACGACAACGGCAGAGTCACATGGCTGCCCAACGAAGGCCACGAGGGCGGGACCTTCTGGTTCACCCTTGAGGTCCTGGACAACGCAGGTGGCTCCGGCGACCAGATGTGGCCCGTAACCGTACGCGCACCTGGGAGCGGAGCGGATCTGCCCAGCCTCGACCACGATGAGGCGCGAGCGCCGCAAAGCGGATGCAACCAGTCCGGCGGTGTCCCCACGGGGCTGTGGCTGATGGTTCTGCTCGCTTTCCGACGACGCCGCTAGAACAGCGCCGCGACCCGATCGGCATCTGCGGACCGCCCACATCCATTCCACTGGGCAACGGCGATTTCGAATGCGCGGGCCGCCCGGTCCGGCCTGGTGTTTTGGCAGCGCCGACCAGCGATCTCACAGCAGTCGGCAACCACCGGCTTGAAGATGCCCGTCTGTTGCAGGAGCTCCAGGAGGGTCGAGACTTCGGTCGCCCAGGCCACCTCGTCCAACTCGACGGCGCCGGCGGCGAGCAGGCCGGCCGAGATACCGACTTGCAGTCGCATCAGGCCGCGATGAGCGGACCGCGTTCGAAGTGACTCGAGCACGATCCGAGCCTCTTTGTAGTCCTCGTGGGCCACGACCAGCGACACCGCGTAGTTGAGGCCCCCGAACAAGGCCCCCCGGGAGGCGCCCGGACCCGCCAGGTCCATGGCCCGCTCGTGGAGGCGCCGATTCTCATCGAGGTCTCCCCTCTTCATGGCGATCTCGGCAAGACAGATGACGGCCATACCGACCGCCTGCAGATGACCGGACTTCTCGAAGAAAGCCAGCGCCCGTCGGGCCATAGGCTCCCCTTCATCGAGATTTCCGACCTCGATCAGGCTGTATGCCAGCTCCAGTCCGGCGAGTTCCGATCCGTGGCGGACACCCTCCCGAAAATGTACGATCGCCGCGGCTGTATCTCCACGCTGTCGAAGCGTGATCCCCAGCCAGACGTGACAAGTTCCGATTTCGGCGCCGAGTCCGCTTGTCGCCGCCAGGGTCAGAGCCTCGTGGGCCACGGCCTCGGCGTAGTCGAACTGGCCGGCAATACGCAGGGCACGGGCGTAGCCCAAGAGGGTTTGAACGGTGTCGACTGAGTTGTCGGCCGCGCGCGCGTAGGCCACGGCACTTCGCCACAACTCGAGGCCTCGCTCGACCTGACCCGAGTGTGTCGCGATCGACGCAAAGATTCTGTGGATCCTTCGCATTCGCGGATCGCCCTCACGGACTCCGGCCGCGTCGGCACAGCGCTGCCAGGTCTCCATCAACCGCCGTGCCCGCTCCCATCGCATCGCGATCAGGTCGGCCTCGGCGGCGGTCGCGAGGGGTTCCAGGGCCTCCGCGGGTCGGCCCGCACCCCAGAAATGCAGGCCGCGTCGGCGAGAGGAATCGACCACGGCGTCGACACAGGCACCGTGCCAACCACGCGTGCGATTGCCGTCCTTTGCCGCCCTCAGCAGCGACTCGCGCATCATGGACTGCGAGAATCGAATCGCTCCAGATGGCAGGATAACAGCCAAATGTCGCTCGATCAGCCGGTGCAGGAGCCGCTCCGAAAGGGCCACGTGGGCGTTTGCGCATGCCGTCTTCCACTCCGCGTTGTCGAACTCGAGGCCGAGCACGGCGGCGATCTCCAGGGCAGAGCGGGCCCCGTCGAGTCCGCTGATCAACAACGACACGCGCTGCGCCCAGAGCGCGTGCAGATCGTTGGGCAATGGCGGATCGGCACCCAACCGAAGAGACAACAGGGGGCCCTGCTGCCGAAGGAGCCCGCGCTGAACCCAGTCCGCGAGGAGGTGCACGATGAAACGGGGATTTCCTTCCGTCCTGGATACGACGCGCTCTCGAAGATCCGAGCTCGTCCGCAGCAATGCCGTGAGGAGGCGCCCGGATTCGTCGTCGGAGAGCGGTTCGAGGTCCTCGACCCGGGCTCCAGCGTCGACGAGCTGATTGAGGAGGTTCTGGGTGCCGTCATCGACCAGATCGGACCGCACCGTGGCCACCACCAGCAGGGGCCGGCCGGCGTACTCGCGCATCAGGAGAAGAGCCAGGCGGATGGCATCGCGGTTCCAGTGCACGTCGTCGAGCACCAGGACCAAGGGCCGTTCTCGGGCGAGCAGCCCCAGCAGCCGCGCCGACGTGGCCACCCCGCCTTCGGTGCCTCCCCGCTGGTCCAGGAAGTCGGCCAGCACCCGGGCATGTACCCCCGTCTCCGGCAGGTCTGGCCGCAGGACCTGAAGCATCCAGCCGATGTGATCGACCAACGGCTCGCCGCTGAGTCTCCCGGCGCGAAGCAGGGAACGAACCATGCCCGGCAATCCCGGACCTTCGGGATCCAACCGCGCGATCGCCGTCTCGGCTCGGCCGCACTCGTGAGCGCGCTCGGCGAGCCAATGCGCCAAACGCGTCCTGCCAATTCCCGCAGGACCGCGAACGACCACAGCCCGAGCGCGGGAGGAGGCCGCGACGTCGACCAGGGTTGCCCAGAGTAGATCCCGCTCCGGCAAGCGCCCTACGAAGGGCGGTGGGCGCAGGTCGAATAGCCGAACATCGGCCTGCACCACGGTCCGCGCCGGGCTCGTTGTGTGAACCGGGCGCCAGCTGTTGGGCAGCGACGTCTCGACTTTCGGGAATCCCTGCACCGGCTCGTCGATTGCCAGCGTCTGCGGGAGCTCGCCGAAGTTGAAAGTCGTCGCCGTCCAATCCAGCCCCGAGGTCGCCGAGCCCGCCCCCTCCGTCGCCTCTCCGAGAGCGTCCAGCGCCTGGGCGGCATCGCTGGCCCGCGTAAAGCGATTCGCCGGGTGTTTCGCCAGACACCGGTACACCCATGTCTGAAATCCCGCCGGAACGGGAAACAGGGCCTTCAAGGGTGGCGGCGGGGTATCCACGTGCAAGGAGAGGACGAGGGTCTGGGGTCCCACAAACGGCGGCTGGCCTTGTGTGAGCGCAACAGCGACGCACCCGACTGCATACAGATCACTCCACGGGCCGACCTCCCTCCGCCTGCCCAGGCACATTTCCGGAGCCATGAATGCCGGAGTCCCGGCAGCGCCCAATGCCGCGTCATCGTCGCCGAGGACCATTGCAATGCCGAAGTCGGCGAGCTTGGCCTGTCCGCCGGAGAGCAGGATGTTGTCCGGTTTGACGTCCAGGTGTACGACTCCGCGAGCGTGGGCGTGGGCCAACGCATCCAACGTCGACATCAGCACGTCGCGCGCCGTCGGCCAGTCGAGGCTCTTGAGGTCCTTTACGGTGCCACCATCCGCATACTCCATCGCCATAAACGGCGATCCTTCTACAAAATGCCCATCGCTCATCACCTCGGCGGCCCGGTCCAGCACGCCTGTGTCGACGACGGTGGCGATGTTCGGGTGCTGCAGGCGAGCGACCGCAAACGTCTCTCTGGACAGGGCGTCCACCGCCGCCTCGGACCGCGCTCGGTCTGCGGTGATCACTTTGACGGCAACATCGGATCCACTGGCCCGATGGCTGGTGAGCCACACCTCTCCCATGCCACCCTGGCCGACCTTGCGCTCGAGATCGAAGGGTCCAACCGGAATGGGCGCCCCGATTCTCGCCAGCTCCACCAGTACCGCTTCCTGGGCGGCCGCGCGTTTGGCATTGCCCATGGCCAGCCAGATGGACAACGCCATTGCGTGGGCGCGCGCGGCTTGACTCAGTATTGGACGGGGCCGGTCGTGTCCCTCTGCCTTGGAACGGGAGAGCTCGCCCGCCATTTCGAGGACCTTCGCGACGTCGGGAGTCGCCATGGCGGAGATCTCGAGCGCCGCTCGCGCCCTCCCGTAGTGATCGCCCCAGGCCAGATCGTCACCAGAAGCCACGGCACATGGCAGCATCAGCGCGTGGGCCACACCGGTCCAGGACCGATGAATGCCACTCGCCAGGACCGCATCGAGCAACGCCGCCGCAGCCGGGAACTCGCCGGCCTCCATCAGGACCAGAGCCTGGTTCAACCGGGGCACAAAAGCGGAATTCGGCGCCACAACATCGAGGGTGGCACCCGCGCGTTCGTACGCGTCGTTGGCGGCCTCGGGGTTTCCGAGGCGGCGTTCGAGGTCCCCGAGATCATTGAGGGTCGAGGCCGTTCCTTGCAGATGCCGGACGGATTCCGCGACCTCCAGCGCCTCCTCGAGCAGTGCCCGTGCACCGACCAGATCGTCCCGAGAAGCGGCGATCACGCCCAGCCCCCGCAAGCCGTCCGAGAGTTCCCTCTTGCCGGCGCCCAGTCGGCCGAGCTCTACGCTCCGCGCGAACGACGACGAGGCGGAGTCGAGGTCGCCGCGCCGAACGGCCCACAGACCGATCAGAGACCTCACGTTCGCCTCTTTCTTGATGTCCCCCATCGCCGCGAACCGGTCCGCAGCCTCGGTGCCCATGGCCACGCCCTGCTCGACATCTCCCCGCGCTTCGAGGGCTCTGGCAATGCCCTCGACGCACAGCGCATCGGTCATCGGATCTCCGGCTGCCAGGGCCAGCGTGCGCGCCTCCTCGTAGATGGTCTTCACCCTCGGCGAGTTGCGGGTCATGCGCATCATCAGGTTGGCGCAGTGGAGCAGCGCCTTGCGGAGCACATCCCAGTCGTGTTGTCGCGCCTGGTCGATGAGCTTCTGCACCTGGCTCATGCCCTCGTCGAGCCGGCCGAGATCGCTGTAGCAGTTCGCTCGGACCAGGACGCCCTGTCCCCATCGCGGATCCTCCGCGGGAACACCGGCCGCCTCGAGAGAGTCCAGCCACCGATCGACCAACGCGATGCCGTCCTCCATGCGACCTTCATCTCGAGCCCTGCTCGCCTGCCGAAGTACGTCCGGTGCCTTCACAGCATGCTCAACTCGATCTCGAAGCTGTCCGTGAAGTCCCTGTGTTTGCAGTCGCTCGTGTCGAAGTCGGCGAAGATCTGGACGGTCGCACCTGGCAAACCGGAAGGATCGACGGCGAACTTGTCCTCGTTCTCGCCAAACCAGCGGGTGTCGCAATCGAGAAAATCAGAGATCTGGGGAACCAGCATCACGTCCATCTGAGCCTCCTCGGGACAGTTCCGGATGCCCTTGCCCAGTGTGATGGATCGCTCCACCACATCGGTCCCGTCGTCGCCGCAGTACAGCCCGTAGGAAGACGCCTCGAATCCCTCGTGATCGACCACTACGAGCAATTCGACAGGGTTGTCGCGTGAAAACTCGAGCTGCATATCGATCGGGATGAGGAGCGTGGCGTCGTATTCCACGAAGACGTCCTGACCGCAGGCGAGAGACCACCACAGCGGAATGGCCAGTGCGGCGACAGTGAGTTTGCGACCCATAGACTGGAGTGTACACAACCAACGCCGCATCCTCGACCGTCGCCACCGTTCGCACCGCAGAAACTTGTTTGACGTTCTGGAGTCGCGAAACTACGCTTGTCTCATGATGCAGACCATCGCCCGCCCGAACTCCTATTCCGTGGAACTCGATTCCTCAGGAACAGAGGGGTTTGCGTAGGCACTGAACGACTGCTGACGCCGCCAAAGCCCCTCCCGGTCACCGCCCGGAGGGGCTTTGTCGTTTTCGCTCTTTGTAAATCGAAGAAATCTACGGATCGGGAAGTCTGACGCTGGGACGTCGGCTGCGCTGTAAACGCGGTGCTCTTGCTGTGAGGTTCGATTCCTCACCGATCCATCGGAAGGTGATGTCGCTGTGGAGCGACGTCCGGTTGGAATCCGGAATGTGGTCACCCCATGGAGTTCGACTCTCCCGCCTTCCTCTTTCCTTTGGAAGGTCAGGCCTGTGGAGGCCACTCGGACTCGAAATCCGAGGCACGTGAAAGCGTGGGGGTTCGACTCCTCGACCTTCCGTCACCCTTCGATTTTGCCTTTCCAAAAAATCTGGATCTTTTTGTTTGACAGATCCGGGGAACAACTCATACCTTGTTTGTAGTTTCAGCATTCCTCTTTGGAGAACCGTCTTTGTCCTTCCAACTCGCCAGCATGAATATCGCCACCATGACCCCTGGGGTCGTGCCGGCGTTGTGCGTGCATAAAACGTGCGAAGGTCGGCGAGATCCAAGGGATGCCGGAGGCCCTCTGTAGCAATCTAGACGCTACGAAAGAAGCCCCGGCTCCCGCAAAGGAAGCCGGGGCTTTTTCGTTTCTGCACCTGAAGTTCAAGTGGATGAACGCTGGATTACGAATCCAGAGGCTGTGGGTTCAAATCCCTCCAGGTGTACTCCTCCGTCTGCGGACGGACCCGTTCTCTCAAATCGCGAATATGGATTGGTCATCGGGAGGAAAAAGCCTCCCTGGGGGAGGTCCCCACCTCCCCCGTCTACACCTGAAGCTCAAGTGGACTGAGCGTCTGCCTCCGAAGCAGAAGGATGCGGGTTCGAGCCCCGCCAGGTGTTTGTGGTGGATGAGGTCGAAGTGGTCGAGGCGCTGGTTTGTGATGCCAGTTCAAGCGGGTTCGAGTCCCGTCTTTCACCCTTTTCTCTTTACAACGGGATGGTAGCTCAAGTGGGCAGAGCGTCGGATTCTTAATCCGAATGATGAGGGATCGTGGCCCTCCCATCTCATCGATTTTCTATGGGGGTATGGAGCAGAGGCAATAGCTCACCGGTCTGTCACATCGGAGATGTACGGGTTCAAATCCCGTTACCCTCGTACCTTTAGAAGAAGCCCAGGGACGGTAGCTCAAGCGGGCAGAGCGTCGGATTTTTAACCCGGATGATGAGGGATCGTGGCCCTCCCGTCTCATGTACATTTAGCGAGGTGAAGGCTTGGGGTAAGCCTCCTGCTTCGGAAGCAGGCAGTTGTTGGTTCAACTCCAACCACCTCGACCATTTTGCCGCCCAATCAGGTGTGCTCACAAGCAACCAGCTCAATCGGTAGAGCATCAGTTTCCAAGACTGAAGGTGCTGGTTCGAATCCAGCGCTGCATCCAATACAAACAGCACTTCGACTCGGGCGGCAATACTTTTATGCGGAGAGGGAGGGTCCCAGCTCGGGTTCATACCCCGGGCGTTGCACGTTCAACTCGTGCCTCCGCAACCATATTGAGGGCATTTAGCTCAATTGGCTAGAGCGGTCGGCCGTTAACCGACAGATCAGGGTTCGATTCCTTGTTTGCCCGCTTCTAATGAGGGAGAGCTCGGTAGGATGAGCACCTGTCTGATATGCAGGCGGCCATGGGTTCGATTCCCATTCCCTCAACCATTTCTGTTGTTGGAATGAATTCGTTGTTGGTGGCGCATGGTCTAGTGGTAGGACGCCTGACTTTGACTCAGGAGGTCCGGGTTCGATTCCTGGTGTGCCTTTGTTTTATTGCTCATGGCCCTGAGCCGCATTCAGCCGACGGGGTTGCAAACTCCGTTGCCCTGGTGAGACTCCAGGCAGGGCCTCCATTTGTTTACGGCCTCACAAACGAGGCCCTATTGTGCCTGAGAGATTGACGGTAATCGCTCTGGATGCCACCCAGGGAAGTGCGGGTTCGACTCCCGTCAGGCGCTCTCGTGTTCCGCCGAAACAACCTCGGTGGATTCCGCCTTCGTAGCTCAGCAGGAAGAGCCCCGCTTGGTAAGTCGGGAGGTCGCGGGTTCGATTCCCGCCGAAGGCTCCACTTCCATTACCGGCCTCGCAAGCGAGGCCATGCCCTGTGCAGGCGCCTGGTCCGGATTCGTATCTCGGCATGCTCGCTTCAATGTGGGACAGGGCTCCACTCCTGCTGACAAATATGCGCTCGAGATCCCAATGGTGGGAGGCTGGGTTTCCACCCCGGCATGGGCGGGTTCGATCCCCGTAGGGCGCTCTGGGAAGACATGTTCCAAGGGGGCGACTGTGCCTTGCAAGCACGGTGCGGTCGGTTCGATTCCGACTCTTTCCACCACTTCTGAGCTGCCGAATGCAAAGGCTCGAGCACCTGGCCTCTCAAGTCCGGTCTTAGTGGGTTGAAGTCCCACCGGCAGTACCACTTGCCCCCGCAAACGGGGACTACCGCTGGGGGCTCCCCTGAGAGGGGGACTGTCTTTACACGGCAGTCGCTGCGGGTTTGAATCCCGCTCCAGCTATTTCTGTTGCCGAATGCAAAGTGGCCGCGCAGCGGGGTTTTCATTCCCGTGCTCACCCGAGGTAGCGAGTTCGAGTCTCGTCGGCAGCCCTTCAGCCCCGTGCAGGCGCCTGGCCCGGCCTTGTACTCCGGCGTGCTCGTTTCAATGCGAGGCGGGGCCCCAGTTACCGGCGTCTGCCAAAGGATGGAATCGGGTCTTCTAAGCCAGGTGTTGTGGGTTCGAGTCCCACCGGACGCTCTCTCTTTTTCATCCCGATGACCCATCCACTTCGCGAGGAGCTCCTCATGGACGCCGTACTCGTACTCAATGCCGACTACACCCTGCTCGAGATCGTCTCGTGGCAGAAGGCGGTGTCCCTGCTGGTGCTGGAAAAGGTCCGGATGGTCGAGAAGTACGCCGAGCGGCTGCTTCGGTCGCCATCCGTGACCATCCCCTTCCCCGCTGTCGTCATCCGGACGAAGTACGTTCGGAACCGGAAGCGGGTACGGTTCAGCCGGCGCAACATCCTCGCGCGGGACGCATACACCTGTCAGTACTGTGGCGCCAAGCCGCGGAGACCGTCGGGCATGCCGGACCTGTCCTCCTTGACGATCGACCACGTCGTTCCCCGGGCCCAGGCTCGAGACGGCCACGTCGTTCTGCCGTGGGATGGCCGGCGCGTTCGGACCACAAGCTGGGCCAACGTGCTGACCGCCTGCGAGCCGTGCAACACAGCCAAGGGAAACCGGACGCCGAGACAGGCCGGACTCAAGCTCAGAAAGATGCCCAGACCGCCCAATCCGCTGCAGATCGCGTGGATGAGCGTGTTCCGCTACGAGATCCCGAAGGAGTGGCAAGACTATCTTCCGGAGGCATCCCCGTGGAGGGACTACTGGAGCGCGGAGCTCGACCCCAGCTAGTCGCCTAGCGCCGCCAGCAACATGCCGAGCTCGGTGCGGAGAGAAGACCTCTCTTCGTCGCCGAGCGCGTGGACATCGATCTTCACAGGTTGGAGCCGGAACACACCCCGCTCCATCCGCGTGTCCCCCGCACGGAAGATCGATCCCACCGGCTCGCTGGCGGCGCTCTTTTTATATCTGGCGTTGACGGCGCGCTTGAGCTGGCTCACAGAGAGACCGCTGCCGCCATTGCCCTCGTGAACGGCGGTCACCCAGGTGCCGTAGTGCAGCGCCGGGTAGCGGCCCTTGAGCTGCTTGAGCACCAGTCCATGGGTTGCCGAGAAGTGGTTGTCGGGGTCGTCGATGGCGTTCTGGACGGTCCGCGGGAGGTCGAGAAGGCTCTTGAGGTTGTTCTTCTGGCGCTTGGACAACCCCATGACCTCGGCCACGTCGACGGAACGGTAGCCGCGGTCCTCGTAGCTCTTGATGACGAGAGCGCGGTCGAGGTCGGAGTAGGTCTTGCGCAGGCTGTTCTCCAACACCGATGCGCGGAATGCGGCTTCGTCGTCGGCCAGATCCTCGCGGATGATCGCGGCGATGGTCTCGGCTCCGAGCTCGAGCATGGCCGTGGCGCGACGGAAGCCCGAGATGATCTGGTAGCGCTGTGCCCGGGTCCTGCCGACCTTTCGCACCACTATTGGGAGCTGCTGTCCCTCCCTCGCAAGGCTGGACTGCAGCGGGCCTATGCGAAGGGCCGCCCTGAATCGGAAGGTCTCGTCGTCGAAGTCGAGGCGTTCGATGGGCAAGTGGGCGACGCGGCTGGCGTCGATCATCGCGGTCATTTGTTCTCCAGACGGCAAAGCACATAATCCAGAGTTCTCGAAGCGGCAGAGGGAAATCGATTTCCCGGTTAATTGTCCCCGATGGAACTCCGAGACTCGTGGAACAGCTTGCCCCTGGGCTGGCGGATGCTCATCTTCACCACCATCGGCTTCGGGCTGCCCATCGGCCTGATGGCGATGCCCGCGGTCGGGATAGGCATTGGGCTCGCCATCGGCGCGGCCGCCGGGCTCGCCTATGGCCTGTCGATGTCGTTGATACTGGGGCTCATTCACGTCCTGGGCACGACCAAGGGCGGCACGGTGCCCGGCGGGCCTGTCGAGGTCTATCAGGAGGACACTGTCCTGGTCAAAGGCTCTGAATCAAGCATCGACGTCGCGATGCGAGCGGCGCTCCGAGCCGCGGGGGCAAAAAGCGCTGAAGCGGGAGAGGTCGCGAACTCGCTAGTTGGAAAGACCACGTGGAACTGGAAGAGCTTCGGCTGCACGGTCACCGCCACGGCGAAGTCGGCCGATGACGGCGACTGGCTCATCGAGTTCACCAGCACGCCGCTTCTTAGGACGACGCTGATCGACTACGGCCAGAGCCGGCAGAACGTCGAACACATGGTCGCGTCGCTCCTCGAGCATCTGCCCGCGGCCGTGGGGAGCGTGGAGTCCGAGGAAGACGGGCGGCGAGCTACCGAACGCCGCAAGATGCAGCGCTCCAGAGAATCGGAGTAGGCGCGACGTCGAGCGCTCCGGATGCGGCCAATCTTCCTCTCCCACGGGGCTCCCGACGGCCACGAGCCCACCTCAATCGTTTGCTGAGAGGCGCTGACCGACCTACTTGTGGCGGGCTCAGCACCGGTGAATGTCATGGAAAGCCCCGAAGAGACCAAAGAGGACATCGTAACGTTCGACCAGTTCGAACTGGACGAGCGCATCGTCGCTTCCGTGCAAGCCCTCGGCTTCGAGAAGGCGACCCCGATTCAGGTGGAGGCGATCCCCTGCTTGCTCGCCGATAACAACGTGATCGGTGGCGCTCGCACCGGCTCCGGCAAGACCGCCGCATTCGGCCTGCCGATGCTGCACAAACTCCGCGAGGGCGGCCCCGTCCGCGGCCTCATCCTCTGCCCCACCCGCGAGCTCGCCATCCAGGTGACCGACGCTTTGCGGTCCTACGCGAAGAAACTGCCGATCCGCATCACCACCATCTACGGCGGCGCCAGCTACGAGCCCCAGTTCCGGGCACTCAAGGCAGGCGCCACCATCGTCGTGGCGACCCCGGGTCGCCTGCTCGACCACCTCGACCGCGGCTCCCTCGATCTCTCCGGCCTCGAGATGCTCGTCCTCGACGAAGCCGACGAGATGCTGAAGATGGGCTTCATCGACGACGTTCACACTGTCCTCGAGGCCTCACCGGACAATCGTCAGGTGGCCCTGTTCTCGGCGACCATCCCGCCGGCGATCCAGAACGTCATCCGCAGCCACGTCAAGGACCCCGTCAAAGTGCAGGTCGAGACGCGCGCCCTGTCTGTAGATCACATCGAGCAGTTCGGCATCAAGGTTCCGCAGCGTCGCAAGATGGACGCGCTGGTCCGCATCCTGATGGGCGAAATTCGCGGCGCAACACTGGTCTTCGCCCGTACCCGTCGCGGCTGTGCCGATATCGCCGACACCCTGGCCAAGCGCGGCGTCGCGGCCGAGGCTCTGCATGGCGACCTGAACCAGAGCGCGCGCGAGCGCGTCATCCATCGCCTCCGGGCTGGCCGGCTCAACGTGGTCGTTGCCACCGACGTGGCGGCGCGCGGCATCGATGTCGAACACATCACCCACGTCATCAACTACGACCTGCCTATGGATCGAGAGATCTACGTGCACCGCATCGGCCGCACGGGTCGCGCCGGACGCAAGGGCAAGGCCATCAGCTTGGTCACCCCGGCCGAGAGCCGAAAGGTTCGCTTCCTCGAGAAGGATCTCAAGGTCCGAATCGAGATCATGAGCGTTCCGAGCAACGCCGACATCGCCCAGCGACAGCGGGAGAACCTCCTCGAGCGCATGAAGGCCGTGAACGTGAGCGACGAAGCGGGCGTGCGCGAGTGGCTGACCGACATCACCTCTGGCGAAGACCATTCCCTCGAGGATCTCGCGGTTGCAGCCATCTCCCTGCTGGCGCGCGACCAGGGTGCGAAGCTCAAGGCCACCACCGAGACCACCCAGGAGCGCGACTGGGAGGACCGCCCCCACAAGCCGCGGGCAGAAGGCAACTTCCAGGCCGTGAACGAGGTCGAGCTCTTCGTGGCAACAGGCTCACAGTGGGGTGTCCGCCCGGGAGACATCGTCGGCGCCATCGCCAACGAGACCGGCATCGAGGGCCGTGAAATCGGCCGCATCACCATTCTCGACCGAAAGAGCTTCGTGGGCCTGCCCCGCGCCATCGCCGAGCGCATCGTCGCTGAGTTCGACACCATCGAGATCCGCGGCGTGCCGGTCCGGCTCTCGTTGGCCCAGCCCCGCGACAACAACGACGGCCCGCGCGAACGACGCGGCGGCGGTCGCGCCTTCAACAACAAGCCGGGCTCCCGTGGCGGCCACCGCAACTTCACCGCCCCGTGGAAGAACCGCAAGAGGCGCGCCGAACGACGGTAGAGCCTACAGATCGACCCGGATCGAAGGCCGCTGATCCACCCTATAGAGACTGGAGAACCGGTCCGCCCGATAGACCTTCCAGCCCTTGGGATGGTCCTCCAGGGTACCCCAGATGCGCAGGTCCAGCGCGTACTCCCCAAAGGGGTCCTTCTCGACCAATCGGGAGCTCCTGAGGCCCCGTCCGTGGTCGGCGTTCTCGAGCCCATCCTCCATGAGGATCCAGCCCAGGACCATGAGCACATTCCCATTGTCGAGCAGGTCAGCGTCGCCGAGGCCCCCTGAGAAGATGGGGCCCGTAGAGGCCTCGACCTCCCAGAGTTGTTCGACCGTCATCGCCTCCGAATCGACGCGATAGCCGACCGCTCGCGAGTACCAGTCGAGAGGATCGACAATCTCATCGTCGTACGGCGTGTGGCCAAAGTTGCCGTTGTCCATCAGCGCGACGGTTCCATCGGCGGCGATCATCGGCGCGTGAGGGTGCCACGGCCAGAGTAAATCGCCGACGGGTTCGAGCAGATAGGGCGTGAAAGCTGGACTCCAGCCGTAGTGATTCCCGAGGATCCACACGAGATCTCCGTCGGAATCGACCTTCACGACGCAGTCCTGATGGCGCAGCGAGATCAAGAAACCACCATCCGACGGGTCGGGAATCACCCCGTTGGCATGTACCCAGTCGACGCCATTGGACGTGTTGTTCTGGGAGTCGAAGGCCACGCGCATCGGGTCGGCGATCTCCAGGATTGGCCACACCGTGTTCACTTGACCGTCGGCGTCGAGGACGACCACCTCGCTGTCGCTGACTTCGACATCGGTCCTCAGCTCCTCCGGACGTTCGTAGTTCAACGGAAAGAAGGGCACTGTTACCTTGTCCGCACCTAGCGTGACAGCCCCTCCACCTGGCATGGGGAAGAACTCGTGATGCATGTAGCGCGGCGCATCGTCCCACTTTCCAAGGTCGTTACCGAGGAGATCGACCTCGGTGATGTCGCCGTCATGGAGCAGAAACAGGTGTCCGTCTTCGGTGACTCGTGAGTCGGTGACGATGTCGGTGGATTTCCAGATCCACACCGGCTCGAAATCCGGGTCGAAGATGGCGACGAATTGCTCCGCTGGTTCACCGGTCTTCAGATCGGCAATCGTGTAGCCGGGAGCCATGGCATCGGGCACGTGAACCAGCAGCTCAAAGAGTGGAAACCGCTCGGGCAAGGACCGGGTCACCAGGGACAGCTCCTCGACCGCCGAGCGCCCCTCCTCATCCGTCACAGTCACGGCGATTGAGTAGTCGGTGTCGGCATGCAGCTCGAGGATGGGCAATTCATGATCCGCGGCCAACCCAGAGAACGAGAGCGTGCGTCGCTCGGATCCCACGCTCATCACGACCTCGACGCTCACCGGTCGGTCCGCCACCACCTCGAGGCGCTTCGCGAGCAGGATCTCGGGTCGAATGGGCTCCAACAACTCGGCGCTGAAGCTGGGCGGACCCCCAGCTCGATTTCGGGCCTTGTCATTCCGAGGCGACGTACAGGCAACCGCGAGCGCGAGCGCTACGGCGGCAATGATCCGAGGAGTGCTGTTCACCCGGTGAATGTCGCACAACTCTCAGGGACAGCCCACCCGTTTGCTTCCAAATGCCACATCGTCGAGCCACAACTCCCGCGGAGCCGCGTCGTCCCCGAACTCGACCCAACCGAGCTCCAAGCTCTGAAAGTCTGGGAAGGCCCACGAGTCTCCGGCCCATGGAGCCACGCAACCGTCTCCCTCGCCACGCACCGTCATCGCCGAGACGGCGTCGCCATCGACCCACAGCCGCATCTCGGCGGCGTCCGCGTCGACGTGCCATTCGACACAGACCCATCGGTTTTCCGGGAAAGCCACCCGGGAGTCCTGCCAGCAGTCGCTCCGGGGTCCCTCGCCGTCGTAGCCACCTGGAGTGTCGAAGTTCGCCAGCCACGACTTCTGATGCATTCCACCATACGAAAGTGAAGCATCGAAGGGATCTCCTCGCCACACATCGTCCATCTGCGAACGCCCGCCGACGGTCAGCATGTTCCAGTGCACGCCGTCTGCAGAGACCTCGGGCACGTAGAACATGGCGCGACCGTGGTGGGCGCGACGCAAGCCATCCGGAATGTCGGTCCGTCCGATCAGAGCGCGCCCTTCCCAGTTTGCGCCAGGTTGCAGGTGCAGCGACTGTCGACCTCCAAAGGAACGGGCCTCGGTGACACTCATTTCTCCCGTTGCGGTCCAGGGGCCAGCTGGCGCATCCCCAGCCGCAAAGCTCTCGAAGTCCTCGGGAATGGCCTCGACGGCGGTTCCGCATCCCAAAGTCATGACGAGGAGTAGACAGCGGATCATGACCCATCGTGGTTGAATCGATGGTTGTGGGATGTCGAATCCTGCTCGAAACCAGGCCCTTTCCTGCACGAGGGGTGAAAATCATGACGCGTCTCATTCCCCTGCTCCTCCTCACTGCCTGTGTGCGAGCCGTTCCGCCTCCGGTGAAGCACGACTTCAACTACGAAACGGAGCCCGAGGAATCGACATTTACCGTTCCGTCCGTCGAGGCCGGCCCGACGCGCGCCGTGAACAACCGCGATTTCCTGCTTGCCGCCCTGGATGCTGTCGATGCCGCCGAGGACCGGATCCGGGTCGCCCAGTACGTCATCTACGACGACGTGCCCGTTGACGCCCTGCTCGACCACCTGGTGGAGGCCGTCGAACGTGGCGTTCGCGTGCAGGTGCTTGCCGACGAGGAAGGCGGGCAGACCCAGAGCGCGCTCGATGCCATGGCGGCGGGCGGGGTCGAGACTCAAGTCGACAGCCTCAACGTGACGACACACAACAAGCTGATCATTGCCGACGACGCGGTCGTGCTCGGGTCACACAACTTCACAGACGCGGCGATGGATCGAAACAACGAGGGCTCGATCCTCGTAAACGACGCCGAGGTCTCCGCGTGGTATGGCGCGTGGTACGACTCCATGTGGGAGGATCCAAGGCCTGATCCACAGGTTCCAGATTGGTCTCGCACCGACTTTGTCCCCCTGGCCGATCGCATGGTCACAGACGCGCTGATCAGCTGCATGAACAGTGCCTCCGAGGACATCGAGCTGGTGATGTACGCGATAGCGTGGGACGACAACTACCCCGGTTCCGACGTGGATCGGGTTCTCACGACCCTCGAGGCCGCCCACGACCGCGGCGTCGAAATTCGCGTCGTCGTCGACGGCTCTTTCTGGGTCTTCGACAACGGCATCAACGACGCCGCCATCGCACGACTGGACGACGCGGGAATACCCATCTGGCGCACCGACGCCTCGGTGGTCACCCACGCCAAGGTTCTCCGCTGCGACGACACCGTGGTCATCAGCGACGCGAACTGGAGCTACTCCGGCCTCGAACAGATGCATGGCACCAGCCTGGTGGCCACGACCAACGAGCTGTCGGGCGCCTATCGGGCCTGGATGGGTTTCATCTTCGACGATGCGGACGAGTTGTAGGTCCCCGGCGCGTCCCGCCTACTCGAATGTCAACGTAAAGGGGCAGCTCTCGGCTCCCTCAGCCAAGGTGCCGGGCCGCTTGAGACTCACACCCTCACCGCTGAAAAAGGCACCATCCCCCTTGCAGAACACCGGCGCGAGCTCTGGATGTCCGGCGTACAGCGCAAGTGTGTGCAGGCGACAGGCGCTCACGGTGAACTTCACCCGATCGGGGCTGACCTCGTCCCATGTCAGCGTGGCGTTCGGAAACTTGGCAGAGACCCCGTCGAGCCAACTGCGCTGTTCGTCCGCCGACATGGCGGCGAGAACGGAGCGGTCGATTCTGCCGATGGACTGGGAAAGAAAGAGCACCGCACCTTTGGAGACGCACTCGGAAGTGATGGCCAGGGCATCCTCGCGCCCCATGCGAACGAGCTCCTCGTAGAGCAGGATGGCGGATCCCGCCTGCGCGCGGCTGCCGATTTCCTTGAAGCCCTCAGCGGGTGGCAAGTCGTTGAACGGCTCTCCACGATCTGCCCGTCGGGTGATGCGGACGCCCAGCCGCAGCGCATTGACGAGGCCCAAACGGGTCCACAGGATTCGGACTGCAGCGCGATCGATGGCGTCGGGGAACTTCACGGGTATCTGGTATTCCGTTCACCGTCGGCACTCAAAACCAAGAATAGGGTACTTGCTCCCTGCGCTTTGCGTGCCGAAGACAAATGAACCGCTTCGCCAACCGGCCGAAACGCAGGGCAAAGGCCGATTTGTCGGCCTGAGCAATGTATGTCGGAATTCGTGACGTTCGGAGACATGCAGATGACCTACGGTTCTCTGGGAGGGCTGCGCATGCCGCGATTCGTCATTCGACTGGCCACCCTCGTCCTCTTGGCGAGTGCCTGCGGTTCAGATCGCGCCGGTGACACGACCGTCGACGAAGTCGAAGTCATCGCCGCGAACACCGTTGTCCGAGCGGGCGACATCGTCACGGAGGGCGACCTCTACGCCATCACGATGCCGGCGGGCCAACTCCCCGAAGGGTGCTTCCTGTCCACCGAGTTCGTCGTCGGCCGCCGTGCGACCGCGACCCTGCTGCCCCACGAACCCGTCCGCGGCGCACGATTATCCAAGGCTGGGAACCTGAAGGTAGCGCTCCCGGCGGACATGCGCGCGATGCGGATTCCCATCACCCATCAGGCGTTGCTCCGATACCTCGAGGCCGGGAACTCGGTCGACGTATTGGCAACCACGACCACCGGCGACGACTCGCGGACCCACACGCTCCTCCAGGCCGTCACGGTTCTCGAAATCGACCCCGAATCCCCATCGGTGACGCTGTTGGTTGCGCCAGCCGACGCCGCTGACCTCGCGACCGCGATGTCGATGGGTTCGCTGAACTTGACCCTGCGCAACGACCCTACGCCCCGACCGCTGCCCAGCGCCGGCGCCCATCGTGGCAACCTTGCCAGCTCCGCGCCGAGCCCACGCACCCAGGGCGACACCGATGCTCAGCGCGTCTCGACATTCGCGATGGATGTCGCCTCGACGAGCTGGAATGCGGTGCGGAGCGAGCTCCGAAACCACAGGCTCCCGCGCGGTGAGCGAATCCGCGCCGAAGAGTTCATCAATCGGCCAACCTATCGCTATCCGCACCCAACGGGACACGAGGCGTTCGCCGCGGCCATCGAGGGATCGCCGTCGCCGTGGACCGAGGGTCGGGTACTGGTCAGAGTTGGACTGCGGGCGAAGAACATCGACTGGAGCTCGAGGCCCCCCGTGCACCTCACCGTCGTCGCCGACACCTCGGGATCCATGAAGGGGCCCCGTCGCCTCGGCCTGGTGAGAGACACGCTGCTCGAGCTCGCCGAGAGTCTCGGGCCCGACGACACAGTCGCCCTGGTGTCCTACCGCGACGGCGGACGCATGATCATCGACCACACCGTCGATCGCCTCGAGATCCAGACCGCGGTGTTGGAACTCTCAGCCGACGACGACGCGGCGCTGCACGAAGCCCTGGATGTGGCCTATGACCTGGCCCAGGCATCATTCGAGCCCCGAGCCGACAATCGAATTCTGCTCCTCACAGACGGAGACGCCCACCTGGGACGCGGCGACACCGGCGACACCTTGCGGGCGATCTCGGACCACGCAAATCGCGGCATCCGGCTCACCGGCGTCGGGTTTGGCCAGGGCTCCTTCAGCGATCCCACCATCAAACAACTCATCGACAGTGGCGGTGGCAACTACTGGTACGTGGACAATCCAGCAGAGGCCAAGTCGATCCTCATCGACCGAACCGTCGGCCTCGACAACGCCGTTGCCAGTGACGCCCAGGTTCGTGTGGAGTGGAATCCAGAGACCGTCGCCGAGTGGTCCATCGTCGGCTACGACACGGCGGACGATGACCGTTGGTACGAGGATTCTCTCAACGCCGGCGAGATCAATTCGGGCCACCAGGTCACCGCACTGTACGAGCTCGTCCTGCGCCCTGACGGACCGGTCGGGGCGCCGCTCGGGCAGGTCAAGTTGAGCTGGCAAACGCCGGCATCCAAGGCGAGCATGACCCGGCAATTCGCTGTTCGCGCCTCTTCCATTCGAGACTGGGACCGCATCGGCAAGGACTTCAAACTCGCCGTTGCAGAGGCCACCTTTGCCCGCAAGCTACGAGGGGAGCGACAGACCCTCGCCTTGTGGACCGACATCCAGACCTGGGTGGAGAGAGACACAAGCGACGCGGCGGCGGAGCTCTCCGATCTCGCCGGCCTGGCCCGGAGCGCATCCGAACAGCAGTGCAGCCTGCCCGCGGAGTAGACCGCGGTTCTATTGTCGCAATCTCAAGGATTTGTCAGCTTGTTGCGATGGCACACCCGTTGCAGTATACACCGTGTATACCCACCCGGAGAGTGCCCATGACCCGCTACACCATCCCGCTGTGTTTCCTATTCGCCTGCGCCGATTCTCCAGGAGATCCAGCGGCTGGCGACGAGAGTGCCGACGACACTTCTCCCGCCGGAACCAACGGCGACGGACACGACCAGACCCCCGAGGGCACGATGTTCCAGCCCGTTCGCGGCGATTGGGAGGTCTTGACTCGCACCATCATCTCGGATGCATGCGACCTCGCCGGGTACGTGCCCCAGGGAGAGCCGGGCGCGCTCATGACGTTGGGCAACGGTGCCGAAGACGATCGCTTTGTCATCGAGCACAGCGACGGCACGCTCGACAACTGCATCCTCGTTGACGACATCGGGTACGACTGTTTGAACCGGGAGGATGTCGATGACACCGCCGAAGCCATCGGCGCGCTGATCGTGCTCGACATTCACTCCTATGGAGGGTTCGGCGACAGCCAGACCATGTTCATGGATGTCGCCGCCGATGCGGATTGCGAGGGCGGCGGCTGCTTCCTGGTGGAGTTGGCGACCGGCAACTTCCCCTGCTACTTCGAGATGTCCCTCGAATTCGCCGCGTTGTAGGCCGGTCTTGGTTGTCATTTGCGACTACATCACCGCGGAACGTACACTCCCCGCCATGACCGATGAGCTTCGGCAGAAACTGATGTCCGAGATCGACATCGCCGAGTGGGAGACCCTCCTCCCCCACTTCGCCCACGAGCGTCTCTTCGCCTGCCGCGCCGACCTGTCGCTCCTCGACGCCGCGATCGCTATCGCCGTCGACGACGTGGCCGGCATCCGGGAGCTCATCCGCAGCGGCCAGTTGTTCACGCCAGGGGACGACCTGGCCATGGCCTGGTTCGCAGCAAAAGAGACGTTTCGCTTCGTGATTGTGCAGCCCTACGTGCTGGTGAAGATTCGTCAGGTGGCCCAGGCGTAGGCAGGCCTACCCCCCGAAGCTGAAGGGCGCCTTCGCCGAACCGCCACTTGCGACCTCCACGTCGGACGTCTGCGTGCCATACACCTCGTGCCAGGCTTCGATTGTGTATTTACCTGGAGGCAGGCCGGTGATCTCGTATTTGCCGTCCGGACTGCTAACCGCGAAGAAGGGGTGGTCGACGACACCGATGTAGGCGGCCATCCAGGGATGTACGTCGCACTTGGCGGTCACCATGACCTCGGGGCGCCTGAAGACCTTATCGATACGTGTGTCTTTGTTCTGCATCATCTCGTTGAAGGTCCCGTTGTCGGTGGTCACCGAGCGCACATTGTGGAACAGCGGGTCCGAGTTCAGGAATGCGACGGTCTGACCGACACGCGCTCCGAGAACGTGGGGGTCGTATACGCAGGCGCGCTGGTCGAAGATCACCGCCTCTTCGGGAACAGGTGGGATCTCCCAACCTTCGAGTCCAGCCGTCACGCGCAGGAAGACATTGGCGAGCCTTCCGTCTTTCACCAGCACTTTGTCCTCGAAAACCGGTTCGGTGACCTCGTTCTCGCACCCGGCGAGCATGCGAATCTCCTTGGGCTCCGGGGCCTCGCCGGCAAATTTGATAGCGCCGCGAATCGAGCCTGTGGTCGATGGATCGATCGCCTTGCCGCCCTCCTGCGGGACCGGAACGGGAACGGGAGGTTCTCCACCGAAGTCGACCATCAAACCGCCGAACCCAAGCGTACTGAGCACCAGAACCGCCGCCGCCACGTATCCGGAGACGTCGAGCTTGAAGTTCAAGTTCATCAAGTGTTTCAGCGCCGCGAGCCCGGTCATGATCAGCACGAGGACCAGCCAGTTGTACTCGTGTCCGTAAAGGCTCGGGTAGTGGTTGCTGATCATGATGAAGATCAGCGGGAACACCAGGTAGTTGTTGTGTCGAGACCGCTGCTTGGCCGCCTTGCCCAAGGTCGGATCCAGAGGGTCTCCGGTCTCTTTGGCCTTGGCCACCATCCGCTTCATGGCCGGGATGATGCGCATCCAGACGTTGGCCGTCATCCAGGTGCCGATCATCGCGCCGACGTGGATGTACGCGGCCCGTCCACTCAGGAGCTGTGACAGGCCGAATGCGACACCGATGATCATTGCCGTCGTCAGGGTGCCACCGACCCAGCTGTTCTTCCCAGCGGGTGAAATCCAGATCAAATCGTAGACGATCCAGGTGACAACGAGGGTACCGAGCCCGATACCGACGCCGGCGAGGTGACCGATGTCCGCCACACTGGGATCGGTGAGGAAGACGCCACCTCCGAGATAGAAGACGACGATCAACAGCGCAAAGCCGGTGAGGAAGGTGAATGCCGCCTCCCACTTGAACCAGTGCAGAGGACCGCGCATGTCGGTCGGGAACACGTGTCCCTTGCTCAGGGTGTAGAAACCGCCGCCGTGCACCATCCACAGATCGCCTTCGACGCCCTTTCTCGGGTCATCGTCGTCGGGGGGCTCCAGGCTTGTGTCCAGCATATTGAACATGAAGGCGTGGCCGATCCAGAAGATCGCCGCGACCACATGGGCCCATCGCAGCATCATTCCGAGCCAGTCGGAAAGCGACATTCTTCAGTCTCCTCGCACGCGTTCGAGAACGGCGCTCGCGTCGAATTCGTTGTCCTTGAATGCGGTCCCCCACGTCAAGCCCGGCTCCAGGAGAACGGTCTTGACGTTGTGGTCGATCTGTTCTCCGTCGGGGACTGCAAAGACGTTGAACAGCGATGGCAGAGCGTCCGCCACCAGCGCTTCAGGCCCAGTGGCAAACGTCCACAGATCCCAGTCGACACCGCGTCTTTCCCCGTACGCACGCAGGCGCTCTGGGGAGTCGCTGGCCGGGTCGAGAGTGACGGCCAGGATGTGAAAGCGCTCGCCTCTCGCAGCCTCCTGGATCGCCATCAACCGGTTCATCGTCAGCGGACAGGCCTCGGCCACCGGGCAGCGCGTGTACAGGAAGGTGACGAGCAAGTGCTCCTCACCCAGAGACGCGAGCTGGAAAGGTTCCGCATCCTGATTCACCAGGACAAAGTCGGGAATTGGATCCGTGTGGTGCCACTCCGCGACCTGTTGCTCCCAATCCGGCGCCTGGGAACACGCGGCGAGAAGGACCGAGACAACCTGCAAACACAACCTCCGGCCGGAGATGGTACATCAGAGCATGATCTTCCTCCTCCTGATGCTCGGCTGCGACCTACACGAGCCGCGTCAAGTCAACGCCGACACCGACACCGACACCGACACCGACACCGATCCGGACACGGACAGCGAGACGGACACCGAGACAGACACGGATACCGACTATCCACCGGCCGTGACCTGTGGCTGGACTGGCGACGGGCCCTACACCATCCCGGATCCGGGAGAGAGCGACGGCAGCGGCAACTGCTCCGACAACGAACCCAATGACACGCCGGACCAAGCGGTGACCTGCGGGACGAGCGGCACCGCGTTCAGTGCCGCCATCTACTGCGCAGGCTCGCTGGGAGGCGCCGATGCCGCCGACCACTTCGTGTTTCGCACGCACTTCATCAGTGATCTGGTCAGTCAGTACTCCTACTGGAACTCGGGCGGAAACCTCCTCGACCAGGTGCTCTTCGAGGTCACCGATGACTGCACCGACCTGGTGGAGGTCTATCGATGGGACGACACCGATTCGGGATGGGAGAACGGGGACCACGGCGAAAACGCACCGGTGAAACCCAATACCATCTACGTGATGCAGTTCCTCAACATCGAGGGCGTCGGCGACTACGGCAGTTGATGAGCGGTCTCGCCCGCGGTCAGCGGGTCTCGATCAAACGTGCGATCTTTCCGTTCTTCCCATAGAACCCCTTGTTCGCGTAGTCCAAGGCCGTTCGGCCGGCACTGTCGACGACCTCTCGATCGGCGCCCAACTCCAAGAGACGCCGGCTGGCCTCGAAGTGGCCCTCGGCAGCGGCCACCATCAACGGCGTGCGGCCACTGACCCCGACGATCTGGGTGTAGTCGGACGCGTTGTGCATCAAGCTGTTGGCCTCCTCCGGGTAGGCGTCGGCGAGCCCATTCGGGTCCGCGCCCAGAGCGGCGAGGGCCGACAACATGTCGAAACCATCGGCCATGCCCGCAAGGTGCATGACTTCGGTGCCAAAGAGACACTTCGCGGAGAGGTTGGCTCCGCCGTCGACCAGGGCCTCGGCGGCCTCCGACGCACCGTAGAGCGCCGCCATGTGGATCGCCATCCAGCGACCGAGCATCTGGCGCTCGACCGCGGCCTCTTCCCAGATGAACCAGGCGATCTTGTCGACGGCGGCGTTCGGATCCGCGCCGTGTCCGAGGAGGCAGCTGACCGACTCGCCCTGGTTCGAGGCGATGGCGTACTGGAGCGGCGTGAAAGTGTCGAGCCGTCGCTCCCTGCTGCTCGGATCCGCCTCGAGCAGGGCGTTCAGCTCGGCGACCATGCCAAGCCCAGCTGCCGAATGCACGTCGAGCTCTGCCCCGGCCCCGAGGAGCAGCTGTGCACAGCCGGGGCGGCGTGGGGCGAAAGACGCCAGCTGTAGCAATGTCGCACCTATGGCCGAGAAGTGGCTGTGCACGGGCTCGGTGAGCGTCGTTGTGAGGATCTCGCCGATGTCCCTGCCGGATCCCCAGAGCTCGATACCCAGCGCGCCCCCTCGGGCCTCGGCGACTGCGGCAATAATGGACGGGCTCAACGACATCGGACGATTGTAAGTTGCCACGTACGACCTTTGCCATCCGCAGTACGCGAGTCCTCGTCGACGGCCAACTCAGACCGGCCACGGTGGTCGTTCGCGAGGGGCGAATCGAGGCGATCTCCGATCTGGCACCCACGGGAATACCGCTCCAGGATGTGGGTGATCGGGTGCTGATGTCCGGGCTGGTCGACACCCATGTGCACATCAACGAACCGGGCCGCACCGAGTGGGAGGGCTTCGAAACGGCGACCCGCGCCGCCGCTGCTGGAGGCATCACCACGGTCGTGGACATGCCGCTCAACTGCATCCCGGTCACGACAACCGCCGCCGCCCTGGAGATCAAAAAACGCGCCGCTGCGCCGCGCCTGTGGGTTGACTGCGGCTTCTGGGGCGGTGTCGTGCCCGGAAATGCCGGAGAACTGGAGCAGATGGTCGCGGATGGCATCTGTGGGTTCAAGGCCTTCCTGTGCCACTCGGGAATCGATGACTTTCCCAACGCCAGCGAAGCCGATCTGCGCAAGGCGATGCCGATTCTGGCCAGGGCAGGCGTGCCGCTTCTGGTCCACGCGGAGCTCGACCTCGGGGCGCCGTCCGACGACCGCGCCCCACAGTCCTACGCCCGATATCTCGCCTCGAGGCCCAAGAAGTGGGAGGACGAGGCGATCGCACTCATGATCAGACTGGTCCGTGAAACGGGTTGCCGGGTCCACATCGTGCACCTGTCTTCGGCGACGGCGCTGCCGATGCTGGCGGGCGCCCGCGCCGAAGGACTGCCCATCACTGTCGAGACCTGCCCCCACTACCTTTGCTTGACCGCGGAAGAGGTCCCGGACTGCGATACGGCGTACAAGTGCGCGCCACCGATCCGCGAGGCGGAGAACCGCGATCTCCTCTGGAAGGGGCTTTCCGATGGGATCATCGACTTCGTGATCTCGGATCACTCCCCCTGCACGCCCCATCTGAAGTTGCCGGAGCGCGGGGACTTCATAGAGGCGTGGGGTGGCATTGCCTCCCTGCAACTTGGGCTATCGACGGTCTGGACCGAGGCTGCGAAACGCGGATTCTCCATACCCGATCTCCACCGGTGGATGTCCAAGGCGCCGGCGGCGTTCCTGGGACGGGCAGAAAAGGGTCGCATCGAGCCGGGTGCAGATGCCGATCTGGTCGCGTGGGATCCCGATGCCACCTGGACGATCGCGGAAGGCGATATCCATCACCGGCACAAGGTGACGCCGTACATCGGCCGGACGGTTCGGGGCAGGGTGCACGCCACCTGGCTGCGCGGAGTCCTGATCTGGGACGGAACCCACCACGGCCCGTTCGGTCGGGGACTTGCCGGGCGTCGACAGCCAATGTGAGAATCGGCGCCCATGCCCCACGCCGCTTTTACTGGACTCGTCGATCTCGCCTCTGAAGCCCTCGGAGGAAAGGCGCTGCTCTGCAGCGACGACTTCTTCGCCGAAATGTCGAACCTTCTCAAGGTCGACGACCCGGTCTTCAAACCGGACGCTTATACCGAGCAGGGCAAGTGGATGGACGGTTGGGAGTCGCGGCGAAGGCGCGTGCCCGGCCACGACTGGTGCATCATCGAGCTCGGTGTTCGCGGGCGGGTCTCGGCGGTGGACATCGACACCTCCCACTTTCTCGGTAACCACCCACCATACGCGTCCATCGATGCCTGCACCGCGGCACCGGGCACGCCCGCCAGCAAACTCCGCGACAACGTCAATTGGACCCGCATCGTCACGCAAAGCGCCCTGCAAGCGGGCTCCAACAACTACTTCGCAGTCCGGAAACGCGGGCCCTGGACCCACCTGCGCCTCAACATCTACCCCGACGGCGGCGTGGCCAGACTCAGAGTGCTGGGTACACCGCGGCCCGACAAACGGGCCAAACCCACCGACCTGGCAGCCGCAGTAAATGGAGGGCGAGCGCTCGCCTGCTCGGACATGTTCTTTGGCGACGTTCGCAATCTCGTCCTGCCGCGTCGGGCAGAAAACATGGGTGGCGGCTGGGAATCCCGCCGAAGACGCGGCGGCGGACACGACTGGGCGATCGTGCGACTCGGCCATCCCGGGAAGGTCGACCATGTGGAAATCGACACCAACCACTTCAAAGGGAACTACCCGGATCGGTGCTCAGTCGAGGCTATCTACTGGCGAAATGCACCGATCCTCGGTCTCATCGAGTCGCCCGATTGGGTGGAGATCATGTCGCGCACGCGCATGAAACCCGACAAAGAACGCCGCTTCCCCGTGAGTGCGACGGGCCCCTGGACCCACCTGCGCCTCAACGTCTTCCCATGCGGCGGCGTGTCCCGATTCCGCGCCCACGGGGAGCCTTTCGAGGCGGAGATCCCGGACATCACGGTCACTGGCATCAACGAGCTCGCTTCCGACCAGCTCTTCATGAGCTTCCACCGCTGCTGCGGGTCCGATCGGTTTGCGGAGGCCATGGCGGCGGCGCATCCCTTTCAATCGGCGGCCGAGATGTTTGGGGTCGCCGAGCACATCTGGTGGCACCTCGACGAGCGAGACTGGAAGAAGGCGTTCTCCAAACACCCGGAGATCGGCACCGATGTCGGCAAGCTACGCACGGAGTTTGCGGACACGTCGGCACTCTCCGAAGAGGAGCAGAAGGGCGTCGCCGACGCGGCCATGGAGACGCTGACTGCGCTGGCCGCCGCGAACGCCATGTACAGGGACAAATTCGGATTCACATTCCTCATCTGCGCGACGGGGAAGTCTGGCGAAGAGATGCTCGCGTGCATGCGCAGCCGCCAGAGCAACGCCCTCGAAAACGAAGTCCGCATCGCCGCCGGCGAGCAGGCGAAGATCACGCGACTACGTCTGGAGAAACTCCTGTGAGCACCTTCTCGACCCACGTGCTCGACACCGCCCGTGGTTGTCCCGCCGTCGACCTCCCGATCCGGATCGAGGGCCGAGACGGCCACGGCTGGATCCTCCTGGACGAGGGCGTCACCAACAACGACGGACGGGTATCGCTGATGCCCGACGGCTTGGAACCGGGCGTGTACCAGTTGAATTTCGACACTGCCGAGTGGTTCGCCGCAAGGGGCGTCAAGACCTTCTACCCTGTCGTCTCGATCGTCTTCGAGATCACCGCCTCGGACCAGCACTACCACGTACCCTTGCTCTTGAGCCCGTACGGCTACTCCACCTATCGAGGGAGTTGAGATGACCTCCCTGGATCCGACCGCAATCCTCGACCGATTGGGGGCGGCGAATCAGTCATTTGCGCAGGGATATCCCGGCGAGTCGACCAAGCGTCAGCCCCTGCATACCGTCTACGGAGGCGCGCAGCTCTACAAGGCCGAGACCACTGACAAGCTCGGCACTCTCGCCTTGCGGCACCTCGACAAATACGCACCGACAGCCGCCGATCTCCGTGATGCGGTGGGTATTCCAGCCCATCTGGCCGACACGGTCTACGAGCGGGTGCGGGCCAAGCTCGAGCGAGAGGCCGTCGAGGACTTCCGGATCGACTTCGAAGACGGATACGGCAACCGCCCCGACGCCGAAGAGGACGAGACCGCCGTGTTCACGGCCAAAGAGGTCGCCCGCGGCATGTCCGAGGGCCTCCTGCCGCCGTACATCGGCATCCGGATCAAGCCGCTGAACGAGGAGCTCAAGCACCGAAGCGTGCGCACTCTCGATCTCTTCGTCTCCACGCTCTTGCAGGAAACAGGCGGCAAGGTCCCGGAGAACTTCGTCATCACGCTGCCGAAGATCCCAGTTGCAGAGCAGGTCACGGCGTTGGTCGACCTCCTCGAGATGCTCGAGGACCACCACGGTATCGCCCGCCACACCCTGAAGATCGAGCTCATGATCGAGCTCACCCAGTCCATCCACATCCTCTCGGATCTGCTCGATGCATCCCGCGGGCGATGTGTCGCCGCTCATTTCGGCACCTACGACTACACCGCCTCCTGCAGCGTCACCGCCGACCAACAGCGGATGGACCACCCAGTGTGCGACTTCGCCAAGCACCAGATGCAGGTGGCCTACGCGGGGACCGGGATCTTCCTCTCCGACGGCGCGACGAACGTGATGCCCGTCGGCGAACGGGAGACGGTACACGACGCCTGGAAACTGGCATACGACCACATCCAGCACTCCTTGCGGGGGGGCTACTATCAGGGCTGGGACCTGCATCCCGGGCAGCTGCCAATCCGATATGCGGCCGGGTTTGCCTTCTTTCTGGAGGGACTGGACAGCGCGTCTGAGCGCCTGCACAATTTCGTCGCCAAGGCCGCCCAGGCCACCCTCGTCGGTGACGTCTTCGACGACGCCGCCACCGGGCAGGGCCTGCTCAACTACTTCCTGCGCGCGCTCAACAGCGGGGCCTGCACAATGGACGAGATCTCCGCCACCGGCCTGACGCTGGAAGAGATCCAGAGCCGGTCCTTCGTGAAGATCCTGGAATCCCGATCCAGGGGGTAGGCCTCGTCGCCATCGCCATCGCGGTGGCACAGCCGTACTCCGAGGAGGAGACGGACGCTATCCTGGGAGAGCTCAACGACCGCGCCCGACAGGCCGCGATGAAGGGGGACTTTCAATCCGCGCTGCCGCTGCTCGAGGAGGCGATGGATCTGGTGACCGAGCGGTTCGGAGCCGACCACCCCCTCGCCGGTGCGACGACGGCCAACCTCGCCGCGATCAGCATCGAGCTCGGGGACTTCGAAACCGGCGAACGCATGACCCTGGCCAGCCTGGCCATCACCGAGGGCGACGTGGGACCCGATCACCCCAGTCTGGTGCCGCGCATCCACAACCTGGGTGGTGTCCGCCGCATGCGTGGAGACTATGACGGCGCATTGGAGGCCTACGAACGTGCGATCGCTATTCGCCGCGAGGAACTGGGCGACGACCACCCCGCCCTGCTGTGGCTCCTGTCCGACAAGGCGTTGACCTTGACCGAGAGCGGGCGACACCGACGGGGAGAGACGCTGACGCTCGAAGTGCTGGCCGTGCGAGAGCGCATCCTCGGCACCAACCATGTCGATGTGTCAGACAGCCTGATGAACGCCAGCTTCTTCCACATGGAGCGCGCGGACTACGTCGGCGCCCGCGATCTCGTGGAGCGGGCTCTGGCCATTCGGGAGAACAGCCCCGCACCCCGGCCGGATTGGGTCGGCCACGCGATGGGCACCCTCGCCCACATGCTGCACAAAGCCGGAGATGTCGACCGCGCCATCGAGATGAACCGGCGGTCCATCGAACTCGTCGAAAAGAGTCTGGGCCCCACTCATCCCGCCGTCGCAGGTCCCCTTGGCAACCTCGCGGGGATGCTCAGTCTGCGCAAAGATCCCGAGGCTGGCGTCCTGTACGAACGCCTGCTGGAAGTTCGGAGTTCCTTCCTGCCTCCTGGCCATCCGGACATGGCTGAGACGCTCTTCGGAATGGCCCATTGGAAGGCCGGTAACGACCAGCCCGACGAGGCGATGGAACTGGTGGATCGCGCCCTGGCGATCTGGTTGACTGCCCATGGAGAGGACCATCCCCGCGTCAGCCAATACCGAACGCTCAAAGCCAACATCCTTGAGGACTGGGGAGACAGCGATCTGGCTCTCAACCTGCGTCGGGACGTACTCGCCAAGCAGGAAGATCTCCTGGGACCGGAGCACCCCGAAGTCGCCAAATCCCTCCAGAACCTCGCACACACTCTCCACGAACTCGAAGAATACGAAGAAGCCGAGCGACACCTGATCCGCGCTCGCCTCATCTTCGAGGGCCACTTCGGCCAGCTCGACGCGATGAGCGAGCGCGAAGCCCTGCGCTTCATGTCCCAGGCCCGGGTGATCTTCGACGCGTGGCTCGTTGCTGGAGGCCAGGCTGTTGAGGTCTGGGCCTCCGTTTTGCATTGGAAGGGGGCGGCTACGAGGCGCATCCGGGCGCGATCCCAGCAATATCTGCTCGACGAGGATGCGAGGGCAGTGCTGGTCGAGCTGCGCCAGACTCGCCGCGCCCTGGCACAGCACTACTTCTCGGAGGCGAGGCCCATCGATCGCGAGGCCCTCGAAAAGGCCAGGGTCCGCCTTGAGCGCGAGCTCGCCGCGATGGCAGACCTGCCCGACCTCGATGCTCCGTCTCCCGAAGCGGTCTGCGACGCGCTGCCGGACGGCCAGCGCCTCATCGACTTCGTTCGCCACAAGACCAGCAAGGGTCCCGAGTACACCGCGTTCATCGTACGAAACAACTGCCATGTCGATGCTGTATTCCTCGGGCTTGCGCGGCCGATCGACGAGCGGATCGAGGCGTGGAGGGCGGCGCTGTCGGAGCCGGACCAGGCCCCGAAGCGAGTCGATGAGCGAGGCCGCGCCGTGGCGGAACTTCTCTGGGCACCCGTGGCTGAAAAAATCGGACGGTCCTCCGTCATCATCCTCCCCGACGGACCCTTGTCGGCCGTGCCCTTTGGCGCCCTGCCCACCGAGAACGGCTACGTCATCGAGGATCGCGCCGTGTCCTATGTGGACTCCGCGACCGCCCTGGTTCGCCAGTCCACGCACTTGCGCGGCACCGGGATGCTCGCCGTTGGCGACGTCGATTTCGATGGCGAGGCGGTGGGTTCTCGAGAGTTGCCCTGCTGGGAGACGAATCCGGGAGAGCTCCCCGCCACCGGCCGCGAAGTCGCCTCTCTCGCGGATCGTTGGAACAAGGGTGCCCATCGACGAGAACCAGCCTTGATCCTGACCGGAGCCAACGCCAACGAACCTCGGGTCTCCAAGTCCCTCGCCGGCCAGAGGTTGGTGCACCTGGCCACCCACGGATTCTTCGCCACCGGAGAGTGCCGCGGGCGAACCGAGGCCAATCCCCTGCTGCTCTCGGGCCTGGTGTTGGCGCCCACAGAGACCTCCGACGGCGTCCTCACCGCCGAAGAAATCTCCACCCTGGATCTGTCGGGAACCGAGCTGGTGGTCCTCAGCGCCTGCGAAACCGGCCTCGGCGAGATCGAGACCGGAGAAGGTGTGCTCGGCTTGAGAAGTGCGTTCTCCGCCGCCGGAGCCCAGCAGATCGTCATGAGCCTGTGGGCGGTGCCCGACGAAGACACCCGTCGATTGATGGATCCCTTCTACGCCCGGGTCTTGCATCGCAAGCGGCCCATAGACCCGGCCGAAGCCCTCCGCGCGGCACAGCTCGATCTGTTGAAAGAGCTGCGCCAGGCGGAGGGCGAAGTTCACGCGGGCCGGTGGGCGGCCTTCCTGGTCAGCGGTCAGCCATCGTGAAGGTCATCGACGAACCCTCGCTTGAACCTCCGGTATGACGTGCTCCTTCCCGTGCGGTGGTCGGTGACGTCCCCTCGCTGAACGGCGATGGTCCGGCGTTTATCACCTCGCATGCCCGAGCCGACCTGGTCCCGCCTGGACCGGTTTCGGCGCTTGTGGGCGCGGTCCTTCTCCCGCTTGGCAAGCCGACGCCCCAGAGCCTCGAGGGCCAGGCGCTTGTTCTCCAGCTGAGAGCGCGTCTCCATGCGAACGCGAATGCCCGTGGGCAGGTGGACCAGCGTCACTGCGGTGTCGTTCTTCTGGGCATGTTGACCGCCCTTTCCCCCGGACCTGCAGGTCTTCCACATCAGGTCGTCGGGATCGATCGCGACCGCCGCTTTGCGCACGTCACTCATCACCGCGACCGTGATGGTCGAAGTGTGCACGCGACCGCGCTTCTCGGTCTTCGGGACCCGCTGCCAGCGATGGCCCCCGGTCTCCTGCGCGAAGATCGCGCCGGCCTTTTCACCATCGACCCGAAATACAACGACACCGGGCCGATGCTCCAGGACCGTGAGGCTAAAGGAACCGTCGGGCTCCGAGCTTCTTGTAGACCTCGAACTGCTCGAGAACGAGGAGTTTTGCGTCCGCACCGCCTTCGGCAGCCCGGATCTCGACAATGACCTGTGCCATTGCATCCTCCTTGGTTGTGACGCTTGATCGCGTCTCACCAGGCGTAGCACTGATCGAGCCGCCCGTCACGAAACGCCACGATCGTGGAACACAGGTGCAGAGAGCGGGGTCTACAGGTCACAATAGGAACGGAGGCCCTATGGACACCGGAAAACTATTCACGACCCTCCTCCTCGTCGCGGCGGCGGGAATCGCCATTGCCCTTGCACCGCGGCTCATGCCAGCGCCCACCCAGGTAGAGGAAGTCACCGCCTCAGACGTGTGCGTTTCCCTGGGGCGCTTCGAATGCTGCGTCAAGGACGAAGAGCCGGACCGGCGCCGGTAGTCCTGCCATCCGGCGTGTAAGCTCGCCGGGTGACCCGGCCTCCCCACCAGCGCCTGTGGGCGTTCCTCCAAGGCTCGCCCGAGAAGCCCACGTACTGGCTGACTCGCAGCTTCTTCCTGCGCGGTCTCGGCGCCATCTACACGGTGGCCTTCCTGATCATCGTCAACCAGCTCGACGGCTTGATCGGCAGCCGCGGCCTGCTTCCGGTCCCCCGGTTCCTCGGCTACGTCGGTGAGCGCTTCGGCGACGAATCGTTCACGACCTTGCCCACGCTCTTCTGGCTCGGGGCCAGTGACGGTGCCCTCTTCGGCGCGGCATGGCTGGGACTCGGGCTGTCCGTCATGGTGGCCGTCGGGTTCTCCAACGCTCCGATCATGTTCGCATTATGGGCCATATACCTATCTTTCTTGAGCGTAGGTCAGCAGTTCTGGAGCTTCGGTTGGGAGACCTATCTGGTCGAGCTCGGCTTCCTGGCGATCTTTCTGTGCCCGGCGATCAAGCCGCTGCCCCTCCCGGAGGACAAACCCGTCAACCCGGTCGTCATCTGGCTCATTCGCTGGGTGCTCTTCCGGATGATGCTCGGTGCGGGACTCATCAAGCTGCGCGGCGATCCGTGTTGGACGGAGCTGAGCTGCCTCGAGACGTTCTACGAGACCCAGCCCAACCCCCATCCGCTGGCCTGGTTCTGGCACAACTCGCCGACCTGGTTGCTCACCTCGGGCGTCGTCCTCAACCATGTCGTCGAGATCATCGGTCCCTTCCTTCTCTTTGGACCCCGGCGGGTCAGGCACGTCGGCGGCGGGCTGATGATCTTGTTTCAAGTCCTGCTGATCGGGGGCGGCAACCTCGCTTTTCTGAACTGGCTCACCATCGTCAACGCCATCGCCTGTTTCGACGACACCCTGCTCCGCCGATTTGTGCCGAAGTCCATTCGCGATAACGCCTGGCAGAAGGCGATGGCCAAACGGCCCGAAGACTACAGTCAAAAGGGCCACATGGTGGTCGTCGGGCTGCTCGCCGCCGGAGTCGCCTGGCTGTCCATCTCTCCAGTGGCGAACCTGATGTCGCCGAACCAAGTGATGAACACGACGTACGATCCCCTCCGGTTGGTGAACACCTACGGCATGTTCGGCAGCATCAGCGAAGAGCGACTCGAAGCCGTGATCGAGGGAACGATGGACGATCCATCCGACCCCAAAGCGGAGTGGCGGGAGTACGTCTTCCACTGCAAACCGGGACCCGTCGACCGACCGCCCTGTACGGTCACCCCCTACCACTATCGGCTGGATTGGCAGGTCTGGTTCACGCCCCTGACCCGTTCCAAAGACCCGTGGTTCGTACACTTCCTGTACAAGCTGCTCGTCGCAGACACCCGGATCCTGGGCCTGCTCGCGACCGACCCCTTCGATGGGAAGCGCCCCCGAGCCGTGCGCGTCGATTTCTACCTCTACTCCTTCGCGGACGAGGACAGCCCCGACTGGTGGGTTCGCGAGTACCGCGGTCCGTTCGTGAGCCCGTTGACCCTGGACAATGCGGAGATGATCGGCCGCCTCCACAACTGGGGATTCGAACTCGATCCGTAATCGATCGTCCAGGGTGCTTGCCCGCCGGCGCGCCGAACCATAGAAAGCCCGCCTTCGCAGGGTCTGCATGAGCGCCAGGAACATCACCTTCACCATCGTCTGCATCATCGGTGTGCTGGCCGATCAGCTGACCAAGGCCTGGGTCGTGGCCAACGTCGAGCTGCACTACGGCGAGATCCCGATCATCGACGGCTTCCTCTCCATCGTGCACGAGCAAAACGATGGGGCCGCCTTCAGCTCTTTCGAGGGCATGCAGGGCATGTTCATGGTCTTCACGATCATCGCGGTCGCCGTGCTCCTCGACCTGGCTCGCCGCCTGCCGTCGGACGCCCTGTACATGTCCGCGACCCTGGGCATGATCATGTCCGGCGCCCTCGGCAACGCCATCGACCGTGTGCGCTTCCAGAAGGTCACCGACTTCATCAGGGTCTACACCGACAATCCCTCGATGAAGGATTGGCTGATCGACCAGATCGGCACCAACACCTACCCGATCTTCAACATCGCCGACTCGGCGATCCTGGTCGGGGTGATCCTGTTCCTCATCCACAGCATGTTCCTCGAAGAAGCCGAGACAGAGCCCGAAGATGAGTCGAGCGAAGACGGCGAAGAGGGCGAAACCGGTGCCGACGACGTCGCTGCCCAAGAGGCCGCTGCCGAGTAGACGAGTGGGAGCTAGATGCTGCTCAACGCCGTGTCGATCTTCTTCAGGGTCTTGGCGTCCGTCTCAGTCTGCTTCAGCTCGTTCAACATGATCCGCGCCGGATCGGTTTGACCGGTTCGCGTAACCATGGCTGCAATGCCGTCGACCGCCGCGCGGCGCACGTTGCTGCGACTGTCTGCGAGTGAGGCCTTGAGCAGCGTCACGTCCGACCCATTCCTGGACACCGCGCCGATTGCCTCGACCCGCTGATCGGCGGTGCCTGTTCCGAGCATCCACACCGCGATGGCCTGGTGCTCCCTCTTCGGCCCGGTACCCTTGCGCCAGCGATTCTGGACAATCCTCCAGGCCTTTTTGCGGACCTCACTGTGGGGATCGTGCCGGACGACGATGTCGTAAATCCAGGTCATGTCCGCCTGGCTCTCTCGCATCGAAAGCCCATCCTGGCGCACCGATGTCGACTGGGAGCGCAGGTCCGGAGGCAACTTGGCTCGCGGATCGCCGGGCTCGACCTCCTCGACGACGTCTTCTTCAGGTTCCTCCTCGACATCGACTTCCACGACCGCGTCGGTGTCCTCGGTGGCCTCTTCGCCTTCTTCCACTTCTTCCACTTCACCGTCTTCGCCTTCGTCAGCCTCGGCGGGCTCTTCCTCCCCCATGACCTCCTCGGCGCCGACCGCCGCCGCGGAACCGGCATCGGGAGCGCGACCAGTGCGCTTTGGTCTGGGCGTAGAAGCCACTTCCGCACTCTCTTCAGGTGGATCATCGGCGTCTGGGGCGTCGGGTACGTCTGGAGCGTCTGGAGCCTCCACAGCGGCGGATGCCGGAGTCGTCGCCGCGTCTTCTGGCGAGCCTCGAAGGAAGAACCACGCACCGAGCAGCACGCTGACGGTCAAAACAGTGCCGAGCCCGAAGATGGCCGCCGTGCTCCCGACCCCGATCATCAGGCTGCGGGCATTGACCAGGGAGTCACTGCTCTTCGGCGTCTCGACAAGGGAGACGTCCAGCTCCGCGGAGTCGGGCATCTCCTCGATTTCGCTCGGAGTCGGCCTTGTCGGCGGCAACTCGCCTATTTCCCCCGATACGGTCGGGAGGGGCGCCTCGAGGGATGACCGCAGCGACCCCGAGACACTCATGCTCGTGGCTTTCGCCAGCATCTCCGGATCCCACGGCCCGGACGAGGAAATCGCAGACACCGGTGACGAATCTCCGCTCCACACCGCCAGGAGCTCGGCGACACTGGCAATTCGATCGGTCAGCTCGACGGCGAGGGCGCCGTTGATCGCCCGCTCCATTCGCTCCGGAACATCCGGACGAAGCTCGCGAACCGGCCTGACGTCCCCGTTGGCAACCGCGTTGAAGATAGCAAGCAAATCGCTCCCGTCGAACGCGCGACGGCCGGCAACCATCTCGTAGAGGATGGCGCCGAGGGAGAAAACGTCGGCCCGCGGCCCCACGTTCTTCGAATCGCGGATCTGCTCTGGCGACATGTAATGAGGCGTGCCCATCGTCGACCCGGTGCGGGTGTTGGAGAACCCCTCTCCGCCGCCGAGGATCTTGGCGAGCCCGAAGTCGGTGACCTTGGGTACCAGCCCGTTCGGCGTGATCGCGAGCATGATGTTCGCCGGCTTCAGATCTCGATGGATCAAATCCTGGGCATGCGCAGCGGCGACGCCCGACAGGATTCCCGACGCCAAAGCATCGATCTGGTCCAGCGACAGCTGCTCCTTCACCAAGAAGTCGTCGAGACTGGGCCCATTGATGAGCTCCATGATGAGTCCGGGACTGCCAGACAGATCGACGATGTCGGTCACCGCAACGATATTTGGATGGCGAAGCGTAGCTTGGACGCGACCTTCCTGGATGAGGCGCTGGGCGATCTGCACAGAGGCAATCGTCAGGACCTTGAGCGCGTGGTAGGTACCGAGTTGGTTGTGCCGCACCCGGTAGACCATTGCCATGCCGCCTTCACCGAGGGTTCCCTCCACGGTGTAGCGATCGACGACACTCCCGGTTGTGATCTGCATGGTTGTTCGAGCCTACCACCGCATTCATGAAATTGGACACGCGACGCCCCGCGAGCCGGAACATAAGATCCCACAAGGAGACCCATGCACATCAGCGACGCGTTCGATTCCGGAAACATCGAGGTCGTCGACGCCACAGACCCGGCCCACGTCCAGCTTCGGATCAGACCCGACGTCGGCGACGAGCACTACCAGTGGTTCCACTTCCAGGTCACAGGAGCCCGCGGCGTGCCCTGTGTCTTTCGCATCGTCAACGCAAACAAGGCCAGCTACCCCCAGGCCTGGCCGGACACGAGAGCGGTTTGTTCCACAGATGGAGAGACGTGGATCCGCGTTCCGACCGAATACGTCGACGGTCAGTTGGTCCTCTCCCACACGCCGGCGACAGATGTCGTTCGATATGCGTATTTCGCGCCTTTCTCCATGGAAAGGCACCACGCGCTCTTAGCGCGAGCGGGCGCTGCTGGGGCGGCGGTCGACACCCTGGGCGAGACCCTCGACGGCCAGCCCATGGACCGGATCCGACTCGGAAATGGACCCATTCAGCCATGGATCATCGCCCGCCAACACCCCGGTGAGACGATGGCCGAGTGGTGGATGGAGGGCTTCATCGACCGGCTGACCCAAAACGATGCCACTGTCCGCGCACTCCTCGAAGCCGCGACGCTGCACATCGTCCCGAACATGAACCCCGACGGCAGCCGACGCGGGCACCTGCGCACCAACGCGGTCGGCACCAACCTCAACCGGGTCTGGCACGGCCCCAACCTCGAACGGTCTCCGGAGGTCTTTCACGTCCTGAAGGCGATGGACGAATCCGGTGTCGACCTGTGCCTCGATGTGCACGGGGACGAGGATCTGCCGTACGTCTTCCTGTCGGGAAGCGAGGGGATCCCGTCGTTCACACCGCGACTGAAGGGGTTGGTGAAGGCTTTTGACGCCGCGGTTCTCGACGTCGCTCCCGACTTCCAGACCCAGCACGGCTATGGCGGAGACGCGCCGGGAACCGCCAATATGACGATCTGCAGCAACGCCATCGCCGAGCGCTACGACTGCCTCGCCACCACTCTGGAGATGCCCTTCAAGGACAATGCCGACAAACCGGACCCGGAGTTTGGCTGGTCACCCGAGCGGAGCATGCGTCTCGGCGCCCAGTTCGTCGACGCCCTTCTACAAGTCACGCCCCAATTGCGTTCCTCGTAGAAGAGAACCAACATCGCGACACGGGTTCTGGGGCTGGCCCCAGATCATGCCCCGACTACGACGACCGTGACATTGTCCTCGCCGCCGGCCTTCAGGGCCTCGTCGGTGAGCACATCGGGAAGCATGTCGAGGGGCGTCGCCTCGACGATCTGCTGAATCGTCTCGTCGTCGAGGGGATCGGTCATGCCGTCGGAACAGAGAATGAAGATATCGCCGACCTCGACCATTCGCGTTGTGGTGTCCGGCTCGACCGGCCCATGGAAACCCACTGACTGCGTGAGAATATTCTTGTGGGGCAGCAGGCGCGCGAGTTCTGGGGTCAGACGCCCCGCGTCGATCTCCTGTTGCACGACGGTGTGGTCCCTGGTGAGCCGCACCAGACGTCCCTTGCGGAACAGATAGGCGCGGGAATCGCCGACGTGAGCGAGGTGGGCCTGGCCGCCATCGACGACCAGCACCACGAGGGTGGTTCCCATGCCACGCGTCTCGGGACGCGCCTCGGCTGTTCGCCGGATCTGAATAGAGGCCTGGTTCATCGCGTAGCGAAGTCGCTCGCGCATGATGTCGGCCGGATCGGTAGATTCGTGGTCGCGAACCAGCCGAGTCTCGTCGGGATCCGTCGAGCCGATCAGGGTGGCATGTACCGTCTCGGTCGCCATCTCTGACGCAACCTCACCGGCGGCATGGCCTCCCATACCATCGGCAACGACGAACACGCCGTTCTCGATGTCGATCATCCAGGAGTCTTCATTGTGTTCGCGAACCGGACCGACATCGGTCCGCGCATAGGCTTCGAGCTGCATTGAAATCCATGTACCGCTACAAACCCGGTGCAGCGAAAGTTCGCCCAATATAGTGTGTCTCTGTCCTCTGTGAACAGGTAGCGGCGCTTGAAAGAGGGGCATTCGGAACCACTCGCACCGAATCGAGCCTTCATGGCCGGTGATCCTGGGCCAGGCGATCGCATCGATGCGTACGAGGTGATCTCCAAGATCGCGCGCGGCGGCATGGCGACGGTGCTTGCGGTGCGCGACACGCGAACTGGAGCCGAGGTGGCGATGAAGCTGCTTCTGCCTCTGGAGCTCGAAGAAGAGGCCCGATCTCGCTTCCGCAGAGAGTTCCGAGCCCTGTCGCGCATGAACCACGCCAACGTGCTCAAAGTGCACGAGTGGGGACTGCTCGGCGACCGGCCGTGGTTCACCATGGAGCACCTCCAGGGCACCGACCTTCGCGAGGCGGTGGAGGCCTGGAGAGATCTGCCTTCAGAAGAGCGGTTCTCGCGGGCCCAGCACACCGTGCAACAGGTCGCCCGCGCCCTCGCATACATCCACGACCGCGGGATCATCCATCGGGACATCACCCCGGGGAACATCCGAATCAGTCCGGAGGGCGACGTCAAGCTCATGGACTTCGGTGTCGTAAAAGAGCTCGAAGGCGCCGAACACACCACTGTCGGCGAGGTGGTTGGAACGGTGGCCTATATGGCGCCGGAGCAGATTGGCGGCCACGACATCGACGCCCGCGCCGACCTGTACTCCCTCGGCGCCGTCCTGTACTTGCTGCTCACCGGCCAGCGGCCGTTCAAGGCCCACACGATTCACGGCTTCATGGAGCAGCATCTGAACGCGACTCCCAGACCGCCCCACGAGCTCGAGCCGGGGGTGCCAGAGCATCTCGAAGAGGTCTGCCTGCGACTGCTGCAGAAGAATCCCAGCCATCGCTTTGCGTCCGCAAGCCACTTGCTACACGTGCTCGGCGACAGCGCAGACGACGAGGATCTCGACGACCAATGGCCCCCTCGCACCGTCGGGCGCACACCGGTAAAGGCGCGAGTCCAGGACGCGCTCACCGAGATCGCCGGCGGCGGAAAGGGTGCCGCCCTCCTCATCACCGCACCTCTTGGCTACGGAAAGACGCGCCTTCTAGAGCTCGCAGAGTCGTGGGCGCGGCACCGCGGAATCGGTACAGGTGGTGGCAGATGTCGCGTGCACGATCGACCGTTTGGCGCCTTCATCGGTGTCTACAGAGACCTGGCCGACGACGACGCACCGTTGATTCTCAAGGAGGTCTTCGGCTCCAAGGACGACAAGCAGTGGGAGCGATACCAGGTCATCTCCGCCTTTCGAGAGCTCGTTGTTGGCCGCGGACCCTGCGTGATCCTCGTCGACGACCTCGAGCGAGCCGAGCCGGCGACCCTCGAACTCCTGCTGTACCTGATCCGAAACACCCTCGAGCTCGCCGCCGAGCCGGTGCTCTTCCTGATGGGCCACGAGGCCCCCGAGGGAGCGGTCCGGCGAAAGCTCGAGGAGTTGGAGGCGGTGCAGACGTTGACGCTGGAGGCCCTGGATGGCGCCGAGGTCGAAGAACTGGTGCTCTCCGTCATCGAATCGGGACCGGCCAGCACGGCGCTGGCAGATCGAATCCATCGTGAGAGTGGCGGCTCGCCGGCATTCATCGCCGACATGCTCAGGGGCCTTCTCGACGACGGCACCATCGTGCCCACCGGGAATGCCTTCTCACTGACCATCGGTGCCAACGAGGTGACGCGGTCGAAACTTCCGATGCCCGCGTCCTTGCGCCAGGCTTTGAAGGACCGCATCGCGCCGCTGTCCGCCAGTGCCCTCGCGACGGGTCGCGTCGTCGCCCTGGCGCGCCGACGACTCGATCTGGACGTGCTCATCGAGACCTCGACCCTCAGCGAGGACGAGGTGATGGAGGCCCTGGACGAGCTCATCGATGCCCAGATCGTCGAAGAAGAGAGGACCCGAGACCACGATCTGGTGGAGCTGTCCCATGGCCGCTTCCGCGATGTGTTGCTCGAACCGCTCGACCCGGAGGAACGCTCTGCGCGCCACCGCCGAATGGGAGAGGTGCTCGAGCGGGAACACCGGCACCGGATCGGGGTCGTCGTCCAGGATCTGGCCTTTCACTTCGAGGAGGCCGGACTCGCCACCAAGGCCTTCGCGTACCTGTTGCAGACCAGCAAGCGCCTGCTGCACCGGAGCCTCTACGAGGAGAGCTTGGTGTTCCTCGGTCGCGCGCTGCAGATGGAGGCACAGGCCAGGCCACGAATGCGGCTCGACCATGCGGATCGCGAGCTGGCAGAAGTGCATCTCCTTCGCGCCCAGGCGCGGTTTCACCTGGGCCAACTGGACGAAGCCGTCCAGGCAACACGGCAGGCGCAGGAGCTCGCCGAGGAGCTGAACGACGCCCGTTTGCAGTCGCGGGTGGCCTACGAACTCGGTGTCCAGCTGCGCAGTCAGGGCCATAGTGAGGAGTCCGAAAAACACCTTCGACAGGCGCTTCAGCTCGGCGACGACACTGGAGACCAGAGCCTGCTCCCCGGCCCGATGTACCAACTCGGAGGCATTCTCTGGGGCCGTGGCGACCTGGCGGGTGCCGAACACCTGTGGAAGCAATGCCTGTACATAGCGGGGCGCATCGGCGATGAGCGCGCCCAGGGTCGCGGGTACAATGGCCTGGCAATTCTCGCTCTCTGTCGCGGCCTTTCGATGGACGCCCGCAAACACTTCGAGGAGTCGGCAGCCTCCTTCGAACGCCTTGGAATGCTCGGACCACTGGTGATCTCCCGCGTCAATCTCGTCGAGCTGTACCTGAACACTGGCCGCCTCAAAAAGGCCATCACCCTTGCGGACCGAACGGTGTCCCAGTCCAAGGAGGTCCATCACCAGCACGGCGTCGCCCTCGGCCTCGCGTGGCGTGCCCACGCGCTGCTCACCATCGGCAGGCCCGCGGATGCACTGGTGGACGCCACCGAAGCCCTGCGGCTGATCCGCAAGCTCAAGGCCCGCGAAGACGAAGTACTTGCCCTGGCCGTACTCGTCCGGATCCACTTCCGACAGGGCAATCACGATCTCGCCCGACAGCGGGTCGACGCGCTGATGCCAATGATGGACAGCCACGATCTCGAGGGCATCGCGCCCCAGGTGATCGCGTGGAAGGCCCGCGCTGTCGCCGGGATCGGTGAAATCGACCTCGCCAACGAGCTCCTGGACAGCATCCGCAAGCCCGAAGGCCAATGGCCTCACGTGAGCACCCGCGCAAACCTGTCCCACGGTCGGGCACTGCGCATGCTCGGGCGATACGACGACGCTCGCCCGATCCTGCAAGAGGCGCTGTCCACCGCAGAGGCCAATGGATACCGGTACTTCCAGCTGCTGGCGCACAACGAGCTGGCCCGCTGCCTGGGGGACGAGAGTGCGAGCGCACTTCACAATCGCGTCGCGCGTGCGACATCTCGCTCTCTCGCCGCGAATCTTGGCCGAGATGACGCCAAACGCTTCCTCGCCCGCGGATGGGGTTCGACCCCCACTTCCTGAGTTAGAGTCAGGACATGAATGATGGCGCGGAAAGGGTGCTGGGGCCGCATCCTGGTCCCGGGGACACCGTCGGCAGCTACCGCCTCACCGAGCCCATCGGCGTCGGCGGGATGGCATCCGTTTATCGCGCATTGGATGGTGACAACCAGCCAATCGCCATCAAGATACTCAACCCCGCCAGAGTGCACCCCGACGACATCAAGCGTTTCACGCGGGAGTATCGGGCGCTGTCCCGAATCGACCACGAGAATGTGGTGCAGGTCTTCGGCGCCGGCGTAGAGCAGGGCTATCCCTGGATCGCGATGGAATTCGTCGACGGCGTCGACCTCGGCCACGTCATCGCCGCGTGGAAGAAGGACCCGCCATCGGACCAGTTCGACAGGGCGAAGAAGATCCTCGTGGGCCTCTGCCACGCACTCCACTACGTGCACGACCTCGGCATGGTCCACCGTGACATCAAGCCTACAAATGTACTGATCACCAAGGATGGAGAAGCCAAACTCTCCGATTTTGGCGTGGTCAAGGGCGACGGCGCCGGCTCGACACATCAGACCCAGTTGACGATGGCCGGGCGGCTGGTCGGCACCGTGGCGTTCATGGCGCCCGAACTCATCACGACCGACGGCGTGGACCGGCGCGCCGACCTGTACGCGCTGGGCGCCTGCCTGTACATGATGCTCACGTTCCAGCGGCCCATCGAGGCCCAGAGCGTCGCCGGATACCTCGCCCGGCATCTCACGGAAGTCCCGAGGCCCGCCAGCGACTACAACCCGGACATTCCCTCGCGACTGGAACACATCTGCCAGCGGCTCCTGCTCAAGGACAAGACCTACCGATACCCCACTGCACGCGCCGTCCTGCAGGCCTTGGACCGAAGCGATGAGGCCGAGCTGCCCCCACTCCGCGGGCGTGACCCACAGCTGTCCGCATGGAACCGTCAGATCCAGCAGCTGATGCACGGCGCCGGAGGCAGCCTCGCTATCAAGGGACCGCGCGGAGCCGGCAAGACACACCTCCTGAACGCGTTCCTGGACCACGTGACCGGCAAGGTCCCCGTGGCCACCAAACTCCAAGAGCTGCCCGAAAAGTTAGACGAAGAGCCGCGAATCCTCGCCGTTGACGACCTGGATCGCGTCGATCATCTCGTGCTCGAGGCCATCGCCCGCCACCTTCGTCAATCCGTGGTCATCGAGGGCGCCCCTCTTCTCCTGGTTTATACCGCCACCGACCTCGACGGTCACATCGGCCCCCTGGTGATGGGTCAATCGACAGGAATCCCCTCCGATGTCATCGAGATCGGGGCCGTCGACACACGGTCGGTCATCGCCATGGTTCGCGATCGAAACGTCACCGGACCGGCGGCGCCCATCCTCGGTCGGCGGCTACACGCTGAATACGCCGGACGGCCGGGACCGATCGTCGAGCAGCTCAGCGCGTTGGTGGTCGGCGGCTGGTTCGACGTGGTCGGCGATACGCTGAAGCCCAATCGGCCGCTGGACAACTACCGTCGCGAGGAACTACCGGTTCCGCCGGCGGCCCGCGGCGAGATCGAGGCACAACTGGATTCTCTGGATGGGGTCGGCGCAGAGATCACCCAGTTCCTCGCCATACTCGAGCGGGCCGCGAGTTCAGCGCTCCTCGAAAAGTGTGCTTCCTCCCACCAGAATGTGCCGCGACTGCTCGACACACTGGTCAAACACGAGGTGCTCGTACGCACTACCGACGAGGAGCGAGAGCTCCTGCAATTGTCCCATCCATGCGCCGCTCGCGTCATTCGAAGCCGCGTCAGCGACGAGGTCCTGAAGGCCCGCCACCGAGCCGTCGCTGACGCGCTGAGTGCGAGGCGCAGGCGCGCGTCGGCCCTGGAAATCGCTACCCACCGCCAGGCGGGGGGGCAGATCGCCGCCGCATATCCTCTGTATGTACAGGCCGCCCGGCGGGCAGCGCGCAGCGGGGCGTTCAGCGAAGTCCTCGACATCACCGCCCGAGCGGAGAAGCTGCGCGACCAGGTCGGAGACGCGATCGGCGCCCAGGACAGCGCTCGGCTGGC
>Ga0315336_1001221_pt1 | contig 53562 bp, 39 predicted proteins | sample ASW5metaG_FD_204512 | JGI IMG/M metagenome (GOLD analysis project Ga0315336, IMG submission 204512) | Ammonia-oxidizing marine archaeal communities from Monterey Bay, California, United States - ASW #5 | ecosystem: Environmental > Aquatic > Marine > Intertidal zone | place: USA: California...
ACAAGGTCATTCCAAGCAGGGCCGGAGGCCACGACGCAAGGGGCTCAATCGAAGGCAACGCGATAAGCAGTCGACGTAGACCAACTTTGGGTTCGGATTTCGTGTCGCGACACTCATTGAGTGGAACTGCGAACGGTCGGGCTATGGTTGTGGAGATTCTGTCTTTTCGATGCGGCGCGGTGCATCGTCAACCAGATGCGTTCGCCAGAGATAAATTTGCTTCTGTCGATGGGGTAGAGATGCCACCGCAGTGATCGTACGCCCGTCGGCTGAAAACGCCAATCGGTCGACGTGTTCGACCTCATACGGCAGTCGGAGCGAGATCAGTCGTTGGCCACTTGCGACGTCGACGAGCATCAATTGACGATCCAAGTTTACGACCAATGTCTTTCCGTCCGGCGCGTAGGTAAGTCTGCCCGATCCCCCTGGCAGAACTTGATACTCGGAAATCAGCTCCCCATCTGACGCATTCCAAATATCGATCACGGCCCGCTTGTGATTGCTACTGGCGAGAAAGCGGTTGTCGGGCGAGATGTCGAGACCGGAAATCGGTGGATTGGAATTGGGGCACATTCGCAGATGTTGCTGCGCTGCGCAGTCATACAGCCGGAGTCTGCCGTCGTCCATCATCGCCAGGAGACTTCCGTCGTCGGCAATCGCGATTTGCTCCCCCGTCAGCCCCTGTTGTGGCATCGCACCGAGTTTGTGTCCCGTCGACGTGTTCCAGAAATCGACGCTCCAGTTTGATTCGCCGCCCGTGCCGGTCTGGGCGATCAATGTTTCCTGTTCGGAAGCGAATTCGATTTGCTGAGCCTGCCCGGATAGCCCATGCAGTCTGATCCGTTCCTCGCCGGAAGCAACATTGAGAATGCGAATCGATTTTCCTCCCCCTTCGTCGGCTTCCGAATACGCACCCACAGCGATTTCTTTGGAATCTCGGGAGAAGCAAGCCGCGTAGACGTCGGATCCCGTCTGCTCGGAGAGGAGTCGCAGTTCGTTCGAGCTAATGTCCCACAGCTTGAGGTTTCCCCCTGTACCGTCACCTTCGAGGGCGATTCCTGTCGCCAGCAGTCGACCATCATCGGTTAGGGCGCTGGCGACGTTGGTGGCGCGCTCGTGCGGCACGGTCGTACAATGCAGGCCGACGGATGTGTCAAAAATGCGTACGATGCCGTCGCTGCCGGAGACCGCCATCTGCGTGCCGGTGGGAGAAACGTCGAGCGACCATCCGGGTGTCGGAAGACTATCTATCGGTTTGCACGGTGTTTGCGTCGCCAGGTCCCACATTAAGACGTTGCCGTCCTCGCTAATCGAGTACAGGCTCAAGTCGTCCGTTGAAAACTTGAGCACGTGAACGCGCTGCGAATGGCTGCCGAGCATCTCCAACGGCTGGCCCCGCGTCACGTCGAATAGCACGATCATCTCTGGATCGTTGTTGGACCGATCGTGCCCGCCCACGGCCAACAGTCTGCTGTCGTGGCTGAAGGCCACAGCGCTCGCTTTCGCTCCCGTCGAGTAAAACCCGTGGTCCTGAGCGAGTTCGTACGTTCCCGCATCCCACAATTTCACCCGCCCGTCGTCACTCACCGTCGCCAGCCAGCGGCCGTCCGGTGAGTAGGCGAGTTCCATGATTCTGTCGTCGTGGGCTTGGTGAGAAAGTAATGCCGTGTTCGTTACTAGGTTCCAGACCTTCAGTATCCCGTCCCGGCCGGCAGATGCGAGATGCTCACCGTGAGGCGCGAACTCAACATCGCACACCCAGTCGGCGTGGCCGATCAGAGTTGTCAGCTCGTTGCCGCTTGCCGTTTCGAACAGCTTGATCGTGTGGTCGTCACTGCACGTGGCCAGTGTTCGGCCGTCAGGCGAGAAGGCTACGGCGCTCACGTCGTCGTCGTGACCATTCAACACGTGAATCACGTCGCCGGTTCCCGCGTTCCAGAGGCGAGCCGTGCGATCGGCACTGGCCGTGGCGATTAACCGGCCATCGGGCGAGTATTGCACACCGAACACGGCACCGTCGTGACCCGACAACGCCTTTGTTTCAGAAGCCCGGCTCACGAAGTCGGTAGGGTGGCAGAGCCTCCACAAATACCGCCACTCGAAGCCGCGAATGTCGGGTTGGCCTTCTCTCGGCAGATATCGGCTCAAGAGCTGTTCCATTTCCCGTGCGATGTCCCGGCCGTTGCCGGGTTTGCGCGCGTTGTCTTCCCACATTTGGAAGGCCAGCATCATGTCCTGGAAGTAATGACCTTCGCTAATCTCATCACCCTTCACCGGTAGGCCGGGCGAACCGGCAGGCGGGAGCGGCCGCGTTTCGGCCGGCGGCTCGAGTGTCGTTGGCGTCCGCCAAACCGCGGCAGCCGATGAGCAAGCTGCCAGAATCGAAATCAGCAGCACCGTTCGCGCGGAGACTTGGGTTTTCCGCAGCTTTGCCCAGGCAAGGCGTATCGGGCCACGGCGGTGCGCCTTCACCGGCTCACCGGCAAGATATCGGCCGAGATCCAACGCCAACTCGCCCGCGGACGCGTATCGTTTTCGCGGCTCCTTCTCCATACACTTCAGGCAAACCGCTTCAAGATCCCGATGAACGTCCGGCCGGATGCCACGGATGAGTTTGGGCTCATCGATGCCGATCCGTCGCAGCGTGTCGACGTCCGTCTCGCCCGAGATCGGCGGACGATCTGTCAGTATTTCATAGAGGACCACTCCCAGGGCGTAGACGTCAGCCGGAGGACCGATCTCTTTGACACGTCCCTCCGCCTGTTCGGGTGCCATGTAATGCGGCGTGCCGATGATTGTTCCCGTCATCGTCACCTGTCCGTCGTCATCGGCGACCTTAGCGATTCCGAAGTCGGTCAGTCGCGGCACCAACTCAGAACCATCGTCACTGTCGACCGATCCGGCGTGTGCGTCCGTTCGCAAGGGTTCGAGCAGAATATTGCTCGGCTTCAAGTCGCGATGCACGATGCCCCGCTTGTGCGCGTACTCGACGGCACCGGCCACCGCCTTCATCCACTGGGCAGCCAAGCGTGGTGCAACGGGCTGGTCTCTCTCCGCTTGATCGAAAAGCCACTGTGCCAAACTGGGACCGGCGCAGTAAGCCGAGACGATAAAACAGGCTTCGCCATCGTGCCCCGTTTCGAAGACCGGAACGATATGCGGATGGTCAAGCTGGGCGGCGGTTCGTGCCTCTTTGACAAAACGCCGTGTCGCCTCGGGCGACACGAGCGTCCCCACGCGCGCCAACTTTAAGGCGACTTTTCGATTCAACTCGTCGTCAAAGGCGAGGAATACGATGCCGAACCCGCCCGAGCCGAGTCGCCCGAGGATGCGAAATCGGCCGATCTGCTTTGGCAGAGAACGGGCCTCTGATTCGGATTCCGCGAAGCGCTCGGCTTCCTTTGCACCGGTGTCGCCGTACGCCACCGTCGGGCCCATGGGAATGAATGAACCATCATGCGTCTCCCCAGCCGGATTCGGCGTGGGATCGACCACCGAGGAATCATTCGAGTTCATAAAGCAACTCTCTGAAACTCATGGCGGTCCAGCAATGCGCCCGAGATGGTTGCGGCGCAAAGCCATGCCCCCGTGAATAAGAACATTGTACGCAGAAAGTTGCGAACGGCGCGTAACAAACCCTGAGTTTTTCTCCGTGAATCGGATGATGCGCTTCGTTTAGTAGTGAACATTAGATGGCACGTGCACATTGGCGGTCTGTCGGGTTGATTAGAACCCATGCCGAAACCCGGTTGTGGGCGAAATCGACTCAGGAAAACGCGCGTGCTCTTGAGCCAACAGAGGGTTTCAGGACGACTTCTAGTCTTTGCGCTTCGTTCACGCGGCCAGTAGCGGGGTCCAACGGAAAAGGGTTGACAATGTCAATGTGCATTACTATAGTAATACACCAATGCGACACTCATCCCTGCAATTTGTCGTGCATCCGTCGTCGGGAGTGCCCATCTACCGGCAGATTATGGACCAGGTGCGGGCCATGGTTGCCAGTGGGCGGTTGTCGACCGGCGATCAGATTCCCAGCGTGCGGCAGATGGCCGCCGAACTCGACGTCAACATGATGACCGTCTCGAAGGCCTGGGCGAAGTTGGAAGCCGAGGGGCTGCTCGAACGCGTACGCGGTCGGGGGATGCTGGTGAAAGCCGTCCACGCAAGCGGCACCGTTCGCGAGCGTCAGGCCGATCTCAAGGCGCATGTCGCGCAGGCCGTCGTGCGTGGACGGCAATTGGGGCTTACGGACGAACAGATACAGGCCGTCGTCAAAACCGTTCTGCGGGAGCAGCAACCATGAGTCAAACTGTCATTGAATCGACAAGTCTCCACAAATCGTTCGGCAAGAAGAATGTGTTAAGCGGCGTTGATCTTGCGATTCCCGAGAGCCGGGTTGTGGGGCTGTTGGGCGTCAATGGCTCCGGCAAGTCAACGTTCATCAAATGCTTGCTCGGCCTGCTGCGCGCGACAAAAGGTTCTGCCACGCTGTTCGGTGAAGATTCGTGGGACATCAGCGCCCTAACGAAAGCCCGCATCGGCTACGTGGCGCAGGAATTGAATCTGTTCCCCTGGATGCGCGTCGATCAACTCGTGCAGTACACGGCTGCGTTCTATTCAGAGTGGGATCACGATTTCGTCAACAAGTTGCTCGATGAGTGGGACGTCCCGCGAAAGGATCGCGTGGGGCCGCTCTCGGCCGGGCAGTTGCACAAATTGGGCATCATTCTGGCGCTGGGGCACCGGCCGCAGTTGCTCATTCTCGATGAACCGGTGGCCAGTCTCGATCCCGCGGCTCGTCGCGAGTTCTTGAGGTCGCTCATTGAGTTTTCGCAGGAAGAGTCGCGGACGGTGCTGTTCTCGACCCACATCACGTCCGATCTCGAACGCGTGGCGTCGCACGTGGCCATTCTCAAGGACGGCCGCATCAGCTTCTTCGACGAACTCGACAAGCTGAAGGAAAGCGTCAAGCGTTTGCGGATTACGTCCGCAGATCCCCTTCCCAACAACTTCGTCGTGTCGGGCGCGCTACGCACCGAAGTGCAAGGCTGTAGCGCCCTGGCTGCCGTGCCATCGATCTCATCGTCGGTCGTCGACGGCCTGCGCAGAGATTGGAACGCCGACGTGCAGATCGAGGATCTGAATCTCGAAGAGATCTTTTTGGAGCTCCACGATGCCTAAACGGCCGTCTCATCAACGCGATTCCCGCGCCGTATCGTGCAGCTTCGGCCGTCGATTAACGATGGTGCTGCTGACGTATGCGACGCGACCGCTGTGTTGGGTGGTTTCGCTCGTTGTGCTGGGGGGTTGGCTGTTCCTGTTGTTTAGCGTCGGCGACGGCCATGGGGTTTGCTCGCCGGAAATCAATGTCAAAAAAAGTCGCATCTATAGGATCGCTGATCTCCGCGAACGCATCGAAAGCGGCCAGGGAAACTCGATTACCGACATTCATTACAGTCGGTTGTGGTCCGATGCAAAAACCACCGTGCTCAGCACTAATTTTGCAGAGACAACAGAAACAGCAGAGTCGAAGCGTCGCCCGGTGAAGTCGGACACGGTTAAGTCGGACACGATCAATGAGCGCGCGGCGCAACAACTAGCTGTGCTCGAGACACTGCCGAATCTGATCCGGCTCGACCTACGGATTAAGTTCTCTGGAGAATTGGGCAATCGCGTCGCGATTAGGCAGATCGGCCGAATTGGCAGCCTGCGCGAAGTGCGCTTGATGGCGGCGGGACTCGACAAGCAGTCACTCGAGCCGTTGGCCAAATTGCATCATTTACAGCGGCTGGAATTGAATTTGGCGATCCCCCTGCCCTCGCTGGCGCCGCTGGCAGGTCTGCCGGAACTCCAGACTTTGATGTTGCCCCACTGCGATGGCTTCACAGTAGAGCGATTCGACGAAATCGCGCAGCTAACGCATCTGAAAACACTCGTCCTGCCGAATCTCAATGCATTCAAGATCACGCCGGAGATGCTGAATCGGCTGCGCGGCATGAGCGAACTGACGGACGTTTACGTACGCGTGCCGCCGGAAGACGTCGCATCGCTGGACGTTGTACGTAAGGCGCTACCGAATGTGACCGTGCACCGCGGGCTGTATCGAGCGGGCCGCGTCTACAGCTTGTTGGGCGGCATCCTCGTGATGCTGGCCGTTGCGACAATGGTTCTCAATGCGACTGGCCAGTTTTCGCTGTCGCAGTCGAAGGTCATTCCGAACTACGTCGTGGCACACTTGATAGGTGTTTCGGTCCCCGCGGCAATCTCGATCAGCGTTCATTCAGGAATTCTCTGTTACCACGGCGCCAACTGGAGTCCGGCTTCGGCTTGGCTGCTGTTCACATTCTCGCTGTTCGCGTGGTCGTACGTATCAACCGCAATAGATCCACTATCGTTTTCATCCAAAATGTCCGGCATAGTGATCGGCTTGATCGGAGGCCTGGGCCCGTACATCCTGTTTGCCATGGCGGCGTCCTGGGCAGGGTTCGCTGAGGCATTCTTGCTGGGGGAAATTCCGGCCGCGACCATCGGCTTGTTCGTCGCCGGATGTCTAATTGTGGCCGATTCGCTACGACGTCTTCCGCGTTGCCACGACGTTCGGGCCGAGGCGGGTCTGCTGCCGGTGCTGGCGTTCAGGGATCAGCAGGCGGCCAATCTGACAATGTTGTATGATCCTCCCGAGTCGGCCAAGCTGGCCACGTTCTTGAAGACCGCAAAGGATCGCGCCGTCGATCGGGGTGTCGAAGGCGGATTTCATGAGAATCGATTTTGGCGGCGCATGAAGTTGTGGCAAGCCGCCATGCCAACGCAGCGTATGCGAATCATCGTGATGGCTCCGGTCATTGTAGTCTGGATGGCCGTTTTTCCGAGGATGTTCGGTGTCGATCTGCGGGCGGATAGTCTTTGGCTAGGAGGGCCTGCTTTGCTGTATCTGATGGCGAACGGCATTGCCGTCATTGGGTGGTGGCAAGGGACGACGTGTCTATCATCCGCATTGATGTGGCCACTCGATCGACGCACGTTAATCCGCGACGTATTCTCGGCCGTCGCCCTCGATCTGCTGATCCCGTCGCCGCTGATTCTATGCATGACCATCGGTTGGATGTATACAACGTACGATGGCGTCAACGGCGCGTCTTTGCTAGCCGCGCTTGTCGGTAGCCTGGGTATCGTCTCGCTGATGCATTCGATCGGCGTGTGGATGATCTCGTTCCGCCGCATACGGATGTTGATTGTCGCCTTCATTCTCGCTGAAGCCGCGTTCGGCGCAGCTTGCATGGCGTTGATGGTTCCGATTAACGGGCCCGGCTTTTCGGGCCCAACGCCGATGCGAATCGCCGTCGTCGGCATCGCGGCCTGTCTCGTCGCAGCGCTGTCAACGACGCTCGCCTGGCGACGTTGGTTGCGCCTCGAATTCGGACAAACGTGACGTTCGGCAATGCGATGTGCTGGGCAGAGAAACGCTTACCAAACGCGGCTACGCCGGCAGACGCTCGAACTTTTGGATGCAGTGACAGTCGCGAGACACGAGGCCGCGATTGCCGCCGGCAGAAACGGTGACTTCTGAGACGTAGATGTCGCCTATCGCGTCGACACACAAGCCGTGCGGGGCGAAGAAGTCGCCTGGGGCGCAGGGGTTCTCGCCGCCACCCCATTGCGACCGTAATCTTCCGTTGGAGTCAAAAATACTCACACGACCACCTGTCGCGCGGGGAGGATAGGGCTCGGAACCGGGCCAAATACCGGCTCGAAAGCCGAGCTCTGCGACGTACACGGTGCCGTCCTCGCCAATGAACAGATCGCACGGGCGGGCGACGTCGGTCCATTCGTCGACGAAACGTCCGTTGGGTGAGAATCGTTGAATTCGACTGTTCTCACGGTCGGCGACGTAGACGAGGCCTTTACCGTCGATAGCGATTCCGTGCGGGATCTGAAATTCACCCGGTCCACTGCCCGGCTCTCCCCATGAAAACATGAGCTCGCCGGTTGCTGAGAACTTGTGAATCCGCGCGTTGCCGTACCCGTCGGCCACGTAGAGATCGCCGGCTGAGTCGAGGGCGACGTTGGTGGGAAAGTTGAACGGCGGGCCGCTGCGGATGATGTCGCGGTAATCGACGGTCGTGGCGCCGGTGTCGGAAAACCGGCCGCGCTCGCCCACCGTCATCAACAGCCGGCCGTCGGTCGAAAACTTTTTGAGCGTGTGGTCGAGATCGTCGACGCAGTACAACGCGTCATCAGGTCCGATCGTTAAACCGTGGGCGCGGGCGAACCCGTCTTCTCCCCACGTGTCGAGCAACTCACCTTCGCTGTTGAAGACCGCGACGGGATGCTGGCCGCGATTGAATAGATAGACTCTGCCCCGTGAGTCGGTCGCCACGGAAGCGACTTCCACGAGATCAAAATCAGCCGGCAGGCTCGGCCAGTTCTCGACGACACGGTAGCGAAAGGTACCCTCCCCTACCTCGACCGGTCCGCTAGCGCTGTCTTTGTGAGCGTTCATGATTGCTGCTTGTTTAGATTGCGAATGTTCATGCCGGCTTGGTTATGTAGAGATCTTTCGGACGACATTGGCAGCCACTAGACGATTTCATTGATGCCTGAGGACACGTTATGCCGAAGCCTGGTCGTCCTTGAATTGGAAGATGTGGGCATCGATTCGATGCAGAACGGTGAATGTGTCCGCAGCGATTCGCTTCAACAGTTCATCGTGCGCCGCATCAAAGTTGGCCACCTTATCTGGTGGTAACGATGCGCCCACTCCGCGGCAAGCTCGGATACGGCCGCGCCAAGCGTCTCTCGTGAACAGGATGGGTTCGTCGTAAAAGAACATGGCGCGCACGTCGAAAATGGGTTCGGCCCACTGTGGGCAATGTGGCACGATCCCGGACCAGTCGGCAGCGCTCCAGTCCGGATTAAACTCCAGCACGAGCGTTTCAGTTTGTCGGGCGATATCGTCGAGTCGAGGCAGCCACGAAAAATGAGCCGTTACGAGCCGACCACCGGGATTGAGAACGCGCCGGAGTTCGCGAATCGTGTCTCCCGCGTTGAAATACAGCCAAGCTTGATTGGCGGTCGCCACGTCAAAACTCGGTCCCGTCCACGGAAGTGATTCAACTCTCCCGACACGGAAGTCGACATCCAGGCCTTCTTCAGTGGCAAGCTGTCGTGCCGCCAAGACCTGTTGCTCGGATGTATCGATCCCAGATACGTTGGCTCCCTGTCGGGCGAATTGTCTAGCGAGTACGCCCGTGCCGGTGCCAAGGTCCAGAATCGATTGATCTGGCAGGCCGATCCCCAATGAGGCGAGCCTGTCGTAGAAACTGGGGGGCGGTCCGGGACGATAGGTGGAGTAGTCCCCAGACGTCTTTCCCCAATCGATGACGTTTTTTCCGTCGTGCGAAGGCAAACCATGCATGCATTCACTCTACTTGATGGTCACCAGACGGGGAAGGATGTTGATTGCGCAGTCCTCCCGTTCCCGCGGACCGCGGAATGACAACAAGGTCTCCTACGTGTCGTCGGTTCGGTCCGACTGTGCAGACTCCTTTCGGTCAACATTGTCAACGCCTACAGCGAACTCCCTTCGAGCGGAACGCCAGTCTTTTTGGCCCACTTGTGCCATTCTGTTTTCATTTGCGTGACTCGTTCGCCGTGTGTCTCGACCAGATCGTTCGTTTCCGTGCGGTCGGTTTGCATGTCGTACAGTTCCCATTGCTTGGCGGACACTCCCCACACGAGTTTCCAGCGTCCTTGGCGGATCGCGCGATTGCCGTACAGAAACCAACACAGCGACTCGTGACCGGCTCGTTGTTTTCCGCCTAGGACCGGTAGCAAGCTGTGACCTTCAGGCGGCAACGTGGGGTGGCCGTTGTGCTCGGCCGGATATTGGGCGCCGCTCAATTCCAACAGCGTGGGCATGAAGTCGACGACGTGGCCGACCTGATCGGTTTTTGCACCCGCTTTGACGTGAGCCGGCCAGCGGGCGATCATCGGTGTGGCGATGCCACCTTCGTACGTCCACACCTTGTACCGCCTAAACGGTGCCGACTGAGCCCAGCCCCAGCCGGGCGCGACGAAATCGTACGTGTCGATTCCACCGGGCAATTCTTGGTTGTAGGCTTCGCGACCGGCGCGCCGCTTTTCGTCGGAGTAGCCGGGGAACGTGGCGCAGCCCCCGTTGTCGGAGAGAAACATGACCAGCGTATTGTCGGCGACGCCCGCTTTGTCGAGTGCATCGAGAACACGGCCGATGCCTTGATCGAGACAGTCGACCATCGCCGCGTAAACTTCCATTCGCCGCTTCTCCCTCCGGATGTCTTTGACGTCTTCCCACGGTGTGATGTCATAGTCGTACCGGAAGTCACCGAGCCGATGGTCGGCCGGTGAGAGCATTGTGGCCGGGTCGATCAATCCGAGTTTGATGAGCCGTTCGTATCGACGTTCACGGAGTTTGAAATAGCCGTCGTCGTATTGACCGGCGTAGCGGGCGATGTCTTTGGGCTTGGCGTGCAGAGGGAAGTGCGGCGCCGTGTAACACACGTGAACGAAGAACGGGGCATCGCCCTCAGCTAATCGAGCGATCTGTTTCACAGCGTGATTGCTGAAGGCGTCGGTGGTGTAATAGCCGTCGGGAAACTCAGTGACAGGCGTTTTGTTGTGGAAGAATGGCCGCCGATTGCCACCGTTGTAAAAGACCGGGTCGGGCCGGGATGGATCAAAGAAGTTGCAGCAGCCGCTGGCAAGCCCGTAGTATTCTTCGAAACCTCGATCGGTCGGAAGGTTCGGTGTTGCGGAACCAAGGTGCCATTTCCCGGTGAGCGAGGTGCGGTAGCCGGCCGACCTGAGCACGTCGGCGAGCGTGACCATCTCGTCGTGCAACAGCCGCCTGTCGCGCCGCCGGGGATGCAGCCCGGTGATCAGCGAGGCCCGTGTCGTGACACAGACGGCGCAGTTGTAAAACTGAGTGAATTGCATTCCGTCGCGCGCCAGCCGATCGAGATTCGGCGTATGAATCTCGCCGCCGTAACAGCCGATGTCCGAGTAGCCCAAGTCATCGGCCAGGATCAGCACGATGTTCGGCCGCGCCGCGTTCGGCTTTTTGGTAGTCAGCCTCGCCGTTGACGGCGCGGCACCGAGGTCCGCCGAAGCCAATCCGATAGCCGTAGCCGTCATCAGAACGAATAGCATTCGAAACACGCTTGAGAGAGGCATGACGTGCCTTTTTGGAGTCGCTTAACGAAATCTCGACCGTTCGTACATGATTACGATCTGCTGCGCGTCGAAGCGACGACTGCGATCAAGCTTTGCGCCACGGCGTTGCGCTGCGGGACATGCAGAGCAAATGATATCCCAACGCATCCGCCGTTTCAGGTGGGCGCGTAGCGAAAGAGTGGACGCTGCGATAGCGGTGCCATGTTGGTACATGTTCGTATGTATGCTATAGGCAAGTCGCTGGCGGCCCCAGTTGACGTAAGAGCGAAGGCCGCGTATCGATATTATCTATTTTAACTAAAATACCTATTCTAAACACTTCGCGGTCATGATAAATTGAGGATTGTTAGGGCTAACAGTTGTTATCACCAAGCGGTAACCGTGGTTAACACTCGCTCGGCTGCCACGCCGTGCGAGTGTACCGGATCGAATGGGAATCGTTCTCATCGCCGCATGAATGTCGCGAATTTGCGATCATTTTAGGCGACTGCGCGATAGGGCGCCAAACGGAGGCCACTGGGATCATGGGACGAAGTTCACTCATTTTCAGCGCTGATTCGGACCTGTCGGGCACGCTGGACGGCTGTCTGACCGACACGTGTGGATTCAACGTCCGCAGCTGCTCCGACTCGGAATTGGCCCGGGATGCGCTCACGAATGATCCTGGCCTGTTAATGTTTGTCGACGTCCGTGCTGAGTGGGTGACAGAACAGACCGAAGAGCTGTTGAGCCGGCTCTCCCGCGAACCGGCCGATCCGTTCAATTTGATCGTCGTGAGTGACGGTTATTACCCCAGACATTTGGCAGCCGCCGTTGATCGGGTCGCAGTCACCCGGTTGGACGATCCGATCAACGCCGGTCAAGTCAAGGTTTCGGTTGCAGGACTCAATGGTGGCCGTTCGTTGGCTCCCTCCTATGCAGCTCAAGCTGACGACATCCGGTTCGTCACTTACGCGCAAAACCTGTTTCCGGTCATCGACCGTCTGCTACGCGTTGCGGCTCACAATGTCGTCGTGTTGATTGTCGGCGAGACGGGGACCGGGAAGACAACGCTCGCGCGGTTGGTGCATCAAATTTCGCCGCGTTGCGACAAGCCGTTTCACAACGTGGCCTGCGGCGCATTGCCAAAAGATCTCATTGAAAGTGAGCTGTTCGGCCATGTGCGAGGCGCCTTCACTGGTGCGGATCGAAGCAAGATTGGTCGGTTCGAAGCCGCCGGCAACGGGACACTGTTGCTCGACGAAATTGACGTGTTGGGCCCCAACGAGCAGGCGAAGTTGTTGCGGGTGATTGAGACCGGAGAATACGAACTCGTCGGATCGACGGAGACACGCGTATCGAAAGCTCGGTTGATTGTCGCCTCGAACGTCGAACTCGAAACGATGATCGAAAAGATGGAGTTTCGTGCCGACCTGTACTACCGGCTCAACGTGGTCGAGTTTCGGTTGCCGCCGCTGCGGGAGCGACCCTCGGACATCGTGCCGATGGCGCTTGAGTTTATGGACGATTGTTGTCGGGAACACGACATCGAAGTCCAACGCGTGCACTGTGATTTTCTCGCGGCCTTGAAGCGATACCATTGGCCGGGAAACATCCGCGAATTAAAGAACCAGGTGCAGCGGGCGGTGCTCTTCTGCGACGATGGCGACCTGACGGCCGAGAGTCTCTCGCCGACGGTCCTCGAGTCGAGCGAGTCTCCGAAGATGAGCGGCTCGGTACCGGCGGCCAGTTCGCTAGCGGAGCGCGTCGCCCGGGGTGAGCGCGAGATCTTGGAAGCGGCGTTGCGGGAGAACGACTATCACCGGACGCGGACGGCTGACGCTCTGGGTATGAGCCGCGTGGGCCTGTACAAGAAGATGTGCAAATACGGGATGATTGTACCGAAGAGCAAGGCCAATAAGGCCTGAAGTTATTGGCGGTCGAGGCGTCATCCGCAGGGACGATGAATGCAGCGGTCAAAGGCCGCTGTCGCCGGCAGTCAACGAGCGTAGAAAAAACCGGCACTGGTAGGCAAACTACCAGCGCCGGCGTTCTGAGTCATTGATTCGTTCTTGTCGGCTTACTGGCCGACCTGATTGTCCTGTTCGGCTGGCTCAAGGCCCAGCGAACTGCCAAGTCGCGCGCCACCGGCGTTGTCCGGTCGAACACCGGCGCCGATTGAGGAATCGAGCACGCCGCCCGGCTTATGGCCTTCAACGAGGAAGTTACGTAGCTTGATGACCGGAGGACCGCAAAGCAAAACATAGACCGGCGGTGCCAGGCAGAGAATCACGGGAAACAGCATCTTGATGCTGGTCTTGCTCGCACGCTCCTCTGCACGCTGACGCCAAGCGCGGCGAACGCTGTCGGCGTATTCCATAATCGCCTCGGCCACGTGCGTTCCCATTCTGTCGGTCTGGGAGACAAGAGCCGCCAACGCGCTCACATCGGGAGCGTCGACGCGGCGTGCGAACTGTCTTAGAGCGCTACTCATCGTATCGGCATCAGCATGATGATGGATGATCGCGAATTCGGCAGACAGATCGGGATGGAAGAACTCGACCTCGCGCGAAACGCGATGCAATGCTTGCCGCAGCGGCAAGCCACCGGTGAGACACATGCGAACCATGTCCAAGGCGTCAGGCAATCCGTTCTGAACTCGTGCCACGCGACGATTTGCCTGCCACCGCAGGAAGAGCCGCGGCAGACCATAACCCAAACAGGCGGTCACGCCGCCGGCGGCCAAAATCATGTTCGGCAGGGCTGTGTTTGGGTCTGCTGCGATGGCGAACGCGCCTGTCACGATGAGAATTCCGACCAGCAAGCCGTTGCGAGTGGACATGTAGTCGACCATCGCCGTCGGCCTGTAATAGCCGGCTCGTTTCAAATCGCGTTCGATATTCTCAATTTCCGACGGCGACTGCGGGATGACCCGCGCCAAAGCGGTTGCGAACGCCGAGGGCGCAATCTTATTTGCCGCGGGATTGTCGGGAGAATCGCCCGGATCCGAGATGAATCGACGGCTTCTGCGGCCTCCGCCAATGGTTTCACCGACCAGGAACACGATCAAGCAGATGACGGCAAACGCGCCAAGTGTGACGATGTTGATAAACATGTGCTGTCTTTCTTATTGAATTAGAACCCATCCCGAAACCCGGTTGTGGGCGAAATCGACACAGGAAAACGCGCGTGCTTTTGAGCCAACAGAGGGTTTCAGGACTACTTCTAAGAGTCGTGACGCAGCAAGGCGGCGACCCAAAGGACACCCACGATTTCCAGGACGACCGCGACGGTGAGCATCGTGAGTCCCAGCGGATCTTCATAGAGAACGCGTACGTGTTCGGGTTGCCAGATAAACATCACGAGGTAGGCGACCGGTGAGATGGTCGCGATGAGCAGCGCCGAAGCCCGTCCCGCACCGGTGGAAGCCCGGAGTTGACGTTGTGCGGTCAGGCGGTCGCGTACAACCTGTCCCATCCGCTCGAGCGTCTCAGCCAGGTTGCCACCCGACTGTCGATGGACTGACAATGTCGTGGCGAAAAGCCTCAGTTCGACAATCCGGATTCGCACGGCCAACGACTTCATAACCGATTCGATGGAACGTCCCATTTCCAATTGACGGGCACATTGAGCGAATTCTTTTCCCAGCACGCCGTCGACCTCAGAACCGATCAGCGCGATGCCCTGGTCAAGGCTTTCGCCGGCTCTGACAGCACGTGCCAGAAGGTCCAACACGTAGGGCAGTTGTTTCCGTACTTCCTGAAGTCGTCGTCCCCGCTTAATGAACATCACTACTATCGGAATGATCATGCCGATGATCATTCCCACAACGCCGGAAAGCAGGTAGTCGTAATAGATCAGAAAAACGCCACCGATTAACAATCCGCATGCGAGAATCATCATGAATCCCGTGATCGGCAACATGCCCATGCCGGTCTCGAGAACCAGCCGGTCAAATGCCTGGTCGATGCGACCGGTCACGCTTCGCGCGGGTGATTCGTCGAACACCGTTCGCTGGCGTCGCAACGTCACCGACGTGCTTCCCAGCGTTGGCCCCCGTCCCGAACGGTTTCCCGGAATGGCGAGGTCGCGAACGAACATCATAATCGCCACGACGCCAAGCGTCAGAGCGATAAAACAAATCAGGCTGACAAGTGAAAGATCCACGGTCGTTGTACTCCGCAAACCGAAGAGAAGGCGTTCCGGTGGGCCGCGGCTGATCGAGACTTCCGTCGAGCTGTCGACGGTTCCCCAAGATCAGCTCGCGAGCTGTTCAACGAAACCCCAGTGATTTTGCCCTCGGTGTCCTCGGTCGCAGCAGCGACCCGAGTTCACCGACCACACGAGATATTCTGTGCCGTTTGCCGTCTACTGGTGTGTCAGCGGTTAGCCCTTTGAACCACCAGTCACAAGCAACCCCGGCGTCTCCTGAATTTGTCCTGCCCACACAATTGAGAGATTCAGTCCGAATGCGGCATAACCCGCTTTTCGAACAAGTCGTCCGGCAGATGAATGCCCGTCGAACGAAGTCGTTCGAGACACTTCGGCTGGTATCCGGTCGCATGGAATTCGCCTTGGGCGGCTCCCGCTGCGTCGACACCACTCTGCTCGAACCGGAAGATATCCTCGACCGCGACGACACCATCTTCGATGCCCACGATCTCAGAAATCCGTGTCACCCGGCGAATGCCCCCTTTGAGCCGAGCCACGTGAACGATCAGCGCGATTCCCGAGGTGATGTACTGTCTCACGACGGGCATCGGCAATTCGAGTCCCCCCATGGCGACCATGAGTTCGAGACGCGAAAGAGCATCACGCGTATCGTTGGCATGAATCGTGGTCAGGGAACCCTCGTGACCGGTGTTCATCGCTTGCAGCATGTCGAGTGCCTCGGGGCCTCGAACTTCGCCGACGATGATGCGGTCTGGACGCATACGAAGACTATTGCGAACCAACGCACGCTGCGTAATTTCGCCCGTATCTTCGGTATTCGCCGGCCGCGTCTCCATTCGAACGACGTGCTTGTGTTGAAGCTTGAGTTCCGCAGAATCCTCGATCGTGACGAGCCGTTCGTCGTTGGGAACGTTGACGGCCAACGCGTTGAGCAGCGTCGTTTTGCCGGCACCGGTTCCGCCAGAGATCATGATGCTAGCGCGTGATTCCACGGCACCGGCCAGAAATTCGTACATGTCGGCAGTCAACGAGCTGTTCTCGATGAGGTCGTCAACCTGGAGTCGTTCCTTGCCAAACCGGCGAATCGACAACGTCGGGCCGTCCAACGTCAACGGCGGAAGCACCGCGTTGACTCGGGAGCCGTCCGGAAGCCGTGCATCGACCATCGGGCTGACAGCATCGACACGTCGGCCGACGCGGGAAACAATTCGCTGGATGATTCGCACGAGATGAGCTTCGTCGGCGAAAATGACATCCGACAGCTCGAGGCAGCCTTTACGTTCCACGTAAACTTCGTGCGGATGATTGACGAGAATATCGCTGATGTACGGATCGTGCATCAGGCCTTCGAGCGGCCCTAACCCGAACACCTCGTCGACGAGTTCGTTGATCAGTCGTTCAAGTTTGTCAACGTTCAGGTTGGCCGCGAATTCATCGCACATTTCGACAGCGACTGTACGAACTTCACCTTCAAGTTCGCGCTGGTCGATTTGAGCGAGCATCGAAAGGTCGAGCGAGTCGACGAGCCTTTCGTGAATCATAACCTTGAGTTTTTGGAAGCGTAACTCCTCGACGTCGACCTCCCTCTCCGAGTTTCCCAACTCGACGGGTAGGAGCTGCGACCGGATCGGAGTCATCAAATCGTTCCCTGGTGTGATTGTTTGCATGGAATCTGTGCCTGCCCCAAGAGAGAAGAGAGAAGTGAAGCGCGGTGAGCACGCTTATAAAACCGTTGCGCGATGGACGTCGTATGAGCGATCGTGAATCGACTCGTACGACTGAATCCATCGCGCAATGAGTGTCGCGTTTGACGTGAGATCGGACTGAGGATAACCGTTGTCGTGAACACCGGCACCAGCCGGCGACAGGCTTATGAGCCAGGTCGCCGAACGCCACCGACAGCCGACACCTGGGGATGACTCACCGGTTGATGAGTCAGCGTCCGTCCGTTGCCGGGTTGGTCGGCTGCGACGGGCGTTCTGATGTCGCCGTTCATAATTGGACTGATACTCGGCTGCACAACTTCCGCACCGAAGAACAGGGTGTTCTTCTGGCCGCCGAGGTAGATGTCCATCTTCTTGACTTCATCAAGCTCCGGCAGGCCGAGAATCTGTCGCAGTGTGACTTTCTGTGCCTGTTGGATCACGTGGCTGACGGTTTCCATCTCAGGATCAATCGGTCCACGCAGCGTCAAGGTGATTTCCCCGCGGCCTTCGACGACCTTGAGGGCCTTGGCCTGCGAAGGCGAAACGGCGAGGGTCACTGAGCCGGTTGTGGCTCGGCTGGTCCCGCCGACACTGATATCATGATCGGGAATGAACATTTTGCCGACGGCGAGGACTTCCACCGCTTCGAGAAGCGTCATCGTGACCTCGGGCAGATTCGGCGTGGGCGTTGAACGATACAAGACGTCGACCAGCGTGCCGGGTCGTGCGAAGCCGGCAACGGCGCCAATATTGAGAATGCCGACGGTCACGGCACGTTGCCCTGGTTTGAGCAGCGAAGCCACGCCGGGGCTCATGCCATCGGGGTAGAAGTCTCGTGTCAGGAAGACGTCGCCTTCCTTCATCGATTCACGAAGCGTTTGGCCGGCGATTTGGCCTGCGCTGACCATGAACTGTTGTCCGGCGTACTTGCTCTGTTCGAACGTTGCGCGATCCATCTGACGTAGCGTAATGTCGTTGATTGTGACGGTGCGGCCGGCAACCAGAGTGTTGCTCGCGGTCGGCACAGTGACGTATTCGGTTTCTTGCTCAACCGCCGTGACGAGCGGTTCATTCAGATATTGACGAACTGCGTAAGCTCCGGCCAATCCAACGAGGATGGCGAAGATTGCTGCCGTCATAGTTCCAGGACTTATACGGGCCATGTTTCAATCCTCCGCGGCAACAGCCGTCTTCCGATCAAGGGTGTATGATTTCGTGAGTAACAAACGCGATTGTCAACGTCATGCCTGACATTGACCGTCTTTCCCTACTTCCTATTTTTCTGTCCTTCTTCAGCCGCGGGTTTCGAAACACAAATGCCGGCAGGTTCCTTGCCCTTTTCGTCTTTAGCTTTCCCCGCTCTCCGGTCGGTGTACCAGTGCTTCTTACCGTTGAATCTGAATTCGTATGATTGGTCCAGCGACGTCAGAGCGACACAGATATCGCCGCATTCCTGAACGGTCTGGTTGCGAAGCTTCGTCAAGCCGCAAAGCACGCCGATTCCCACGATTGTGGCAAGCAACATGTAGGAAAACAGATCAACTGCACCGCAGTTGTCCTTCCAAAATCGCTTGAACATCAGTTTCAGTGCCCGTGGCATAACTAGGTCCTCTTGGGGCAAGGCCATCTTCACCATTTGTGAAACCTTGCTTTGTTCGAATCATACTGTGGTCTTCACGGCCGGCGTGTTGACCAGGTCAATCTCAGTGAAACTGTGAGTGTGAGAAAAACGACCGCGTCCGGACTCGGTATTCGCCGGCCGGACGCGGCCGGATCATTCGTTGCTCCCCGTGGGAAGCCAATTCAGCCTTAGCTGTCGCCCTGGGCGCCTTCTTCGGCTGCTTCGATGTTAACCGTGACGCAGTTCGAGCCGGTTCCGGCCTGCTCTTGTCCGCGTGTGTCACAGAAGTCTTCGAGGTCCGTGAAATCGGAGCCGGCGGTACGCGAGGTGTGACCCTTGACGCCGCTGTAGGAGTACGACTGGTTGACGTCGCTGATTGCGCCAGCCACATCGGCGAGCTCTTGCACAACCTGGTCGCGAACGGTCGTCAGACCGACGGTCATTCCGATAACCAGAATGGTCGCAACCAAAACCAATTCGGAGGAGACCACGAAGCCGGCCTCGTCCTTCCACAGGCGAGTGATGATACTCATGTTCTTTGTCCTTTTCGCTCTCTTAACATTTCGACTAGTCTGTCGTGTTGCCAGTCCGCCACACACGGCTGGCAGCGTCGCGATGGTCCACCGAACCCCGGGGGCACGACGCGTTAGTTACCTAAAGAGCATCTCGCGTGCCGAAGTGTCGAGCATTCCTCATTTCCTCGTGCCGGTCTCTCGTGAATGACTTCTTGCGGAACACGTTCTGCCGTCAATCGCTTGTTTTGTCCCATTTTCGCGAAGCTTATTGCGTTCGGTCTTCCTGACGTCGGCGATGATTTCCGGTATTGATTCGAACGGATGAGCGTGAATTCGATTCCAGAATTCGAGAGTGTCTACTTTTGTTAACATTTGTGAACGCGGAGGTTTGCTTTTGGAAGCGCTGTTATGATTCCTGCCGCACCGATCGTTCCGTGGGATCAGAATTCGGCGAAGAAAGACCGGGAAATCGGCGGATTGCCTCGGCTGGCTCCATTCCTCGCCAGAGCGACATCGCCCGGCCGGCATGCGTCAAATAGGTGTAATATGCCCGTATTTGACCCGTGCTGAGTCCGTTGATCGTTCGAGACAGCCACTGGCCGGCGCTGACCAGCGTTTCGCGTGGCGGTTGCACTTCGGCTGGTGCCAAGGACCACCATTCCATCGCGTGTCCCGTCACAAGTAGTCGGTTGACCAGACCGTGGTTGTCCTTCGCGTTATGCAGTTGCGGACCATCTCGCTCGGGGCCCGGCCAGTCACCTTCCCAGTAGCCTTCTGTGTGCTGGTGCTCGACGAGCCGATGTGTGACGTCCTTCAGGTAGTCGACAATCTGCGTCCGTCCGTCTGGTGAGAGAATGTCGACCTGATCGTCGATCCGCAGCAGCATCACCAGCGTATGCAGTCGGTGGTTTCCACGGCAGACGCCCTGAGCCAATCGCTGCCGCATGATCCGCTGGGCAAGACGGTCAAACGTGATCTCCTGCCCTTCCGTGCTGATCCAACTACGCGTAGGCGGGACGTAAAGAGCAAACGCCAGCGTCGACCATTCATATTCCAACTGATTGAGACTGAAGTCGCGTAGCGCCTGGTCGAACACCTGCTGCAGCGTTGTTTCTCCGTTCGCTGTGATGATCGGATAATCGAGTGGAGTTCCGGTCTCGGCCAAGCTCGCCAGCGTGTGATCGACGTGGCTCGATGAGGAAATCCCTTCACGGGTTCGTACTCGAAGGCCGTCATGTTCCTCGATCAGAAACGGCCGTGTCTCGTCGCCCCACGCTCGTGAGAACTGACGATGGTCGAGCAGGATATCCCGCATCTCAAATCCGGAAAGACATTCCGGATCGTTGAATTCGGCGGCAACTCCCCAAAAACGCAGGGCATGATCGACGTGATTGATATTCGGCTGAACGCGGCCCATACGAGGCTTAAGTTTGTTAAGAACCTTCACCAACTGAGCGTCGCTGATGACGTCGGCATTGTCATACAACGGGCTGACATGCAAAGGCTCCGTCTGAGGCACGGGCAGCCGGCGCGATTGCTCCATCGAGTGATGCCGATACGCGGCCCAGCAGACTCCCGCTGAGATGACCGCCATTTGGACGAGACAGAACGCCGCAATGCGACGCGAATCGGCAGGTCGTTGTTCAGATATTGTCATCGTTTCACCTTGGATTCGTTGCGTCACACCTTGATGGGCGACGTTGGCACTTGCGTTTGGTGCAGCTTGAAAACCACTGCTACCGGGTCTTGAAGGTCAATTTGGCAAATAGTTGAGGATGGCTGAGCAAACTTCAGCATTCTGCGGGTTGAGCGCGCTTCGCCCGGTTCCATGTTGCACGCCGCCTTCTGTCGTGATCGGATCAATGGCTCTTCAGGTCGATGGCATCCGCTTGAGCGTGCAGTGCTTTTGGCGGCTCGCTGGATGGACTCTGCATGCCCTGTGACGCCATTCGTGTCGCAACCAATCCCATGTCGTCTTCGTATGACACTTCCCATCCCTTCAGCCCGCGAACCTTTTGCGTGAGCTTTCTTTGGTGGTCCTTGTGTGTCACAATCGTGTTGATGCGATAGCGTTCGAGGCGTTGTTCCAAGCCGGGTTGGCCGTGTGCGATGGCCATGTAATCGTTCCAGACCTTTCGCGGTGCGACGTGGATGGCGTTGGTCGTCATAAACACTTCAAGCTCGGGCGGTCCGTTCCAGACGAGCCAATCGCCCCACCATTGGGGATTCGCGATCTGCCCCATCGGCGGATGCTCTCGCAGATGGTTCGTTACGCCGATCGGGGTGTCGCGGTTGTAGAGTCGGCCCGCCGAGCGTGCCGTTCCGCCCAAAACGAGTTGACTGGCCGGTGCCAGAGCGAACGACAGCCAAATCACCACCGCGGCAACGGCGGTATATGAGATCGAAGTTCGCGACATCAAACGGCCCAGTATGGAAGGTGACCGTGCGGGCAAGCTTCGAGTAAGCCGATTAAGAACGTCGGTCAAGTGAGGCAACAACACCGCAACCATCACTGGTGCGTACCAGGTCACCATCCGCGATCGCATACAGACGGCCAGCGTAAACACGGCCAGCAGCAACACGTCAGCCGGACGAACTCGCACTCGGCTATGACGCAAGACGACCGTCATTAGCAGCCACGAAAGACCGACTTGCAGTCCCGCACTCGACATCAGGACGAGTGGTTGCCATTCGAGCAGGTCTTTTAAGTTCGAGTTGGCAGGGAACAGCACGGTTTGAATCAACAGATCGATTCCGTACGGATTCACCAGCGTGCCGCAGACCGCCAGTTCTGATAGCACGAGCCAACGACGTACCGAACGGTCGCAAAGAGCCCCGACGAAACTCCGCTGGCACCAGAGCGCTTCGATGAATCGGCCGGCGAAGAAACATCCCAGCATCGCCAGACCGACGATAAACGATCCATGCAGATTCGCCCAGGCGACGAACAACAGCGGAACACCAATCCAAACGCCCCAGGAAAAACCGCCGTCTGACCGGCCGCTGCTCGCTGGATGGCGAGGCTCGTGTTGTCGAGAGGAAACAATCAACCACATCAGCGCCGCGAAGCACAGCAATCCGAAGTTTTCCGGTCGAATGACAGCGTGGCGGCTCCAGGCGATGAACCACACGAGTAGCGCACTAAAAAAGGCAATACCCGTAGAACCCGATTGCCGGTAGAACAGGCGGGCGAACCCGAGATACGTCAACAAGGCGATCGCCGCAAACACGTGCGAGAGCGCTTCGGCCGTTCCCCAGCGTTCCACGAGCGCAAACGCCACCTGGCTCAACCAGGCCGTGTCGACGAGCCTAACACCCTCGGCGAGCGGGACGAATGGGTCGTACTCGGGAAGTACGCGCTGTTCAAGAATCCAGTTTCCGTACGAAACGTGGCCCCACAGGTCCGAATGGAACAGAGGGATGTAGTTGTGGTACAGGAAAAAGGCTCCCACTCCTACAACGATGAGAAGATGTTTCAGCTGAATTGCGGAGTTCAGGCCGAGTGTTGGTGCCACTACGATCGGTTCGACCGAGTGGGGCTGTTGCACGTTCGACATTTGCTGCGCCAATGCTTGTGAAATGCGTGAGAGAACGGCTGTGACTGATCAGCCATTGAAACATCGCAATTCTTAAACGCATTTCACATGCCATCCGTCCCGGTCGCGGCGTGACATCGCAGCAAGAGTATATAGCCCAGGTGTTTACGGCCGAAGCTGGCGCCTTGGTGGTCCGGGCGCCACGTTGCACGGCGACATCGGCCAACACGTGAGGTGTTGCGTTTTCTTAACACCCGCGCAAGGAAAAACCGCCGCCGAATTTGCTTGGGGCATTTGCCCGAAACAGTTCGGCGGCGGGTTGTGTCACACGTCTCACGGCCCGTGATGGGCCAGAGCTGCTATTCGCTGTCCAGCAACGCTTGAAGGTCGGGAAGCGTTGTCGAGACCGTCGCGTAAGGACGCGGCACGCGGTACGAGCCCATTTCCTCTTCGTACAGCCCGTCAGCGTAAATGCCTTCAAACATCGACGTTGCGTACGGATAACGGGGATCGCCACCGAGCGTCGTGATCATCTCGATGTCTTCGAGCACGTTCGTGTAGTTGTAGGGACGGAAGTAGTAGTAGCCGTGAATCCGTGCCGGGTAGGGATAGTGCGGGTTCATGTCGCACATGCTGTGGCACGTGTACCAGTGACGGCAATGATCGCTGGGGTGCTTACATTCGATACAATCGTCGTCATCGCAACAGCAGCCGTTGTTGCAGCAACCGCTGTTGCAGCAGCTCTGAGTGGCACAACCGACGTTGCAGGCACAATCAGGCTGTGACAGACCGCAGCTACCGCAAACATTGCTTTCGACGTAGTTTGCAGACGTTGTGTTCGTCATCGACGATGCTTCGCTGTACGTTGCAGAATCGTCATCGTACTCGGCCGCGGGTGCGGCGGGCGGGATAATCGCTGATGTTGGCAACACCTGGGCCATTAAGGCTGTGCCGGCTCCCATAAACTGGAACACGCCGATTCCAATCGCCAGACGGATGCATGCGTTCATAAAATCGCCTCTGTGAATGTTTCGATGTTCCTACGCCTGTCGGCTAGGGAGGGCAATTCAAGTCGTCTCGATTCCGGAAAATCCGTTTCCCGAAACGTCTACCTCGGGCTGAGCCGAGTCGCAGTTTGCACATGCGTTGAGACGCTGTTTTGTCTTTGTCTTTCCCTCAATTCGACCTCTAGTGGCCCCAACTTTCACCAAGCCGGAAGTAGTCGTACAACCGTCACAATCGCGCCAGCCACGACAACGCTCAGACCATAGGGCCTCCGCTCCCGTTTACAGAGCGAACGCGTGCCACCATCGGTGGCTACGAGCCCGCATTCATCCGCTGCGCCGCCGCGTAGAGAAAATCGCTTCAATTCACGACTTGCGCCCGGTTTCGATGTGCCCAGGAACTCGATTTACGTCAATCATGGCGCGCAAATTGCTAAACCTTGAGTCCATTCGGTGGATTGTTCACCAGATTGACAAAGTTCTCGATCCGTTTTCGCGTCAATAACGTACGGAATCAGTTCGAGTTAACGGCCGTGCATCGTAAAGAGCGCGCTGCCGGCGCACAAAAAACGTTACCGTTGGTAAACATTCTCGGCTGTGGCGAACCGGCCTCATCGGCTGGGGATGTGTTTCGTTACGTGAACAGTGCCGCATGCGGAATGATTTCAACGATACGGAATCGCCCATAGATTGGCAAACCGGGGGTATGACGATGCGATCGAGTCGACATTTACTAATAGTCGTTTGGCTGACGGCGCCGCTGCTCGCAGGTTGTGCGGGGGATGCGGGTGTCGCAGATGCCGATTCCGCCCTGCCCGACGAAACCGTTGCCGAGAACGCTCAGGCAGCCGCCAATCAGCAGGATGACGCGAAACGGACCGCCGATGCGCTGTTGGCGTCCAACGACCGCTCGAGCGACAAAGACAGCCCCGATGATGAAGTGAAGCGCCCGGATAACCCGCTGGTTCGCGGCATTCAAACGCTGCTCGATTCCTCACTCGGCGCGTCGGAGTTCAGCAAGGAGCACGATTCGCTGGAGAAGACGCTGCTCGAAGCCGATGCCGAAATCACGCGCGTCAAAAACGAAAACCGAGAAGCGATGCGACAAGCCAACCGGCAGGTTCGTCTGCGCGGACCCCAGTCGCCCAACATCGTTCTGATTCTGGCCGACGACCTCGGTTACGGCGACTTGAGTTGCTACGGACAAAAACGCATCCGCACGCCGCACATCGACCAGATGGCCAAGGAAGGAATTCGCTTTACCGATTTTTACGCCGGCAGCCCCGAGAGCCGAATCTCTCGTCTTTGCCTGATGACAGGCTTACACACCGGCTACGCCACCAAAGCCGACACCGAATCGATGGGTCTGCATTCGAAGCATTCGACAATGGCGGAGGTGTTGTGGCAAGCCGGCTATTCAACCGGCGTCGTCGGACTCTGGGACATGCCGCCCAACAACTCCGCGACCAGTCCCAACATTCACGGTTTCGACGAATGGCTCGGCTTCCGTAGCGTCGAAGAAGCGCAGAACCCTTACCCCGAGTACTTGTGGAGCAATCAAGGGCAAGTCAAAGTCGTCGCGAACGCAGACGGCGAAAAGAAACAGTACGCCAACGAGTTCTTTACGTCCGAAGCGTTGTCGTTCATGAAGCGGCACCGTCGCGATCGGCCGTTCTTCCTGTGCATTTGGTATCCGTTGCCGGGGACCAATCGCGCCGTCCCGCACACGGCCGGTGAATCGGTCAAGAACTGGACCCAGCCTCAACGCAACCGCGCGGCGTCGGTCGCCACGCTCGACCACAACGTGAGCCGCATTCTCGATCAACTTCGCAGTCTGGGCCTCGATCGGAATACGGCCGTCTTTTTGACAAGCGACAACACGCCCGACGCCGACGAGGCAGAATTCTTCAACAGCAACGGTCCCTTCCGCGGTCACAAGGGTGATCTCAGCGAAGGCGGTCTCCGCGTTCCGCTCGTCGTTCGCTGGCCGTACCGTGTTCGCAAGGGACAAGTCAGCAACCACCCTTGTGCCTCGTGGGACTTGCTGCCGACGTTCGGAAAGATGGTCGGTGCGATCTGGCGTCCGCGTCGACAACACGCCATCTCCCTGTTCGGCACGCTCGCCAATCGGAAACAAAAGGTGCATACGTTTCTGGCTTGGAACGGCGGCCACTCCGATTACAGCCGCGTCGCCCGAATCGGCGATTGGAAGGTCTTCCGCTCAGCCGAATCGGGCGTCTACGAAATCTACAACGTGAAGGACGATCCCGGCGAAACGAAGAACGTCGCTGCCGAGCATCCCGAGGTCATCAAAGAATTCGAAACCTGGTTCCCGACGTCGGATGCGATCGTTGTGAACTAGAGACGGTCCGAATTTCGCTGAGCCGGCTTTTCCCGTCACCTCGTTACGAAGCTCTGCTTCGCAATGCCGCCGGTTAAAGCACGCGCGACACTCAACGCGCCGGCCCACAGTTCCAAGATCCGTAGGGCCGGTTTCACCGGCCGCAGGTCAACTTCTAAATCGTTTTCCTGTACCATGATTGACTGCCGACAAGACCGTTTGGCGGGTCGTGTCGACCGCGGGTCAATTTCAGATCGCAACCAGCAGCACAGTTCCACGTCTGGCCGGCGAAGCCGGCCCTACTTAACTTCAGTAAAGTCATCTGGGACATCACCGATTGAACGGACATTGCGATGAAAGTCTACCTCGATGACGAACGGCCCACCCCGGATGGGTGGATTCATGCCCGATGGCCGGAGAATGTGATTGAGTTATTACAGACCGGGGACGTGACGCATGTCAGTCTGGATCACGACCTCGGTGACGACGAACACGGAACCGGGTATGATGTGCTGAAATGGATCGAAGAGGATGTCGCAACACGGGGGTTTTCCCCGCCCGTGATCACGATTCACACGAGCAACGTTTCCGCGAGGCAGAAGATGGAACTAGCCGTTGAAAGCATCAAGCGATTCGCCCGTCGATGACTTTCCTGCCTCGCTGACCTCGTAACGAAGCTCTGCTTCGCAACGCCCTCGGGTGAGACGCGCATATCAATCACCGCGCCGGTCCGCAATTCGGAGATCCGTAGGGCCGGTTTCACGGCCGCAGGTTGATTTCCGGTGCGTTCTCCCTTGCCGCCATCGACGGTCGCCGAATCCGATCGGCACAGCGGGCTCGATTTGCCGCTAGGAGAATGCACAGCTACTACCAATGCTTGAGCGTCTGTTTGAACTCTAAAGCGGCTTCTTCTTCTGACTTTGGTGGCACCGGCTGTGGATCGTCGTACGTGAACTTCGGCGGGTTCACGGGCGAGTTGTTTCCGTCCCATGATTCGACGATGGACTTCCAATAATGCAAAGCGCTCACAAAGGCGTCCACTGAAATGATTTGTGGTTTCGGGATGTCGTCGTGACGATCTCCAATGAGCACCCACGAGGGCATCATTCGAACAATACTACTGTTGCCCCCAATTTCACGAGTCTCGTGATTTCCTGTTGCGACGTCCAAGGCAGCATGAATGTAATGATCACACGACTTTATGCAGCGCTGTACATCTCCCCACAGGAATGTGCCAACAACTGTGTAGGGTTCCTCGAATTGGGGTCCCCAAATTCCCGGCGCAAAATTCCTGATGATACCGTTCATCGTTCGATGCGTCATTGTGTGAGGATCCGACATTCAGACTGCCTATTGGGCGGAGAATGCACAGCTACTACCAATGCTTGAGCGTCTGTTTGAACTCTAAAGCAGCTGTTTCCTCAGTAAACGGCGGATCGGGTCGTGGATCGTCATATGTAAACGTCGGCGGGTCGACAGGCACGCTCTTTCCATCCCATGATTTGACGATGGACTTCCAATAACGCAAGGCGGCCACGAACGCGTCCATCGAAATGATCTGAGGCTTTATGTCCTCATCGTAGATATTTCCGATGAGCACCCACGAGGGCATGAGTCGAACGATATTTCCGTTTCCGCCAATTTCATGAGGCTCCTGATTGCCTGATTCGACGTCCAACGCAGCAAAGACGTACGTGTCACACGACTTGACGCAGCGCTGGACATCATCCATCAGAAATGCCGCGACGATTCTGTACGGCTCCTCGAAACTGGGTCCCCATATACCTTTTCCGAAATGCTTGATGATACCGTTCATCATTCGATGCGTCATTGTGCGAGGGTCCGACATTCAGACTGCCTATCGGGTGGAGAATGCACAGCCCGGCAGGGCCAGTTTCACCGGCCGCAGGTTGCTTACCGGTTCACTTTACCACTCCGTCATCGAGATCACCAGAACGGACCGGCGACACATGATTGTTGCAGGCCCAGTTCACACCTTGCAACTCAATTCCAACGCCGGTCCGCGCCGCCGGTGCTTCTTCACTGGGATCTGTCGCGTCATGCGAATGTCGACACAACTTTGCGCGGTATTCGCCAGGTGACACTACGTTGTCCGGTGCAGTAGAATAGTTCATAGACAACACGAGGTGTTGCACTCGTCGACCGAACGCGAGACGGCTTAGTCGGCGAATCTTGTTCAAAGGGGAGGAATCGATGCGACTCATTGGTACGGCGAAAGTGGTCGTGGTCACCTGCTTCGTGTCGATCTGCCTTCATGGCGGCTCGCTCAGCTCGGACGTGCCGGAGTTGCTTCGCGGCAAGTCGACGGCCGTTTCCCCCGAGGAGAAGCCCGGGGCCGTTCCGGTTGTCGTGTCGTGGCGGGGCGAAACCAAAACGGCTCTTTCCAAAATGGCTCCGGACAGTGGCTTTATCGTCGACGACGTGGAGTGGAAGGCGCTTTGGAAAGCCTGGAGGGGCAACGAGCCGGTTCCGTCGGTCAATTTTCGCGAGGCGATGGTTCTCGTCGGCGTGAACCGCAACTTTGACAGAATCAACCTTTACCCGGTACTTGATGATCAGGGCGACCTGCGGGTGACTTCCACTTTCGGTGGGGTGGGATTGCTCGGCGACGGTGGGGACGTGCGTGGTTACCAGTTGGCGCTGATCAAGTTCGACGGAATAAAAACTATCCAAGGGCACGAGTTTGATGCAAGGTGGCATCTGTCATTCGCCTGCATCGCCGCAACGCCCGAACAAATCGCGGCCGCCTTTGGAGCCTGGCTCCCCGTGGCGCCCGAACGGGAAACCGTCGTTTACAAGAATCCGATTACGGGCAAGTCCCAATCATTCAAGCGATGGGTGCCCGCCGTCGATCTCCCCAAGGTCGTTGGCGATCGCACGTTGAAGTCAGACTTTGCGCACCTTCCTCAGACACGTCTCAAACGCGTCCGACTGTTGCGAGACGATCTGAAGGCGCTGGAAACGATTGTCGTTGGCAAAGAGATTCGCGACGCTGCCGACTTCCTCGACAAGCCGGCGCTACTTCATCCACATGGAAATTCCCCCGGCGCCGCCCACCTGCGACTTATTCCTGCTGCATTGACATCCGGTTTGGCCGGTATCGCCGAGAGTGAGATTGCATCCATCGCTGAAGCGTGGTTGACCGCCGCCGAGGCATCGATGAGTGTTGTCGATGCCAGGTCAACAAGATATCGCAGCACCGCAGATGCCCACGCGCTCACGCTGCGCGAACTCGTGCGACTTGCGAAACAGGCCGATGAATCTGAAGCGAACCTGTATCTCTGGTGGTCGCCCAAGTCGCACGAGCAGAGGGCAACCGAATGAAATCGCGGACGCTCGCCGATCGTCACGACTGAGCGTCGATGTTGTCGACACCCTCATTCCGTTTCCAAGCCGGCTTCGCGTGTGCTAAGTACCGCGAGTTCAGTCACATCGCATTGAGCGCGAGACCCAGGTTATTTCGCAAAATCCTTCACGATTTCAATGGCCGCCGCCTCGGCGGACTTGATGTCGCCGTCGTTCGAAGTCACCGCGACCACGGCCTTGCGATTCGGTATCAGAACGAGCATCGCGTACCACATGGTATTTGATCCGTTGTGCCACAGTATGGATTCGTCCGACCATTCGCTTTCGGTTGGCACAACCCACCCGTAGGCGTAGTTCTTTAACTCCGGTGTGTGCAGTCGTCGATAGGTTTTGGCCGTCAGCAACGTCCCTGTGCCGCGCTCACCCTGCAAGTGTTCATTCCCAAAGGCGCAGAGTTCGGCCAGCGTCATGTGCACGGAACCGGCGGGTCCGATGATGGGCGTGTTATCCGCGCTGACCCCAACCGCCCGCTTTAATGGACCGAGTTTTTGATGACCGCGCGGCTCGTCCAGACGTTCCGCGCCGTCCTTCGGTGGGCCAAATCCCGCGCTAGCCAAATTCAGGGGAGCAAACACTTCTTTACGCACCAGTTCTTCCCAAGGTGTTCCCGTTTTTTCCTCGGCCATCGCAGCCGCGATCGTAAAACCGACGTTCGAATACGCGAACGAACTGCCGGGTTCGCTCTGCGGCTTGTTTGTGAGGACGGTCGACACGGCGTGCTTTCGGGATTTTACGCGTTTGTCGCCTTCCGGCGAACGGTTCAACTGAAAGAGCAGAGAAAAGTTCGCAGGTGCCCCGGACGAATGTGTCAATAACTGCTCCAGTCTGACGTCTTGCCAATCCGCATGCAGCGACATCGATTCTTCAAAACATTCGCCAACCGAAGTGGTCCACGTCAACAGCTTCTGTTCCACCAAGCGGGCAATCATCGTTGCCGTAACGGATTTCGTGATCGAACCCAGGTGCCAGCGGTCGCCGATTTCCAGTGAGATTCCACTTCCCAGCTTCCGCTCACCATCGACGGCCGAGGCCAGAACTTTCCCATCAACCATGATCATGGCGGCGAGACCAATCAATTTCTTCTCGGAACGAAGCTTGGGGACCAGCATCGACAGGCGATTAGCGACGGAGTCCACGTCGGACGTCGGTCTCTTGATCGGCGCTGCGCCTTCTTGTGTGATTTCGACTTTTGCGTGATCCGAGCGACACGGAAACGGCGGTTTCAGTGTCTGAGGACGGTTTCTTCTTGTAGGCTGCGGCGGCTCGGGGATCTTCTCAACCCGCCGCAGCGTCAGTTTCATCGACCGTCCGAGCTGTGTCCACGTGCCTTTCACCTCGGTTCCGCTTGAGTTCAGTTCCCCGTCATAGACAGCTTTGATCGTCGTGACGCGCAGCTTGAGGCGCTTGGTGTCCAGAACGATTTCGTCAAGCGGAATCTCCGCTTTTCCCTGATCCACACTGACCAAAACTCCGCGAACGCCCTTGTCAGCCGGCATCAACTTGACGAGTAGCCGCAGCTTGACATCGCCGGCATTCAAAGTACCAAACCACAACTGCTCAGCCGATTTCTTCTCATCGGCTTTTTCATCTGCGGCTTTTTCATCTGCGGCTTTTTCATGTGCGCCTTTTTCATCTGCAATGGCGAGACCGACGAAGGTCAAGAGCATAAGAGCCGTCGCACACGTGGCACAATGAACCCAGAAAGAAGAAGCTTTGCAGCTTCCTTCGTTTGATCGCATAGATTCGTCCCCACTTATTGACCGGCAGCACGCAACGGCGGGCTGGCCGAGCGTTATCTCAAAGCTCTATCCGTGCATGCGTCAATGGCGACGCTGTTGATGTCCTTGACGGCATTGTGATGCCCAAGTGTATCTCAACTTGTGTTGAGTTCACCCTCATTGATTTCAACAACACTTCGAAAACCTCACGTCGTCGATTCTTGCGTGTCAGCAGATTCGATGTCGTGGAGCATGCCCTCGAGTTGCATTCGGCGCGGGGTATAACGTATAGAGGCGACTTGCCGGTTCATCCAATACACGCAGGCAAAAAACGCGAAGCAGGCCGTCACGTAGACAATCGCAAACGTGGAAGGGCCATCCTTGAACATCTTGTCGAACACGATGGCGCCCCAGCCGAGTACGATGGGGAGCAGATACCACCAGAAGATGTTGCGGTACAGCCATTCGCGGTGTTTCACTTGAGAAACGGCTCGGAGAAGTTGCTCCTTGACGGCATCGCCAAACGCCGACTCCCGCGTTCGTTGACGAATTGTGGAGCCCAATAGGAACATACCGACACCCAGACACAATACCGCTGCTGCGAAAAACGCCCACGCCCCTGTCTCTTGATTGAGGCCAGCCGAGCCGAAAAAGAAGAACAGAAACACGGCCGGGATGACTTCTTGAGCGTTGAGCCAATAGATCCGCCGCTGTTCGCGGCGGTGTTCGTCGCGCACCGCCTGCATGACTTTCTCTTCGTCAATCAACAATGACTCGGCAGGCTGCGAATTCCAGAGGTCGGACATTTGCTTGTCATTCATCAGCGTACCTCGCCATCTTTTCCGACAATTCTTTCTTGGCGCGATTGAGCCGCACTCCGACGTTGCTCTGCGTCATTCCCATCACATCGGCCATTTCCTGGTACGTACATCCATCGAGAGACATGAGGATCAGAGAGCGGTCGATCTGCTTGAGCTCTCGGATTTCCGTGTAGAGCCGATGCAGGAGCTTTGCGTTGGCTGACGTGGTTTCCTTTTTGTCGACGACTTCGATCAAGGGAACGTGACGACTGCGGCGGCGTGATTCGTCGCGCTGCCACGTCAGAGCACGATTGAGTGCCACGCGGTAAATCCACGTCGAAGCCTTCGACTGGCCTCGATACGACGGCATTGTGGCCCAGAGCCGTGCCACGACTTCCTGAATCAGGTCATCGCGATCTTCGTCAGAAGACGTAAACGAACCGGCGACCTTCAGCAGAATGCCTCGATGCTCGCTGAGCCAAATTCGAAACTGCGTTTCGTCCCGCTCGCCCTGCATCAACGCTCCCAACGGTTGTTTACCCAGGTTAGACACCCAGACCGCCGATTTCTTACAGAAAACTTTTCTTGCGCTGAACCAATTCGACTGGCGAGTGGCCTCACTCGATCCCCGTTGGCTCCCAACGACAGTTTCCTCCAGATCGCCGCGCGACACAAATCGCCCTCGGCGGCATTTTTGATCGGCTCGCGCCAGGATGGCGGAAATCGTTCCATCGAGCATCGGTTCACGTTTGACTGCCGGCGCAACGCATTGACCGGGTCGCGTCTGCCCGGCAGTGTGTAGTTGCGCTGTAGCGACTTCAGACGGGATCAAGTCTGAGATATGAGCACGTGCGTCGTTACAGTTTCGTCAAGCAGGCTCTAGAAGTGGTCCCAAAACCCTCTGATGGGCAACGGGTGCCCTCGATTTGTAGGGTCAAATTCCACCACAACCGGGTTTTGGGACGACTTCTAAGCACGTGCGAGTCGGGTTGAATTCGGCGCGACGGTCCGACATCCCTTGGCCTTCGGTACTACTCCGTTATACAGTTCCGAAAGTCATTCGATTCCCGGCACAACTTTCACCGTCGGAACGTCAATCGGTGCTCGTGCGCGCTTGTTACAGTTGGCCTTCGGCGACCTCGATCGCCTTGAGCAGGCCCTTGGCTTTGTTGAGCGTTTCTTCGTATTCGGTCGCGGGCACGCTGTCGGCCACGATGCCGGCCCCAGCTTGAATGTAAGCCGTGCTGCCCTGCACCACGAGGGTGCGTAGCGCGATACAGGTATCCATGTTTCCGGTGAAGTCGATGTAACCGACGGCTCCCGCGTAAGGGCCTCGACGGTGTGGCTCGAGTTCGTCGATGATCTGCATCGCCCGCACCTTGGGAGCCCCAGAGACCGTGCCGGCCGGCAGACTCGCTCGCAAAGCTTCCCAAGCCGAGCAATCATCGCGAAGCTGCCCCGTCACGTTCGACGTGATGTGCATCACGTGGCTATAACGTTCGACAACCATCACGTCGCTCAATTCGACGCTGCCGAACTGAGCCACGCGGCCGACGTCGTTGCGCGCCAGATCGATCAGCATCACATGCTCGGCTCGTTCCTTGGGGTCGGCCAGCAGTTCGTCGGCGAGTGCCTGGTCGGCCTGTTCGGTTTCACCTCGCTTGCGCGTTCCGGCCAACGGGCGAACCGTGGTCTTACCGTCTTCGACACGGACCATAATCTCCGGCGAACTGCCCACCAATTCGACCGTGGGAGTTTTCAGCAGAAACATAAATGGGCTGGGGTTGACGACGCGCAGTGACCGGTAAATATCGACCGGCGTCGCCGTCGTTTCGCGGGCGAGCCGTTGGCTGAGCACGACCTGGAAAATGTCACCCGCGCGAATGTATTCCTTACATTTTTCAATGGCCGCTTCGAACTCCGGCTGCGTCATATTCGACTGCCAATTCTCGGCCGGCTCGCCACCTACGGCGATATCGGTCAGCTGCAACTCAGAAAGGCCTTGTTTCAATTGTGCGCACGTCTCATCAACCCGCCGGCAGGCCCGCTCATATTCTTCTTGCAAATCACAATCGCGCGTCTTCGCGTGCGCGACGACGAGCACGGTTTTGTTGATCTGATCGAAAATGATCATTCGATCGTAAAATGCGAACGAGAGATCGGGAAGCCGGCGGTCGTCTTCGGGGGCATCGGGGAGGTGTTCGGTATAACGCACAACGTCGTAGCCGGCGTACCCAACCGCACCGCCGCAAAACCGGGGAAGTCCCGGCAAATGAATCGCCGGGAACTCATCGAGCCGCTTTGCCAATTCATCCAGCGGGTCGTCCGAATGAAAGCGTTCCTCATCGCCGTCACGAGTGACGACCACGTCGTTCCCGTAAGCATCAAGCTGCAACAATGGGTCAGTGCCGAGAAAGCTATAGCGCCCGATTCTCTCGCCACCGATTACACTTTCGAACAAGAACGAGCAACTTTGGTGTTCAAGCTTGCAGTACGCGGTGACGGGGGTGAGCGTGTCGCTGACGAGTTGACGATAGACGGGAACCAACACGCCTTGACGGGCAAGTTCGCAAAAGGTAGGGAAATCGGGCGTGTGCGTCATACGTCTTTTTCAAGTTTCAGTCATGTGTACCCGGTGAATTCCGTTATTGCCACGTGCGGTCGGTTTGCCTGGTACGAACGGTCCCGTCCTTCGTGAAGGCATCGGCATCCGACGCGTCGATACAGTATCTAACCGAAACAACATTTCCGACGCCAACTCACTCGAAGCACGGCAGAGGCTTCATTGTACGACATCCTCGGCGATCGGGCGCTTGAACGCTCGAACCGTCGACTTCCAGCTGGACCAGACCGATCAGTTTTCAAACAGCGGAGAGGGGGGGATTCGAACCCCCGGTACCTTATTCAGGCACGCCGGTTTTCAAGACCGGTGCATTCGGCCACTCTGCCACCTCTCCGAAGTGTTGTTTTATAGTGTTTATCGCATTCACGATGCTATCGGAATTTCTATTTGACACCCAGTGTGACCCCCGTTATGCTCTGAAATATCAAATCTGGCATCCAACGGTTTGCCAGCCTAGTGGGTGCCTAAGCGTTACCTGGTGACCCTGAAGGATGTGTCAGCCGATGGCTAAGTCTAGCGTATCCCGTCGAAAGCAGAAACCAAAGAAGCCGTACGATGGCTTCCCCTTGTGGCCGCATCCGTCCGGCCGCTGGTGCAAGAAGGTCAGGGGTCGGTTCCATTACTTCGGCCCGTGGAGCGACCCGGAAGGGGCGCTCGAACGCTTCAACAGAGAGTGGCCGTATCTGTCAGATGGCCGAACGCCGCCCTCTACTAACACGAGCGGCGCCTGCACGATGCGGACGTTGTGCAACTCGTTCTTGACGTCCAAGGCGCACAAGCTCGAAGCTGTCGAGCTATCGCGACGTTCCTTTGGTGACTATCACGTCATCTGCCAACGCTTGATTGACGAGTTCGGTCGCGATCGACCAATTGACGACATAAGGTCCGACGGCTTCCGAAGGTTTCGAGCCAAACTCGCGAAGACGATGGGGCCGGTTGCTCTCGGCAACACGATAGTTCGCTGCCGCTCAGCGTTTAAGTTTGCTCACGACGAACAGCTAATCAATCATCCAGTTCATTTCGGCCAATCGTTTGACAAGCCGTCCGCAACAACGCTGCGACGTGCTCGGCATGAAGCTGGTCCGAAGATGTTCGAGGCGGATGAACTGCGGAAGATTCTTGATGCCGCTGACCCGATCATGCGGGCAATGATCTTGCTTGCCGCCAACTGCGGTTTCGGAAACTCCGACGTGGCAAATCTTCCCATTTCGGCTGTGGACTTTGAAAACGGCTGGGTTGAGTTCCCGCGTCCCAAAACAGCGGTCGAACGCCGCTGCCCGCTTTGGGCCGAGACCGTGGCAGCGTTGCGTGAGGCTCTTGCCCGGCGGCCAGAGCCAAAAGACGAGGCTGATATTAAGCTCTGTTTCATCTCGAAACGTGGTGGGCGTATTGTGCGAACCAAGCCCGGGCAGAAGAACGAGAGCCGGATGGTTACGGTCAACACCGTGTCGCCCGCGTTTGCTCGGCTCTTGAAGAATCTCGACATTAACGGACGCAAGGGCCGCAACTTCTACGCCCTTCGTCACACCTTCGAGACGATCGGCGGCGAGTCGAAGGACCAAGTCGCCGTAAATGCCATCATGGGCCATGTGGACTCGTCGATGGCCGCCACATACCGCGAACGCATCTCTGACGAACGCCTGAAGGCCGTCACCGACGTCGTTCACGCTTGGCTGTTTGGTAATGCTGAGTGACCGCCAGTCACCTGGCGGCATTGTGAGCGCCTGCGTCTGCGAGAATCGTGCCCTTCGCGTTCTGAATCATCTCGACAGTGCTCTTGCTCGCGGTGGTTTCCCACGGCGACGGCGGTTGCTACCTGAGGCGCCGGGGTGCCCAGATGATGTTTACCATAAAACTCCGTCATGACGGAGTTTCCGATGTCGTCACGCCCTGTGTGTCGTCGTCGTGGGAGATTTCTTCGAAGAATTGGGCATATCCGCGCGGCAGATTGGCAAAACGTGCAGCACTGAAACAGCCGGGACCCTTTCTCTCGAGTCCTGTCGGAAGAGGCGGATGCGCAAGGGCATCCTTCGGCCAGTACGGGACGGCGAATTCTCATCTCCTCATGTGATGGTTTTCTCCTTGGTGGCCGTGTCTGAGGTCTGATGGAGTTCAAGAATTGTCATTGTTGTGCCATGCCGAACGAGGGGGCCATCCGGCTTTGGTTCTTCTGCGCGCTGCGTCGCGTGTTCACAGCCCGGCCACAACGGCAGCAGTTTGCTGGCAACAAACAGGGCCGCCAGCGGAAGGGTCATGACAACTCCTGCGGCAACCCGCGTGGCGTCGCGATTTTCATGTCCCTTCAGACGGCGCTTGTCGGCTTGACGTCATTGGGCCGCGAGAGCAACTCCGCGACCGTTGACTCTCGAAATATCCTTTCGATCGCGTCCAATGCCGTATTGAGACATTGGTAGAGCGGGCAGAGGTTTGACTCTTGTGATGGGATGCCCGATGCGCTGTTGCGAATTCGTTTGATTGGCTCGACGGCCTCCACGATGTCCCACACCGTCAACTGCTCGGGACGTTTGGCAAGCACAAACCCGCCGTGCATTCCGCGCTTCGAGTTGACGATTCCGTTGCGCGCGAGCCGCTGCATCAGTTTCGAAAGATAGGCGGTCGGAACCTGCGTGACTTCGGAGATCGTCCGCGCCGTACACGGCTGCCCCGCATTCTGGGCGATCGTCACGACGGCTCTGAGCGCGTATTCAACGGTCTGCGAAATCATGACGGCCCCGATGGCGGCAACTGAATCCGAACAAGATCCAATAATTCTGGATATTACGACCTTGACATCCTATATTGCAAGAGGTAAATTCCGGATGAAAGATAAATGGACCATCGTGTCCTGTATTGGGTCGTCAGGGCAATGAACGGCCTTAACCAATGTGACAACAGTCGTTTGAGTGCTGTTATCGTGTCTGAATGGAATCGGTTTCTCACGGTTTTCTGCTTCAGAGGAGGGATGGGTCGCATCATGGCTTCGGAACCGAAGGCAAACAAATTGCGACGAGGAGCAGCTCAAGGGGCGCCCTTTCGACGCCCCCGAGTTGCCAATGACCTCATCGCGACGCTGCGAAGTATCGCCACGGCACTCGTCTGGATCGTATTGCCGACAGTCGCAGTCGCCCAAGACTCCCCGGATTACTACCGCGCGAATTGCATGAATTGTCACACCATCGGCGACGGTCGATTGACCGGGCCCGATCTGAAAGACGTGACGAAACGCCGGGATGCCGAATGGTTGATTGGGTTCCTGCAGAATCCCAAAGCTGTCGTCGAGAGCGGCGATGCTTACGCCGCCAAGCTAGTCGAGGAGTCGCGCGGCGTGGTCATGCCCATCGCTCCCGGCATGACCCGCTACCGCGCGGAACAGCTCATCAAGTTGATCGAGGCCGAATCGAAGCTTGACAAATCGCAGTTTAAAGTCATTCGGATTTCGAGCAAGCCCTTCAACGAAAAAGACCGGGCGACGGGGCACGACATCTTTGTCGGTACCCACCGGCTGAAGAACGGCGGGACCGCGTGTATCGGTTGCCACAACATGTACGACCTGACGGCGCTAGGCGGCGGCCGTCTCGGCCCCGATTTGACTCACGTCTATGAGCGTCTCAAGGGACGCAAGTCGGTCAGCGCCTGGTTGAGGGCCCCCGCCACAGCAACGATGCAGCCGATCTTCAAACAGCATCCGCTTGAAGCGGGGGAGATCCACGCACTGACGGCTTATTTCGAAGCGGCCGCCCAACACAGCGAAACCGATGCCTCGGTGAGCCGGATCGCACTGTTGTTGATGGGACTGGCCGCTGCCGCCGGAGTGGTGTTTGTATTCGACGTCATATGGAAAGGTCGGTTCCGTTCCGTGCGCCGGGCACTTGTGGAAGCGAGTTTACGACGAGGTCATTAATGAGCATTCGTGACGCCATTGCCTGGATTCGGGACGAGGTCGACCCCCAAGGCCGGGAATGGGAAGAGTTCTATCGCAACCGCTGGCAGCACGACAAGGTCGTTCGCAGCACGCACGGTGTGAATTGCACTGGCGGCTGCACGTGGAACATCCACGTTAAGGACGGCATTGTCACCTGGGAAATGCAGGGTCTCGACTATCCGAAGCTGGAAGACGGCATTCCCCCGTACGAGCCGCGAGGTTGCCAACGGGGGATCTCTTACAGTTGGTATCTCTACAGTCCGCTGCGCGTGAAGTATCCGTACATTCGCGGCGCACTGCTCGATCTGTGGAACCAGGCGCGGGCCGATCACGCCGACCCCGTCGACGCCTGGAAAAGCCTGGTCGAGAATCCCGAATCCCGCCGGCGCTGGCAGACGGCGCGCGGCAAGGGAGGGCTGCGACGCACCGACTGGGAAACGGCGCTGGAGATCATCTCGGCATCGATGGTACAGACGATCAAGAAGCACGGGCCCGATCGAATCGCCGGTTTCTCTCCCATTCCTGCCATGTCAATGATTAGCTACGCGTCCGGTGCGAGGCTCATGCAATTGATCGGCGGAATCTCGTTGTCGTTTTATGACTGGTATTGCGACCTGCCGCCCGCATCACCGGAAACGTGGGGTGAGCAGACCGACGTTGCCGAGAGCGCCGACTGGTATCACGCCAAGATGTTGGTGTCGATGGGAGCGAACATCGGCATGACCCGCACGCCCGACTGTCACTTTCTGGCAGAAGGACGTCACAACGGCACCAAGCTGTGGGTGTTCTCGCCCGACTTCAACATGGTCGCCAAGTACGCCGACGAATGGGTGGCCGTCAACGCCGGACAGGACGGCGCCTGGTGGATGGCAGTCAACCACGTGCTGCTCACCGAATTTCATCACCAGAAGAAGACCGACTATTTTCTCGATTACTCACGCAAATACACCGACTCCCCGTATCTCGTCGAGATCACCAAGGGAGAAAACGGTACCGTTCGGCCCGGCCAATTGTTGCGCGCCGGCCGGTTGGACAAATACGCCGATGAGGAACACGGCCAGTGGAAGTTCTTGATGTGGGACGAAGCGTCCGACGGCCCCAAGATGCCGATGGGCAGTTCCGGTTTTCGCTGGGCGACTAAGAAGGGCAAATGGAACCTGCTGCTAAAGGACGGAAAAGACGGCAGCGAAATCAAGCCGCGACTCAGTTTTCTCGAAAAACACGATGCCGTCGTCGAAGTCGAACTCGACGACTTTGGGGCCGGGGCGACGTCAAACCGCGGCGTGCCGGTACGAACACTGACGACCAGCGACGGCAAAACGGTCCAGGTGACGACAATCTACGATCTGCTGATGGCGCAATACGGCGTCAACCGAGGTCTGGCGGGAGATTATCCGGCTGACTATGACGACGAGAACGCCCCGTTCACGCCGGCCTGGAGCGAAAAGTACACCGGTATCGGCCGCGACGTGTTGATCAAATTTGCACGCGAGTGGGCAACGACGGCTGAGCACACCGGTGGCAAGTGCACGATCTTGATCGGGGCCGGCATCAATCACTGGTATCACGCCAACCTAATGTATCGCGCCGGTATTCACGCGCTGATGTTCTGCGGCTGTGTTGGCGTGAACGGCGGTGGACTGGCCCATTACGTCGGTCAGGAAAAACTTGCACCTGCGGAATCGTGGGCCTCGATCGCGTTGGCCAAAGACTGGTTCCCTGCTTCGCGGCTGCAAAATGCACCGAGTTGGCATTACGTGCATACCGATCAGTGGCGGTACGAAAAAGACTTCACCGACTACCACACCGTGCCCAAGAACGCTTCGGCCGACTCGACGGCGCACGGGCACACGATGGACATGCAAGTGCGGGCCGTACGGCAAGGGTGGTTGCCGTTTTATCCGCAGTTTCCGGAAAACCCGATCGAAGTCGTCAAACAAGCGCGCGCCGCCGGAGCGGACACTCCGGATGAAATCGCAGCTTGGATCGCCGAACGGCTCAAGAACAGGGAGATGCAATTCTCCGTTGAGGATCCGGACGCCGAAGAGAACTGGCCCCGCGTGTGGTTCATCTGGCGTGGCAACGCGCTGATGGCGAGTGCCAAAGGACACGAGTATTTCCTGCGCCACTACTTGGGCACACACGACAACGCCGTCGGCAAAGACTTGGCGGAAGACTCTGTCAAAGAGGTGGCGTGGCACGAACACGCACCGCAGGGAAAGATGGACTTGGTCGTCGACCTGAACTTCCGCATGGATACGTCGGCGCTGTATTCGGACATCGTGCTGCCGGCGGCCACCTGGTACGAGAAGGCTGATCTCAACTCGACCGACATGCACAGCTTCATTCATCCGCTGTCGGAGGCGGTGCCGCCGTGCTGGGAGTCAAAGAGCGACTGGGCTATTTTCAAGGAGATCGCCAAGAAATTCTCTGAGGTCGCTGAGCCTCATTTCCCCGACCCGGTTGAAGATCTTGTTGCCGCTCCGCTGGCTCACGACTCGCCGGCTGAGATTGCCCAGCCCGACATGAATCAATGGATTCGTGGCGAAGGCGAAGCGATTCCCGGCAAGACGATGCCCGCCTTCAAGGTGATGAAACGCGACTACAAAAACGTCTACAAGCAGTTCATCTCGTACGGGCCGAACGTCCGGCAGAACGGACTGGGCGCGCATGGAACGAGTTACTCCATCGCCGACGAGTACGACGAATACATCAAGACGCACCGCAGCGAAACATGGGACGGTGTCACCTACCCATCCCTCGAGCGCGATGTCGACGTGTGCAACACCATCTTAAACTTTGCCTCCGTCACGAACGGCGAATTTGCCTATCGGTCGTACAAAAACATGGAAGCCAAGACCGGCCTGCCGTTGGCGCAACTGGCCGAGCGGAACCGCGGCGTCCGCGTTTCGTACGAGGACATTCAGAGCCAACCGCGACGGTTCATCAACAGTCCGATGTGGTCCGGGCTCATCGAAGATGGACGAACGTACGCACCGTTTACCTACAACGTTGAAGCGCTTGTCCCCTGGCGAACGCTCACCGGCCGGCAATCGTTCTATCTCGACCATCCGATCTACATCGACTTCGGCGAGCATCTGCCGACGTACAAGCCTAAGCCTCCGCCCACGGAGTATTCCGACTTGCAATTCAGCGAGCAAGGCGAGGGTGTCGGGCCGACGCTCATGCTCAATTTTCTCACGCCTCACGGCAAGTGGCACATCCACTCGACGTACGGCGACAACCAGCGCATGACAACGCTCTCGCGCGGTGTTTATCCACTGTGGATGAACGACAAAGATGCCGAGCAACTTGAGATCGTCGACAACGACTGGGTCGAAGTCTTCAACGACCACGGAGTGCTCGTCACACGGGCCGTGGTGAGCGCCAGAATTCCACCCGGCATTTGCATGCAGTACCACGCGCCCGAACGTACGCATGGAATTCCGTTGTCGCCGCTGCGAAAGAAACGCAGAGCGGGCGGGCACAACAGTCTGACGCGAACCCGCCTCAAGCCGAATTTCATGACGGGCGGCTACGGGCAGTTTACATATCACTTTAACTATTGGGGACCGGTGGGCTGCAACCGCGACACGCACATCTTGGTGAGAAAGTGCCCCGAGATTGTGTATTGAACGTGTGCCTTTTTTGGGCGGATTGCCGCTGGCCGTAAACATCCGCCGAGAGAAATCGTCGGACGGCTCAAGGAAACCTGATTCATGCAAGTTCGATCACAAGTATCGATGGTGTTCCACCTCGACAAATGCATCGGCTGCCACACGTGCAGCGTCGCCTGCAAGAACGTGTGGACCGACCGCAAGGGCGCGGAATACATGTGGTGGAACAACGTCGAGACAAAACCGGGCACGGGCTATCCCACTCAATGGGAGAATCAGGACAAGTATCAAGGTGGATGGGAATCAAACGGCAACGGCAAGCTCGACATCAAGTCGACCAGCAAAACTAAGATCGTACCGAATATCTTCCACAATCCGCACATGCCCAGCATGGACGATTACTACGAACCCTGGACCTACGACTATCAAAACCTGTTCAACGCACCCGAAGGTTCCGACCAGCCGACCGCCGAACCGATCTCGATGATCGACGGAGAAAAAATCGACGTTCAAGCCGGCCCCAACTGGGACGACGACCTGGGCGGGTCGCCGATCTACGCCGAGAACGATCCCAACCTAAATGGATTGACCGAACAGCAACGTCTTCAACTCAGTTCGGTCGAACGGCTCGTGTTTTTCTATCTTCCGCGCATTTGTAACCACTGCTTGAACCCGTGCTGCGTCGCTTCGTGCCCTTCTGGAGCGCTCTACAAACGCGGTGAGGACGGGATCGTCTTGATCGACCAAAAGAAATGCCGCGCGTGGCGCTCGTGCGTCGCCGCCTGCCCGTACAAGAAGACGTACTTCAACTGGTTCACCGGAAAAAGTGAGAAGTGCATTCTCTGTTTCCCCCGTCTGGAAACCGGTCAAGCTCCGGCCTGCTTCCATTCGTGTGTAGGCCGTATTCGTTACTTGGGTGTGCTGTTGTACGACGCCGAGCGGCTCGAAGAGATTGCCAAACTCCCCGACGACGAACTTGTCGAGGGCCAGCGTTCGATCATCCTCGATCCGCACGACCCGGCCGTCATTGCGGAAGCGAAAAAGAACGGCATCAGCGACGGCGTAATCGAGGCGGCTCAGAACTCACCCGTCTATCGATTCGTGATGGAGTGGAAAATTGCGCTGCCGCCGCACATCGAATTCCGCACGCTGCCGATGTTGTTCTACGTGCCGCCGATGTCACCTGTGCAGGCCAGCAAACCGGAAGACACGATCCATCACAACAGCGAGAACCTGTTCCACGACATCGACGATTCGCGGGTTCCGATGAAGTTCTTGGCCAATCTATTCGGCGCCGGTCACGAGGGCGTCGTTCGTTACGCACTCGCTAAACAGAAGGCGGTCCGCTGGCATCGCCGTGCCGAAACAGTGGGCGACATCGATCGCGAAACGGCCGACCGTATGCTCCGCGAAGCGAATTGCACTCGCGAAGAAGCGGAGGAAATCTACAAGCTGACGTCGTTGTGTACGTTCGAAGATCGTTTTGTCATCCCGCCAATGCACCGCGAACAAGCGATCGAAATGATGAAGGAACCACACGAGCACCGGGAGGAAGCCGGCTTCGGCTTCGTTGGCGGTCCGAGGAGGGGCATGTAATGGCTGGCCCGAAAACACTACGAGCACTCGGCCGACTACTGTGTTACCCGGACGAGCAGACGGTCGAATCGGCCGAGTTGTTGTACATCATCCTGATGGGCGAGTTTCCCGAAGCTGCCACAGAGATTGCTGTCTTCGGCGCGTTCTTAGAACAGCGCGAATTGTGGGAGGCCGAGGAAGAGTTCACGCGGACATTCGACGTGAACCCGGCCTGCGCGCTCGAGGTCGGCTGGCATTTGTTCGGTGAAGAATACGCGCGGGGAATGTTCCTTGTGCGAATGCGGGAAGAGCTCAGAAAATACAACCTGACCGAATCGGCCGAATTGCCGGATCACGTCGTCCACGTGCTCGACGTGATCGGCGCCATGCCGGATGACGAAGCGAGCCGGTTCGTGAAGGCCTGCGTGCTTCCCGCCGTGCTAAAAATGCACGCGGCACTCGAGGGCACGGGCCGCCCCTACTCGAACGTGGTCTCCTGTCTGGCCACAATTCTCCATCGCGTCTGGGGCGAAGGCGAAATGCTCACCGACGGTTCTGAATCAGCGCATCCAGACGGCAACGCGATCCCGTCCGACGTGGACTTGCTACATGCCTTCCCGGTGGCCGGCGTACAGGGCGGATGCGACGAGAGTGGATGCAGCGACGGCGGATGCGGTTCTTCCGGCGATGATCACGAACTCGTTCAATTGACAATCAACGACAACCCGGCTCGGAGAGACGAACGATGACTTTCCCCGCCCTCGATCGATTTCTGTTCGTGGCACTTCCCTACGTGTGCCTGTTTACGTTTCTGCTGATGACGATCCACCGTTATCGTGCGCAATCGTTTTCGTATTCGAGCCTATCCAGCCAATTCCTCGAGAACAAAAACCATTTCTGGGCCGTCGTTCCGTTTCATTACGGCATTCTCGCGGTCGTGGCAGGGCACTTGATCGCGTTCCTGATCCCTCGAACCATCCTGTTGTGGAACAGCCATCCGCTTCGGCTGTACGTCCTGGAAATCTCGGCTCTGGCCTGCGGGCTGCTCACGTTAGTTGGCCTAATCGGTGTCATCGTTCGCCGCGGAACCACGACCCGCATTCGCAAGGTCACGTCGCCGACCGACTGGATTTTGTTTGCGATGCTGCTCGTTCAGACGGCCAGCGGCGTCGGCATTGCCCTGTTTCATCCGTGGGGTTCTTCCTGGTTCGCGACGAACTTGTCTCCTTACCTGTGGTCGATCTTCAAACTCAATCCGGATATCAGCTACGTCGTCGCCATGCCGCACCTGGTGAAAATGCACATTGTGCTGGCATTCCTCACGATCGGCTTCTTCCCGTTTACACGGTTGGTGCATCTATTGGTGATTCCCAATCCTTACTTGTGGCGCAAGCCTCAGGTCGTCCGCTGGTACGGCCGCAAGTGACAGATACGTTCTTGATGGTTGTGAAAGTCACATGAACGCCGACGCCATGAACACGAATCTTTCGCCCGACGAAAAACGTCGCGCCTGGTGGGCGCTGGCGATGAACACGTTTGCATTCACCATCTGCTTTGCCGCCTGGATGATGAACGGCGTGCTGATCACGTATCTCGTCAACAACGGCCTGTTCGACTGGGACCCCTCAGAAATGGGGTGGCTGATCGGCATTCCCGTGCTCACCGGGGCCGTCTTCAGGCTTCCGCTGGGCATCGCGACCGACAAATGGGGCGGCCGCATCGTCTACGGACTGCTACTGTTTTTCTGTGCTGTCCCGATGTATTTCACCAGCTACTGCAACAATTACTGGCAGTTCTTCATCGCGGGGCTCGGTTTCGGTTTCTGTGGAACGAGCTTCGCGGTCGGAATCGCCTACACGTCGGTCTGGTTTCCGCATCACCAACAAGGGACGGCCCTTGGCATTTTCGGAGCCGGAAACGCGGGCGCGGCACTGACCAGCTTTGGTGCGCCGACCGTGTTGAACTGGCTGACCGACAATGGGCAGAACCTGGATGCATGGCGAACGCTGCCCAAGCTCTACGCGGCGATGCTGGCCGTTACGGGCGTCGTCTTCCTACTGACGACGCAGACGCGGCTACCGGCCGGTAGTGCGACGAAGACGCTTGCCCAACGGCTCCAGCCTCTCAAGCACATGCGGGTCTGGCGATTCGGCTTGTACTACTTCTTCGTCTTCGGTGGTTTTGTCGCGCTGGCACAATGGCTCGTTCCCTATTACGTCAACGCCTACTCGACGACGGTTGTAATGGCCGGCGTTCTCGCGGCCTGCAATAGCCTTCCCTCGGGCGTCATCCGCGCCTTTGGTGGTTGGATGTCCGACAAGTTTGGAGCCCGCACCGTGATGTACTGGGTGCTGGGTTCGTCGCTCATCTGCTGCATCTTGTTGATCGTGCCGCAGATGGACATTCACTCGCCCGGCAGCGGAATCATGGCCAAAGCGCCCGGTCGCGTGTCGAGCGTCACCGGAAGTGAAATCGTCGTCGAAGCGACGACCGGCAATAAACGCACTTACACGATCCAGCCCAAGTCGGGCGAACTGGTGAGCGAAGCTGACCGGCATTCGGGCATGCTGATTCTCCCCAGGGCCATGTCGTGGCAAGAGCCGATCGTCGAAGTGGGCCAGGACGTCGCCAACAAACAGCTCCTGGCACGCGGGAGCACGCAGATTTTCTTTCAAGCCAACATTTGGGTCTTCACAGTGCTCAGTTTGATCATCGGCGCGGTGATGGGGATCGGCAAGGCGGCCGTCTACAAGCATATTCCCGACTATTTCCCGAACGACGTCGGAGTGGTCGGAGGAATTGTCGGCGTGCTCGGTGGATTGGGCGGATTCATCTGTCCGGTCATCTTCGGTTATCTGCTCAAAGAAACCGGGCTATGGACGTCTTGCTGGATGTTTTTTGCCGTGCTCGTTGCCGTCTGCCTGATCTGGATGCACCTTGTCATTCAGAAAATGTTGCGCAGCGAGGCACCAGAACTGTCGCGACGGATCGAATAGGAACACAACAACTTAGGACATTGATGGCCGTCTAAGCATCTTTATTCTTAAGTCGGCTTGGAATCATGGCACGCACACCAAAACGCTGGGACGTTGAAGACAACGCCTTCTGGGAAACCGAAGGCAAGTCGATTGCGTATCGCAATCTGTGGGTGTCGGTCCCGAATTTGTTATGTGGCTTCGCCGTCTGGTTGTACTGGGGCATGCTGGCCAAGACGATTCAACGCATCCACTTGGCCAACCCGGAACTGTTCAACTTCACATTCATGAACGACGGCGCCGCGTACGACGAGAACGGCTACAAGACGCTGATGTATACGTTGCCCGCCGTCGCCGGCTTGGCGGGAGCCACTCTGCGAATTCCCAACTCGTTCATGATTTCGATCTGCGGCGGACGCAACGTCAAATTCATGACGACCGTCTTGCTCATCCTACCTGCCATCGGCGCTGGAATTGCCCTCAGGAATCCGGATACGTCGTTTTACCTTTACATCATCTTGGCCGCGATGTCCGGCGTCGGCGGCGGAGCATTCGCCTCTTCGATGTCGAACATCTCCTTCTTCTTCCCCAAGAAGATGCAAGGATTGGCTTTGGGACTGAATGCCGGACTGGGCAACGCCGGCGTTAGCGTCATGCAGTTTCTCATTCCCCAAGTCATCACCTTTGGCTTGTTCGGCGCTTTGGGAGGCGATCCGCAGCAACTGAACAACGATTCACAACTGTGGGTTCAGAACGCCGCCTTAATCTGGGTTCCCGTCATGGCATTTCTGGCTGTCATGGTCTGGCTATTCATGAACAACCTGCCGCAGCACGAATGTGGTCCCACACCGGTCGCCATCGGCAAGTATTTATGGCTGCAAACGCTTGGATTCATCGGCGCGGGCGTCGGTGTCGCGCTGTTGGTGTTCGTCAAATTGCCCATTCCGGAACTCGTACGGATTTTTCTTGTCGTCGCCGCGACGGTCGCTTCCACCCTATTGCTCATGAAGTTCATGACGCCGAAGACGATCCAGCAGCCGCTGAACAGCCAATTCGCCATCTTTGGCAACAAGCACAACTGGGTGATGACCTGGCTATATACGATGACGTTCGGCTCGTTCATCGGCTACGCGTCGGCATTCCCGAAATTGCTGGATGACATTTTCGTGACCAAGACCAACGGCTTGGTCACCTCGAACTACATCTGGATTGGAGTCGCCGTCGGCGCGCTGATTCGACCGGTCGGCGGTTGGCTGTCGGACAAATTCGGTGGTGCCCGCGTCACCCAGTGGGACACATGGATCATGGTCGCGTCGACCATTCTGGCCGGCTATATCGTGTCGCTCGCCGGAGAAAGCGATAAACCTGAGACGTATTTCATGCCGTTCCTGGTGACGTTCATCGTGTTGTTCGCAACGACGGGCATCGGCAACGGGTCGACGTTTCGCATGATCCCGTTCATTTTTTCCAAAGAGCAAGCCGGCCCGGTGCTCGCATGGACGTCGGCCATTGCCGCATACGGCGCGTTCTTGATCCCCAAGATTTTCGCGACACAAATTAAGGCGGGCACGCCCGAGTATGCCCTGTACGGTTTCGCCGTTTATTACGGCAGTTGCCTGATTGTGAATTGGTGGTTCTACGCCCGGCCCAACGCTGAGATCAAGTGTTGAACCGGGAACGAAGTGAGTTGGAACCCATCCTGAAACGCGGTTGTGGGCGAAATCAGCACTTGAAATCAAGTGCGCTTTTGAGCCAACAGAGGGTTTCAGGACTGATTCTGGAACACGAGGTTATCGATGTATCGACATGTTGTCACCATCATCCTGCTCGTCGGACTTTGTTTCGGCTTGATGGTGTTGGCGTTCGGGATGAGTTCCTGGCACCTGCCCGACAACCAGCAGGGGTACTCCCCCCAGCAGCCGATCGCCTATTCACACCGATTGCACGCCGGTGAGCTCGGCATCGACTGTCGGTTTTGTCACTCGGCGGCCGAGCACAGTCGGCACGCGGGTATTCCCTCCACCGACGTCTGCATGAAGTGCCATACGTTCGTCACCAGTTCGTTCAACGTGCTTCAAGAAGAGATCTCGCAAGCCGACAAACAGAAACGTAAACCCAAACTGATAATCTCGGATGAGCTACGCCCGCTGTACGACACGCTGCGTCTTAAAGATCCCCAGCAGCCGATCGATGCAGACTCTGCTCAGTCGATCCCCTGGGTGCGGGTCCACAACCTGCCGGACTATGTTTACTTCGACCACAGCGCGCATGTCACGGCGGGCGTGTCGTGCCAGAAGTGCCATGGTCCGGTCGAATCGATGGAGCGGATGCGGCAGTATGAAAGCCTCTCGATGGGTTGGTGCGTGAAATGTCACCGGGAGGCCAGTGAAAACGGTATCAACGGCCAAGCCGTTCACGCATCGACGAATTGTGCCGTCTGCCATTACTAAACGAACGAGAATAGGAAGTTCACGACAACGCGATTTGATATCTCCGTTGCCGACACCGAGTTCATTTTCATGACCGACGAATTACAGAATCAGCACAAGCTACCACCCCCCTTCGCGAATGGGGCTCATGATCCAAGCGAACATCATGCGCCGGGTCAGGACCCGTTCTCGATCAATCGCCGCCAGTTTCTGGAAGCGGCCGGGTTTTCGTTGTCGCTGATGGCGCTTGGTGGTTGCAGCCGGACGCCCGTCGAAACCGCCCTACCGTTCGTCGTGCAGCCGGAAGGCGCGATTCCCGGCCGCTCGCAGACCTACGCCTCAACGTGTGCGGGGTGCCCGGCGGGTTGCGGATTGTTAACGAAGGTCCGCGATGGACGGCCGCTAAAAATGGAAGGCATGCCTGAGCATCCGCTCTCACGCGGCGGATTGTGCGCCATCGGTCAAGCACTCCCGCTCGGCTTATACGACAGCCACCGTTTGCAGCATCCGCTTAAACAGGGTGAGAAGACGGGTTGGGACGAAATCGACCGAGCCGTTATCGAACAACTCGGCAAGATCAAACAAACCGGCGGCGGCGTTCGCTTTGTGACCTCGACAGTTACGAGTCCCACGCTCAAAGCCTCGATCGACTCGTTTCTCGGGCAATTTCAAGATGCCCGGCACGTGACGTTCGATTCGGTCAGTTGCTCGGCAATTGTCGAAGCTCACGACCAGACGCACAAACGCCGCATCTTGCCGCGTTATTGGCTCGACAAAGCCCGCGTCATCGTCTCGTTTGGAGCCGACTTTCTCGGCACGTGGATTTCCCCGGTCGAATTCACCGCCGCCTGGCGGAACGGACGCGTGCCGTCCGTTGACGAGCCGGAAATGTCGTATCACGTTCAATTGGAAGGACGGATGTCGCTCACCGGAAGCAACGCCGACAAGCGATATCGATTGGCTCCCGATGAATACGGCGACGTGCTCAATGGTCTACATAATCGGCTCGCCGAACGATCCGGGCAGTCAACGGCGCACGACGAATCGGCCACCTCACCAGTTTCTGACGCTGATCTCGATGCTCTGGCCGACCGCCTGTGGGAAGCGCGGGGGCAAAGCGTTGTTCTGTGCGACAGCCAAGACGTAGCCCTCCAGGTTCTCGTGAACGCTATCAATCATCTGCTTGGCAACTACGGCAAAACGATCGACACGAAGCGGCCGAGCCGGCAGCGCCAAGGGAACGATCGAGATGTGCTCGCGCTTCTCGACGAATTGAATGCGGGCCGCGTTGCCGCTCTATTTGTGTCTGGAACCGATCTGACGCACAATCTTCCAGGCAGGGAAACGCTCGCCGAAGCGATCGGAAAGGTTCCGCTGGTCGTCAGCACGGCGGAGCGCGTGGACGACTTCGCCTCGCTGGCGCATCTCGTTTGCCCCGACCATCATCCGCTTGAATCGTGGATGGACGCCGAGCCCGTCGCCGGGATTGTGAGTCTTTCCCAGCCGTTGCTCGAACCGCTAGGCGAGACGCGTTCGATTCTTGAAAGCATTGCTCGCTGGTCGGGACGGAACGAATCGGCTTACGAGATTGTGCGCACCGGTTGGGAGAAGAACATTTTGCCGCGCGCCGGGTCGCAACTGTTCTGGGATTTCTGGGGCCGAGCACTGCACGACGGATTCGTCGAAGTCGCAGCCACCGAAGTTGAGGGAGAATCCTTCTCTGCCGATGTGGTCAGGCCGATTCCGCCGGCGGCGCCATCTGAGGGTTACAGCCTGTCGCTGTATAGCAAGGTCGGTCTGACCGACAGCCGGCACGCTCACAATCCGTGGCTGCAAGAACTTCCCGACCCCGTGACCAAGGCGACCTGGGACAACTACGTCTGTGTGTCGCCAGCAACGGCCCAAGAGCTGCAATTGACCGACGGCGACGTCGTGCAGGTTGCGACCGGTGACGGCTCAGCCAGCCTCGAACTGCCGGCTCTCATTCAGCGTGGTCAGCACGACCGAGTGATTGCGATCTCGCTGGGATACGGCGTCAAAGGGACCGATCGATTCGCGAATATCGGCCCCGATTGGATCGAGGCCCGACCGACGGTCGAAGAGGGCCAGCTTGTCGGTAAAAATGCGGCAGCGTTCATCGGCCTGAAGGACGGCTCGCTTCAATACACGGGCGGCGCGGTCACTCTCAGGAAGACCGGCCGGCGGCGCGAGCTGGCGATGACGCAGATGTATCACTCTTTGGACATGCCGCCCGACGTCGCTCCGCACGGTGCCGAGACGCGAGATATCGTCCAGCATACGTCGCTGGCCGAGTTCAAGCAGAACCCGCATGCGGGTAAGCCCCAAGAACACGTCTCGTCCGACGTTCAACTCTGGCCCGAAGATCACCCCAAGACGGGTCACGCTTGGGGCATGACGATCGACTTGAACGCCTGCACGGGCTGTTCGGCGTGTCTGATCGCTTGCCAGTCGGAGAATAACATCCCGGTGGTGGGTCGCGATGAAGTCAGCCGGCAGCGGGAAATGAGCTGGATTCGAGTCGACCGTTATTACGCGGGCGATGACGATGACGACGTCGACGTTTCGCATCAGCCGATGATGTGCCAACACTGCGACAACGCCCCCTGCGAAACAGTTTGTCCGGTGCTAGCCACGGTGCACTCCGACGAGGGGCTCAACGAACAGGTTTACAACCGATGTGTCGGCACGCGGTACTGTGCCAACAACTGCCCCTACAAAGTTCGTCGTTTCAACTGGTTCGAATACCCCCGCGATGATTCCCTGCAAAACCTCGTGCTCAATCCCGATGTCACCGTGCGTTCGCGAGGCGTCATGGAAAAATGTTCGATGTGCGTTCAACGCATCGAGCAGGGAAAGATCGAAGCCCGGCGTCGAGGCGAGCCGCTTGCTGATGGCGAAATTCAAACGGCCTGTCAACAGTCGTGCCCGGCTCAGGCCATCGTTTTCGGCGACGTGAACGAGCCAAAAAGCGCCGTTGGTGCTTCGCTCGAAAATCCGCGGCGTTACGGAGTTCTCGAAGAATTCAATTTCCGGCCGAGCGTGTCGTATCTGCGAGTGGTGAGAAATGGAGACGACGAGTCACATTCCGGAGGTGGGCATGTCTGATACGTCGACGTCGCTCAGGCCGGCGCTGGTGACGGGCAACAAGACGCTCAGCGAAGTCACGCGCGACATTTGCGCTCCGATGGACGCGCGACCGACCGGACTGTGGTGGGCGGCCTTTATTGTTTCGGCGTCGGCGCTCATCGTCGGCGTGGCCGCCGTGTGGTATCAGATCGCGACCGGCATCGGAACGTGGGGCCTGAACAAGACGATCGGCTGGGCGTTCGACATCACCAACTTCGTCTTCTGGGTCGGTATTGGGCACGCGGGTACGCTCATCTCTGCCGTGCTGTTTCTGTTCCGGCAGAAATGGCGAACGGCTGTAAACCGCTCGGCCGAAGCGATGACGCTGTTCGCCGTGATGTGCGCCGGCATTTTTCCGCTCATCCACATGGGGCGGCCGTGGTTGGCGTATTGGATGATCCCCTACCCCAACACGCGAGGCTCGCTGTGGGTCAACTTCAAGTCACCGCTGCTATGGGACGTGTTCGCGATCTCGACGTACCTGCTCATCTCGGCGGTCTTTTGGTACATCGGGCTGATCCCCGACATGGCCACGATTCGCGATCGATCCAAGCCCGGGCTGCGACAACGCGTTACCTCGTTGCTTTCGCTCGGATGGAACGGTTCGGCTCGTACGTGGCATCGTTATGAAACCGTCTACATGTTGCTCGCCGGCTTGGCGACGCCGCTGGTCTTTTCCGTACACACGATCGTCAGCATGGATTTCGCAACAGCCGTCATTCCCGGCTGGCATACGACGATCTTTCCGCCCTATTTCGTCGCGGGAGCCATCTTCAGCGGTTTAGCCATGGTGACCACGCTGATGATCATCGCCCGCAAAGTGATGCGGCTTGAAGACTACGTCACCGTGACGCACATCGAACGCATGTGCCTGTTGATGCTCTCGATGGGCTGCATTGTGGGCCTCGCCTACGGCACCGAGTTTTTCATGGCCGCCTATAGTGGAAACGCCTACGAGCAGTTCGTGTTCAAAAACCGGGCGCTGGGTCCGATGAAGTGGGCCTATTGGACGATGGTTACCTGCAACGTTGTCGTCCCACAAGTTCTCTGGTTCCGCAGCATTCGGCGATCGTTGCCGGTGGTGTTTATTATCGTGATTCTAGTCAACGTGGGAATGTGGTTCGAGCGGTTCGTCATTATCGTCACCAGTTTACACCGCGACTTTTTGCCCTCGAGCTGGTCACAATACACTCCCACGTCGATCGAAATCGCCACGCTCGTCGGCAGTTTTGGTCTGTTCTTCACCTGTTTTCTCATCTTCTGCCGCATCGCCCCGGCGGTCG
>Ga0315336_1001222_pt1 | contig 53553 bp, 46 predicted proteins | sample ASW5metaG_FD_204512 | JGI IMG/M metagenome (GOLD analysis project Ga0315336, IMG submission 204512) | Ammonia-oxidizing marine archaeal communities from Monterey Bay, California, United States - ASW #5 | ecosystem: Environmental > Aquatic > Marine > Intertidal zone | place: USA: California...
TGCCTCTACAGAAATCGCCATACAGGTATATCCCAGATATGGACGGTAGACCGGTTCCCCGGTACACGTTTCCCCCGATAACCGAACAGCCTTGATCGCTGCCGTATTCGACGATAGGTGACTCCAGTCCGCTTCCATCGCATCCGTTCTTGGGCCGGAAGCAATGAGTCCCTTCCATCACGTTCCAACCGTAGTTGAGCCCCTTCTTGACCAGATTTATCTCCTCCGACGAATTTTGCCCCACATCGCCTAGCCAAAGGTCACCGGTTTCTCTATCGAAGGAGAAACGCCAGGGATTCCGCAGACCGTAGGCCCAAATCTCTGGTTTCGCACCGGCGACGGAAAGGAATGGGTTGTCCGAGGGTATCTGATACCCGTTCTGATTCGATATGTCGATACGGAGGAGGGAACCCAGCAAGGTCGTTGGATTTTGGCCATTCAGCAAGGGGTCACCGCCGCTGCCTCCGTCACCCAGTCCGATGTATAAGTAGCCGTCGGGTCCGAAAGCTATCTGCCCTCCGTTGTGGTTCTTGAAGGGCTGGGGAATCTTCAGAATGATTGACTCGCTGTCCGGGTCCGCTTTGCTGGGATCATTAGGGTTGACCGAGAACCGGGACACCACGGAACGCCGTGGGTCTTTCGCCGAGTAGTAGACGTAGAAGAAACCGCTGTCTTGATAGCCGGGATCGAAAGCCAAACCCAATAATCCCTCTTCATTCCCGCCTTCGTTCACCCGGCCAGTGATGTCCAGGAAGACCGTTGACTTGGACACGTCCTGCTGGTTCGGGAAAATGCGGATCAGTCCTCTTTGTTCCGTGACGTACAGAACTCCCAGGCCATCGTCTGGTTGTACCAAGCCAGTGAGGCGGCGGAAGTTTAGGTTGGGAAATGACCTGGCAACCGACATGGATTTGAGAGGAGTAGAAGTGGGCGGCGGGTTGGTGGCGGCTAGAGGCCTGGGTGTTTGCTCGGACGTGACTGGCGAAGCAGTAGTTCCCTGCGTAACCGTCACCGATGGTTGGGCTTGTTCCGGTGACGGCGGACTCTGGTTGGTACTCTCCGTCGCCGGTGACAGCAGGGTTGGAATCGGGGACGCTGTTGGTTGGACGACTTTAGTGGACGGTGATTCCGAAGCAGGGCTGGATGTCGTCGGTGTCACCGGACCGCCGCAGGCGGCTACGGCCAGAGCCGAGACGAAAGCTGCCGCCAGCGCGATCCGGTTCAACACAGGATTACGTTATGTCGAGTCAATCGTTCAGCCCGCAGCGGCCAGCACCGGGAATATGACGTCCCTGAACGCAGCCAGTTCCCGATGGGGATAATCGTAGGTTGCCGAGGTCATCAGGTAAAGGTGGTCGATGCCGTCGGCCTCGGCTTGGAGCACGCGTTGGGCGCAGTATTCCGGCGTCCCGATGAGCCCGATGACGTCGCACATCTTGGCCAGGAGATCGTTGGGCAGGAACTGGCAGAGTTCTTTGGCCCTTTCCCAATCTTCGGCGTGAATCACGTCTGGGTATAGCTCGTTAAGCTCTTCGGGAATGTCTAATTCCCCTACGTCTATCCCGGCGGCCTTGAGGTACTCGTCGTGGGAGCCTTCGATGATTCGCTGGACGCACATGGGGCGGACCAACTCACGAGCCTCGTCCTGGTCTTCGTGAATCACGGTGGTGGCGCACTGGATTATCTTCAGCTCGCTGGGGTCTCGTCCGGCCCGCCTTGCTCCCTCGTCCAGACGTTTGCGTGCTATCTCCACGGCCTTGGGATGAATGCCGACCTGGAGCAGCACACCATCGGCCACCCCTCCCGCCACCTCGGTGATGCGAGGTCCGGTGGCGGCGATGTAGATTGGCGGAGCATCGTTTCCCCCATGGCGCATGCGGCTGACGGCTCCGTTATAGGACATCTCTTCACCGGATAGGATGGTCTTCAGGTCCAGGACAGACCGGCGCATCTGACGCACCGAAGCCGGTGGGACACCGATGGTCTGGACCGAGCTGAAACCCCGGCCTATCCAGAACTCTATGCGGCCCGGCGCTATTTCCGCCACCGTTTTGGCCGCCGATGCGGTGACCGAGATGTGCCTGGTCACCGGGTTGAGGACCGCAGCGGAGATTCTGATTCGCTCGGTAGCTTGAGCGGCCACTGCCATGCTGACGAATATGTCCCGCTCCAATAACTGGGAATCCAGCATCCCGACGCCGTCGAAACCGGCATCCTCACATCGTTTGACGAAATTAGCTACTTCGGTCACGGGACCGCAAGGCGGTACCCTCAGGTCGATCTTGATTGCCACCTATTCCACTCCAATGCCTATGTTGGCGCTTATTATAACCAACCGTGTAAGTCACGTGTAATGTGTTAACTGGTTGAAAGCGAGGGGAGCCCTGTCAGTATTTCCCCTTGCCACCGGTAATTCGGGCGCCCCACATGAAGGCTACCGCCACTGTAATCATGACGATTGCCAAGGAGAAAGCCATCATGTAGTCGCCTTGTCTGTCGTACAAGAACCCGCCCAATATGGGACCGGCCATTATTCCGACGCCCCGTCCACTCTGCACGATTCCCATAACCGACCCCAGATTAGAACTGGGAAACAAGTCGGCGGCTTTGGCTCCCACGGCCAGCCCGGCGATGCCGTCGCTTAGACCAGTGAGTCCCACGAAGAGGGCCAAGGGCCAAAAGCTATCCCCGTCGCCTAGCACTAGGATTGCCACGATTCCCGCTACCTGCATCCCCATCCCGACGGTGTATATCAACTCCCGTCCAAGGAAATCCGATAAGGCTCCGGTGAGGGGGCGGCCGCCCAAACTCAGGAGCCCGACTACGCCGATGGTGGATGCGGCTTCAATATGGGAGTAACCGGCGGCTACGAAAAAGGCTACCAAGTGGATGATAGTCATCTGATGGCCCAATGCGGCCAGGGTACGGGCTGATACCAGACACCAGAGGGGCGCTCCCTTCAAGATTGCACGGAACCGTTCTTGCCTGGCTCCAATGTTGGGTATGTCACTCGGCCCATCGCGGCCATCTTCGATTTGCACGGGATCTGCCGTTATCTGCTCGTCTTGGGAAGGTGGACATCTTTGGAATATCAGGTTGGCGGGGGCCACCATCAAAAAGAAGATGGGACCCAAAATTCTGAGGGCTAGGCGCCATCCGAAGGCCAAGATTAGTATCTGAGATAGTGGCGTAAAGATGCCTTGTCCCAATGGATTGCCGGCGTCCGCCAAGCCAAGAACCCTTCCCCGTGACTTGGGGAACCAAGGAGCCAGGACAGCCGTGGCGGTGAAGGACGAAACGATGGTCTCGCCGATGGTGACCAACACGCCGTAGCAAATGAAAAGCTGCCAGAAATCCGATACAAGGCTACTTAGTAGAAAACCGATAAGAATAAACGCCCCGCCCACCGGGAATAGAAACCTGGGCCCCAACCGGTCCAATAAGTTTCCCAAAAGGGGCGCGATAAGCGCCGCAGTCAATCCGCCCACGGAAAATATCGCCGCCGTCGCGGCTGCGCTGCGGCCGAAGCCATCGCGCAGACCAAGGAACAACACCGGCGCGCTGTTTTTTATGCCGCCCTCAACAGCCAAGTTGGTGAAAGCTAGTGAGAATATCGCCCAACCGTAGTGGGCATTGCCTTTTATTTTCCGGACGGGTGTCTGCAGCATCTTCTAGAGCCTTTTCATCGAATCATACCGATGGTTAGCAGACAGCTTGGCCTGCTAAGTAGCATTAGCACAGGGATAGGCAGGTTACCTGACGGAATCCCAGGGGATTATACATCTTGAAAAGCGGGAAATCGCCACAGCCCCCTTTACGAAAGGGGACTGTGCTTGGTGCAGTGGAGGGTCCGGGGCGGTGTGTCGGTTTTACCGCGATGGATACAACCCTTGGATCTTCTGTTTTTGGGATTCTAGAACGACGATGTATATCTGAGTCCAAAAGCAGGAGGCCGGGGTTCTATCTGCGTTTAACCTCAGGTAGTGACCCCGCGGGCCGGGCTACTCTTAGTATCTGTCCGGATGGCGGATCAACTCGATCAGGTTTTCGGCGGGGTCACTGAGGTAGGCGTAGTAGTGACCGTCGTGGCCCCTCACTCCCGGTGGCCGGCCACCGTCGAAGGTTACCTGGATCGCCGTTAGATGGGCCATCATCCCTTCCCAATCTGGAATCCCCACGGCGAAGTGGTTGGTCTCCAGATAGGTCGGCTCCGGCGTTAGGTGACAGCGGAATCTCCGCGGATCCCAAGCGCAGCTCCAGTTGCCTGGGATGCTCGATGGGATCAGCGTCGAAGACTTTCTGATACCACTCGCTGGTCCGCTCCAGGTCCCGTATGCCGACGTTTATATGATGTATGTCGCTGACTCTAGAAACGGCGTTCATCTCCCGTAGTTTTCAGGATATCGATTAAGCTGCGTCTAGGTGGAAGAACTCCACAACGTTATCCACCAGCATCTTCCGCTCTCGTGCTGAGGGACACCTTCGAAGATTCGGTCGATCACGGCTTGGGAGTCGGGGTAGTCTGACTCCTGATGGGGGAAGTCGGTGGCCCAGATCAACCGGTCCACGCCCACGTGGTGGCGCATCTCCACGCCGATGGGGTCGTCCAGGAAGCCCCAGTAGATGTGTCATTTGATGTATTCGCTGGGGAGGCGCTTCAAAGCCTTGAAGCCCAGCATATCTTCGGCCCACCAGTGGTGCCGCTCGTAGCGCAGGTCGGCCATGTGCAGGAAGAAGGGCAGCCAGCCGGCGTGGGTTTCGGCGTAGTAGACCTTCAGGGTGGGGAAACGATCAAAGAGATCGTCGAGAACCATCTGCACCACGTTGAGACCGCCGACCCGGTGGAACCGGGACACCTGCTCAGCCAGGGCGGAGGTTCCAAGCTTCTTCCGATTCGTTGGGGTATTTCAACAGCGGTCCGGAGCGTTCGCCCAGCCGGTTCATCTGGATATGTATCGTTACCGGCATGGCCAGGTCCTGAGCCGCCGCCCAGAAGATGTCGTCTTCGGGTGTCGGATAACCCTTGTTATTAGGGAAGGCGCTGAGTAGGACTCTCTTGTAGCCCATGCGGGCGCAGCGTTCCATCTCGGAGGTGGCGTCCCTAGCGTTGGACATGGGCATGATTCCCAGGCCAATCAAGCGTTCCGGCGACTCCGCGCAGTACTCTTCCATCAGCTAATCGTTGTATCCGTGAACTATGGACAGATAAGTATCGTCGTCGGGGACGTTACGCCAGAACCAGGGTCCGCCCACCTGGCAGGGATACAATACTTCGGCGTCGATCCCGTCCCGATCTTGTTCCTGCATGCGTTGCTGGCGAGAGCTGGTGCCCGGCGTACCTTCATAGGTCTGACCGAAAGGAGTCCACTTGTCTCGGCCTTTGTCTCTGTATAAGTCCGACGGCACTTTCCTGGCAATCTCACCTTCGATGAGCCAAGCATCGCCGGCGGTGGCGGTGGCGGTGGCGGTGGCGGTGCGGATGAGCCAGGGCGCGCGGTCCCGAAACTTTTCCGGAACGCGGTGTATCCAATCTTTGGAGTCGACTTCAAGATGTGAGTCCCCGAGGATGCACTGATAAGTCCTGGCTGCCATAAGTTCCTCCGCGTTCTTGTCGACTGATTCCTAACGGACTTGTCGTTTGAGAAAATAGAGTAAGGACAGCATTTGCAAGCGATCACCCAGTTTGACGACGTTTTGTGCCGGTATTCGTAGAGATTGTTTGATATTTATAAGCCTCAATATTAGAACCGATGTGCATTCGCCTCCCCGCGTTCTCCGATAAGTTTGTGCGGTTATATTGTTCTTACGGAGTACGGATATGAGACGGACCATCCCATCGATTTGGAGATTAAGAAATGGCGTTGCGCATCACCATGGCCTATTCGGACAATCCCCGTATCCAGCCGCTAAGAGACGGTACTGTCAAACCGGAAAACATAGGCCTGGAGATGATTACCGTCCCGCCCAGCGATCTTTTCTACCGCAATCTGGCGTTCGACGAATTCGATGCATCGGGTATGTCCATATCCGAAACTCTGTTGGTAAAGGAGCGCAACGATGGCACCAAGTGGGACTGGTCGGCGCTGCCTTGCTTCTTGAGCCGGGGCCATGTCTGGCCTAACCTTTATGTCAACACGTCGTCCGGAATCGATAGTGTGGCCGATATCGAAGGGAAGCTCATCGGCGTTCCCGATTACGACATTACCGCCGCCTTATGGTTCCGGACGACGTTGAAGGACCTCTATGGTATCGAAGCCAGCGAAAACACCTGGTACAACGGCCGGACCATAGAGTTCAGCCACGGCGGCGCTCTGGGTTTGGACGACTCCGGTCCCAGAGGGGTGGAACATCACTGGCTGACTGCGGACCAGACGTTGCACGTGATGCTGGGTAAAGGTGAGATTGACGTTTACACCGCTTTGCGTCCCGGCCCCGTGACCACCGGCCACACAACCGTGATTGACCTATACGGCGGCACTCCCACCACCGGCAACCCCAACATCTGCAAACTTCTCCCAAATGATGGGAAAGCTCTTGTTTACGAGCACTTCCAGAAGCCCGGGTTCTATCACTGCAACCACCACGTCATCATGCAGAATCGCATCCTGCGGGAACATCCCTGGGCGACGTTGGAGATATTCAAAGCCCTACAGCGCTCTAAGGAAATAGCCTACGAGCGAGCGAGGCGGGCCCACTCCGTATCGATGTACTTGTCCCGGCTAGGACTTCCAAAACCAGGCTAAAGCCCTAGGGGAAGACCCGTAGCCCATCGGAATCAGGACCATGGGAAAGAACGTGGAGAGGGCGATTCAAGGCTCCCTAGACCAAGGCTTAATCACCAAGCCCATCGCTCTGGAAGATCTCTACTTCCGGACTACACTGAACACCTAGCCGACGGTGGTTTTGACACAGAGACACAGAGGCCACGGAGAAAGGACCAAATAATGTCTCTGCGTTCTCCGTGAACTCTGTCGTGAAATCGGACCTGCTGCCCAGCGGGGATGCGGGTTAATCCTGGGTGGGCACTTGGTGAGACATCTGAATCTCTCGGCGTTCCTTGCCGGATTGGAATAGAGCTAGCAGCACTTCTAGAGTTGCCTTGCCCCAATGTCCATCGTTGGCGGGGCGGCGGCCGTTCACGACGGCTTGGTAGACTTCTTCGATGATTCCGTCGCGTCCGTCGGGAGTGTTGGGTAGGGTAATCTCCCGCTTTTCGTCCTCACCGTAGACCATCAGGCCGTTTGGGGTGAGGCGAACGTCCCCTTTGTCGAAACTGGCAACCATCGGTCCGCCCAATATCCACGGGGTTGGGCGCCGTTGACCTGGCACTGCTCCCGAGGCGTCCCGGTTCGTCCCGCCAAAGCGGCGGTCCCTCTTTAAAGCCGTTTCAGCATCTTTGCCGCCCGCTTCCCGCAATGCAGTGCGAGCCCTTGCGTAGACGGGTGGGTCCGGCCAAGCGTCGCCCTCGTCCACCCGGTAGGTGAGTTCACGGGAGCTGAAGTGGTCGTAGCCGCTATAAACTGCCGTGGCGACAATGCCGTTCTCGAACTCTAAAAAGCTGGAATAGCAGCCCGGCACCGGGCGGGTCTCGTCCCACACGCCGGTCATTGCTCGGACGCTACGCACCAGCCCCCCGGCGATGGTCCTCAAGATGTCGAATTGATGGGGGCCTTGCCGCCAAGGCACTCCCCCTCCCAACTCCGGCGTCAGTTCTTCCGCTGTTCGGGGGCTATATAGCCAATCGTTGTAATACCAGTAGTTAATCATTCGCAGCTTGCCCAGTTCTTCGCTCACCACCATCTCCCGAATCTTCCGGACCCGGGGTTCATAGCTGTGCTTAACGTTAACTGCCAGTTGCACGTCGTTCTGCTCTGCCGCCTGAATCATGGCATCGGCTTCTTCGAGAGTCAGGGCCATGGGCTTTTCCATGTAGACATGCTTCTTGCTTTCGATGGCGGTCAGGGCATGCTCGGTGTGGAACTGGTTGGGAGTGGCGATGTATACCACGTCGACATTGGGACTCTGGCAGATGGCTTCAGCGCTGAGGAAGGTTTCGCCCTCATATTGGGTGTGAAACTTGTCCAACTGTTCCTGGTCGATGTCGGCCGCTGAAGTGACGCTAACCCGGGAATGGCGCGCGAAAGCGGGTAGCATCTGGCTGGCGCCACCCCCCAAACCGATGATGCCCAGATTCAATAGCGGCCCGTTGCCGCTGCCTCCAGAACTGGTCATATCATCTCCTTGGCGCCAAGATGTTATCTGATCTCAGGTATAAAGTTGCCTACTGCAATAGGATGCGTCGAATCGTGGTAGAAAAATCGGTCTAGTTGTAACTCCGGCATGGGATTACTTTTCTTTGACGAACATGGCTAGGATGGTCTGGGCAATCTCATCGGCGTTGCGGCCCATGGAGACCATGGCGGGTAGAAATCCCAGAGAAATCTCGGGGTATTCAGACACCACCGTCAGGAACACGGGCCGTGGCAGATAGTAACAGATCATCGGTTCTATGGCGGTCACGGTAGCCGAGCGCGGCAATCCGTCGATCAGCCCAATCTCCCCGAAGGACTCTCCTTGGGCCAGAGTTGCTAGGCCTACGGCCAGATCGCCGCTGGCAGCCGGTTTGGTTACCTGGGCCATCCCGGACTTGATGATGTAGAGCCCGTCAGTGGACTCGTTTTCCTTGATGACATGGCCGGTAGGGAGGGCGACTAGATGTATCCTGGCCCCCAGTTTCTGTAGAACTTCCCGACTAAGGTGCTTAAACAACTGCACGTTGGGGAGGAAGTTCGCCTTGTACTCGATACTGGACACGAATCTTGGTGGGACCTGACCGTCGCCTTTGACGCTGGTTGCCTGGACCTCTGGCGCCGGTGCCGCTTCCGGTTCCGGCTGCGCTGCCGGCTCCGGTTCGCACATCGGCTCCGTATAGCAGTTGGGACAATTCATGACCCCGGAATTTTCGCACTCGGGGCATGTCTCGTCGCCGGAAATGCCAATCTTTCCCGGTCCTCGGCATTTTGAGGAGACCACGGTGCTACTGTCCTGACATACAGTGCGACTTGGCATTACAACCTGTCCAACGTCTCTGTCCCTGTAAATCCCGCCGGATCAGTCGATTTACCCGTGGGGTAAAGGGCGGGATATCAGGTCTTTTATCCGATCAGTCATGTCCGATTGGTCGTAGGCGTTCAGCAGATTGATGCGGTTCCTGTTGGGGTCTCCGCCGTGCCAATATTCGTAGACTTCCTGGCGCATGCCGAAGGAGGAGACGGCTAAGTCGTGGGCCATTCGGAACAGCCTGGACTTGTACTCAACGTCCACTCCCTTACCGCGCATGTACCTTTCTAAGTCGTGGCGAAGCTCGGGATTGGCCAAGTCTTTTTCGCTGGGCTGCATAATCAATCCGGAACCCGATATCTCCCGTAGGAGTTCAATCATCCGAGCTGATGTCTGGGCAAAGTAGATATTCATCCCCGTCATTGGCCCCAGGGACATCAGCCCACCTTCGGTCATGAATGAGGTGTGTTCTAGGCCATCCATGGCATGCCGCCACATCTCGGTGTAGGTAACCATCTCACCTAGTTTGGCCGACACCTCCCGGTATTCTTTCACTCCTATCGCTTCCGCTACCATGGTGGCTACCCCGGTCATGAGCTTCATTCGCTCGTGGATCCGGCAGAGATTAGACCATCCCATAAAGTTGATGCCGCCGCCGAACCGCTGGAGCAACGGGGCGGCCTCGTAAAGCATGAAAACCCGATCCCAGGGCACCAGGACATTTTCGAAGAAGAGCATCGAGTCCTGTTCGTCATACAACCTACCCAGAGGGTGGCCGTATGAACCAGGCCATTGAGAAACCGGTTCGCGGCAGAGAATCTTCATGCCGGGACTGTTGGTGGGGATGGAGAAGGCTAGCACGAACTGGGGGTCTGCCCGCCTGACAAATGTTGCAGAGAGAGAAACGTAGGTCTCGTTGCTGATGGGAGCGGCGGTGGCGAGTTGCTTAGCACCGGTGACGATGATGCCGTCCTTGGTTTCCTCCACCACATGCAGGGCGACTTCCTCTTCGAGGGCGGCTCGTTGTTGGTTCTGGGGCTGTTCGCTACGATCCACCTGGGGATCCCCCAAAGCGTGGGTCAGGAAAAGGTCGTTCTCAGTGCAGAAGCGCTGGTAGTTGACTATATTCTCGCCAAAGTCGCAATGCGGGTTTTTCACTGCGCTAAGGGCATCCTTGGTGTTGTACAGCGTGATGATGTGGGGCGCCAGGATGTCGGGGCTCCGGCCTAGTTGCCCCCATGACTGCTCATTCCAGAGTTCGCTGTTCCGGCGTTTCTTTTTCAAGTCGTCCATGGACCGTGGCAAGAGCCAGGACAGACTACAACGGTTCCCGGTCTCCGGAGAGATAAAAGTCATCTCGTCTTTATATTCGTCGCTCACTTGGAGGTTATATATACGGGCTAGTTCGTGGACCATGCCGGTTAGACCTGGATGGGTAGTTACATCTTGGACCCTTTCACCGTCCAGCCAAACTTCACGGTTGTCTCTGAGGCTCTCGATGAACCGGGCACCGGTCATCGCTCCGAGAGCGGAAGTAGCGTCCAGAGCCATGGGGTCCCTCCTTACTGGCTGGGCCGGGCGGTGTGGACAAGCCCGGAAACCGCAGCCGAAACCTGAAAGTTAAGTCCTGGGCCGACTGCCATCGATGTACCAATAGCATAGGACTGTATAATCATATGCGTCCGATTATCCTATCGCAAGAATCGCTCCACCCGGAAAAGCCCGTCGAATTTACTTATAATCCGGGCTGAAACTTTTAAGGCTGTAACTAGAAGCCTGTGTTAACATATGCAATGGCTCCTCGCTGCGTTGGCAGTTGGCCCTCTTTCCATCCCAATAGTGAACCCCGAGCGTAGCCTTACGGCACATCGCGACTCGTATAGCTTGCAGGGGAATCTGAGGGCTAATCCATGAGACCATATTCACCACATCGCGGTGGGACACGCGAGCCGTCTTTGGGACTGACTCTATTCAAATCAGGACGTAGGACCGAGAAGATATAAACATATGACCGAAGATACAACTTTGTCTTCAGTGGGCATTTTCCAGGATATTCCGGAAGAACCGGCTGCGGATTCACGCCAGGGAATCCAGGAACTCCTTTCCGACGGCGCAATTGACGGAGCGAACGGGGAGGCGAAGAACGTGGGTTCCTGGTCGAAAGACTATCAGGAACTGACCGGACTAGTTAGGCAAAAAGGCCTACTTGAGAAACAACCCCGGTATTATGCCGCCAACTTTCTAATCACCCTGAGTATGATGGGCTTTGGTATCGCTATCCTGGCGGTGACCGATGCTCTTTGGGTGCATCTGCTTGACGCCGTTCTTCTTTCAATGGTGTTCGCACGGCTTGCGTTTCTAGGCCACGATGTGGGGCACCGGCAGATATTCCGGTCGGCTAGACGGAACGACATGACGGGTCTGGGAATCGCGCTCCTGCTGGGTATGGAGCGGACATGGTGGGTTGAAAAGCACAACCGCCACCACAGCAATCCGAATCAGATGGGTATCGACCCGGACATGGATATTCCGGTTCTGGCTTTCTCCCAAGATGATGCCCGGTCTAAACGAGGCCTCTACCGCCTCATAGTCCGCTACCAGGTTTGGCTGTTCTATCCCATGTTGTCCATGGAGGGCATGCTTGGGTTGAGATTGGCGGGTTTCATATACCTGCTGCACAATAAGGGAAAGTATCCAGGTATTGAGCAGTTGCTGTTCGCCGGACACTTCGTGATTTACTTCGCTCTGCTGTTCTACCTACTGCCCACCTGGCATGCCGTTGGTTTCATCGTGATTCACCAATTGCTATTCGGCCTGCACATGGGCGCTGTTTTCGCCCCCAACCACAAGGGGATGCCCGTATTAGATATGGGTAGCGATATTGACTATTTGACCCAGCAGGTGGTCACGGCCAGGAACATCAAGGCGAGTCCATTCATTGATTTTATGTACGGTGGGCTCAACTACCAGATCGAGCACCATCTCTTCCCCAACATGCCTCGCAACCGGTTGGGCGAAGCCCAGGAAATAGTGCGGGCGTTCTGCCTGGAGCGGTCCCTGCCTTACCATGAAACCGGCGTGGTCAAGTCCCATCGGGAGATTCTGGGGTACTTCAACGAGACGAGCGCACCGCTGAGGAAGAGTTAGTCCCGTTCGTCCTGAGCTCCGATTGGCATCAGAGCCTCGACAGAGCCGGATCTACAGTAAGACCGGGTGCGCTCGGCTTCCTTAGTGTCAGCCTCCCCGCTTCTTCCCGGTCTTTTCTTCAAATAGCTGCCAGGTCCGATCATTGAATGGATAGTACTTACCCGGAGAGCATTTCTCCACTGCCAATTGGGCCTTTATCACTTCCTCAACCTCTTCCCGTTCGTGGGCGATCTGAATCACCTCGTCCACGATGGCATGCGGAACCACCACTGCTCCGTCATCATCGCCCACTACGGCGTCGCCGGGGCGAACCAAGACTCCTCCGCATTGGATCGCATCGTTGACCTGCCATGGCCAGAACTCGGCGGGCCCCTGCTTGGCGGTGGTGCTGGCGCTGTAGACGGGGAATCCGTATTCCTTCAGCGACACACTGTCCCTGGCCCCTCCGTCGGTTACCAACCCGCCCACTCCCCGCTGCATCAGCCGGAAGAACTTAATGTCGCCGCCGATGGAACTGTAGGTCCACCGCATGGCGTCGATGACCAGTACCTCGCCGGGGCCGCACAACTCAAAAGCCACGTATTCTGCCGATTGGTCGCCTTTGGGCTTGTCCTCAACCAGGTCGGGACGGTGTGGGACGAATCTAAGCGTGACGGCCCGGCCCGCCATCTTCTGGTCTAATTGGAGGGGGCGTGAACCTTCCACGTATCCCATGGGCCAGTTTTTCACCCACAGGGCATCAATCAAAGTTTGGGTGGGGATTCCTTTCAATACTTCCAAAGTTGCATCGGATATGGGTGGCAGGTCTGACATTTTCTTACCTCGTCTTGAAAGTCTAGTAATTGGTTGTAGGGGCGGGGAAATCCCCACAACCCCCTTTTACGAAAGTGGGGCTTTTCTGGTGCTACTCTGATACTAGGTCTGTTAGCTGGTGGGTGTCATGGACCAACGGGCGCATGGAGTTCTCGCAGCCGGTTTGGTTATTCATATAGACGAAGATAATCGCCCAATAATATGAGCTAAGTCCGTCATCTATTGCCTTGCCTCTTGCATCGGAATCTTAGAATAATTCCACTACTAATTCCCCCTTTCGTAAAGGGGGCTAGTGGGTTCCCCCTACTCCCGCGTTAGGTCAGACAGTAGGCGCATAGAGTCTCCCCTGCCTATGCGGCCCTCGATTTACTCGGAGCGAGGTTCGCCATGCATTACGCCGCCCTTCGCACCGGCATCGTGGAACATTCCCCAACTAACTCCCTCTTTCGTAAAGGGGGCCGGGGGAATTTACTCCGGCACCAATTCCGCCAGCCGGGGCATGACGTCTTGGGCCAGCAGGCGCATGGAGTTTTCCCAGCCGGTTTGGTCGTCCATGTAATCGTAGATTAGGGTGAGCAGAGTGCCGAAGCCTCCGGACATCTGGTAAAGGTTTCTCAGTTTCTTCTCGACCGTGTCTGGCGAGCCGATGAGCCACAAGTGTTCGGCCATGTATTCGGGGTTGACCGATGAGTCCGGCATATCCGGGTCATGTTTGAAGACTTTTAGTAGGTCGAAAGCGTCGAACAAGGGCAGTAGGTAGTCCCGCCACACCCGGCCCAGCATACCGTTGACGCTCCGTTCGTAGGCTTCGTCGTCGCTTCCCGCCACGAAAACGTCCCGCACAATTCGCCATTCCCGGCGGGATGGCGTTTTACCGGTGCGGGCGGCGCCCTCTTCCACCGAGTCCCAATGACTGGCGATGTATTCGTTGTTCAAGCCTAGGCTCATGGGGATGAAGCCTCGTTCGCCGGCAATCTTCAAGGTTTCAGATCCGATGCTGACGGATGCCACGCCGATGGGTGGATGGGGTTTCTGGTAGGGGGTTAGGAAATACTTGAGGGTGCCGTACATGGTGTCGGGAAGGTTGACGTTCCAGAATTTACCCTTGTATTCGAAGGGGCCCCTGTTCTCCCAAATCTTCAAGATTATGTCAAGCGACTCCCGGGTCATCTCCCGGTGCTCGCCTGCGTTGCCGTCGACGTCGAAAAGTGTGTAGTCGCTGGGCAGTCCGCCGGAGCCGATGCCGAACATGAACCGGCCTTGGGCCAGATGGTCCAGGTAGGCCACGCGGTGCGCCAGTTCCGCCGGGTGGTGGTAAGGTAGCAGATGTACCCCGGTGGCCAGCTTGATGTTCTTAGTCCTCATCAATGCCTGGGCAATCATTATGTCTGGCGCTGGGATAGGTTCCCATGGACTGGTGAAATGTTCTCCGATCCAGGCTTCGTCGTAGCCAAGGTCGTCGGCCAGGGACAAGCAGTCCAAGTCCCATTGATGAGCTTGGAACAACTCTCGTTCCGGTGGATGCGAGGGCATCATAAACATTCCGTATCTCATAGCATCCTCCTGTATGGCTCGGTGCCAGTGTACGGGGTAGAAATCCCCCCAACGTCTCTTTACCAAAGGGGGGACTCATGGATACTACTCCGGGTCCGTCACCCCGTCTAGCCATAGCTTTCCTGATGTCCACGCTGGGGTTACACTCTTGAGGGTTCCGCTGAATGACGCGACCGGAATCGATATTTGAAGGAGGACCGTTAGATGCATCGGCTGTCCCGGAACAAGACTAGTTGAACCAGGAAAAAGAAACGGACGCTCTCCAAAGTCCAAGGCGAGGGATATTCTACGGATGGTGGCTGACCGGTATCGCCGCCTTTGTCATGGTTATCGGCACCGTGCCCATCTTCCAGGGCATGACGGCTTGGTTCGTAGTGCTGGAGCAGCAGTTTGGATGGAACCGCGCCCAGCTGTCTTTAGCATTCTCGCTAACTCGGGCAGAGGGGACCGTTATGGGGCCTGTTGCCGGATATCTGGTGGACAAAGTTGGCCCCCGTCGTATGGTCTTGAGCGGCTTGTTGGTTATGGGCGTTGGGTTCTTGTTGTTCAGCCGAGTAAACGATCTGTGGCAATTCTATGGAGCGTTTGTGTTGGCGAGTATGGGGGCCGGGTTCGGCACCTGGCTTCCCATGATGACGGTGTTGAATCACTGGTTTCAAAAGAAACGCTCCTTGGCCATGTCCCTAGCGATGGAGGGATTCGCCTTGGGCGGTGTTTTCGTGATACCGGTTCTGGCCTGGTCTATCGACCCCGAAGAGCCGGACCGGTTGGGATGGCGGACAACCGCAGCCATCATAGGACTGGGATTGATTGTACTGGCGGGGCCGGTTTCTAGGTTAGTTCGAAATCGTCCTGAAGAGTATGGGGAAGTCCCAGATGGGCGAAGAAATAGCCAACTGGAATCCGAGGCAACGGGATCCAATCAAGGGGACCAGGCGGACGGGGACTACACCTGGCAGGAGGCGGTCCGCACCCGCGCTTTTTGGCTGATTACCATGGGCCACGCGGGTACTTCAATAGTTGTCGTTACGCTGACGGTACACCTAGGCCCGATGCTCACCGACCAGGGGTACTCACTACAGATGGTGGCTTGGGTGGTGTCTACCTATACCGCTGTGGGGGCTGTATTCACACTGATAGGCGGCTACATCGGTGACCGGGTGCCCATCCACTTGGCCTTGTTCATATTCTCAATCATCCAGTCAGTGGCGGTGGTGATTCTGCTGGCGGCGGACACTGTCCCATCGATGTTTCTGTTCGCCGTGGTGATGGGTGTCGGGTTTGGTGGGCGTGCGCCGATGACCACGGCCATACGGGGAGTTTATTTTGGGAGGCGTGCCTTTGCAAGTATCACCGGCGTCTCCATGATTCCGATGAACGTGCTGATGCTGGCGTTTCCGCTGTTTGCGGGCATAATGTTCGACCGAGTGGGGGACTATATGGTTCCGTTCTCGGCACTGGCCGTGACCAGTTTTGTTGGGTCAACGATGTTTTTGCTGTTGGGGAAGCCTGCGCTGAAGGCGGGATAGGTTTAGGGCGGATAAATACCCCCCATCCTAACCTTCCTCCACAAGGGGGGGAGGTTAGGATGGGGGGCGTGTCTCTGATGGAACCAGTTTGCGATGCGCGCTACTTGATGCTTGCGGCCAGCAGATCCTTCAACTCGGTAACCGAGTCTTGTTGCCAATCCGCAGCTCGGGCGGCGGTGCGCTCCCGGCGCGCCCGGCCGAAGGCCTGCTCGTCGATGTCCGGGTTCTCTGCACGTATAGATTCCCCAATCTCCGCAATCTCTAACTCGGCGGAGGCGGGGCGCTCGATCCAGTGGCAGATGTAATCGTGTTCCTTGGTGTAGAAAACAGCCACGGGGATGGACATCCACTCGCCGTTTTTGAGGTACTCGTTCATGATGTCGTGGTGCTGATCCCGTGGGAAGATGCTCATTTCCAAGCCTGCCGCATCTGCAACCCGGGCCAGCATAGGCATCCCGCGAATCACGTCGCCGCACCAGTCTTCGCCCAGTACTAACATCTTGGCTGGGCCATTGGGCCGGCTGGCCAGTTCCCTCAAGTCTTTGGCGTCTTCAGGCTTAACCTGGAACTTATAGAACTCTTCGAACCTGGCCTTGTTCACCTTGATCTGGTCTATGTAATTGCTGTAGCTAAAGCCTTGTTGGAACCTTTCGGGTGTTACGACGCTTGTTTCCCTAGCCATGATTGTCCTCCATTATCGTTGGGGTGGGATTGCCTTTCAGTCGGTACCTTGGGATGAACCTACGGCCCATCAGCCGATCTCTCAACCATGGTGGCCCTCAAACCCAATCTCTACCCTGCCATCCGGATACAGAATTATGGGAACGGTGTCACCATACATCAGCGCTTCGTCCAGGTCATCCTGACTCTGGTCTACCCGTTTCTCTTCGTATTGGATACCCTGCTTAGCCCAACTACTGCGCAAGTGGTCGCAGGCTGGGCATACGGTCAGCGTGTATACTACTGGAATATCGGCCATGGGAGTCCTCCAATCGGATATTGAAGCCATTCTACATCGCAGTGTAATGCCTGTCATCCGTACATGCGATGCTAGGAGTGCGACCCGGTTCAAGCCGACGTCGTCTTGTGTCCCCCAGTCTGCCCAGCTATAATGTCGCTGCCTCGGCGGAGGCTTGCAATAGCTCTGGTTTCGCCCTCATTAACGCTCGAGACCAGAGAGTCGTAGATCTACAGGACTATCCGCTCTAAATTGCCAACAGAAGCCTGAGGAGGAGAAAAATGATTGGTCTAATAGTCACCATTAACATCAAGCCTGAGCACAAAGCAGCTTTCATGACGTCATTGGAGGGCGATGGCCGGGGATCCAACAATGACGAGCCTGGTTGTCTGCAGTTCGACGTGCTTCAAGACACGGAGGACGACAACAGGATATTCCTGTATGAGATATACCGGGATGACGCAGCCTTGGAAGCCCATCGTAACGCGCCGCATTTCCTGAAGTGGCGGGAAGAGGTCAAGGACTGGTTCGCCTCGGAGATTAGTCGGCACATCGCCACGCCGGTGTATCCAAAGGACGCCGACTGGGTGAAGCGGCCTAAGGTTTCCTAAGGCAAGTTTCCCCAAACCGGATCTGGTGTACCACGTGATAGGGGGCCACAGGTGGGTCGTCTTACCCCGAGGGAACGACCTCCTCTATATCCCCTCTTTACGAAGGGGGGGACTGTTGGTAGTGCGCAACCGCCTTTGCAACACTTACCGCTGGCGCTCCAGCACTCTGCGAAGCGCGCCCACGAACGTATCTACTTCTTCCTCACCCAAGGCGGTGGAAAGGCCGCCAACCAGGTTCGACGCCATAAGTATGCCCTCGTTCATTAAACCCAAGAACACCTGGTTTCTTAGCACCGAATCTTCGGCGGCGATGTCCCGGTAGTTTACGATGGGATGATCCGTGAAGTGTATGCCGAAGAGGGACCCCAATCCGGTGACCTGAACCGGCACTTCCAACTCGGAGCAAACCCGCCGTATGCCCTGACGTAGCTTCTCAGTTAACTCGGCCATATCCCGGTAGACGTCGGGGGTGAGTTGCTCCATGGTCACCGCCCCAGCCAGCATGGTGACTGGGTTAGCGTTGAATGTTCCGGCATGGGAGACCTTGATACCCTTGGTGGGGTCGTACAGGTCCATGATGTCTTTACGGCCCCCGAATGCTCCCACAGCGAACCCGCCGCCGATGATTTTGCCCAAGGATGTCATGTCGGGAGTGATACCATAGTATTGCTGGCTGCCGCCTGGCGCCACCCGGAAGCTGATTACCTCATCGAATATCAGGACTATGCCGTTCTCCTGGGTGAACTCCCGCAGCATGGTTAGGAACTCGGCTGATCCGGGAATCATTCCCACCGAACCCATGACGGGCTCCACAATCACGGCCGCCAACTCGTCTTTGTTTTCTTCTAGAATCTGACGGGCAGTGACGGTGAAATTGAATGGGATAACCACCACCTGGTCTAGGATGCCGTCGGCTAGTCCCTCGCTGGCCGCAACGGCCTGGGGAGCTTGAGCGTCGCCTGCTACCTTTGGATCCACTCTAACGCTGACGGTTACTGCGTCGTGTGTTCCGTGATAGCCGCCCTCTACTTTGGCAAACTTGTTCTTTCCGGTAAAGGCCCTTGCCGCCCGGATGGTGTTGAGAGTCGCTTCGGTGCCCGAGTTGGTGAACCGAACTAAGTCAAAGCTGGGCACTCTTTCGCAGAGAATCTTGGCCAACCGGATCTGATGCTCATTGGGGGCGTTATAAGCCACGCCGAGGCCCAACTGTTCTTTTACCGCCCCCATCACCGGAGCCGGCGCGTGGCCCAGAATCATAGTGGTCATTGTGTTGATGAAGTCCACACGGTCTACGCCGTCGGCGTCAATCACGTGGCAGCCCGAGGCAGAGTTTACGAAGATTGGATAAGGGTCCCAGAAGATCGAGTTGCGGCTATCGCCGCCGGGAAGATATTCAGAGGCTTCTTGCCAACAGGCTTTAGACTTCGGGGTTAGCTCCAGGTAACGTGCTAGTTCGCTATTGGTCGCTGCCATAGGGGTTCCTCCCAATTGGGCAAATAGAATCCAGGATGTGATTCGGTCGACAGGGTTAGGTGACGATGGGCGTGTCGGCCAACTTGGGAAAGTATATTCGGCGCAAAACTAAGCTGCCAAGACTAAGTGTAATTACGATAAGAAACATAATCCCACCTACCGCCATTACGGCTGAGGCGCTGAACATGTCCGCAAGGTAAGCGTTGATCAGGTTCGTCACGGCCATACTGCCACCCACGTGTACGGAATAAACGCCCGTAACACGCCCGCGGACTTTATCGTCCGTTAGCGATTGGATGATAGCGTGACTTATCGTCATGAATCCGGCCTGGTTGGCACCCATGGCCACGGCCGCCAATATGGACAATTCCCACTGGGTTGTCCAGGCAAGTAATATCGGCCCCATACCGCTGGTAAATCCGAAAACCAGGAATAAGACGCCCCGAGTTGTGGTGTTTCGTACCCCGGCCAAGAAGATAGCTGTGATTAAGGCGCCGGCTCCAACCGCACCGATCAGGTAGGATACCCCCACCGAGCCTGCAGCCAGCTTATCTGTGGAGATGGATGGTAGAAGCGACTCGTAGGACATGGTCAGGGCGCAGTGGGCCAGCACTATCAGGACCATCGCTAGTATCTGAGGGTGTCCATAGACGTACACGAAGCCGGCTACCAGGTTGCTTAAGAAGCCCTTTTCTCGGTCGATGACCCCCGTGGAGTGGATACGGATGCGCATGGCTGCAATCATCCCAAAGGCATAGAAACTACTGCATAGCCAGAAGGCCGCCATTATCCCATTGTCATCCAGGATGGCCAACAAAGGTAATATACCGAGAGCACCCAACATTCGAGAACCCTGCTGAGTGGCCTGGTTCAGCGAGATACCATTGAGCAGGCGCTCTTTGGGGACCATATTTGGGATTAAAGCCGAGGTGGTGTTCATCCTAAACGAGGCCAGGGTGCCATTCAACAATGCCAGGAAGAGTAAGATTAAGAGGCGTCCCTCGATCGCGTCTAGCATAACCATCAGGGCCAATGCTACGTTGTGCAGCATATTTAACGTTAAGCCGACGCGTAGAATGGTTACGCGGTCAAAACGATCGGCCATAAATCCTACTATCGGACTTGTAAACAAGCGGGGAATCATGGCAGCGAAGGTTACGAGCCCAACCCAAAGCGCGGCCCCGGTGATTTCGTAGGCCAGCCAACCCCGGGCGATGATGAGGGCCCATTGCGCGGCACCGGCGAAGGCATTGACCGTCCACAGCCTCCGGAAATCCTCGTATTGAAGGGCAAGAAGATACTGGTCACGGATCTTAGCTAACATATATATCCTGTGTTCAGATACTATTACATTCCGACTATTGTAACAGTGGCATTCAGAATGGAAAAGACAATCTTAGTCCGATTTCTTGACGCTTCTCGGGATGCGCCATAGAATTTCCTCGACGGCTTAGACTTTCGTTCGCAGTAGGACTATCCAACCTAGGACCGGCTTTAAATTCCCCCGGCCCAAAAGGAGGACCATGCCTTCCCAAATACCTTATGGCGATAACTTGATCGCCCCATACCGGGTGTTGGACCTCACTGATGGCAAAGGGGTTTTCTGCACCAAGCTATTGGCCGACTACGGTGCTAACGTTGTCAGGATAGAGTCGCCATCGGGTGATTCCGGCCGGGCTAAGGGACCGTTCCTAGGGGACGAACCGGGCGTCGAACGCAGCGCCTACTACCTTTTTTACAACACCAACAAGCGGTCCATAACGCTCAACCTGGAATCCGATCTGGGACAATCCATATTCAAACAACTGGCCGCTAAAGCCGACGTCGTGGTGGAGAGTCTGCCCGTCGGGTATCTGAAAACACTGGGCCTGGACTATGATGCCTTGCGGGAGTCCAATCCGGGCCTAGTCATGGCGTCCATCAGTCCATTTGGACAGACCGGTCCCTGGAAGGATTTTAAGTCTTCCGACCTGATTGCCATGGCCGCCAGTGGGTTAATGCAAATCACCGGAGAGCCGGACGAGCCGCCGGTGCGCCAGGGCAATGAGCAGTCCCACTTTGCCGGCGCACAATACGCTGCCGTTGCCGTGATGGGAGCCCTGTATTTCCGGGACATGTTGTCGGGAGAAGGCCAGTACATCGACGTTTCCCAGCAGGAGGCGCTGATTACTTACTACACTGACGCCCATCCCGCCCTGGCCTGGAAGCAGATGGAGCAAAACGTCACCCGGGTTGGCACTAACTCCACCCTGGTTATCCCGCTGGGGGCCTTCCCTTGCCAAGACGGTTGGATCTGCGCCGGGGTTATTACTCCCCGGGAGTGGGAAGCCCTGGCCGCATGGATCTACGAAGTCACCGGCAACGAGGAGATTCTCGACGAGAAATACAAAGGCGGTAACCAGGAAAGAGCGCCTCACATCGACATTATCACCGCCATGTTCTTGGAGTTCACCACCCGATTCACGTCAGAAGAGTTGTTCCATGAGGGGCAGAAGAGGAATCTGGTCTTCCTGCCGGTGACCGATGTCGCCGACCTGCTCCGTGACGACCAACTGGAAGCCAGCCATCTATGGACCCAACTGGACCACCAAGAGGTGGGTGAACTTAAATATCCCCTGGGAATATTCGACAGCGAAGACTTCTCTCCGGCCCGATCCGCCGCCCCCGCATTGGGTCAGGATAACGGCGCTATCTATGGAGGGGAGTTGGGATTGACCTTCCAGGAAATGGCAGGGCTTCGGACTGCTAGGGTTATTTAAAGTGGACATGATGGATATCCCGAATGGCTAAGAGAGCTTTGGAAGGGATAAGGGTTGTCGAGCTAGGACCCTACGTGGCCTTGCCGATGACCGGTCGTATCCTGGCGTCCATGGGAGCCGAGGTCATAAAGGTGGAGACCAACAAGGTTCTGGACGAGATGGCCTTCATTCCGGCTTGGTCCAGGGGGGCCGGGCAACCGGATTATCAGCGGCATAAGAAGCGGATAACCCTGGATGTGCGGACAGATGAAGGTAGAGAACTGCTCCTGAAGTTGCTCAAGGTGAGCGACGTTTTCATGACAAACTTCCGACGGAACATCCTGTCCCGATGGGGCGTCGACTTTCCAGAGGTTAGGGAGGCGAGGCCGGACATCGTCATCATGTGGCAGACCGGCTTGGGGGGCAACGGACCCTACTACACCTACAAATCCTACGGCATCCTGGTCCAGCATATGTCGGGTGTTTCAATGATGAGTGGGTCGCCCGGTGCCCCGCCGGTCGCCGTAAACACATCGTATTCTGACTACCATACCGGGGTGTTTCAGCCGATGGCTATCATCGCCGCCCTGATGCGTCGGGGTCAGGAGGGGAAACCCGCTATCATGGAGTCGTCGATATTCCGGTCGGGTGCGGTTACCGCCGGTCCCGCCATATTGGATTACCAGCTCAATAATCGATTGCCGGAACGCCGCAACAACCGGGACGCGTTGGCAGCTCCCCACGGGGTTTACCTATGTCAGGGCACGGACCGGTACTGCGCCATCGCCGTTGATGGCGATGAGCAGTGGGCTGCTTTATGCCAGGCTATGGGCAATCCTGATTGGACCCAGTACGCCCAGTTCACCACCGCTTTCAGCCGCCTAGGCAACCAAGATGAACTGGATCGGTTGATGGGCGAGTGGACTATTGGATTCGCCGCCGAAGAGGTTATGGACAAGCTGCAGCAAGCTGGGGTACCGGCAAGCATCGTGTCCCAGGGCAAAGACTTGCACGATAGCGAACATCTTAAATCTAAAGATTTCTACCGGGACACGAACTACTACGTGGCAGAGCGGGGTACGCATGCCTCCCAATGGGAAGAGGGATCAAGTATCGCCTGGTCGATGCCTTTCAGCATGTCGAAAACGCCGGTGGAGTTCGGCAAGTACACCAATATCGGCGAAGATAATTCCTACGTCTTCGGCGAGTTGCTAGGCCTGAGCGCTGCCGAGATTGCCCGGCTATCCGAGAAAGAAGTGATTTACTAACTTTCAGCTTTCAGCCGTCAGCATTCAGCCGATGAACGCCAGAGTGAGGTGTATCTGTGGACTACAGCCAATACCAGCATATCGTGATAGAGATTAATGATGGGGTGGCCTTGCTGACCATCAACCGGCCCGAGGTTATGAACGCCACCAACGCCAAGCTCCATAACGAGCTTAGCCGTGTCTGGTTGGACTTGGGTCAGGATCCGGAAGTGAGGGTGGCAGTGATTACCGGGGCGGGCAACGCCTTTTCCGCTGGGGGCGACTTCGAGTTGATCGAAAACACCATCGGAAATGCCGACTTGGTGGCAGCCACGATGCAGGAAGCCAGCGACATCGTTCACAACATGATTAACCTGGACAAGCCGGTAATCTCGGCAATCAATGGCGTCGCGGTGGGCGCGGGACTCGCTGTGGCCATGCTGGCGGACATCTCCATCGCCGCCGAAGAGGCCCGGATCACCGACGGTCACGTTCGCCTGGGAGTCGCGGCCGGGGACCATGCCAGCGTCATCTGGCCGCTGCTCTGTGGCATGGCCAAAGCCAAATATTACCTTCTGACCTGTGACTTTCTGGACGGCAAAGAAGCCGAGCGCATCGGCTTGGTAAGTCTGGCAGTCCCTTCCGATGAGTTGATGCCCAAGGCCATGGAGGTTGCTCAAAAACTGGCATCGGGACCCCAGTCAGCCATCAGATGGACCAAGCGGTCCCTTAACCAGTGGCTACGTATGGCGGCCCACACGTCCTTCGATTATTCCCTAGCGCTGGAGATGCTGGGATTCTTCGGCGACGACATCAAAGAAGGCCTGCAATCTCTCAAAGAGAGAAGGGCGCCCGATTTCCCTTCGGCCCGGTAAGGAAAAAAATCGTGATTCGACAACCTTCTTCCAGCGGGTAGCGGTGCACGGCCGTGCGCCCCTACGGGCGGCTCCTTGAAACATTTGTCGGATTGTATTTGTCGTCGGCCCATTTGACCGGATTGTCGTGGATATATTGGTGCGATTAATGTCGGTCTCACGTCTGATGATGTGTTCGTAGTAATTCCGTTGCCATATGGGCTGGCCGGGGGTGTGACGGGATTGATTTATTCGTTTTGTTGCCGCCGATTTGAATCCCGCAATCAATGAGCCGAGGGATCTAGGCGAACGTTGGAAGATTGAGTTTCCGCAGGGTAGGGGCGCACGGCTGTGCGCCCCTACAAGACCCTTAGGTTCACGTATCGTAAATATTCCGTGGATATGATTGGGCATGATCACGAATTCATCTACTTGCACCTCAGGGCGGATGATTTCTGTATACGACCATCCCTCCTGAACTACCCTGTCTGCGAAATTCAACGCTACTTCTTCATCAATCACGTTGCCAAATAAACATTCTCGACCTTTGGTACAGACCGTGACAAAGTAGGACCCAGGTTGGGAATAGTCATATCGTCGCAAGCGTATGGACCGGCGTTGATTAACTTCGGGATTGTGATTCATATTCGCTGATGCATCCGTTGGTCTGCTAGCCGATTTTTATGTAGATGGTTGTCTAGTAGAGTAGCCCCAACCCGCTGGGCCTAATATAATATCAACGAACCTAGCCTCACGGAATAAAGCTTTGACAGTCGAAAGAGGATCAGATGGATAGTTTTAGCGAACAGTTAAGGGTTGAAGCGGAGCCCATGTGGAAACAGATATTCGCCCAGCCTTTCTTACGAGAGGTTAAAGACGGTACGCTGCCGTTGGAGAAGTTTCAGTATTACTTGGGACAGGACTATCTGTACCTGGAAGGGTTCGCCCGGACGGTGTGCATGGCCCTGGCCAAGGCCCCGGATTCACAGACATTGGAGGAGTTGGCCCACCGGGTAATGACCCCGGTGGAGCGCCCGTTGCATCACAAGTTGGTGGCCGAGGCCGGGCTGACCATGGAAGATGTTAAGAAGGTGAAGCGGTCGCCCACCAACACCGGTTATGTCAACCACATGATTACGACCGCGTCTCTTTACGGACTGGGACCGACGGCGGCGGCGCTGCTGCCTTGTCCCTGGTCTTATCATGAACTGAAGGACGCTTTGGGCCAGTCGGAGCATCCCCTATACGGCCAGTGGACTCACTTCTACGTGGCGGGATTGCTACAGAACAGTGTGGATGCCTGGCGGGGGTTCGTGGACCAAGCGGCTCGAGAGGCAAGTTCACAGGAATTGGACGCGATGCGGGACGCCTTTATGATTAGCAGTCGCTACGAGTACATGTTCTGGGACATGGCCTATAACATGGAAGAGTGGCCTGTATAGGGCCACTCTAAGGTCTAATTGATGTTTTAAGGATAAGCAGGCCTAGAAGCCTAGACCGGCTTGCGTCGTCTTAAGTCTGGATGGGTGACGGCCTTTCCCGGTAAGTGTAGTACTGCGCCCCGGCGCAGGGGACGAAGTAGAATCCGGGCGCTATTTCATTCTCGGTCAATTTTGCAGCGCTTCCCTCCTCCTTCACTATATCGGCCAGTTCGTCGATCAAGGATGGATCCAGTCCGGCCTCTGCGACTTCCACTTCATATAGACGTTCCGTAACTAACATCGGCCCCATTGCAACACCTCCTGACGTACTCGAGTCAACACCCATCACCACTGCTTGCCGTCTAAGGCCATTTTCGCCTGGGACAGACTTGTCAGTAAGGGCCGAAAGGCACGTTGTAGACATCGATCCGGCCCTGAGCCTGATGATACCGGGATTCGACCTGAGTATTCGACCTCGTCTAGCGTGACCCGCCATAGGGCATGACCAACTTGGCATCAACGGGCCGCTTTAAGGGTTCGGTCCGAGATATTTTGAAATCTTTTTCCCCGGGTCAGATGTGTCAGAATGCGTCCATGCCACGTCCCCAGAGGTGCTGCTCGACGATATAAATGCAATCCGATTGGATATTCCCCAGTTAGAATTTCTGACCTGATGCATGAATTGATTGGTACTACCAAGATGCTTCCTATCTTGCCAGCGGTGGGGTTTACCGATGTCGCTCGTTGGATATGGTACGGGATCTCTGGATTGATTGTTGCGGGGATTGTCCTGCATCTGTTGTTCACCCTGGTGAACTCAGCGTATAAAGATAGAAAACACAGCACCGTGCTTATCGTCCGTCTAGTCGCAGGGTCATCTAATCGGCGGCTTTACCGTAGCGATCCTTCCTATACCAATAACCGGTCTGTGGGCTTTGTTTGCTTGTGGGGGTTGGATTGTCGGGATGATGATAGGGGAACTTCGCTGTGTTGCCCCAGAAGACGCCATTGAAGACGAAGGTCTGAGCATGGATTAGGCCAGCACCCAGCAAAACCTATCGTCCCAACGTGAATGGGATAACCGTAGGGAAAATGACTGTGACCTTGCAATTTCCCTACTAGGTCAAGGGGAATGCTGGGATGGTTGCCACCGGGAGTGTATGAAGGAACATTATGCCATGGTATTGGAGGGTAAAAAGTTGCTTGCCTGCCATATCCTGTCGGACTTAATCGAAGCTGATGGGGGAGCCTCGTATGACGACACTGATTGGAGACGTGACAGGATAAGGGCCGGTCAGGGTGTTCGCCGAACACAAGCAGAATCTTATAGACGATTGAGCTACCCACCACACTGCTTCGAGCAACCGAATCTCTCACCTGAGGTAGACATGCAACTGCATCGCGAGCTATTTGAGCTTGGCCCGCTGGAAGATAAGGATCAGAATAAGCGGCGAAAAATAGAAGAAAAATACATCTCCGGGCGCTAGAAAACACGTCACCTATTGTCTGTCACGTTGTGCCTAGCCATAAGGCCTTGAGCGGGACGACCTGCACCTTGGCCTGCGAGTCTGGACCTCGGTGCAAGCGGTGGCCGGCGGATGGGGTGTACCCTATGCGAGGAGCAACTGTGCACCGCAGGCCCGTGTTATCGATGAATCATAAAACCAACGAAATGCTCCGAGCGTTCACAGCAGAGGTGACTTCGACGCTGCTAGTTGGCAGTCGCCATCATACTCCCGGACTAGGCACTTTTTCAACGTGTATTCGAAAAGCAAGCGCAAAGAGAGCTGCTTGCAAAATGGTTATGTTTAGGGCGAGCGCGGAGCTTAGAGCGTATGCCACTGGCGGACCGCTACCACTCGTGTCCGGACCACATGCGGAAGTCGTGAGCTTAATCGTCGAGGCCATGCAAATCGAACAGGGTGTCGACGTGCCGCTTCTTGGCCGCATGGCAGTAGTACCTGTAGTAGGAAAGAAACCGAAGCTAATTTTCCACGGTGCCCAAGAGCGCAATGACGCCTTAGCCGGCTCATGTTGAATGAGATTGGATCTGACGCAGTAGTCGAGTCAAAATTGATAAGAAACCCTTCCGCGTTCCGTATTATCACGGTCACTTATTGTTAGGCTCGTTGTCTTCAGTTGTGTGGCCCTTCCAGTGTTGGTATGATTTCCTAATGAGGCTCAAGGCGCCATTCTCCCAGGGCCCCAACCGTGGGGAATGTTGACCAGATTGGGTTCCAGTTCCTGGATCTTGGTCTGGCCGCAATATGACATCGCCCGGTCGACCTCTTCTCGGAGCAACTCCAGGACACCGTGCACCCCTTCCGCGCCGTTAACCGCCAGTCCCCAATAAAGTGGACGGCCGATGGCCACGGCCCTTGCGCCCAAAGCCAACGCCTTGATAACGTCGCTGCCTCTACGCACGCCAGAGTCCACATAAACTTCGGCCTGGCCTTTGGCAGCCGCGACGACTTCGGGAACCATCTCGACGGCACCCATGGTCATGTCCATCTGACGGCCTCCGTGGGTGGAGACCAGGATGCCGTTGACGCCGTTCTCCACGGCCACATGAGCATCCTCGGCGGTCCTGATACCTTTTAGCACCAAGGGCAGAGAGGTTAATCCGCGCAGCCATTCTAGCTCTTTCCAAGTGATGGGCTGGACTCTGGAGACTTCCCAACTCGGTGTTTCGTCGGTGCCGCTAATCTCGCTTTGCGGGCGGTCCACCGCACGGAAATTACCCAGTTCGAAGCCCCTTGTGTACTGGTTGCGAAGGTCCCGCTCTTTGGGGCTGGGGGACGGGGTATCCACGGTCAAACAAATCGCCTTGAAGCCCGCCTCCTCAGCACGGTGGACGAGCATCTCGGTTAGGCCGTATCCCCGATGGTACAACTGAAACCACAAAGGACCGGTTGCCGCTTCGGCCACCTCCTCCATGCTGTAGTTGGATGACGTGCTCAGCATCATTAGTGTGTCCGACATTCCGGCGCCGCGGGCCGTAGCCCGTTCGCCTTCTTGGTGGGCGACCATGTGGCTGCCCGCCGGAGAGACCATCACCGGCATGCTGATTTTCTCGCCTAGCACCGTGGTGGAGATGTCCCGATGTTCGACGTCCCGCAGGAAGCGGGGACGCAAGGTTAGGTCTTCAAAGGCAGACCGGTTGCGCCTGGTGGTAAATTCGTCCATAGCGCCGGCGTCAATGAAGTCCCAGGCGTCGTGGGACAGGGTTAACTTGGCCCTGGCCTCGTAGTCATAAAGATTGATGGGGCCCATGCTCATATGGCTCTCCTCGATGCGGGGTATAGGTTTCGTCTAGAATGAAATAGGGCCCGGTCCCCAATCTGCCGGAATGTTAACAAGATTCGGCTCAAGGGCTTGAACTGAGCTCTGGCCGCAATAGGACATCGCCCGGTCTACTTCTTCCCGTAATAACTCCAACACACCGTGGACCCCTTCGGCTCCATTCACAGCCAGGCCCCAGAATAGAGGCCGGCCGATTCCCACGGCCTGTGCTCCCAAAGCCAGCGCTTTGACCACGTCGCTGCCCCGCCGGACTCCTGAGTCCAGGTAGACTTCGGCCTGGCCTTTGGCGGCTGCCACGACTTCAGGTAGCATTTCGATAGCGCCGATAGTCATGTCCATCTGACGGCCGCCGTGGGTAGAAACCAGGAGGCCGTTGACTCCGTTTTCCACCGCCAAGTGGGCATCTTCGGCGGTCCTGACTCCCTTGAGCACTAGGGGCAATGATGTCAATCCACGCAGCCACTCCAGTTCCCTCCAGGTAAGAGGAGCGGTGTGGGAAACATCCCAGCCCGGGGTTTCGTCGGTGCCGCTGGTTTCGTTGCGCGGCCGGTCTGAGCCTCGGAAATTGCCCAAGTCGTGGCGCCGTTCGTACTGGTTACGCAGATCCCGCTCTTTGGGACTGGGGGACGGGGTGTCCACGGTCAGACAAATCGCTTTGAAACCCGCTTCTTCCGCCCGGCGGACCAGCATTTCGGTTAACTCGTAGCCTCGATGGTACAACTGGAACCAGAGCGGGCCTCTGGCGGCGTCGGCCACTTCTTCCATGCTGCAATTGGAGCTTGTGCTAAGCATCATCAAAGTGTCGGACATACCTGCGCCCCGCGCAGTTGCCTGTTCGCCTTCGGGATGAGCTTTCATGTGCGATCCCGCAGGGCATATGAAAACCGGCATGCTGATTCTGTCCCCCAGCATGGTTGTGGAAATATCCCGATTTTCTATGTCCCGCAAGAAGCGAGGGCGCAGGGTCAAGGCTTCGAATGCCGACCTGTTGCGCCTAGTGGTGAACATGTCCATCGCGCCGGCGTCAATGGTATCCCAGTCGTTGTGGGACAGGGTGAGTTTAGCTCGGTCTTCGTAGTCGTAAAGATTGATGGGGTCCATACTCATGGTTGCCTCCTGTAGGTTGCTGTCTAGGCATCGGCCATAAGCTATCAGCGGTTGGAAAGTGGCTGATGCGGGTGTAATTGGGTGAAACCAACCCTACTCTAGCGGGTGAGCTCGGTGGTGGCAAGCTATTGATAGCCAATAGATTTTATCTGGATTACCTGCAGGAGATTGACTGGGCTACTAACGGTTGTTCTGGCCGGAGCGGGTTGCGGCTGTAGTGGTTGAACGAACCGTTAATTTCCTCGATGTTCAAGTTCCGATGAGTTCCGAGATCCACAAAAAAGTAGGGGCGGGTTTTAAACCCGCCCCTACTGGATCGCCTTGAGGATGCTTAATCCCTAGTCTTCTTTCATGGAAACCGGAATCACTCCGGGGAGCCACCACTTTTCCCAGCTTTCGTCCACCTTGTCCTGGAACAATTTGATATCTTCCGGGGTGAAGTGGGCGAAGCGGCCCTGGCGCAGCAGGTAGTCCTCTACCGGCTTACGTTTCCGGACGCCACGGGCGATGGCGCGGGAAGGTCCGTTGAGAGTCAACTCGCCGTCGATGATTTCGTACTGTACCCACAGTCCGGTCTCGACTACCAGCATTCCCAATTCATGGGAGAACTTGGGGTCGTAGTCCCAGCCCTTGGGGCAAGGGTCGATGCTGTGGATGAAGGTGGGTCCGCCGATGGTTAGCGCCCGGCGGATCTTGTTGTTGAAGTCCAACCCGTAGGAGCCGTCGGCGGATGCAACGTAGCGGACGTTGGGGTGTCCGACGGCCAGCATGGGCGCCGTGTTCTTCTTCCACCGCTTGTTCATGTTGCGAATCTCTTTTCCCACCGGGCTGAAGGTGGTGTTGGCGCCGTAGGGTGTGCTACCCGATGCCTGGATGTCGGTGTTGGCGTAGGACTCGTTGTCGTACATCAGGATCAGCAGGTTGTATTCGTCATGCTGCAACGCCGCCGAGATAGCGGCCAGACCCATGTCGGCGCCGCCGCCGTCTCCGCAGAAAGCGATGACGTTGATGGGCTCTTTGGTCATCTTGCCCTTGCGCATCATGGACGATAGGGCTGCGGCGGTGCCGGTGGCGGCAGAGCCGGCGGATCCCAATTGGGTATGCATCCACGGCACAACCCAAGGAGTGCTGTAGTAGGTGGTGTTGGCCACGTACATGCAGCCGGTGCTGCCTACCACGATGGTACGCTGGCCTGCGGCTTTAATCATCAGCCGCATTACCAAGGCGGACTCGCAGCCTTGGCAGGTGCGATGGCCGGAGGTGTAACCCTCGGCCAAGGGTATATTTTTAACCCCTTGAATCTGGGGAAGGTCTTGTACGCTAGTCATATCGTTAATCCCTCACTCCTATCCAGGTGGTTTCTTTCTCAATCTTGCCGGTGTCGATGGCCTTTTGGGTGATGTCGACCATTTCGTTCACGTCATTGACGTGGACTTCACGTCCGCCCAATCCTGCGATGAAGTTCAGCATATGGGGACGTTTCTCCATGGGATAAAGGGCTGAACGGAGATCAGTGAATAATACTCCGCCGAAGGACGGAGCGCCGTAGGAGTAGTCTCGGTCGACGACGCAGACGGCTTTGCACTTGGTCAGAATCTCCTGAAGTTCCTCAGTGGGGAAAGGACGGAAGAATTTGACTCTCAAGAAACCGACCTTCCTACCCTGTTCCTGGTACCGCCGAACGGCGACACGGACGGGCAATGCCAGGGTTCCCATACCGACGATGATTATCTCAGCGTCTTCTGTCATGTACTCTTCAACGAAGGGACTGGGGTCCCCCCGGCCGAAGATTTCTTTGAATTCTTCGTAGGCTTGTTTGATTTTCGCAACGGACCGGTGCATAGCTTCGTCGGACTGCCGGCGCATCTCCATTAGCCAGTCCTCATTAACCTGAGGGGCGATGGTTATGGGGTTGTCCGGGTGAAGCTGGAGCTTGCCCCGGTCGTAGGGCGGCAGGAATTTGTCGACCTGTTCTCTGGTGGGTACGTTGACGATGGCTTGGGAGTGAGTTAGGAAGGACCCGTCGCAGCTCAGGGCCATCGGAAGGAAGACGTCGGGGTCTTCCGCCACCCGCCAGGCCAGCAGCGCTGTGTCCAATGCTTCCTGAGCCGTGGCGACCCAATAGAGCATCCAGCCCAAGTCTCGAACGGCCAAAGCGTCGTTGTGTTCCACGCCGAAGGCGCCTGGGTCGTCCAACGCTCGGTTGCCCACCATGGCTACCACGGGGAGCCGCAGACCGGCGGTTACCGTGATGGCTTCGAAGGCGTAGAACCAGCCCACGCCACTGGAGCCGGTGAAGGTCCTAGCTCCAACTGAGGAAGCGTGCTTCACAATCTCGAATTGAGAGTGCTCGCTCTCGGCGACGATAAAGTCGAAGTCGAAAGAGCCGTCGGCCTTGAGCCGGGAGACGAACTGCATGACGGTGTCATAGGGCCGGATGGGATACGCGGTAATCACGTCCACATCGGCCAGAGCGCAGGCCAAAGCGATGGCCTCACTGCCGCTAATGAGCTCTTCTGTTTCGGTTTGGAAAAGTTCGATCGCTGTACTAGTCATTACGCATCCTCCGACGCGGCGATGTCTTCGGCGTACCCACCGATGTGATGGAAGCCGTGGGTGCGAGATTCCGCTTTCTGCTTATCCACCAAGGCGGTCATCCATGTCTGGTAGGCAGGCTTGTCCTCCTGCCAGGCTTCATATTGGCTGCTGTTGTCGTTGAAGTCGGCCTCGCTGACCATGGTTACGCAGTCGGGAACCGGGCAGACTGCTTCGCATACACCGCAGCCGCAACAGGATTCCATGTTGGCGTCGTACAGCCCGTCGGGAGTAACGTCGAAACAGGTGTCTGGGCACTGCAGCCAGCAGAGTGTGCACTTGATGCAGGTCTCGAAGTTAATCACCGGCCGCATGGAGCGGGTGCTGAATTTCTTGAACACTTCGTTCCGGTCCGGCTGGAAGCCCTCATCGCCACCACGGAAGCCGCCACCCTTACCTTGGGCCCGGATGACCAGACCTTCTTCCATGGCCTGCCAGCCTAGGAGGTCGAAAGTGAAGGGGACTTCGGAACTACCCTGGCCCGGTTCCACCTGCCGGGTGGTCGCGCCGTCATAGGCCCTGCGGGCAGAGGCAACCTTCGTCTCGTCGTTCCCTTGCTCTGCCATGGCCTGAGCCATTGAATCAAAACTGAATAGCTGGGGGCAGACGTTGCAGAGGGTGCCGAGGATCCGGGCGTCGGTGTGGTCGTCTTTGTACACCCACAGGCCGGAGAAGCTTACCGTGCTCTTGCTGATAGACAAGCCAAAGGCGGTGTCCTTCTGGTGGATGTCTTCAATCAGAGAATCGGCATCCTGGCGGGAGGTTACAATCAACGTCCCGTTGGCTTTGGTTAGCTGGTTGATGGGTTGTAGACCGTACCAGGCCCAGGACTCGATGCCTTTGCACATGGTGTCGTCTACGTTGATGGTTACGTCAACCTCAGTGGGTTCGTAACGGGCTAGAGTTTCCTCTAGTTCCTCGGCATTGTCGGCCACCACTGCGAACTGTTTGGCCGGGATTCCGTTGCGCTCCGGAGAGTCTCCGTACCGGCCAAAGGCGGTACCGATCTTGCCCTCCTTCCGCGCGGCGAACACGATGGACCGCACGATGTTGCGGGCCAGGGTTCTTTGGAAAATACCGCGGTAAATCACCTCCACGGCAACTGTGCTCATGACTGTTCCTCCATATTAGTGTGTTTTGTTTACTTCTGGTTTCGTGCTGTCAGCTATTAGCTTTCAGAGGTCAGCAACTTTCGTCTTTCCCTGTAACACATCTGAGCGAGGTATTTCAGGGAGATTGGCGCTATCAGACTCCTGAGAGTTAATCGCTGATGGCTCTTTATTTGTTAGCTCATCGCTCGTCAGGTTCTCCGGTTCAACCGTCGTGAGGTGGTATTCCATCGCCCGACACGCCCCGGCGGCGTCTCCGCTGTGAATCATGCCCAGAATCTCCCGATGGGAAGCTAATGAGCGCTGAGGGCGTCCCGGCTCTTGGAGCGACTGGTTACGGGAACGCCGTAGTATATCCTCCACTGCGCTGACTACTTTAACCAGGGCCGAGTTGTGTGTGGCAGAGGCCATGGCGAAGTGAAACGCAGTGTCCGAGTCGACCCCGGTGCCTCCATCGGCAATCTCCTTGACCTGCTCCTCCAAGATACTCTCGAGTTGTGCCACTTCTTGCTTGTTGGCCCGCTGGGCCGCCAACGCAGCGATCTGTGGCTCTAACATGTGACGCATCTCAAATATGTGTTTGAGGGTGTCCGCCCCCGACGTAAGGGTCGATGCAAGCAGCGCCACCATTGACTCCAGGTTATCCGTGTTAATGAATGTTCCGGAACCTCGCTTGCTGATGACCAGGCCTTGAAGTTCCAGTGACCGGAGGGCTTCGCGTACCGAACTGCGGCTTACCTGAAGTTGATCCGCCAACACCCGCTCGGACGGTAGACGCTCACCGGGTTTCAGCACTCCCTGTCTTATCAGAGAGCTGAATTCCTGTACGATATCTTCGTATAATCTGCGCCCTTTGGCAGCTTGATCTGTCATGCACTCCTGATTAAGTGGTCAGACCAATTTTAACAATGGGATTATACACCCACAGGCGTGAATGTCAAGGATCAAAGTGGGCCTGGCTATCACCGGCTGAGGGTGAATCGTCAGTCGGATATCATCTGAGCTCTTATATGGAAGTTAGTCTGGATAACCCTGAACAGGAATAGTATAATCGGGCTGCTTCCGGTCCACGGAAGGGGAATAAACCAGAGGGCTAGCCGACTTGGATGATGTAATTGTGGTGGGAGCTGGACCGGCGGGTAATAACACCGCCTTGGGGCTGGCAAGTGAAGGCTACTCCGTAACCGTGATCGACTCTCGGTACGAGATTGGCGACAAGCTGTGCACCGGTCTTATCGGTCGGGAATGCGCCAACCGATTCCCGATAGACCCCTCGTTCATCTACCGCGAACCCAACTCCGCCCTTTTGGTATCCCCCGGGGCCGGGACACTCTTCTTTGAAGCAGCAAAGCCCCAGGCCTGCGTCGTCGACCGGGTCGCTTACGTGGCGTCATTCGCTCAGAGAGCTAGGGAAGCCGGGGCAACTTACCTCTTGGGGCAGCGGGTCGAAAAGATTATCTCTCAAGAACATGGTGTCACGGTGATTACCGGTGAGGGAAGTCACCAAGCCAGAGCCGTGGTCCTAGCCACTGGATTCGGATCTCCCTTGGTCAAAAAAGCCGGACTGGGAACGGTGAGCGACTACGTTACCGGCGTTCAAGCGGTGGTTTCCACAGATGTAAAAGATGATGTTGAAGTCCATCTAGGAAGACACGTGGCGCCGGGTTTCTTCTCTTGGTTGGTTCCCACATCTTCGGGCCGGGCCTTGGTGGGTTTGCTATCCCGGAAGAAGGCCCAAACGCGGCTGACCGGGTTCATCCAGCAACTCCGTCAGGACGGGAAGATTAATGAGGTAGTTGATGAGACCGCCAAGTGGGGGATTCCTTTAAGGCCGTTGAAGCATACCTATCAAGACCGAATGTTGGTTGTCGGGGATGCGGCGGGTCAAGTTAAGCCAACTACCGGAGGCGGGATCTACTATTCCTTGCTGGCCAGCGAAGCTGCCTCCCAAGTATTGTCCGAGGCGTTGGCGGATGATGACCTTTCGTCAAGGAACCTCAGCCGGTATCAGTCCCGCTGGCGGGAGCTTTTGGCCGACGAGATGGCTGTGGGCTATTCAGCCCGCCGTCTATACGAATTCCTGTCTGATCAGCAGATTGGTTCGCTGGTGAAGCGAGCTGGCGCCAATGGCTTCAATAGCGAGTTGGTCGACGCTTCGGAAGGAACTTTCGACTGGCATAGCAAGATGATTGGACAGATTATGGGCAATCCGGGGCTGGGAGGCGCACTGCGAATGATAAACCCGCTCCTGGCCCGCTTCGCTCACCACCCAGAAAATGACTCAGCCCAACCTGAAGTTTCCTCAGCCTTTCGCGACTAACCGGCTTTCGGTTCCCCTTTTCCTCCCCCACTAGGTTTTCGGCCATTTTCGATACGGCCCCCGCACAGATGCCGGTCTTTTATTGACAGCCTGTTCTCATTGCTGGATTATGTTTTCGGGCGATGAATAATACACTGTATAGAGATTTATAATTCTGTTGTATCTGAACAGACCGAACAATCCGCTTTCGATGTTCAGAAGGCGCATCTTCCTGGCTGTCTTCGCAGCCATGATGCTGATGGGCTTGTTCGGACCGTTGTCGGCGCAGGCTCAGGTTCCCCACATCCTGCTTCTGGACGTCAACGGCATCATTAACCCGGTTAAGCACGGGTATATCTCCAGAGCCCTAGATCAAGCAGTGAAAGACCGTAGCGTCATGGTGGTGATTGAGTTAGACACGCCGGGCGGTCTGCTTTCTTCCACCCGGGATATAGTCCAATTGCTGCTGGATTCTCCGGTGCCGGTGGCGGTCTACGTTTCTCCACAGGGCGCTAGGGGTGGGTCGGCTGGCACTTTTATAACCGCCGCCGCTAACTTCGCTGCGATGGCCCCTGGGACAAACATTGGCGCTGCTACCCCTGTCTCGTCCACCGGCGGGGACCTGGAGGAAACCCTGGCCAGTAAGATCGAGAACGACGCCGCAGCCCTGATTCGCAGTATCGCTCAAGAGCGAGGCCGTAATGAGGACAAACTGGAAGAGACGGTCCGGAAAGCGGCATCTTTTACCGCCAAGGAAGCGGTGGAGTTCAACATGGTTGATTTCATCGCTGAGGATCTTGACGACCTGCTGGCCCAGCTAGATGGGCTGGGGGTGGAAACCTCAGCTGGCACTAGGGAGCTGGACACACTAGATATTGAGGCGTGGCGATTCGGCAAGAATATTCTGGAGTTGTTCCTGGAGGTAATCTCAGACCCCAACGTCTCATTCATCCTGCTGACTCTGGGCGGTCTGGGCCTGGTTATAGAGTTGTTCAACCCCGGCCTCATCGCACCGGGCGTAGTCGGGACCATCTGCTTGCTTCTGGCTTTCCTGGCAGCGGGAAACCTGCCGGTGAACTGGGCTGGAGTGGTCTTTGTCCTCTTGGCGGTGGTGTTGGCGATCATTGAAACCCAGGTCCTTGGTTTCGGGATACTTGGTGTCGGATCCATCATTAGCTTCGTGTTGGGCGGACTCCTACTCTTCAGCCAATTCGGCGATAAGTCGCCGATATTGCCCGAGGTTTCTGTGAACTTGTGGCTTCTCGGAGGGATGGCTGCCATCCTTGGTCTGGCCCTGCTTTACGTCGTACGAACCATCTACCGGTCCCGGATGGCAACGCCCGAATCAACAGGCCCGGCGCTGTTGGGCGCATCGGGCGTTGTGGCGATCGACTTGGCTCCGCGCGGCCGGGTGCGGTTCGGTGATGAAACATGGACAGCGGTAAGCCAAGATGGTACCGTTGTCCCCCAAGGCGAATCGGTCATGGTAACCAAGGTTGATGGCCTGATTCTGACAGTTTCAACGCCAGATGATATGGATAACTAAAAGGTCCCCATTTAGGAGGTAATCATGGCCTCAGGAATAGTGGTTGTTAAACAGTATGAGCGACTGGTGATACTGAAGTGGGGCCGCCTGGAGTCGGTCGCCGAACCCGGGTTCAGGTTTCTGATTCCCGTCATATATACCGGACGCTTGGTGGACACCAGAGAGCAAGTAGACCGGGTGCCCACGCAAAAATACATTACCAAGGACAACGTCGTCGTGGATATGGACTTCGTCCTCTATTTCAAAGTGGTTGAGGAAGAAGCGGAAAAATCCGTTCTAAACGTCGCCGACCACCGTGCCGCCGTACGGGCGTTAGCGGTTGCCGAACTGAGATCGATCATCGGAAACATTACCCTGGCCGAGGCCCTGGCCGAAAGGGAACGGATACAGAACGAACTCCAGATATCTCTTGATGAGAATACTGGGCGCTGGGGAGTGAAAGTCCAAGGAGTAGCGGTTAACGAGATCGACCCTCCTCAGGGAGTGAAAGTGGCGATGGAACGGGAGAAGTCTGCCGAGGCCATCAAAACCGCTGATATCACCGAGTCGGAAGGGCAACGTCAGTCTCAGATCAACCGGGCCGAGGGTGAGAGGCAGGCGGCGATTCTGGAAGCTGAGGGTGAGCGCCAAGCGGTGATTCTCCGGGCGGAGGGCGATCAGCAAGCCCAGCTGTTGCGGGCCCAGGGCTTCAGCTCAGCTCTGGATAATATCAACCAAGTCGCAAATACCGTGGACCCTAAAACCATGAGCCTGCAATACTTTGAAACCCTGAAGGGCCTGGGAGACAGCCCGTCAACAAAGTGGATCTTCCCCATGGAGTTCACCTCCATGCTGTCGGGATTCCTGGGTATGGGCAACTCGAATCAGCAAGACAATGGTGACGGAAACAGCTAAACCGGCTTATTCACCACCAGACTTGATTCTGCACTTCAGAGAAAGTCGAAGGCCGCGCTTCTCCCATTTCATACGGGATAGTGCGGCCTTCTTGTTATTCGCCTCCGGGATCGGGTCAGTTGGATTCTGGCTGAATCATTCCCAGGTCGCCGTCGTCCCGCTGGCAAAGCAGGCTGTACTCGTTGGACTCGGTGTTCAAAAACATGAAGAAGCTATGCCCCGGCAGTTGCATCTGAAACGATACTTCATCCACTGTCATCGGGTTCATGTCGAATCTTTTGACCTTAATCAGTTTGCCGCCGCTTACAACTTCCGTTCCTCCGGAATCGGGGATCAGGGATCAGGGAATCGTCCTTGGTCGGTTGGTCTACAATCGGAGCGACCTGCTTGGCCCTTTCGCTACGATAGGTCCGGCTCTTGTACCGCTCGATCCTACGGTCCAAGACCCCGGCCACCAGATTGTTCGCCTCTACAGCGTTGGCTGCCCGTTGTCCAGCCCGTAGCAGTGATTCGTCTACGTTCAACGTTACCTGGGCTACCCATTCGGTTGCTTTTGGAGCGGGTGGCCTGGGAAGATAACTCCACGTTCACATTGGTTATGGTTGGGAGATGGCGGATGAGATTGCCAAATCTACGTTCGATGTGTCTCCGGAGTTGTTGGTTTACGTCGACATTTTTGCCTTTATGTTCAGCTCCAATACGCTGTACCTCCTGAACGGATTTGGGACAGATCACTGTCCCTTATTACCAGTGTAGGCACCGATTCGATACTAATACAAGGTGCCTAATTGGTACCCAAATGGGGCCGATTGGCCTGTATGCCAATCGGAACGATTGATGCCGAGGCATCAATCGTGACTTGGCTAGGCGAAAGGAGCCAGATGCGTTGGAGACGAAACCGCCCTCAGGCCTGGCCCAAGGGCGGTTTTGCTTTAGTTGCGTGTGACTAGCGGGGAAGGCGTGGGAGAACCAACCACCCCTCTTCATCGGTCCCCAGCATGTCGGTTTCCTGTTGGGAATGAAGCAAGCCGGTGTAGGCGTTGATGACTGCGTCGCAGGTGTTGCGGTCCAGTTCGTCTAGGCGCTTATCCAGGCCTTTCACCAGAGGTGTAAGGCTTTCCTTCATGAAGGGCAAACTAGTGGGGCTGCTCTTGGGAGGCACCTTGTCTCCGAAGAGGATGGTCTTGGTTGCGTGGGGGTAAACCTCAATCACCTTATGACCTAGTTCGGTCAATTTACGGCTGATGTCTATGCCTCGGTAAATCAATGTACGGATGATTGAGCGCTTATTGGTGAAGAAGCAGCTTATACCCATGCGGGAAAGCTCCAACTCGGCCTGACGGCCCTTCTTTTGAAGGGTTTCCGTCTGGCAGGAACAGGTCGTTTCCAAACAGCATAGCCCGGTAGGCAAACTCAGTGGTGCACCGATGGCAATCAGGCTTGGCTGGTGGGTTTGACCCATCTCGAAAAGCTCGCTGTCGTCGCTAAAGTTGGTGAGGAAAGACAGTTTTGCTTCGTCGTCCAGCGCTACTACTGAGCTGGGACGTTTTGGCGAGGCTCTGAGATCAACGCCGAAAATCATATCAAAACTCCAAAGGTGAGACCTGTTAATCATCGCGGTTCCCCGCAAGGAAACAGTTAAATACCTCACCGGATTCAATGGTTCTGCTTGAGGTGGCGGATGCTGGGAAAGCTACTCTTCTTTGCCGAAAAGAGAGCCGAGCAAACCATCGGCCCCGTGGAATGACTCCAAAAAGTTGATGGCTGAAGAAAATGGCTCCGCGTCTTTAATGGCCACTTTCTCCAACGTAGCGATCAGGGTTGGGTTGCCCTCTACGAGGGCTTTTAACCTGCGTCCCACCTCCTCTTCCACCGCCTCCAAAAACTCCTGTTTCCGCCGCTGGGACCTTAGTTCCTCCAATTTCTTAGAGGATACCAGATAATCTCGATGTTCTTGGACTTTAGCCCAAAGTCCTTCTATTCCTTCACCTGTGAGCGCCTGAGTCTGTAGTACCGGTGGGTCCCAATCTCGATGGGAAGAATCCAACCCTAGATTTCCTCTTATGGCGGCCGCCATCTGGTTGGCCCCATCACGGTCCGACTTGTTCACCACGTAGATGTCGGCAATCTCCATGATGCCGGCTTTCAAGGTTTGGATCGCGTCTCCTGATTCCGGCATCATAGTTACCAGAATCGTGTCTGCAACCTCCATGACACCCAACTCCGACTGCCCGACGCCCACTGTTTCGACCAATACCACGTCTATCCCACCAGCGTCCAACAGCCTCACCACACCCTTCACTATTCTGGGAACCCCACCGGAGGATCCCCGGGTTGCCACACTACGTATGAAAACGCCGTCATCCAGGTAATGGCGCTGCAGCCTGATGCGGTCCCCCAAAATAGCGCCGCCGGTGAACGGACTCGTCGGGTCCACCCCGATTACGCCTACCTTCAATCCTTCTTGCCGCAGCAATTGGGTGAGCCGATCGACCATCGTGCTCTTGCCAGCCCCCGGGGGACCGGTTATCCCTACCGTGTAGGCGTTGCCGGTGTGGGAGTCTATCGTCTTGAGCACTTGCGAGGCTTCCGGGTCGCCTCTTTCGAACTGGGAAATCGCTCGGGACAATACCCTCCTGTCGCCGGCCAATAACAGCTCTGAGATTTCCGTCATCGGCAGCGATCCTGGCGGAGTTGTTGATGTGGCCAGGAATCCGGAATCTTGGAGTCTGGGTGGACTCTAGCACCCTGCCATAATGCCGTCAATAGAAAATATAAAGCTGGATAAGTATCTAAAATGCGTGGATAACTCAATATGGGAGCGGACATTCGCTGTGCCTTCTATTTGGATGATAAATGCATTCCGTAAAGTACTTGATAGCTGTAATCGTAACCGGTTGGGCTGCGTAGAGATGATATTCAAAACAAGGCCGAGGGGACTTGAAAACTATCTCGAATCAGAATAATCCCGCAATGAAGGAGTTATTCCATGGACCTGGGCTCGCTTGCCGAAAACTTCGGGGAACGAGAGAGTTAGTGACTATGGCCCTGGAAGCCAAACCCCTTCGCATCTGCAGTTATCAGTAACTCCGGCCGGTTACCCCATCTTCTAAGGAAGCGGCCGAAATTCTTTCGGCTTAGCTCGTCCCGCTGGTTATCGTCGAGTTCGGTCCACTGCCGGTGCTCGTGCCGGACGAATGGGAGGGAGCCATCCGAGACGATGCGGTAGCCCTTGTCCTTGAACTGGAAGCAGTAGTCGATGTCTAGGTTGCGGTAGAAGCGAAAGCATTCCCGCATCAGACCTACGGTGGATACGAGTTCCCGCCGGAAGGACATGCAGTAGGCCTGCATAGCGTCTGCTTCGCCTTCCTCTACTTCTTCATGGAAATGCTGTAGGTCGTCGGTGGACAGACCATAGGGACCGAAGATGCCGATGGTCTCTTCGGCTAATCGTTCACCAATGGGGCCCAGGATGTTGCCTACAATCTCCGTTGAGCCGTCCAGCATGATTATGTTTCGGCCTAAGCTTTGCTTGAGGGCAATGTTTTTCCCGGCGGCGTCGCCCACGTTATGATCGCAGTGAATCACTCTTAGGGTGTCGTGGGATGACTGGAATTCCTCCAACCATTCGGCGGTTCCGTCGGTGCAACCGTTGTCCACGACGATTATCTCGTTGGAGAAGTCTCCCGAGTACTTGAGCATGCTGCCCACGCAGCGCTCAACGTCACCGGGATGGCCATATGCGTTCAGAACAAAGGTGAAGTCGTACTTGGCTGGCTGATCCAGCAGCGATTCTACTTCACGGGATGACGACACTGAAGCCCAACGCTCCCGCTGTTGCTCCAAGGCTGTTTTGGGACGGATGCGGGCCTCTTCCAGGGTGTCTTCCAGCAGGAATCCCTGGGAAAGGATGCCGGCGCGCAGTGCATCGGCCGCCGAATAGTCGGCTTCCTGGCGCAGGCTGCCCCGCTGGCCAACAGAGGCGGCCACCGGTTCAGGCACCGCATATTCCACGGGCACTTCGTCCAGATCAAGACCGTAGATTTCGTCGTATTCCAGCAGGAGGGCCAATTTGGCTTGTCCTGGTAGGTCGGAACGGACCATGTCCCAGGTCTGAGCCAACGCCGCTGGCATGTCCAAGTCGTTCTCCACCGCCGCCCAGAATTTCTTGCGCCATTCTTCTACCTCGTCGGGAAGCTCGGCCAGCGAGGGCAATGATTTCCAGGTCCAGATGCGGTGGCGCAGGTTGGTCAGCGCCTTTTCCGCAGCTTTTAGCGAATTGAAAGTGAAGTTCATCCGGTGCCGGTATCTGATTGTCAGACAAAGGTACCGGAAGGACAGGGGGGCGAACCCCCGGGAGATTAACTCATCCAGAAGGAAAACGTTACCGGAAGACTTGGCCATCTTGGCGCCATCGGCGAGGAGGTGCTGGGCGTGGACCCAATATCGGACGTGTTGCTGGCCGAAAGCAGCCTCACTCTGGGCAATCTCATCCTCGTGATGGGGGAAGATGTTGTCGACGCCACCGGTGTGGATGTCGAACTCTTCACCCAGATACTTCTCGGCCATGGCGGAGCATTCGATGTGCCAACCGGGAAATCCTTCGCCCCAAGGGCTGCCCCATTTAAGGTCACGGCCCGGTTCGGCGGCTTTCCAAAGAGTGAAGTCTCTGGGGTCTCGCTTCAGAGGGTCTGCCTCTGCCCGCACTCCCTCCAAGAGGTCCGTGCCAGTGTTGTTGGAGAGCTTGCCGTACTCCTCAAACTTGCCGACGTCATAATAGACGTTGCCGTTCCTTTCATAAGCGTAGCCGTTGGACATGAGTTTTTCGACGATGGAAACCATCTCGGTGATGTGCTCGGTTGCCCAAGGAAATACGTGAGCGTCCTTTATGTTTAGCTTGGCTTCGTCCCGGTGGAAGATGTCAGCGTAATACTTGGTGATGTCTTGAACCGTCCGGCCTTCAGCGATGGCGGCCAAAATCACTTTGTCGCCACCGGTTTCCACCAACTCCTGACGCATGTGTCCCACGTCGGTTATGTTCTTGACGTGATAGACCTCAAGGCCGTTAGCCTCAGCGATCCGGCGGATCCAGTCGGCCATCAAGTAGGTGCGTAGATTACCGATGTGGGCGTCTCGGTACACCGTGGGACCGCAGGTGTACATGCTGAGGAAACCTGGCTTGATGGGTTGGACTTCTTCGATCCGTTTGGTAAGGGTATTGTAGACGCTTAACAACCTGGACCCCCTTGGCGCTGGAACTATGGGCAGTTTACCACGTCACCGGGCTGGATTGCATCCGGGATTCATATCTGGAACGCTCTTCTTCAGGCACCGGCATAACGCGAGGCACCCGCTTAACGTGGCGCAATGGCAACCACTCCGGCCGACATCAAAGATTTAATCTCCGCTGCGCTATAGCCGGTCTCTTGGAGAATCTCCCTAGTGTCCGCTCCAAGCAAGGGTGCCGGAACTCCCAGCTTGACGGGCGTCTTGGACAGCCGGGGGGCTACGCCCACATGGTCCGCGCTGCCTCGGCCCGGATGGTCCCTGGTGACGACCAGTCCGGCTTCACGAACGTGGGAATCGTCCCGGAAGTCCGCAGGAGCGAGATTCTCTATGGCGCTCACATTCTTTGAGGCCAGCAGGTCGACCCACTCTTGAGTTGATTTGCTTGGAAAGATTCCGTTCAATCCGGCGGTCAATTCGGCATCGTTGTCCTTCCGGCCTTCGGCCGTGGCGAAACGAGAGTCGGACGCGAGGGACGCGAATTCCCGCAACGCAGTTAGTCCGTTCCAACTCCGTTCGTCATTGCAATGCAGGTACATCCAACCGCTGGATGTGGGGTATAAGCAGGACAATGCCGAGTGGCCACGTACATCGAAGCCTTCCGGTTCGTCTCGTTGGAATCCTTCGTAGTCCAGGAAGTATGGGGATTGGAGCAGACCTGCCGTCAGAGCCAGCCCCGAGTCCACCGATTGGCCTTGGCCGGTACGGTTCTTCTCGTGCAGCGCCAAAGCCACGGCGTATGCGCCCAGCAGACCGGTGCCGTAGTCGTTCAGGGCGTATGGGAGGAGGGTCGGAGTGCCGTCCCTTCCGCCACGCCGAACCTGGATGCCGCTGGTGGCCTGAGCCAATTGTTCCCAACCGGCCCGCTGGCTCCAGGGTCCGTCGTACCCAAAGGCGTTGAGAGACGCATAAACGATGTCCGGGCGACGCTTCTTCACGTCCTCGTATCCCAATCCAAGTCGATCGAACGCACCGTTGCGGTGGTTCTCCACCACCACGTCGGCGGTCTCCACCAACTTCCAGAACACTTCCCGGCCACGGTCGCTTTTCAGATTCAGAAGGATGCTGCGCTTGCCCCGGTTAACGTCCAGCGAGCCACTGATGTCATAGGGCCTGGCCGGGTCGTCTATCTTTATAACGTCGGCGCCGAAGTCCCCCAAAGTACGGCCACAAGTCGGCCCTGCCAGGACGATACAAAGGTCCAATACCCTAACCCCTTGTAGCGCCGCCAGGATGTCCTGTTGGCCGTTGGCTGGCGGCGCCGGTGCCGGCTTAGTTGCGGTCATGAGTTCCGCCATGACTTGGTCGGTGTGCTCTCCCAATGTGGGAGCCCTGCCTTGGATGGCTCCGGGGGTGCCCCGTAATCTGACCTGCACGCCGGGCTGTTTCATCAGGCCGAGCTTGGCGTCGTCGACCTCAACCACCATCTTCGCCCCAACTGCATGTTCGTGAACAAGCCACTCGTCCACGGTCTTGCACACGGTGCAGGCGCCGCCTTCCGCGTTGATGGCGTCTTCCCACTCCTTGGCAGTTCGTTCCAAGAACAATTTTTTAAATCGCTCCAGCCACATCTGGCCGGTTTCTGGGTTGACGTGCCTTCCGTATTCGGCGATGACCTCTTCGATCCACTCAGGGTGTCCCGCCGCTTGCAGGAATTGGCTGACGAACCGGGCGTACATCCCGTGGTTCTGTACCCACCGGCCATCGCTGCATTGGTACTGGCGGGCCATAATCATCCGTGGCATCTCGAACAGGTCTTCGGTCTCCATGTCGTGAAGCTGCACCAAGCGGCCGCCGATGGCCGGGAACATCGCGCTATGAAGGGGCACTTCGATGTATTGTCCTACCCCCGTTTGGTGGCGCGCTATTAGTGCCATGGCCACCGAGCCAGCGCCGAGAATGGCCGCAAAGGTGCTGGCGGCCGGTAAGGGTAAGAACAAAGGCTCGGTAGTGCCTTCTATCTGTTGATGGGCGCCGGTCACCGCACCGACTATCGGTTCCCATCCCTTGCGGTCCCGGTACGGGCTTTCCTCTCCGAATCCGGGTAAAGAGCAGTAGATCAAACCTGGGTTCGTCGCGGCCAATTGGCGGTATCCGATGCCCAATTTGCCTGCGGTGAATGGACGAAAGTTCTCTATCACTACGTCCGCTGTCTCAGCCAACGCCTGAGCCCGTCGGCGGCCCTCGGTGTTCTTTAGATCCAATACGATGGAGCGCTTTCCCCGGTTCCAGGTAGCGAAGGCGTCCCGGTCTCGAGCTGGATCACCCCCCGGTCGTTCAATCTTAATCACATCCGCTCCCTGGTCGGACAGCAACATACCCAGCAAAGGACCGGGGATGTATTGCCCAAAATCCAGGACCCGGATTCCCCGGAGGGCGCCGGATGCTTCTTTGCCAGTGTCAGTTGTAGTGGTCATGGAGTTCTCCTGCTGTGTCGAAGATTCTGCAGATTGAAGCGTGTGCCCTCACCCCGTCCCGATTTCATCGGTCCACCACTCTCCCTTAGGGAGAGTGGACGGGCGTGAGAGGGTGTTTCGCTAGTTCAACTTGAGCATATCCGATACTACAACTCGGCGGCTTCTATCACCACCTGTTCCACGCTCGTCTGTTTCAATGCGGTGACGTCACCCTGCACTTTACCGATGATTGTCACCGCGGAGGCGGGGCGTATCTCGTCCCCCTGGCTGGCTGGAGTCAGGCCGTAGAAGATGCAAAAAGCACCGCCAGGAGGCCAATAACCCAGATCGCCCAAATCAACCACTTCCTGGCCGTTCTCCAGTTCCAGTGTGATGGGCATCGAGATATAAATCTCATCTCCCCAAGTATTGGCCGCGGCGGTGATGGGGAGGATATTGCTGATTGCTTTGGCGGTGAAAGTGTCGTTCAACTCGGCTTCAAGTCGGATAGAACCTGCGGTGATGACGATGTTGGTAGACATGATTAAATCTCGTTAGAGGCGAACCGGTTTGGGTTGAAAGCGCTGATGGACAGCTTGGTTTCGCCCTGCGTCATGATATCTGCCACTGATTTACCGATGCCTGGACTTAAAAGGATGCCCTTCTTTCCGGCGCCGGTGGCCAGGTAGACGTTGTCCCAACCGGGAACCTGCCCGATTATGGGCAGCCAGTCGGGGGTGACGGGACGCAGGCAGGCGGTTTGCAGCGAGAGACGGGCTTCAGACATGTCCGGAATCAAGCGTATCGCACCTTCCAATATGGACTGGCGGGACGAGGCTGTGGGCTCTTTATCGAATCCCTTCCATTCCTCGGTGGAGCCGCACCATACCAACCCATCGGGCTTGGGAGTCACGGATCCACCCCCACCGGAGATGTCGTAATACAGCGGGGGGCCAGGGAGTTCGGTCCGCAATATCTCGCCTTTCAGCGGGTCTACCGGGATGTAGGTATCCAACCAGGCTTCGGCCCTCCGTGACCAAGGACCCATGGCCAGCACGACTTGTCCGCAAGATATCGTGTCGTCGATCAGCCGGACCTCGGTCACCCGGTTGTTCACCTTTTCCAACCCGGCGACGGTTCCTGATCGGATGGAGGCCCCCAGCTTTTCAGCCGACTGAAGCAGAGCCAGGGTGTACTTGTAGCTGTCCAGCGCAGCGTTGCCCCTGGCTACCAAGCCCTGGATGGCCTTGGGCGAGATGCGAGACTCTAGTTCCAGCACCTCTTTGGTGTTCAGTCGACGGGCATCGAAACCGCCCATGGGAGCGAAAACGTCTTCGGTGTCCTGAAGTTCCCCCAATCCGCTTTCGTCGAAAGCAACTTTGAGCAGGGATATGATGCGCCCTTCGTAGTCTATGCCGGTGTCTTCCATCAGTTGACTAAACAGGTCCAAGTGCATCAGGTAAGATTCCATCGCCAAAGGGCCCAACGGGCCGGGGATCCCAGATCCCTGCAGCGGGTTCAGTCCTCCAGCCGAGAACCCCGACGCCTGGGTGGCAACGCCTTGCCCTTCAACAATGATTGATTTCACCCCGACCAGGGCCAAGTGGTAGGCCACGGAGCAACCGGCGGCGCCACCGCCGACTATGACGACGTCACTGGATTCGGGCATGTTATCACCTCGGTCAGGATTCCTGGGTATTCTAACGCTTAGAAGGCGAGTCAGGAACCCTCACTCTACCCTAGACTTCGTCGGAACCGCCCCTCTCCCTCAGGGAGAGGGGTTGGGGTGAGGGCGTTGACTCGCGTATTTCAGATGCCTGAAATAGAAGGGATCGCGACGGCCATAGCCGTCCGGCGGCAGTAGCGTTAGAATTGAGGGGACATTCAGGAGGATATAATGCCGATCTACGAGTATTATTGCGCCAAGTGCGACGCCGAATTTGAGTCGATGCGCCCCGTTTCCCGGATGGATGAACCGGTGCCTTGCGCTACCTGCGGCGAAGTTGGGCAGCGGCTTCTGTCCAACTTTTCCTTCAAGTCCAACTCGTTCACCGCACCCAAGCTAAAACCGGTTAAACGGAAGCCCTTTCGCTCTCATAACCAGGTCAGTTCGACGGAGCCAGCTAAAGACGCAAACTCAGAACTGGATGTCAGCCGATAGTGCTGGGGTCCGAATCCTCGGCCGGGGCCGCTATTTCCTTGACCGATGGGATAGTGTTGATACACTTTCTAGGCTCTCATAGTTTATGCGGGTAGGAAATAAGATTCAGTGATGTCAGATGGTATGAGCCGCTGCCGATGGAGGCACGTTCCTGTGATGAATAAATACGGCGGTGGTGTGAAGCCGGTCTTCTCATGAAAGAACCCGCATCGTGACATTTGCCGGCCTGCTCATTCTGGCGGCTGGCATTTTCGTCATGGCGGTTGCCAGCTACCCATTGTTGGTGCGGCTCAAGGCGGGGAGACACAAGTTCCCGGGCTTTACAGCCCTTCGCTATAGAAATTTCCGCTGGTTCTGGATAAACGCCGCCACCCAGTCCATGGGCCAGGGCATGCAGATTCTGGTTCTCGGATTGCTGGTGCTGGACGTCACCGGCTCCTCCGTCCAGCTTGGCCTAGTGGCCTTCATCTACGGTACTCCCAACCTACTTTTTTCCATGTTGGGCGGAATTATAGCTGACCGTTCGGACCGGCTAAGGTTGTTGATATCCACTCGTTTTGGGGTGTCGGTCCTGGTTCTCGTCCTTGCGATCATGAAGATTTTCGGCGTGCTGGAAATCTGGCACGTTTACGTCATTATGTTCCTATTAGGGACGGTTCAGGCATTGAATAATCCGGCCCGACAGGCCTTGGTGGCAGACTTGGTGGAGCGGAAGGATATGATGAACGCCGTGGCACTGCATACCATGGTCAATCAGTCGGGGCAAATCGTCGGTCCGGCGTTGGCGGGAGGAATCATCGAGCTGGCCGGGACAGGTCCCGCGCTGTTGGTGAACGCAGGGATGTACCTGGCCGGAATTTTTTTTCTGTTCTTGATCAAGGACTTACCTCCGAGAGCGCCAGGCCCAAAGGCATCGTTGGTAGGCGATCTCCTGTTCGGGCTGCGGCACATACGTTCAACGCCCGTGTTGTACACAATCATAGGGATGGCGTTAGCTTTCACCTTTTTTGCTATGTCTTACCGTCAGGTCTTGCCCGCATTCACCAGAGATATGCTGGATGTTGGAGCTGGCGGCACCGGCCTGCTTTGGTTGAGCGCGGGCTTGGGATCATTGTTGGGAAGTCTCATCGTGGCCTCACTGGGGGATTTCCGTCACAAAGCTCGGCTGATGGTGGGGTCCCTGCTTCTTCTCTTCGTGGTCCTGACGTTGTTCGCTTGGTCGCCCTGGTACTGGGCATCTTGGGTATTGTTCTTCTTTGTGGGAGTAACCAGCCTCGGGTTATTCTGGACTCTGGCGACCACACTGGTTCAGCTTAATGTTCCAAATGAGGTACGGGGCCGGGTAATGAGTGTGTTGCAACTGGCTCCGGCGGTCCATTTCCTCAGTGGCCTGCTCCTAGCGGTGGGGGCTGAGACGGTCGGTTGGCCCATCGCCATCACCGGTACCGTTGCCATGACCCTGATGGTTACCGTGTGGCTCGGAATATGGCGGCCGGTCCTTCGCCGTCTGGAGGAGTGATAAGGCTGACTGGCCTTTGCGGAGAGTCAGTTAAGCTCCGACGTGAATCTGGGATATCCGGGGACCGTCAGGTACTGCGCCCGTCGGTCTTGCTGAAGTGGACAGGCGCCAAAGAATAGTGTTTAGACCGGAGGGCCTCCGGCCTCAGACCGGGCGGCGTTGCACTGGAGACATGTGCAGATCGACCGCAAGTACCGGTAGGTGTAGAGACCGGTGTAGTGGGCGTCGGTCCACAGAAATTGGGCGGCGTAGTTACCCACCGGCATGTTGTCGATGGCCTTGACGTCTTGAGGCACCGTGTCTGGGTCTAACCTGGGGTTACCCGTCATCTCGTCGACACAATTGGCGCAAGGGCAACGAAGCCGAAGGAAGCGATGGGGGTACGGACTCCGATGGCCGTCATCCCACATTATGATGATGGCCCCGTCTTCCAGGGTGATTTCCTTGGGTAGGAGTGGTTGTTGCATAAAATTTTTCAGCTATGAGCAGTCAGCCATTAGCGAAGATAATCTATGATGGTCGGCTACTTAGCATCTCTTCGTTAAGATTATTATTTGGGAGCTTGCACGTCGGATAAACGGGCCGGACGGGGCATCTCATCGGGGTCGGTGGGAATCTCGATGATGCTGGGACCGTCCGTGTTCAGGGCTTCCAAGAACGCGTTGCCGATGTCTTCGGGGCGTTCCACGTAGAATCCGGTGCCTCCGAAGAGTTCAGCAAACTTGTCGTACCGGGGGTTGTTGGTGTCCGCGCCGACATACCGCTCGTCAAAGGCGTAGCGTTGGTAGGCTTTTTCCGAACCCCAGCAGTTGTTGTTCATGACCACCGTAATCACTTTCAACCCGTAGCGCACTGCCGTGGCGAACTCTTGGGCGTTGAACAGGAAGCCGCCGTCGCCGTTGAAGTTGACCACGGGCCGGTCCGGTGCGGCGAATTTTGCGCCTAGAGCCGCCGGGAAACTGAAGCCCAATCCGCCTAGGTCCAGGGATGTCATCAAGCTTCGAGGCTCGTAGTAGTTCAGGCGGTCCTGCCCGAAGTTGGGCGCCAATCCGGCGTCCAGGGCGATTATAACGTCGCGGGGCATGACCCGGCGCAACTCGCCGTAGACCCGCTGGGGTTTCATTGGCATGGAATTGTCCGTTGCCTCGGCGTCCAATCGACGCTTGCGGCGAGCAGCCAAATCACCTATGTCGTCAACCCATTTCTGGTTGGGACGGGGTTCGGCTTGTTGAACCTGTGCTATCAGACCCTCCATCACCGCCTTGGCGTCGCCTTCGATACCCACGGCTACTGGGTAGTTGCGGCCCAATTCCTCGGGGTCGATCTCTATCTGGATAATCTTGGCGTCGGCTGGGATATAGCGGTTGTCGTAAAAGGCGGTGGACTGGCCTAGCCGCGTGCCGATTGCCAGGATAACGTCGGCCTGGCGAGCAGATTCTATGGCCTCTTCCGAGCCCAACCGGCCCAGGTGCCCCAAGTACAAGGGATGGTCGTTGGGCACGGCGTCGGCGCGCCCGTAGGAAGTCGTGATGGCTGCGCCAATCATGTTGGCCATGCGGACGACTTCATCGGCGGCGTTGCTCCATTGCACGCCGCCTCCGGCAACGATCACCGGGTTCTGGGCAGTTAGCAGCACGCTGGCCGCTTTGTCGATCAAGTTCTGGTCGCCCCGGTTTCGGGTCTGTCCGCTCCGGTACGACTCGGGAGGCAGCGCTTCCAGGTCGATCTCCGCTCCCGGTAGCAGGTCCCTGGGTATGTCAACCATGACCGGTCCCATCTTGCCCGAGGTGGCGACCCGGAAGGCGTGGCGCAAGGCGTCGGGTAGGCGTTCTATCTTATTAACCGGGAAGCAGGCTTTGGTTATAGGCTTGAACAGAGCTACCTGGTCGAACTCCTGAGTGGAGTCCCGCCACTGGTGCTCTCGGGATGCTGAGGGAGCCAGAATGATCATCGGCGAATGGGCCACGTAGGCCGAGCCGACACCGAAGGTGAGGTTCAACACGCCGGGCCCATTGGTCACCAGGACAACGCCGGGCTTGCCCGATATTCGTCCGAAACCATCGGCCATCAGTGCCGCTCCCTGTTCGTGGCGAACGCCGATGAACTCCAGGTCGGTACGATCGTAGAGAGGGTCGAGAATGTCCAAGAAGGACGAACCTACGATTCCAAAGATATGGGAGACTCCTTCCTGACGGAGGAGTTCAATTACGGCTTCGCCGGCTTTCATCTTTCCTGGCACTTGGGGGAACCTCCTGGGGTTGCTGTTAAGTTGGATCTCCGGGGGGAATCCCCTCAACCCCCCTTTACGAAAGTGGGGCTACTAGGGGACTTTGTCCCACGCCTCAAGCAGTGTAACACAGGGGTTTAGCCACCCGAAACGAGGCAAATTGACTACCCCTACGCCAGACCATACAATTCTAAACGCATGGCGCTTGAAGCTGTCCAAGTGGACAGGATGTTAGGCGCCGCGAAAAACGGCTTCTAATTAGCAGAAAAGTGGAGGGGCAGATGCCTTACGAGCATATCTTGGTAGAGAACGAAGAAGGGGTGGCGATTATCACGTTGAATCGCCCGGAAGTCTTGAACGCCATGAACCGTAAGCTAGGCACGGAGTTGCACGAAGCCGTGATGGCGGCGAACGCCGATGATGAGATTGGCTGTCTGGTAGTCACCGGCTCCGGAGAGCGAGCCTTTTCCGCCGGTGGAGACATCCACGAGCAGCGGGAGACCGCCCGTAACCTGACCGAAGAGCAGATGGAAGCGCGAGACGCGGAGCGCGGCTACCGGTCCTACGAGATCTCGGCTTGTCCCAAACCAATCATCGGTATGATGAATGGTCTAGCCTATGGTGGGGCGGCGGTGCTCTCTTCGTCGCTAGACTTCCGCATCGGTTGTGAAAATACCAAGTTCCGGTTCTTGGCCGCAGCTTACGGACGAATCAACTGTAGCTGGACTTTGCCCAATCAGGTTGGTTGGCCCATGGCTAAGGAACTGCTGTTCAGCGGACGTGTGGTGGAAGCGGAAGAAGCCCTTCGCATCGGTCTGATCAACCACCTGGTTCCCAAAGAGGAACTCCGGGCCAAGACCATGGAGATTGCCACTACCATCGCCGGCAACCGGCACGAGACGGTGATTGGCATGAAGAAACTTCTGCTTGATGGTCTGAGCACCAACCTACTAGAACAGTTTGAGAACGAGCGTCATTTCACCAGAGAAGTGGTTAAAGGCTACGGCGTAGAAGATGCCTTCCCGGAGTTCCTAGCCAGAAAGGGTAGGTAACGACCCGGCGGTATAAGTTAAGATGGTCCCAAATGGGTAGGGGCACGGCTAGCCGTGCCCCTACGTGCATCTGAAGCCTAGTCCCCTGCAGGAATCTGAATCTCTACTCCGTAATCGTCCCCTTGGTGCTGGGGACTTGATGGCCGCCTCGGGAGTCTGGTTCCACGGCGTCGCGGAGGGCGCGGGCTAGGGCTTTGAAGAGGGCTTCGGCTTTGTGGTGGGGGCTAACTCCCGCAAGTATCTTGGCGTGCAGGTTGATTTGCCCCTCGATGGCGAAGGACTCTAGCAGGTGGCCGATGAGGTCTCCGGACAGAGTTTCCACCATAACGTTGTCCAGTCCCGTTTCCACCTCTGCGTAGGCCCGGCCGCTGCAATCGACAACTACCATGGCCAGGGTCTCGTCCAGAGGAACGATGGCGTGGCCCATGCGCCGGATGCCTTGAGCGTCGCCCAAGGCCTGTCTGAAACAGCGGCCTAATAGGATGCCGACATCTTCCACCAAGTGGTGCCATCCGGTGTAGGTGTCGCCTTTGGCGTGGAGCGAAATGTCAAACAGACCGTGCCGTGCTAGCTGGTTAATCATATGGTCCAGAAAGCCGTTGCCGGTATCGACGTCGTAATCGCCTTTACCGTCCAGGTTAAAGGTGACCGATA
>Ga0315336_1001223_pt1 | contig 53534 bp, 48 predicted proteins | sample ASW5metaG_FD_204512 | JGI IMG/M metagenome (GOLD analysis project Ga0315336, IMG submission 204512) | Ammonia-oxidizing marine archaeal communities from Monterey Bay, California, United States - ASW #5 | ecosystem: Environmental > Aquatic > Marine > Intertidal zone | place: USA: California...
CAGACTGTGCCGGCCGCGAAAAAGCACCATATCACCCGGCATGAAATTGACTGGTATCCGGTGACCGTCCTCACCACTCAATATGGATGCCACGGCCGGAAACTTTTCGTCTTCTGCTGCGCGCACCCCGGGGATATATTCAAACGCCCCACCCGTATCGGCGGGACGCAACAGAATCGACGCAACGAGCTCGCAAGCGTCAAAATGCCAACCAAGTTCGTCACCCTCGGCCATGACGGTGTAGTTGAGCGAACCCCGGGTATCGCTGTATCGATAGAGAGACTCATCTGGCAATAGGGTTCGGAGGAACATCAGCATTTCGTCTTCTTCGAACAGCCGCCGCAACGGCGAGTTTTCAGGAAGCAGCGTACGCGAGACATAGCGTACAGCGAAATGCACGGCACAATTGAATGGATGTCCGGCAGGATAGGCACTATCCGGCTCCCTGTAGTAAGGCGTATACCAGTTGTTACTCGCATGCGCCTTGGCTTCGAGCGATTGCGCCTCTTCCAAAAAACATGACAGGCCCTTGGGGCTCAGAAACTCGGGGAAATGACATGCGGCCGTTGAGGCTAACTGCGCCTTTGCCTGCGCAATAACCTGCTCTGTCCGGGGGAGATCCAAGTCGTATATCGGATAGGTTCCGGTATTGACGATTGACTGCAGGTTGTCCATAAATAAATATCTCAAGCTTGAGCCAAATCCTGTCTGGAACTATTCTGTACTTGGGCCACACTCCGAATCATTAGGTCTTATCTTCCCTGTTGAACTGCTACTTGCTATCCTAACTTCAGCAACCGCCACATTTCTACACCGTGAACAAAAAACGCGTCATTATTTATCCCGATGCCGACCCAGAGGAAGATCAGGTTCTTGCGCAAGCTGGAGGCGAACGTCTCGCTGACTATGGCGCCCTGACTATTTATCACGGTGCCCCCCACACTCATGAGGAATATATCTCCCGAATCAAAGACGCAAATGCACTGATCGTCGGCTGGTCTCTCCCGGCTGAGGTCATGGCAAAGGCGCCTCACCTTGAACTCGTGACTTTCACTGGAACCGGCGTCAGTGATTACATCGACCTTGCCAAAGCAACGGCTCAGGGAGTCACCGTCTGCAACTGCCCGGGCTATGCGGATACCACGGTAGCAGAACACACCTTTGCTCTGCTTCTTGGTGCGGCCCGCAATCTCGCCCTACTCAATGGCAGAGCCAGAGACGGCGTGTGGGATCAGGATACGCCGGGCACCGACTTGCGCGGAAGGCAGCTCGGCCTTATCGGCTTTGGCGGGATTGCAAAGAAAGTGCTAGCAATGGCGCAAGGGTTTGGGATGGAGGTAAAAGTCTGGACACGCTCTCCTGAGAAACATCAGAGCGAATACAGTTCAGACATCTTCATTGATATGCAAACCCTGCTGCAGACTTCCGACTTTGTTTCGCTACACCTTCCACTTAATCAGGATACTCATAAGATCCTGGGATGTGATGAGATCAATAGCATTAAGAAGGGAGCGATCCTGATCAATACTGCTCGGGGAGACCTGATCGACGAATCTGCGCTAATCCATGCGTTGCGCAGCGGTCACATTAAGGGCGCCGGTCTTGATGTCTTTGCCCAAGAGCCCCTTGCTAAAGACCACCCAGTATTAGGCCTAGATAATGTTGTACTCAGTCCACACGTGGCATACAACACGCCAGACGCGGTCAACACCATATTTGAGATCACGGTTAGGAATATATGTCGGTATTTTGATGGCGAACCCATCAACGTTGTTACCGTACCTTAGTGGTCGCAAACCTCCAGAGATGCGAACGTTGCGATTCGCTGACCCAGGGCTATTTTCTTTCACAAGTACGATTGCACCGCTACACTTAATCCAGTTGGGCTGCCGTCGACTTTCGCTACCTGATTATCTCTGGAACAAATTACGTTAAAAGGTGCGGGAACCGTGCCAAGTCTTCTGGGCGGTCTAAATCATATCGCTCCCCTAGTTCTGCGCTATTCAGTCCCAACTCCTCGAGCCGAGTGTAGGTACGGGAAAGAACCTCTGATCCTCCCCAAGGGATATTCTGAAACAGTTTGGGCTCAGGCTTGCGAAGACCAATCAGGTAGTACCCACCATCCGCAGCAGGACCGAGCACAACGTCGGCACCCCCATTAAGGTCTTGTCCGGCACGCTCCAGATCTTCGGAACTCAGATCCGGGCAGTCGGTCCCTATAATTAATGCCCACTCGTAATCCCCCAGAACCTGGTCAAAGGCGTTCGACATACGTTGCCCAAGATCAAAGCCTGATTGGTCGTGCAGACTGACGCCGTATGTGGCACCACATTCGCTGAAAAATGGTTGATTCCGGCCAGGACTGCACCAGAGTTGCGCATGAGCATGGTGCGATGCCGCGACCCTTCCTAAGGTCAGATGAACTAGTTTGGCATGCAGGTGTGCAGCGCCCACTGGCCCTAGTCTGGGGATCAGACGTGTTTTCGCCTTACCTGCCTCCGGCGCACGCGCGAAAACCAGTATGACCCCTCTTAACATTTCTAACGATAAAACCGGGCCAAGACATTGGGTGAGACTCCGACACCATATGCACCACGCAGAAACCACATCAAACCAATGGTACGGAGCACGCCATGCTGCTCCCAGCGGCGGCTGGACGTAACCAGGGGCTCGCCGATGCAAGCTGGCCTACCGAAGGATTTCAATAGCCGGCTCAGCTCCACATCTTCCATTAGTGACATACGCGGCATGCCACCGACGGCATTGAATGCAGAGCGGGTGACAAATATCCCCTGATCGCCAGTCGCAATGCCAGTTAACCGGGAACGCCAGTTCATGAGGCGATCCACGATACGAAGATATGGGTGGCAATCGCGACCCGAAAGCCGTACGTCAAAGCGTCCCCACTGAGCACTATCAAGGGCCTCAACGATCAGACCATCTGCATTAGCTGGAACCCAGGTGTCAGCGTGCAAAAACCACAAGATAGGATGACTGGATAGACGGGCCCCGACAGCCAGTTGGGAGGCTCTGCCGCGTGGTGCATCGAGCACTTTGTCGACCAGAGGCGAGACTTGTGTCTGGGTGGCATCACTGCTGCCGCCGTCGATGACGATCACTTCATGTCCCCGCTCCCGTAATGGCTGCAACCGGTCGAGCGTGCTGATGACCTGAACTGCCTCGTTGAGCGTAGGAATGACAATAGAAATTCTAGGAATAGCCATCACTACTGGAGACTCGGTCCCTGGTTTAGCAGGTTAATTCGCCGCTACAACTACTGCCAGATCCCGCCGTACAACCGTAACAATGGTCTGCTACCACAATAGGCTGGCCGTCCAGGTTTGCAGGTTCGATGTCACTGATATGCGGCTGCGCATTTCCCTCTACCGGAAGGGATAGTCCGAGCATTTGGTTGAAATCACAGTCGTAGACCAAGCCTTGCCAATCAACGCTGAGCAGCTCACGGCACATAAGCTTGGGCAGGTTCTCGGCAGAGAAACTACCGTGAAGTAGGGTCATGTACTCATCAAACTTACCCCTGGATACTAGAGTACTGCCAAAGCGTTGTATGGGCATGTTAACGAGCGTGTAGAGTTGGTTAAACTGCACACCGTACTGCTCATCAAGGTGACGTCGGTACTCCAGCTCCAGAGTCTGCTGCGCTGGCGGCAGAAAGGGGCCGGTGGGGTTGTACATCAGATTCAGTCTCAAGCCACTACCGACCTCGCCGTAGCCGAGAGTATTTAGACGCCGAAGCGCAGTTATGCTATCGGCAAAAACACCCTTACCCCGCTGGTTGTTGACATTCTCCTCCAAGTAGCAAGGCAGCGAAGCGACAACTTCTACTCTTTGTTCCGCCAGGAACTCGGCCAGGTCGGCTTGGTCGGACTCGAGCAGTACCGTCAGATTACAGCGATCGATCACCTCAACATCACGAACCCGTGCAGCGACCACGAGGCGACGGAAATACGGGTTTAACTCCGGCGCTCCACCAGTCAAATCCAACCGTTTCACCTGACTACGATTGAGAAAATCAATCACGGCATCGACGGTACTCGCTGCCATCACTTCGTTACGATTTGGCCCAGCATTGACGTGACAATGGATGCAAGACTGGTTGCATAGATAGCCCATATTTACCTGCAATATCTGCAACGACCTGCGTCGCAACGGAGGAAAATCCGTGCAACTGAGATTTAACTTTGGCAACATGGAGTACAAGGCGCTATCTCTATCAGCCTCGCACCACGGTGAGGTCGGCGTTGACCCAGGCTGTCATCCCATCGCGCACAACGTGCAGGTCATTAAAGCCCTGCTTAGCAAGCAGTCGCGCTGCTTTAGCCGAGCGTTTATCAGTGCGACAGACGATGGCAACGGGTCTGTCCATATATGGGGATAATTCTCCAATTCTGTCATCAAGCACAGTTAGCGGAATATTCAATGACTGATCAATATGGCCCTGCTCACCCGTAAACTCCTCCGGCGAGCGCACATCTAGGACCAGCAATTTCTCCCCAGACGCCAGTCTCACTTTCAACTCGCTGACCTCCAGCATCGGCTTCTGACGCAACCGCCTGACAAAGCCGGGCATAAATGAGATCAGCGCCAGAAGCGCGAGCGCTAACAGTCCTTTCTGGATCAGGCCCTCGCCGCCAGTAATGAACTCACGGCCTGCGTACCCAAGATACGTATAGGCCAACGCGCCTGGCAACATAGCGATATAGGTTGTCAGCACGTAATGGGACGTGCGGATACGGGTGAGACCCAGAGCGTAGTTGAGAATATTGAACGGAAACAAGGGAACCAGCCGGACGAATGCGACAAAGCGCCACCCTTCGGACTCCACGCCGTTCTTCAAGTGCCGGACACGGTGACTACTCTTTCGCTCCACCCAATCGGCTGCCAGATAGCGCGAAATCATGAAAGCCACTGTCGCGCCAATAGTCGCGCCAGTAAGGTTGTACAGAACTCCCCAATATGGTCCAAACAGAGCCCCGCCTGCCAAGGTGATAATGGAACCTGGCAGGAACAACACAGCGGCAATGGTATATACACCGATGAATACCAACGGGCCGATCGCGCCAAAGTAGCGCACCCAGCCTTCTAGCATCTCGACATTGAAGATATCTCGATAGGTGATGGCAATGCCAATCCCAATGGCGACCGTTAAAAACAACAGTAATCGAATGACGGTCTTATTCATGTCTACCGATCGAGTGCCATCATCCTTGCTTACCTTGTCTCATCCTTCTTCAGACGACTGATGACGGTTAATAGAATATTCACCCGCCTTGCCCTTGAACGGCAACAACAAAATTCCATAAATCCAGGTCACCTCCCCAGGGGCACGGTATTTTTGAATGCCGATGACCATCTGTTCATGGCCTGCACGTGGTTGATTGCGATAGGTGCCAAATAAGCGGTCCCACAAAGATAGGTTGAACCCGAAGTTGCTGTTTGCCTCGTCATCCTCAACCGAATGGTGAACCCGGTGCATGTCTGGCGTCACTATCAGCCGACGCAAAACACGATCCAGTCCTAGTGGTAGCCACACGTTACCGTGGTTGAACATGGCCATTGCATTGAGAACCACCTCAAAGATCACCACAGCTGCCACGGGCGGTCCAAGCACCACGATGGTGGCGAACTTGATTAGCATGGATAAGATAATTTCAATCGGATGAAAACGGGCACCCGTTGTCAGGTCATAATCTAAATCCGCATGGTGTACTCGATGTAGCCGCCAAAGTGTCGGAACCGCATGCATCAAAACATGCTGAAGATAGATAACAAAATCCATCGCCACGATCGATATCGCGAGGACAGCATAAAACGGAAGCTGGTAATGATTCAGCAGGCCCCAGTTCTGTTCACTGGCAAAAACTGCCACCCCTACAGCCGCCGCCGGGAAGATGAACCGAAGCAAAAGACTGTTGAAAAAGACTAGCCCAAGGTTGTTTGCCCAGCGAACTGCCTTTGGGATCGTTGGTGAACGCCGCGGCGATAGAATCTCCCACACAGCCATCAGCGCTAACACGCCGAAAAAAGCACTCAGTCGGATGGTTGCCTCGTGAGTTATAGCCAGTTCATTGATATCCATTGGCACAATGTAAAGTCGGCAGAGTCTTATCGACTGGCTGCATTTCTGATCGAACACCATTATACTATTCAACTAATCAATTGAATAGTTTTAAGTGAACCACTATTTATGCTGACTGACGATTTCAAGCAGGATCTTTTTGGCCAGTTTGCGAAAATCGGAAAGGCGTTAAGTCACGGTAACCGTCTGGAATTGTTGGAGTTATTAGCCCAAGGCGAACGCAACGTAGAGGAACTCGCCAAGGTAGCCGGGCTGAGCGTCGCAAATACCTCCCAGCACCTACAGCAGTTACGTCGGGCAGGTCTCGTCACCTTTCGGAAGGAGGGTCTACGAGTCTTCTATCGGATCACCGCGACCGATGTGCTTTCGTTGTTGACCACGATTCGCTCCGTCGCAGAATTCCACTTAGTCGAGGCTCAGCAACTCATCCAGAGTTACCTCACCCACCGTGACTCTCTGGAGCCGATAGCCCGAGTGGACCTGATGGCCCGTATCCGCGATGGGCTCGTAGATGTGTTAGATGTGCGCCCACCCGAGGAATATTCAGCCGGTCACATCGCTGGCGCTAGAAACGTACCGTTGAAAACACTGGAATCACATCTGGCAGATCTTGATCCCAAGTGCAATATCGTTGCCTACTGCCGAGGCCCGTACTGCATCCTCGCCTTCGATGCCGTCACCAAGCTGCGTGCAAATGGATTTAACGCCTTTCGTTTGCAAGACGGATTCCCGGAATGGAAACACTCCGGATTTCCGGTTGAGACCTCCAGCTAGAAACTCAACGTCGTGAACTTCTTCGCGGGCGGTAGCGGCTGCGTGTCAGGTTCTGACCAATTGACCACGGAGAGCGACAAAGGCGCTACCCCTTCAATGACAAAAGCCAACCCGCAAAGGGCAGATACCCTGCGAAGTCTGCCAGGGTGGTGCTTGCTTTTGGGTCTTGCCACAGGGCTTGTGGTACACCCGGATGCCAAGGCCATTGAAGGGATTACCGTTTCCTCCGGTCATCACCAACTCCAGGGCAGTCTCTGTATACCGAACGGTACAGGGCCTTTTCCGGCTGTCGTGTATCACCACGGCGGCCTTGGACAGCGGATCGGCGGCGCTCCTGAAGATACCTGCGTGGCACTGGCCGCTAACGGCCTCGTCGGGATTGCGGTCATCCGGCGCCCCACTCGCCCCTTGACCGGTCATCTGGATGATGCTAACGCCGCCGTTGGCTATGCCAAGAAACTGCCAAGCGTTGATCCTCAACGCATCGGTGTGATCGGATTTTCCAGGGGCGGGTTATTGGCCTGGCAGCAGGCAGTCGGGCGCCGAGACCTCTCGGCAGTCGTCATCATGGCTCCGGCAGTAAATGCTGCGCTCGATTTTAATGATGCATCCCGAATTGATGTCCCGGTGCTCGTCCTCGTCGCTGAAAATGATACGGGATCAAAATACACTCGAAACCGCGACACCCTGCGGTTCACTAAGCAACTCATCGGTGCACTTGAGCAGGCGCGTCGTAATGTTCGCGCTATTATCTATCCCGCCTATAGACCTGAAGGACATTCGCTGTTTTTCAAGGTTCGAACACAATACTGGACCGATGTAATCCAGTTTCTGAAATCCACGCTCTAGATAGAGAGCCGGATTGGGGTTGCCGGTTCGTGCAAAGGTGGCACACTACACTTATTGGTTGTCCACCAGCCTCTTCAGCCTATGTAACATCTGCGCGTACTGCGGATTATCGGGCACGAGTACGGCGAGACGTTCAGCATAAACAACCGCCGCACTGTGATCTCTCAATTCCGTTAGGTAGTTGACCAGCGCGATCAAGATATCGATGGCGACCCAGTACTCACCGTTATCCCGGGAAAATGTCGTAGTGATCCCGTTGTACAGATACTGCGCGTTGTTGAGGTCTCCAAGGATGGCTGCCTCACTGACCCCCTACATCGCGAAATCGTGATGGGATTTTTCCCACGCCCGATATTCCTCCAGATGGCACTCTGGGCATTGCTGAGTTCCAACAAATTCGGCCCCCGCGACGGTGTTCAATGCCATCACGCCCAGCAGCAAAATTCCTAATCGAGACATTGCTTTATGCCCGTATTGGAGCCCGGATCAATCCGCCCCAGATGGCGATTGAAATCGAAAAGAAAATACGTAAGATATCCCGCGGACGCAACATAGGTCTGGCCGTGTTCATTACAAAATTCAACTCGTCATGATTCTCTGGGGAGGAGACATGAGCAACTTAAGATTCATCCGTGGCACCATCTGTTGGCACTCGACATCGTTTCTGCTTGCGGGAATTCTCGCGGGATCACCAATCATTGTGGCCCAGGCGGGCAGTAATCCATCCTTTGACCGGAGCCGGCTGCCCATTACAGATCCCGTTTACCCCAACGAGACCGAGATTGACCCTAACAAGGCCAAGATGCCTTTGCAGCCAGAAGTTGCGGCGCCCAGTGGCGCGCCCAATGTGGTGGTGGTCTTGTTGGATGACCTTGGCTTCGGGGGGCCTTCGACATTCGGCGGACCGGTTCAGATGCCGACTTTGGATCGACTGGCGTCTAACGGACTATCATACAACCGGTTTCATACCATCGCACTGTGTGCGCCCACGCGAGTCGCACTCAAGCAGGGCCGCAACCATCACATTGTGAACATGGGCTCGATCCCAGAGATCGCGACCGGGTTCCCTGGAAATACCGCCCGCGTACCAAACTATGCGGCACCCATCGCAGAAGTTCTGCGACTCAACGGGTACAACACCGCGGCCTTCGGCAAGTGGCACGCCACTCTGGGCGGAGAAACCACCGCCTCAGGCCCGCAGGATCGCTGGCCGACCCGTCAGGGTTTTGAGAAGTTCTATGGCTTTATCGGGGCGGAAGAAAACAACTGGAACCCGTCGCTGCATGATGGTGTAACCAATATAGAGGTGAATGATGACGCTGGCTATCAGCTGTCGACAGATCTTTCCAGAGAAGCTATTGAGTGGGTCCGACAGCAGCAGTCGCTGACCCCCGACAAACCCTTCTTTATCTATTTTGCCCCTCCGGGCGTCCATTCTCCGCACCATGTGCATAAGGATTGGGCCGACAAATACAAAGGCCAGTTCGACAGGGGCTGGGACCAGGTTCGGAATGACACTCTGAAACGCCAGATTAATCTCGGAGTCGTTCCGAAGGACACGCAGCTAGCCGACAAGCCACGCAGTGTCGCCGACTGGGACGCGTTATCTGATGATCAAAGGAAGATGTATGCCCGTCAGGCGGAAGTGTTTGCGGGTTTTGTGGAATTCACCGACTTTGAAGTCGGGCGCCTGTTAGATGCCATTGAGGAACTCGGGGTGCTGAACGATACGCTGGTCATCTATATCACCGGCGATAACGGCACCAGTTCCGAAGGTAACCATACCGGGAACTGGAACTGGAACAACATGACAAACGGCCGTCAAGAAACGGTTGAGCAGCAGCTCGAGTATTACGATGCCTGGGGTGGCCCGACGACCTACCCACATATGTCGGTGGGCTGGGCAATCGCCTTTGATGCCCCCTTTGCCTATGCCAAACAGGTTGCGAGTGATTTCGGAGGAACACGCAATGGCACCGTCGTCCATTGGCCGAATGGCTTTAAAGCTCGGGGCGAACTTCGTGAGCAGTTCACTCACGTAATCGATATTGCACCGACCATTCTCGAGGTAAGCGGTATACCAGAACCCGAGTACGTGAATGGCGTTGAGCAGATTCCCATGCAGGGGACGAGCATCGCGTACAGTTTTGATTATGCTGACGCGGCTGAACGGCATACCGTCCAATACTTCGAAGTTGTGGGTAATCGCGGAATATACGCGGATGGATGGCTAGCCCGAGTGGTTGTAAAAGCTCCCTGGGAGCTCAAAAAACGTCACGAGGTGACCGATGATGCCGGCTGGCAGCTTTACGACACACTTGCCGACTTCAGCCTGAGCAATGATCTCGCCGATCAGGAGCCGGAGCGGCTGGAGGCAATGAAGCAGCAGTTTCTCGAGGAAGCCATAGCAAATCATGCACTGCCTGTGGATGACCGGTTGCTCGAAAGACTGCTTCCCCAAATCGCGGGCCGCAAGTCGTTAATGGCCGATCGGACGTCGATTAAGCTCTACCCTGGCACCTTCGGCATCAATGAAAATGCGTTTATTGATGTGAAGAACCGCTCCAGCCGGACCACTGCCGAGGTTTCTGTCACTGACCGCTACAACAATCAAGGTGTGCTGATCGCCCAAGGCGGCCGCTTTGGTGGCTGGGCCATGTTTATTGAAGACGGTAGACCTGGATATGTCTACAACAATATCGGTGAGCTCACTGTGCTGCAAAGTAACCAAATGCTACCCGAGGGCTCACATCAGATTGCCGTGGATATCGATTACGATGGGAATGGCCTCGGCAAAGGCGCCAACATTTCACTTGAGATCAACGGCAAATCAGTCGCCAGTGCACGCCTGGAAACCACTGTCCTTTCTCGGTTTTCATTTGATGAAGGTGCGGATATTGCCAAGGATCGGGCGACTCCCGTGCTCATGCGGAATATCGGTCCGGAGCGGCGTAGCGCCTATACTGGTGACCTCGCGCACGTAACCATCGAAGTCCAATAAATTGTCTGGAGACCCCGATCGTCGGGGTCTCCAGCTCACCTTCGACAGAGAGTTAGAATTAGGGTCTCTGCCAGACTATCACTGGTGTGACGGGGGAAATCTTTTCGTAAAGTCGATATGAATCCTGAACCATCAGGGCAGTCCTCCTGCGTAGACATGCTGATCATTGGTGCCGGGTTTGGCGGCATCTGTATGGGGATCAAAGCCAAAGCGGCGGGCCTGGACGTTCTGATTCTGGAACGGGCCAATGACATCGGCGGCACGTGGCGGGAGAACATCTATCCGGGCTGTGCCTGTGATACCCAGTCCCACCACTACAGTTTCTCATTCTTTATGAAGTCAGACTGGTCGCGTCGATTTGCCGGTCACGCGGAAATACTGGAATATCTTCACAGCGCTGTTGATGCTTTCGATCTTAGAGATGATATCTGCCTCAATCACGCTGTGCGTGCCATCCACTTCGATAAGGATGCTTCTATCTGGTCGGTAAGGACGGAATCAGGAAAGACGCATCGTGCGTGCTTTGTGGTTTCTGCTGTGGGGCAGCTCAATCAACCTGCCTGGCCGGACATTACCGATTTTGAGGCTTTTTCGGGGAAACGAATGCACTCCGCCAGATGGGATGCGTCTTATGACTTGACCGGCAAGAACGTGGCCGTTATCGGGAATGGCGCCAGCGCGGTACAACTGATTCCCGAAATCGCGAAAAAAGCCAGGCACCTGACGGCATTTCAAAGATCTCCCAACTGGATCGTGGAACGAAATGATCGGGCATTCCATGAGGTCGAAAAAAAGTTTTTCCGATGGATACCACCTTGGGCCTGGCTGTACCGGTCATACTTCTATTGGCGATGGGAGAAATCCTGGCCCGAGTTTATCGAACACTCTCGACCTGCTAGAAAAAAGACGAGGCAATTGAAAGAGCGTATCGCGCAAGAGGTAGAGGGTTCAGAACTTGCAGAGACCTTGACACCGGCGTTTCCACTGGGCTGTCGGCGAATACTGCTTTCCGACGACTATTACCCCGCGTTGCAACGCGGCAACGTGACACTCGAAACAACTCCTATCAACCACCTTGATTCGAATTCCCTGATTACCACCGACGGCCATCATCATTATGTTGATTGCGTGGTTGCCGCAACAGGATTTCACTCACATGATTTCCTGCCCGGGATCGCGATCAAGGGTCTTGACGATGCTGATCTCCATAAAGAATGGGAGAAAAAGGGCGGGCCAGAGGCATATCTTGGTATCGCCGTGTCAGGGTTTCCAAATCTGTTTTTCCTTTACGGCCCAAATACGAATCTCGGACACAGTTCAATCATTTTCATGATTGAATGCCAGGTTCACTATATCCTGAAGACAATCGGCCTTTTAAAAAAGAAAGGTGGCAGATCCATTGAGATCAAGCACAACTCAATGGAGGGATTTAATCAGACGATTCAAAGGACACTTAAACGCACTGCATGGGCCGGCTCATGCAACAGCTGGTATAAGAATGCCCAAGGGAAGATTATCAACAACTGGTCTACCCACACGGTCGGCTACTGGCTGAGGACCCGACGACCCATTGCCGACCACTATTTAGTTAAGTGAGTATGCGGAACGCGTTACCCATGCCAGGCCGCGATCACCTCTCGCGGCACCGATGAGTTCCGAATAAAAACTACCTGACCAAGCGTAATCAGACGGTGCTAACGGGAATTCGCCTACCCGCCCAGCGCTTCCAGATTGGGGGTATGAGACAGGGCCACCAGCAGGCGTAATACCCACCGGGAAGCTCGGGCGCCCCCGGGTGCGGGCGGAGTTGCCAGAACGGACTACTTGCCGTGAGATGATGATGCGAGTGGCGAGTCAACTCGAGCAGTGACCATCGCGACCACCTCGCCTCGGTATTCCACGAGTGCATTTCGGTCTGGCGTTCTTCGAGTCCTCTTCTGAGCCCCCAGTGGCGAATGTAGTTCACGTATTCCAGCGTCAGGATCGCGACTACTGATAGCATGAGCCAGCCGACCGCCATGACTTGGCCGTGAGGTAGTGCCAGCATCGCTGCCAAAGCCGCCGCTTGAATCGCCAGCCATTGATACGACGGGTTGCTGATGCCTGTGCGGCCCTTCCTGGCATGCACTCTCACCGAGGAGAGGAACTGAGCCGGGATGGTCCTGATCCAGAAAGACCAGAGCCCCTCTTCCTTTCTTGCACTCGCAGGATCACTCTGGGTTGCCACCCACTTATGGTGGTTGTGATTGTGCTCTGTGGTGAAGTGGGAATAGTGCACGCTGAATAGCAGGAGTCTCGCCAACCTCCAGCCGGGGGTTCTTGGCGTTTTGTGACCCAGCTCATGGGCTGTCACTATCGCTGAAGCCGCAGCCGAAAGGCCAGTCGATAGTGCCGCGGTGACGAGCCACAGCGATACCGATGCCTCCAGATAGACGAATCTGAAAAAGGAAGCGAGGACGATGAAATGAACGACGCCGTGCACCCACAGCAGGACCTTAAAGGGAAGTCCTGACGCCCTGGGCGGGCGAGGCTCCTTGGATTCGCCCATCAGGATGTCCAGCACCGGTCCCACGGCCCACACAAACACGACTCCCATCGCGGTGTAAGCCCCGCCCAGCAAGTTACCCCCGATAACGAGCATCGGGGTCACCAAGCCCAGCAGGTGCAGCGCCCAGGGCTCCGGTCTGGGATCGGCAGACTCAGTCATACAATGGTTCTATCTGGCTCTGGTCGTGGCGATTATGGGGTTCGTCAATGTACTGCAGAATAAGGAGAGCCGCTACCTTTTGAGCACAAGACTGCCCGTTATTGAACAAGGCAGCGACCCCATGACGCTCACCGTACCGGCCCACGCCCATCAGCTTACGATTAAGTAGGTCCTTTTCGGAGCATTTGGCAACTTACGGGACGGGCGATCGCCACAAACCTCTTAATGCGTGCGCCGCACGGTTACCGTCTGGCAGCGTCGACATTCCCGTTTTTCAACACTGCCGCCGGCCCCAAAACTGCCCGTGACACTGATCACCCGATTGTCATGCAGACCAGTCCAACACAGCAATCGCCCAACCAAGATCGGCATGCGGTTCCGGTCAGTTGGGGGTGGCTGGTTCATATCTGTAGGCAGAGAGTCCCATAAATCATACCCCTATAACCGGGAGAAATCTAACAGGTCTATGAGCATCGGCAGGGAGCTGAAACCCCTTGGAAACGGGGTATCCGCGGCTAGCTTCAGCCTGCTATCGCGGTCCATATTTACACTGGCTCAATCATCCGCAAACTGAGCCGGGGGTGCTCTTCGAAATCCCTCAATGTAGGCTTAGCCGAGAGCCTCATTTATTGAGTCGTATAGGCAAACCCTGCCGGGTATATGTTTCAGGGTAGACCTATATAGTGCTAGGGACACCGTTCAGGTGCGCTTTGAGAGCTGGCGTTGATGTTTGGATATTAGCATCCCTGCGCCGTACTGAGGCCGCGGGTTTAGGGACTTGTCACGCGCAAGGAAGGCGTGAAGCGATACTACCTCTTAGGCCGGTTTGGGATTCCCTGGATCCCCTGCCAACCGCTTGATGGCCAGCTGGCAGGGGATCAAGAGTCAGAAAGGAATTACTGTGCCAGCAGATCTGGACCCGGTTTTGGTGTGGGTTCAGCTTGGTCTAGAGTGATATAACCTCCATTAACATCACACATATCGCCACCTGTATCACTTATGACTATGCTTAACACAGATGGGGCGCAATAGGAATGCCAAGTAACTTCCCATTTGCCGCTTTTACCCGTATGTATGCAAGAAACATAGTCTTTTATCGTCGCCTCTACCATCGTAAAAGCTCCATCGTACATGCCGGAAGGAAATTTCACATTCTCAGCCAGAACTTTGGGCGCAGACTTATAAGCCTGAACCCCCGGGAATGGCCAAGCTACCAATGAACTTTGGTAAACATCAAACCCATTACAATCCTCATTCATACTAATAGCTACTTTTGTAGGTACGCATTTCTTAGGAATTATGTACTGCGCTAGCACATCATAATTATCATGTAACTCTACGGCTCGACCCTTATTCCAATAATTGGTGTGTACCTCTTTATCTTCACCGGAAATCTGAAAGAAATCTCTCGGCTTGATATGGATCTGATCAAAGCCGTGCCAGTTGCATTTAGTATCCTCTTTTAAGCTTTTTACTTCTTCTTTTAATTTATCAATATCGCTAAGCAGTATTTTTATAGCATCTTCAACAGAGAACCCCGGGAAAACAGGTTTTTGCTGTTTCTTGCATTTACCACCGCCACAGTTTGCAGACGCGCATTGATCTGAACTATCGCAAGGTGCGCCCACCCATAATTCTTTTAAGCAATATTTATAATTAGAAACCCATTTATTTGATTTAACTTTCTTGCGGCAGACAGCCGGTTTGCCGTTATATTGTTTGGTGTCCTTACAGTGCGATGTATCCAGGCACCGTAAGCCATAACTCGTCGCTTTCGGCCATTGCGCAGATTCGGCAACCTGAACGACCATGATTAGAGACATCACTGTCAGGGTCGTGGTTAGGGTTCTATGAACCATTCTCATTGGATAACGCTCCTCCAGTTGAACTGGTCTTGACCTATCCCTTCAGCAAATAACCTTTTTTAGTTAAATCTCAGGTAACTCTACTACAACGGTGCCATTGTGCGTGTGGGAGGCGGGAAACCCTTTGGAAACGGGGTATCCGCGGCTAGCTTCAGGCTGCTATCGCGGCCCATATTTACACTGGCTCAATCATCTGGAAACTGACGTGCGGGCGTTCCTCGACCTGCTATTAGAGGTAAATTGGTCGAGTACCACCCAACCACAAAAGGCGTCAGTGAACTTAACGTTCAGAAAACGGTATCTCGCGAAAGCCAAGTCTTGGTACCCGGACGGAGCAGTCCGAACAATCCCTAGAAGAAGTGCAGGTGTGCCACCAGTCTGACCTAGAATACAGCGCGTTGACAAAGACTAGGACAAGGTAACCGGCGTAATGATGCCCTCAAGTACACTGCGCGGAATCATTCTGATCATGATCAGTATGGCCATTGCGGCATTTGCCGGGGCAATCATGAAACTGCTGGGCGAGCAGATTCCCGCCTATCTGGTCGCCTGGTTTCGATTTCTTGGGATGAGCCTGCTGATGCTACCCTACCTGATCTGGCGCTTTGGCGTGTCCGGGCTGATGCCGGCCCGTCCATGGATGCAGCTGATCCGCGGCTTGTCAATGGCCGGCGCAACAACACTATTCGTTATTGGCACCCGCACAGTTGATTATGCGGACGCTATCGCGATCCTCTACGCCTATCCTTTTCTGCTCGTGATCATAGCCGTTCTGTTTCTGAACGAACGGGCCGGCTGGTCGGTATGGATCGGCGTCACCAGTGGCTTTGTCGGCGTGGTACTGGTGATTCGACCCGAGTTTGAAGAGATCAACACAGGGGCAATGCTGATCTTTCTTTGTGCAGTCGTTCTCAGCATCCAACTTGCGCTGAGTCGTCGGCTGGGTGCGGTCTCTCCACCGTTAATCACGGCTTTCTCTGGCTCGGTTTGCGCGACGATTGCTCTCACATTCTTTCTCCCAGGTAACTGGCAGCCCATTCCGGATTCAGCCTGGCTCTACATCTGCCTTCTGATTCTTTCCGGCACGATTAACCAAGTTTTGCTGGTGTACGCCTTCGCCGATTCTGATGCATCGACGCTCGCGCCATTTACCTACGTCGAGATTGTTGCGGCGGTTATGTTTGGTTACCTCTTTTTCAGCACCCTGCCCTCTGTGCTTTCCTGGATGGGGATTGTGCTGATTGCAGCAAGCGGCATTTATGTGGCTCGCGCACAACAGATCGCCACGATTTCGCGTCGCGTTCCTAAGATTTGAGATCGTAATTCAAAAGACAGCTGAGAGCCTTACGTTAGCGATCGTTGTCGAGCAAGACCTCCCAAAAACGAAAAACGATATATTTAGCCGCTTTAAAGTCAAAGACCTGCTCTAAAAGATACGATTCCAGACGTGAAAACCAAGCCACAACAATCGGGCCGGGGGGATCAGTTCTAAGAAATGTTCGAGGAACTCGATTATCAGGAGACACGTTTGGGTCCCATCAGCTTACGGCGGCGCTCCGAACCCAAGCTGGATGGCAAAATCATCTACGAGATCAAACTGGGTGAAGAATTCCTGATGTCCAGCCTGTTTGTCCAGGGTGAGGAAAAACTCGCTGCACTCGCGCTACAGTCACTCGATGCTGAAGCAGTTGACGTCGTTGTTGGCGGCCTGGGCCTTGGGTATACCGCCGCAGAAGCGTTGAAGGGTGAGACAGTTCGCTCGTTGCTGGTCATTGAGGCCCTGGCGCCTGTGATCTCATGGCATCGGCTCGGGCTGGTACCGCTAGGGGATAAGCTTGCACTGGATTCGCGTTGCTCCCTGGTGCACGCAGATTTCTTTCAATTAGCTGCATCAACGGGCGGTTTCGACATAGATAACCCGGGCCGGCTGTTTCATGCCGTATTGCTCGATATTGATCATTCTCCCAGCCACTGGTTGACTAAGGAGAATAGAGCGTTCTACACGGACGCTAGCCTCACTGCGCTGGCAGCCTCGTTGCATCCTGGCGGTGTCTTCGGCCTGTGGTCAAATGATCAGCCGGATAAAGGGTTCAGTAGTTTGCTGAGTCAAGTATTTGCGTCTGCAAAAACGCACCAAGTAACCTTTCTAAATCCATACACGGGTGATGAATCGTCCAGCACTATCTATCTCGCGTACAGGGGAGTAGAGCGAGAAACCTAAACTACTAAGAGCAAGGGTCTATCGAGCTCTTATTACAGAACCCAACAGCTTCACACGGCCCGGTCACTGGCTCAATCCCAGGGTGACTAATTTGTGACTAGGCCTTGTCGTAAGAAGATACTTCAACAACAAGTTTGCCGAAGTTCTTTCCTCTGAGGAGGCCTATGAAAGCTTCTGGTGCTGCCTCAAGACCGCTCACAAAATCCTCACGATATTTCAGTCGGCCTTCTGAGACCCACTGAGTGAGTTGTTCGAGCGCTTCGGGCTCCTGATCCACATAATCGAAAACCAGAAAACCTCTAATGGTCAATCGCTTCACTAAGGCGCTGCGCAAGATTAGTGGGGTTACATCGGGGCCCTCCGGCAAAGCGGTGTCGTTATAGTGAGCAATCACCCCACAGACAGGCACCCTTGCAAACGGATTCAGCAACGGAAGAACAGCTTTAAAGACCGGACCACCCACATTCTCGAAATAAACATCAATCCCGCTTTGGCAGGCTTTTTGCAACTGCTCTTCAAAATCGGAATCCCGGTGGTTAATGCAATCGTCAAAGCCAAGTTCGTCGACGACAAATCTACATTTTTCTGCAGAGCCTGCGATACCAACGGCGCGAGCGCCTTTGATCTTCGCGATCTGGCCGACAGCGGATCCGACGGCTCCGGAGGCTGCTGCAACCACCACGGTCTCCCCGGATTCAGGCTTGCCGATATTCAATAGACCCGAATAGGCCGTGACACCCGGCATGCCGAGCACACCCAGCGCGGTTGAGATCGGCGCCCGCTTGGGATCTATCTTGCGCAGTGACTCACCGGAAAGAGTGAAGTACTCCTGCCAGCCGCCTGATCCCACGACGAGATCACCTGTTTGTATGCCGGGGAAATTGGAATTCAAGACCTCTCCCACTATCCCGCCTTCCATCACGCCACCAACCTCAACGGGCTTTGCGTAGGATTTTGCAGCGCTCATACGGCCCCGCATATAAGGGTCAAGGGAGAGGTAAATCGATCGGCACAATACCTCGCCGGCTTCCGGTTCGCGAGCGACACGCTCGACCATTTTAAAATCGCTGGATTTGGGTTCACCCATCGGGCGGGAGGCCAGAATAATCTGTCGGTTAACTTGTGTCATCATAAAATTAGGTCAAGATGCGATTATGGCACGATGCCTTTTTTGAAACACATGTAAGTGCCTGATTTATGGAGACCACAGACGGATTCGAACCATCGACCTGCTGATTACAGATCAGTTGCTTTAACAGGTCGTTGGTTCTGCTGTTACAGCATTACCGTGTTTGTACTCCCCAATTGATTTGGGAGTTTACAGGAAGTTTCTCCCGATCCTCAGGAGTTCTTTGGGTTTCTATTGGAGATTAATAGAGTAACTTGAGAGGTGCTACTCCGGGAGTGTTTCTGCGTTGTCGTTGATGACGCATGGCCTAGTATTTCTGATGACCTCTCTAACCCTTCTTGAGAGTCAACCACTAGCGCTGACTTACAAGTCCAGCACCAAGGTTTCACCTGCCTCTGCACGAGATACACAAATCATTATCTCATTATTATCTGCCTTGTCGGAATCCGACAAAATCAGATCTCGATGCTCGGCACAGCCACCCAACAATCGAGTACGGCAAGAACCACACAATCCATCTTCACATGATGACTCGACATTGACACCAGCGGATCTGACTACTTCCAAGATCGTTTTGTTTTTCCCGACCTGGAGCTTTAGATCCTGGCGGGACAGTAAAACCTCGAAAACTTCATTATTATCGTTTTCATCATCCAACTCTGTCGAAAACTGCTCCCAATGAATTAACTCTTCTGACCAATGGGTTGTGGCGTTACGAACACCAGCTACTATTCCGGGAGGGCCACATACATACACGTGTTGGCCTTCTTCAGGTACCTGCAATACAGATGCTAAATCAATGCCGCGAGCGGGATCACCGCCGTCAACGTACAAAGTCATCCGATCGCCAAATAGGGCCTTGACCTCATCGAGAAACGGTGCGGACTCCTCGTTACGCACACAATAATGTAGGTGATAACTTGCCTCTCTTTGATTGAGTTCATGGCCCATGCTCAAGAATGGCGTTATACCGATACCGCCAGCAATTAGTGTAAAACTAGATGCCTGTTCAACTAGCGGGAAATTATTGGAAGGCGGTGATGACTCTAGAGAACCCCCTGCTTCAAGGTTGTCAAGGAGCCAGTCAGAACCTCCACGGCTAGGCTCTTCGCGGCGAATTCCAATAATGTACCGGGCGCGATCTTTATGATCACCCATTAGAGAGTAAGACCTACGGAACCCTAAGCCCCCGCCAATAGTTAGATCAATGTGAGCCCCAGGCTCATACTCGGGCAATAATTCAAAATTACTTGAAACTAACTCATACCGGCATAGGTCACCACCATATGCCGTCTTTCCAGAGACCCTTAAACCAAGGCGGGGCGCTTCAGGCTTTAGAGGTTTTGTCTGCCCCGGTTTCAGCAGCAATCTGTCAACGACTTGGCCGTTAACAAGATGGGATTCGAGGATTTCGTCTATATCTTTACGCGAATTGTACGAATACCAAATTCCCGCTGGATAGATCACCATTACCGGCCCAAGTTCGCACCGATCTAGACACCCACTTTTATTTATACGGAAGCGACTCCCCAATCCCAATTCTTTGCCTCGTACCTTCATATAAGACTGTAGGTCCGTCGCACCACGTGCGCTACATGATCCTCGGGGATGCCCCAACTCCCGCTCATTGATACAGCAAAAGACATGGAGTTCGTAATGTTGATTAGAGTCAAAGCTTGTTGTTGCCTCGATAGCCGACTCGATCGACACTTTTTTAACAACGGCCTCTTTACCGATGGCCTCGTCTAGATCCTCTATCCAGACCATATCCCCTTCCACAGAGGTCGGGAACAACCGTAGTGGTTTACAATGAGTCTGGGTTAAACATTCACCCGAACTCACGTCAAACTCCCAACCATGTAGCGGGCATTCAACCACTGAGCCCGCCAATGATCCTCGTCCTAGTGAACCACCTTTATGTTGGCAATGATCTTGGGTGGCAAAAAAGATCCCATCTACGTTGTAGAGGGCTACCTTATAACCTGCAAGCTCATATACCGCGGAACCTCCAGGCGTTAGTTCCGATACCTTGCACAAACAATATCGATTCTTATCCATATAAAAGACACCGCATAGGATTCGCAATCCAAACAAGCCCGGCATCATCCCACGCTTAGCGAGGGATGATGCACGATAACGTCGTTCGGGTTTTAGGTAATTCGGCTTAGGTGACTCACGGCTGAATATTGAGAGCGTCTATAACATTACGGGAGAAAAACCGTTCCCTCTGACCCTCTTCCATGTCTGGGTATAACTCAATATACATCTCAACCCCACTAACGCCACTCGAATCCCAATGAGGATAATCACTAGTGAGTCCCATGTTTGTCGCGCCAAACCACTCTACAGTCTCTTTAAGAAGTGCCTCTGCCGGCTCGAAAGAGCATATCGTGCATTGCCTTTTAAAATACTCAGATGGGCGTAACTTCAACTCGGCAGTTTCAATAGCTGGCCGTCCAGACACATGCTCATCGAGGCGGAATAGAAAGTAAGGAACCCAAGTTGCCCCTGCTTCACAGAAAAGGACCTGCAGAGTTGGGTGTCGCTCAAGCACACCGTAGCCGATAAGGCCACACATTCCTGTTGCCATTTCACACGGGTGCGAAACTACATGGGCTAACCAATATTTATCGTATTTATAATCAGTACTGTAAGTCGCGTTATAAGTGCCGGTTGCCTCATGAAAAAGTAAAGCCATATCTAAGCTCGTCATTGTCTCCCAGACTTGGTCCCATTCCTCTGTCCAATAGCGAACTTCGTTCATAACGTTGGGGCGCATCCAAACACAACTAGCACCCATTGCATGGCATCGCTTTATCTCCTCTACCGCCCACTCAGGCTTGAGAGGAATCGTGACACACCATATATGCCGTCTTCCAGTAACAAAGTCCTTTGCCATCCAATCATTGTGGGCTCTCGCAAGAGCATATTGAAGATCCATATTTAAGACGTCAGGTATAAAAAGGCCCATTGTCGGAAACCAAATACCCATATCGACTCCGCCCATATCCATATCCAAGTCACGATAGGTTGTAGAGTGAGCATGGGCTTCTTCGTACGGTAGCGACTCACCCCTTGGACGTTGATCACCGCATCCTTCTAGTCGACCGGTCCCGTAGCCGCGGGGTTTCTGATAAAGGCGTCCCTCCATCATTATCCTGGGTGACCCTTGATTATCAGAAACAAGTTTAGGGGCGTCTTTTTCAAAATCTTTATCAAGATACTTTGTTAAGGCTTCCGGTGGCTCAATTACATGACGATCCGCGTCTATGACAAAAAATTCAGTAGCGACCCGTTTGGTTGGAGATCGCCATGACTCGACTACCGCTTGGTAGTGGTCCTCAGAAAATCTGGCGTTTGGGAAATCTTTATTGCTTGTCTCTACTTTCGTGTCCATCAAATACACTCCTAAAGGGTTCCTACCCTTAACATTAATTTAGGTAATACCAAGCCACGGGATCAAAGATTAGTTCCGTCGGTGATTGGTTCAATACATTGGTCCAGTATTTGAACGCTATTAAATAAGATTTCTAGTGGCCACGCTGTCAAATAATCGACAGGTTTACGATTTCGTAACACCTTCTCCGGAGGCTCTGGATAAGTCTTCGGCCAGTATGAACTGATGATTCTTTCCCATATCTTTAACATGCGCGAATACGACTTCGTCGCGTTAAAAAGAAAGAAAAGGCTCATCTAGTCACTAAATTAAACCTTTTTGAGATTTCTTTCTTAGCTTCTGTCCGATTTATGACAGCCCTTCTATTGATTCCCATATAAGATTTTTTTGGGCTTGATCGCTTGGTGCGATCTATCCGTGGGGGTTTATTGTGTTTGACGGTCACTCTCGTCCGTGACTGGGGAGAAGATAAATACGAGATGATGGTTCTATGGCCTGCTCAGAACAAGTCTACGAGTAAACATAACTAACCACCTAGTAACAACATCTACAATCACTCGGAGGATGAAAGTATGAACAAAATAAAAAGGAGAGTTGGTTCAATAATATTGTTAACGTGCATGGTATTCGGATTTTCAGGCCTAACCGCCAACGCAGCTGACTACCCTTCACGTCCAATCGACCTAATCGTCAACTTCGGCCCTGGAGGGGGTGCTGATGGCATGGGTCGTACAGTGGCGAAACTTCTTGCCCCCGTACTTAGTGTTGCTATACCGGCGTCGAACGTCTCAGGGGCGGCTGGCAACACGGGATTGACAAAGGTGGCAAATTCCAAAGCTGATGGCTACACAATCGGCACGATGACGGGATTGACCGTCTCTTCTTGGGCCGCTGGAATGGGCAGCCTCACCCCCGAAGATTTTTCATATCTTGCGGTTGTCCAATCATCGCCATCAATGCTATACGCACCCAAAGGCAGTCAATTTAAGACCTATCAAGACGTATTAGACTACACCAAAGCCAATCCTGGAGAAGTTCGCGTTGCCACCGCAGGCATGGGGACTTTGGATGACCTAACCCTGAAGTTTCTTGGCACTAAAGGTCATGAGATGAAGAATATCCCCTACTCGAAACCTGCCGAAAGATACATTGCTCCACTTGGCGGGCATTCAGAACTGATTTACGAAGAACCGGGAGACGTAGCCCAGTTTCTCGAATCAGGGCAACTGACCCCGCTCGTGGTCTTCAGCACGGCAAGACATGCTCGATTCCCGGATGTCCCATCGTCTTTCGAATTTAACCATGAGATCTCATTTCCAAATTGGCGGGCTGTTGTAGCGCCGGCTGGCGTTCCCGCCGATCGACTCAATGTTCTGAACGGAGCTATGGCTGAGGTCCTCGCGCACCAAGATTGGAAAAAATACTGCGCGGTAAAGTTTAGTTGTGTGGGACCACGTTCGCCGGCAGAGTCCCTGGAATTTGTAAACAAACAGTATCAGGATCTTTCCAAATTTATGCAGCAATTTGGCTTGACGGAATAGAGTCAGGATGATTTTGTGAATAATTAGTTTCCCCTAGAGATAGGGTAGCATGGCGACGAAACCCGCCCGCCTCTAGGGGTTAACTAATGATAAACATCGAGAAGCGCCAATCATTGCTGACTAGGATAAAAGTTGCTGGGTTAACTGGCCCAGTAATGGTGATACTGGTTGGCTTGCTCCCGTTATTTTTCCTAACGGTTGGGGACAAATCTCAACTTATTATAGATTCCAGCAAAATGGGGCCTTACAGTTGGCCTCGAGTAATGTTGGTTAGCCTAGCAACCGCCGGTTTGTTCTGGGGTATAAGTCGTCTACGCAATTCCTCGCCAAATAGCGCATCTAGCGCGGATCCGGACCAAATTAATACGGTCAAGTTAGTCTTGGGTATCTTGAGTATCGTATTGTATGGCGTTGCAATTGATGTAATTGGTTTTGCACTCGGTACTTTTTTATTTCTTACGTCTTGGTTTATCTTGGGCGGAATTCGCCGGTTTCTCGTAATAGCCGCCAACAGCGCTTTAGGAACTGGTGCACTGTTATATCTTTTCCTTAAGGTCGCCTATCTACCTCTGCCAAGAGGGATTGGAATATTCGATACAACCACAGTCAATCTTTACCGATTAATGGGCATTTACTAATCAAAGGTATGTTGAGATTTATCCAATGATGGATATCCTCCATAACTTGGGAGTGGGCCTATCACACTTACTTGGTGTGGTCCCGTTCTCTCTCCTTCTGGCTGGTATCTTCATAGGGGTTGTCGCGGGCGCACTGCCCGGAATTTCATTCGTAAATGCCATGGCCCTTGCACTGCCATTCACTTATGTAATGGAGCCCACCAATGCAATGGTGTTTCTCGCTGGACTATATTGTGGCGGGGTTTTTGGTGGCTCTATATCGTCCATTTTAATAAATATCCCAGGATCTCCAGGATCGTTACCCGCGACCTGGGACGGTTATCCGATGACTCAGCGAGGAGAATCGGCCCGCGCCCTAGGAATTGCGATCACTTGTTCGGCAATCGGAGGAATCGGTAGTGCGCTAATGATGATCTTTGTCTCGCCGCCCTTTGCGAACTTTGCTCTTAGGTTTGGGCAGCCAGAGTTTTTCGCGGCAACTGTGCTCGGGCTAGTATCTGTTGTAGCTATTGCGAAAGGCAAGATGCTAACAAGCATGATCTCATTGTTTATGGGGTTGACTGTGGGGGCAATCGGCTTGGATCCGTTATATGCCATACCTCGCCTCACATTTGGGTGGTCTATCCTGGAAAATGGAGTCAGTTTTGTAGTCGTGTTAATCGGAATGTTTGCTATCGGGGAAGTTCTTGGCTGGGTAAGCAGTCGAAGTCCAACGAGGTACAAGCCAGCCTCAAAAACGAGGGCTCTCTTACCGAGCGTAAAAGACCTATTAAAGCTAAAAGGCGCTATCAGTCGAGGCACCGGAATCGGTTGCGTCATCGGCGCCATACCCGGTACAGGAGCAATCATTGGCGCGATTATTTCCTATGGTATCGAGAAACAGGTATCTAAACGAGGTAACGAGTTTGGAACCGGTGTAGAAGAGGGCTTGGCTGCACCTGAAACGGCAAAGAACGCGACTACGGGTACGGCAACTATCCCACTATTGACTTTAGGAATACCGGGTAGTGCAGCGACCGCCATCATGCTCGCCGCTCTAATGCTACACGGAGTCAATCCAGGACCCATGCTGTTTATTACGGGTACAGATCTTATCTACACAGTATTTGCGGCGTATTTAGTGGCAAATATACTGATGATTGCGGCTGGAATGTTAGTAGCACGCGCCTTCACTCTTTTGATGGCAATCCCCCCCGGACTCTTATTTGGATTTATAGCAGTGCTCTGCCTAGTTGGAGCTTTTGGTGTCCGTAACAATATGGCAGACGTTTATATCTGCATCGGATTTGGGATTCTTGGTTTCTTGCTACAGCGATATCATATTCCAACAGCACCGCTTATTTTGGGAGTTATTCTTGGCCCCCTAGCGGAGCGTTATTTTCTTACGTCTATGATTGCCTATGACAACAACTTTTTGATTTTCTTTACCAGACCATTGAGTGGAGTTATCTTATTCCTAGCGTTTGCCTTTCTTGCATGGTCTTTCTGGGAGTCGATTCAAAAACGGTTTAAAAACTTTCGACAGTACCCGAATTAATTTTAAGTACTAGTTATTGATATCCATCCAGCATGGATCTTTCTTTTAATCCACTTCTTGCATTCTCCTGGTCTATCTTGGCTGGGTTTTTGATGTCTATGGGTGCTGGCGGCGGCGGCATCCTAGCGGGCATCGGTCATATTTCTATTCTCGGTATCGCTGATGCCAACATGATAAAAGTGATAAACCAACTCTTAGAATTGACCAGTAGATTTTTCTCAGTCCCAATTTATTTCAAACAAAAACGATTAATCTGGCCATTAGCGCTTTCATTTGGAATCGGAGCCCCAATTGGGGCAGTAGTAGGCTCATGGGCATCAAGCACCTACCTTGAGAGCATCAGTGATTACAAAATTGCATTTGGGATTCTTGTAATACTGGTTGCGGGTCGCACCCTCTATGAATCGGTAAGACCAGCAAGGCAGAAGGAGAAGACTGACTTAGCTGGTGCAACTTCTGTTACAGGGGTTTACAAGAAAACATTCTCAGACTCAGGAAATCCCCATACAAAACGCCGGATCCTCGGGGTCACGAGCTTTGGACTGCTTAGGATAGAAGCCCAGGTTGGAAACGATCGATTCCACTTTAACCCTCTTGTCAGCATCTTAGGAGGCTTTTCAATTTCGTTTGTTGGGGCCATGCTCGGGGTTGGAGGTGGATTTCTTGTTACACCATTTATGGCAAGTATTCTTATTATTCCAATGTTTTTTGCCGTAGGGACTGCGCTAGTCGCGCTGATGATACCTCTAACTGCGAGTGTCATTACCTATCTTTACCTAAATACTTATATAGAATGGACTTTGGTTATTATTGAAATTCCAGGAATCGCTATTGGTTCGGTACTGGGTCCGCTGGTGAATCGGCGGATTAACGAACGCTCTCTTAAGCTGTTCGTTGCCGCAGTGCTTCTTGTTATTGGTATGTATTACTTGCTCTGGTGACAATTGCTACTACTCCTGAGAGAGACGTGGCTTACGAGCATCTTGATAAGCCGAGAATTAAGTACTCTATGGTGAACTCTGTTGATTACGCTGGTCATATGGATGTTTTGGGTTCAATCCCAAAAGCATATCGGAAGGCTGTTTATGGCCAGTGTCAAACTATGGAATATAAGCGGGGACAATCATTGTGGCATCAAGGCGACTCAGCTGAATCGGTAGGGTTTCTGATTACTGGTAAGGCGATGTCAACCTATCTCAGTCCAGCTGGGAAAACTGGGATTACGGGCTTTTGGTCTGACGGAGATATTCTGGGAGCCGCTGACCTTGGCGGATTCCCGACTAGACAAATGACCGTACGTTTCCTTGAGACTTCCACCATAAGCACTATGCCTATCGTTAAGTTCTACGATACCTTGGAAAGATTTCCCGAAATGGGGAGACAGGTCGTGCGTGCATTATCGGTTAGGCTTCGGTGGGTTGCCCATTTAGCGCTGACATTAGAAACTCAATCAGCAGAAGACCGAATTAAAAGTGTCTTAATTATTCTTGTAGAGCGGTTTGGAGTAACGATCGAAACCGGACAACGAATCGATCTAAAATTAACTAACGAAGAATTAGGCGCAATGGTTGGTGTATCCCGTCAAATGACAAACGGAGTATTGAATAAACTGAAGAATTCGGGATGTATCACCTTAGAAAGACGATGGATCACCATAACTGATTTTGACTCCCTTAAACCCAGTTAGCGACCCTTATACTGGGGATGCATAACTATGAGTTTGGGACACTGCCATTTGTAAAACACTCGCAAGTTTTTGATTTATGGAGCCCGCAGACGGATTCGAACCAACGACCTGCTGATTACAGTTCCGCCTGTTGCGCTTTGTAAACGGGCTTTAACGCTTAGATTGGGATCTGTACATGATCAGATCAAAAAAAACATTTAAAGCCCCTAACCGATCAGGGTCAGGGGCTCGGTACTACTGAGTATCCGCTTTGTTACGCGCCTTTAAGCAGACGATCTTATAGTCGCTATCTTCTTCCGCTGGTTTATCAGCATCCTTTAGGGTGATGCCTTGCTTGATCGCCTTAAAGAAAGGCCACGCTACTCTCAGGGGAGGACTGGTCTCACGGACCCAGCAGTTTGAAGAAAGGTAACTTCAGACTAGTGAAGAACTAGAGTGACTTACCACCTTTGACTTTATGATTTCTCTAGATCTGACTTTACACCCACGACCTGGGATGGATCATCACTAATTCTGAGAAATTCACGAGCCGACAGAAAAAGTCCAATCACCATCAGCACGAAAACAGCAATTGCAATATAGGCCAGAGTCATAGTACTCATTTCTTATCTCCCATCAACGCCATAAGTTTGAAATAAATTCCAAAACACAGTATTGAAGGCACCCATAACGCGGTAAACAGACCTTCTTCTTGTTGCCCTGAAAACCAGAGATAAGCAGAGACCACAAAAGACACTACCACCGCCAAAAGAATGAAAAAATCAGATTGTTTAAACATATTTGCACCCCCGTTATCCATCATGGTAACCAATAGCAGCGAGTAAACAGCCTAAAACTGCAACTGCTGCAATACTGCGAAGTCCAGAGTGACCTAAGACTTCGAGATCATTTAAATCGAATAATCCAATTAGGGTAGATAAAGATATCAACACCGAAAGTACTAAAAGGAATAAACCCAGCAAAACGAATCCTTTCTTAAGATTAGTCAGGTGATTGATGCTCATAATCTTCATTACTGTTTTGAATTTTACGACCAGACAACTAGACGACTTCACAAATACTTCACTTTTTCATTTGTCACGCTAGATCATTACTCATAAATTTTTGGAAACCTTCACTCGTCACAATCCGGCCACAGCGAGGGTTAGAACGACTAACGTTCGAAACGAGGTTTATCCGCATCCATTCCTAGGACGCTAATCGGCCAGGGCCTTACGTACAAAGTCTTAGAAAAGTGCACGTGATGGTCGGAGTAGTTCAGAAAGGCTTTACCCCAACCACCCTTGGGCGCTGGCCGTAGCCCTACGGATGTCGTAGAAGTTTTCTAGGACGTAAACGAGACGGTCGGGCACCCGCGTCATTAGTGTAACTAGCTTACCGTGCTTGCGGACCCACAGTTAACGGTCTCCGTAGGAAAATACGTTCTGTATCCATCAACCGGAACCCGCCCCTCTATACCAGACCTGCCGTACAGTATCAGTTGATCACCAGGGTATCCAGTGCATGGGTGATTGGTTCACAAGGGCCCTCAGTCACGATCGCCTGCTCACCCAGTGCCATCATGTGGCCGCTGCTTCTGTCGACCATCAACATGTGCATGAAAAAGGTCATGCCCGGCTCAAGCACCTGGGGATCTGCTTCGCGAATCAAGGGATCTTCCATCCAGGTGGGCGGAAACATAGCGCCCATCGTATAGCCACAAACATTGAGATAGCTTTCACCAAAACCGCCGGCAATAAATGCCTGGCGATGGCTTTCGAACACATCGCCCACGGTTCTGCCAGCGCGCAAGGTCTCTTTGCAGGCCTGTAGCGCCTGGTGGCATACCTCAAACATAGCGCGGTGCGCCTTGCTGGCTTTACCGGTCACCAGCGCAAACGTGAGTGCTGCATGGTAGTGCCGATAGGCCGCGCCAAACTCATGGAACACTTGGTCTTCCTCGCCGATACGCCGGCCACCGGATTTGTAGCGCACTAGTTGGGCCGACGGGCCGCTTCCCATAGGCCAGACATGGGCAGGGGTATCACCGTCGCGTGACCACACCATCCGATGCATGGCGCTGCGGATGTCTCCCTCAAAAGCCCCGGGCACCGAAAGATTAACTGCTTCTTGCTGCACAGCCTGACAGATCTCGCCGGCTTTGCGCAGATAATCGAGCTCCGCGGCGCTTTTGACTAACCTCTGGCGACGTACCAGATCCGATGCGTCCACGGTTTTGCAGAATCCCTCAAGGGCAGTATCCAGCATACGGCCACGACTGGCCGAAAGCCCATAGGCATCATACTCAACACCGATGCGCTTGCCACGCATGCCACGGCTCTCAAGCATATCCCGTACATCGCTACCCGGATTTGCATCCCCGGAATCTACCCAGATGCGAACGTCCTTAATTACCGAGGTATACCCCGCCTGAACCCGATCTGCCGATCGTGTGACCAGAGTCAAACTGCCATCTACACTCAGGAACAGTGTCTGAAACAACACGAAACCATCCGTGTCGTAGCCGCTCAGGTAATACATGCTCTCCTGCTTAAACAGCAACAGCCCTTCCAGATCCTGACCGGCCATCCGCTGGCAGGCCTGCACAATCCGGGTATCGAATTCTGTCCTGGAAAAATGCAGGTTCATGAAATTTCTCCCGAAGCTCTCATCGGACCAACGCCTAATAGACGCAGGTCGTCTTCTTCGTAACCGAATCAATAACGAGAAAAGATCTTTATTTGTTGCTGTGAGTTGAACTGGAGGACATCGTAACCTTTTGGCTCGATGCTATGCATTCCGGGAGACATCTGGGGCATACCAGGTGCTGTGATGCCGATAATCTCTGGTCGCTCCGTGAGTAACCGTTTGATATCGGACACGGGTACATGGCCCTCAACGATATAGCCATCAATTAGAGCCGTATGGCAGGAATACAATGCAGGATTTGTGAGCCCCAGTTCCTGCTTAATTGGAACAACATCCTCTACGTCGTACGCGGTTACAGAAAAGCCGTTTTCTGTCAGGTAATCCACCCACGCCTGACAACACCCACACGTAGGGGTCTTCCAAACAGTAATTGGCAACTCAGAAGCAAGTCCAGTGTTCAAAGTGCATCCGAGCAGAATCAAGAAGTAGGTAATTCGGCGGACGAAATCTTTGATCATTTTTGGCGGAATCGGGATCATATGGCGGATGACCTTATCGTATCTTGAAAAATCACATAAACCAAAAGTTCTTGAACTTGAAGAACAGTAAACCCAGTATTCCCATGACGAAGATGGTCAATAATGCAATCCGCAGGCGATGCAAAGCAGGGTCGTTTTCAGAGAAAAGATGAAGAGGCTGAACTCTTCCAGAATCACCGTCTTTATTCGCTGGGCAAGATTCATAGCGAAGTCAGCGTACCACACTGTCCTGTTGGAGCGTGATACCTAACGTCCTCACCATCCTCCTTCGCTATGATGAAATTTCCGATATTGAGAGATAAGGCAGGAATCAGTGTGGGTAAATGCCACTCCGTTGTTTGAGATCGACGGTTTCCTTGTCGATAAGGCGGCCCAACTGAACGGGAATACCAAAGAAAAGCCCCGCATGAGCGGGGCTTTCGATCGACTCTTTTGAGTTAGGTCAAAGTAATCTAATTACTAGTCGTTGGCCTGCCCCAGTATGGCGTTGGTGCCCTGACGTTTTCCTTGCTTACTGCGTATTGCATCTGGACAGGTACCTCCACAGAGCATTACGCCCGTTCTGCCATTAAAGTTGCGAATGTGGGACCCCCGGATATGTCGTCGAGCTCCTGTTCCGTTAACTGTGTGTTCTCTTTCATTCTGATATCTCCTGTGTATTGAAAATGATTCACCGCATTTGGTGGGACCATTTTCTGGGATATCAGGAACGGGGTCTGTGCGCCTTGTCACCCTTTAGGAGGGTTTGGGGAGGATCAGGTGATGGGGGTCACATAGAGATAAGACAGGAGTCAGTGTAGGTAAGGTACACGCGGTTGCTTGAGGCTATTTCATCGGGTCGGCACAAATACACTGGATGGTTGCTACGTGCTCATAATGCCGTATATTCACACAGCACTTGACGGCAAAAATAAGATTAACAATGCGACAACGATGCGCGCACCTTCGGTGACAGACCGCGGGCCGGTAGCTAGACTCGTACCCGAAGCGTTACCACACACAGGACATTCACTGTATGCACATCGCCACCCGATTAGCAGGCACCGAAATCATTATCATAGACGGTGCAATGGGCACCGAGCTGCAACGCCGTGGCGTACCATTGAATTTTGAAATATGGAGCGCAGCCGCCTTACTGAGCCATCCGCACCTCGTCCGAGAGATCCATGTCGACTATATTCGTGCCGGCGCGGAGATTCAGATTGCGGCAACCTACAACACTGCCCCGCACGTCATCAATCCTTCGAACTTTGACACCACCAGCGCGGAGCTGACGGCAACCGCGCTGCGGTTGGTGCGCGACGGCATCGATGCAGCCGAACCTGCGCATCCGGTGTGGATTGCAGGTTCGATATCGACAACTGTTGAATCGCGCCGGAAAGAAATGCTCGACATCTCGATGCTTCGCGATAGTTACACTGAACACGCTGAAAACCTCGCGGAACAAGGCTGTGACCTGCTGATGCTCGAGATGATGCTCACGCATGATTTCGCCATGGATCTTGAGTTTCAATGCGAGATCGCCGCGATCGCCAAGCGCACCGGTTTGCCCGTATGGGTGGGGATTGCGGTCAAGATGGCCGAATCCGGGACACTGCATCTTCAGGACGGTCCGGAAGATTCCGGCGAGGACCTCAGGGCAGGCATCGAAGCGCTCCTGGCCGAAGGCGTCGACGTGGCTGGGATCATGCATAGCGAAGTCGAAGCCACTTTGCCGGCGCTCGATCTTCTCGAGCGGTACTGGTCAGGTCCGGTCGCCGTCTACCCAAACAGCGGCCACTACACGCGTCCCCACTGGTATTTCGACTCCCTGATCGAACCGGAAAAATTCGCCGCCACCGCAATGCAATGGGCGCAACGCGATGTGAAGGCAATCGGCGGTTGCTGCGGTCTCGGTCCAGAACATATTTCCGAACTGTCTAAAGCGCTCGGTCGAATGCCCTGAGTCGGGTTGCAGGATTTCGACCTTAGGGAGTGCGCGCTCGCTCTCTTCGCCTTGTGGCCTGATCGTTCTGATGCAGTTGCAAGGTCATCTTGAGATCCGACCAGATTGCGGAGTGTTCTGACTCCAAACCTTTTCTTTTTCGGTAACTTAGCCATCCACCTTGACCACATACTGCCCAAGACACCATGGCGATGACGATCCGAATCATTACCTGGGCAAGATTATTAGTTGAAAGGCCCGAATGGGACACCAGTAGGCTTTTCTGGCTGGACAGACTTATATTTCAGCATGTGTTGTTGACAATTATTCCAGCTAACTGTGGATGTCGAGCAGTTGAGATCAACAGAGTGAAAAGGCCACAACGATAGAGCAAGAAAAATCCTTAACGAAAAGTCAGTGCTCTAGAATTTGCGATAAAAAGAGTTTCGTTCGGTCACTTTTTGGAGCAACGAAAAACTCTTCGGTGCTCGCACTCTCCACAATCTCACCCTTGTCCATAAAAACCATTGAGTCTGCAGCGCGTTTTGCAAAACCCATTTCATGGGTGACCACAATCATTGTCATACCGCCTTCGGCGAGTTCAATCATGACATCGAGCACCTCCTTGATCATTTCCGGATCGAGTGCAGACGTTGGCTCGTCGAAGAGCATGATCTTTGGCTCCATGCATAAGCTTCTTGCGATTGCGACTCTTTGCTGTTGCCCGCCCGACAGTTGACTGGGATATTTTTCAGCCTGTTCAGGGATATGTACGAGATCAAGGTAGTGTTTAGCAAGCTTGGTTGCATCGGGTCGAGACATCTTTCTTGCCTTAAGTGGCGCAATAGTCACGTTCTCAAGGACTGTTAGATGGGGAAATAGGTTGAATTGTTGAAAGACCATCCCAATATTACGCCTAATTTTGGAAATATCTTTAACGTCTACTGTCAACTCTATACCATCGACAATGATGGTCCCTTCGTCATGCTCCTCGAGCCGGTTAATACATCGAATCATCGTTGACTTACCAGACCCGGATGGGCCGCAAACGACCACCCGCTCACCAGTTTGAATTTCCAGGCTTACTTTATTTAGCGCCTGGAATTGTCCGAAATATTTTGAGACCTGTCTAAGGGATATGATAGCGTCACTAGAATTTTCAGCGGTCATAACCTTATCCTCTTTTTCCATAAACATTACCCACTATAAAACCCATGACGAATTATCGACTCAGACTAGTTAAACAACAAGATGTTCCTAATTGATACTTAATGCTACTTCCCATATCTCTTTTTTGACTCACCTTAAAGAGATTGCTTTTTCTTCTGGACCCAGACTGATATGGCATCCCGGTTATCATCTACCACCTGTCGAACAATCAAATTTTCATAGAGCGCTTTTTGCCAATTAGATATCTTGCTGGGTAATGTAATCTTTTGATTGAGCGCAGTAACAACGTCTTCTAACATGAATAATGTGGTGGGATAAACGCAATCTGCTAAAGATAATCGATCACCGTCCAGGTACGGAGAAGGCTCAACCAATGAATCGAGTCGTTTTAGACACTCTACAATTCCATTAATCGCTGATGCAATTTTCTCCCGTGACACTGAACTTTGCCCTACCATTGGAAATAGGGCCCGTAAGGCTGGTTCGAGCCGAGTATCGTGGAAACGGCTGATCGATCGTAATACAGCACGTTTTTGAATATTCTCGGGCCACATCGCTGGGTCCGGATATTGCTCCTCCAGAAATTCTGAAATTGCGTCGGAGTCATGAAGACGAAACCCGTCAATTTCAATAGCAGGCACGGAACCTGCTGGTATTAACGCCCGATATTCAGTTGTATTGTAGTTGCCTCCAGGTGGTAGGAGTTCTTCAAAATCAATAGACTTCAATCGTAAAACAATCCGTACCTTGGCGCAGTATGTGCTCACAGGAATAGCATAAAATTTGATCTTCACTTCTCACCCAAACCTTTGTTAACAAAAGTGATGGCACTGGAGATAATTCACTTGAAGATAGCCCCATCTCACTTTAGTATTGTCACCGATGCGCAGGAAGCGCGTTTTTTCGTCATCGAATGATATTCTATTAAAAACGGAGGAGACCATGAAGAAGTTCATGCTTGCAGTAGTAGCTGCTGGACTGGCTATTGGATCGAGTATTTCACAGGCCGATTCAGGATCACGACTACACCAAATCCTTGAATCAGGAAAATTACGAATGGGTGTAACCCTTGACTGGAATCCGATGTCCTTTCGTAACCCTGAAAACAACGAAATGATTGGATTCGACATTGATTGGGGAACCCAGCTTGCGAAGGACATGGGTGTGGAAATCGAATTTGTTAAAACAGAGTGGAAAACGCTACTCGCAGGTATCGTCTCCAATAAGTACGACATCAGCAATAGTGCTTCCCTGACACCTTCCCGGGCCAAGAGTGTCGGTTTCACTGATCACTATTATGAGCTTGGCACTGTGCCTCTTGCACTGACAAAAAATCACAGTAAATATCCAACCTGGGAGTCCATTAACAAGCCAGAAGTAACGGTCGCCAGTACCATGGGTACGGTGCAAGAACAACAGGCTAAGCAATATTTTCCGGATGCCGAACACCGAGTCATCGAGGCGCCAGCAAGGGATTATCAAGAAGTTCTGGTGGGCCGAGCAGATATTCATATCACCAGTAACGTTGAGGCGGTTACCCTTAATCAGAAGTTCCCCGAGTTGATGGCACTTCCCGTCACAGGGCGTACCAACCGTCCGCTCGGCGCATTACTTCCTCAGAATGATCAGATCTGGATCAATTTCGTTAATCACTGGATTAAGGCTAAAAAAGTAGCCGGATTTTTTGACTCGCTTGAAGCCAAGTGGCTGGTACCCGAAATGGAAGGTTTGATGAAGGATTAGGGATGAGAGGTATTTTCATGATGATGAAGCTGAACTGAAATGAAGCCCTGTCTGGCTGATTCTTCGAGGGGATGACGACGTACCGAAAGGCGTCGTCATCCCTTTTTATATATCGATCTCTCTTTGATAGATTAGCTCGGAACTTACGGTTTTATACCATTATCAATAACATGCATTGGCCGCGTAATATAGCTGTCGTCAGCGGCGTCCTGCTTCTCTCGGGGTGTGGCAATTCCAATTACAATTGGGGCTGGTATGTAGTCTCACCAACAACGTCGCAAGGCCAAACTAATCTGAAGTTCCTGATAAGCGGTCTCGGGTATACAATTTCTCTTTCTTTAATTGCGATCGCAATTTCTATCCTTGTCGGTTTGACAGTTGCACTGCCAGGTTTAGCCAAGAATCGCACCGGCAGGATTTTCAACCGACTCTATGTCGAGACTTTTCGCTCGATTCCGCCGTTGGTGATGATCCTTTGGATCTATTACGGACTGCCAGTTCTTTTGAATATTGATATAGACGTGTTTGCTTCTGGCATCATCGCTCTTGCGCTGTGTGACAGCGCCTTCCAGGCAGAGATATTCAGAGCTGGCATCCAATCTATCCACCGTGGTCAGCATGAGGCAGCTGATAGCATCGGCCTAAAATATTTCAACAAAATGCGTTATATCATCTTACCCCAGGCTATTCGTCGTATCTTGCCGCCACTTGGAAATCAGTTTGTCTACATGCTCAAGATGTCTTCGTTGGTTTCTGTCATCGGCCTTGCGGACCTTACTCGTCAAGCGAACGAACTGGTGGTCACCGAATATCGCCCTTTGGAAATCTATACGGTTTTGGTTTTGGAATATCTCGTCTTAATCGTGATTGCGTCGAATCTCGTCCGTAAACTTGAGCGCTACATGGGTTCTGACGAGAACATTGCAAACTAGCAAGTCACGTACATTTTAAGTTTGCAGTTCACTCAGCAAGCCAGATTCTTCAATTCGAACAATTTGGCCATCACGCATCTCGCCATAATCCAATTTTGAGAGAACCAAAACCGGAATTCTAATCTGATACAACTCTTTCGCAACAAAAGCTGCCGCTAAAGAAGATGTTTCTGCTTCACCAAGGATCACTGCGCCAGGGCCAGTCCTAAGGCGCAAGGATTCTGCCAAAGTGCTAGGCGACCCAGCTGAGCCGCGAACCCCGGGAAGGACTAGGATTTTGTTGGTAATGGAGTGGCCCACCTGTGGGTGGCTCTGATCAGAAATCCGGCCCGACTCAGGATCGAGCCCGCCGCCAAAACTTAGCCAATCAGTCAACACCATGACTTCGCCTTTCGCCGAGGCAGCAAAAAGAACTTGCGCTTTCATGGCTGAATCTAATCTAGCCCTAGCCATAGATCTGGGTCCCGAACTACGCGTCCGGCGACTGCGGAATCCAGGCATTCCTTCAGACTTGCAAAGACTGCCTTGGCGCCTACGTTTCCCGGGCCGTAATAAGCCCATTTCGCCGAATTTGTCATTACCACGCCATCAACACCATCGAGTCTGGGAATGTTATAAGTACATCGGTCCGCAACAATAGTTATTCCAGCGCGTTGTAACTCGGCCAGCCATCCCTTCTTCTTGATAAGGTCAATAATATGTCGGCTCGTCGAGATATAACAACGAACATCGGCGTGTACTTTACGATCCGAAAGCAACGGCATCAGAGACTGAAACTCCGAGACAGAAAAATGCGGCGTCCCCATGCAAACTGCACTGATAGCACCATCGGTCGCTGTACATAACGCGTCGCTCGCTGCTACTATCTGGGTTGCAGATATGTTGATTTCTCGATCTGGTCGACCCCCCTGCAAGGCCTGCTCCAAACTCATCGCTTCCGGAGTCACTCCTACAGCATGAAACATCTTGACCGCGCCGGCACAGGCTGCAGTCGATCCAAGCGCCTTTAACTGATCCTCGCTGGTCGTTGGCAATAGTCCTACTATTACCGGGATTTGACTACCAGATCCTCGCCCAATGACATAACCCAATGCATTAAAAAATATGTCGGTGTTTTTAACTGAATCAGGAATCATCTGAACGTCGAACACGATCTCGCCCCGCCGTGGCTCATCCCGATGCAACCCTGCATAGGGAGCATATCCCGTGATAGCTGCACCTATATCGAGAAAATCTCCATATAGGTTTGTCCGCGCACCCAATACGGAGTTACTGAAAACTACTGCATTTGATTCAGAACCAGCAATATTTTCACCAAAGGCAGGTTTCGGGTCTATATGGTAAGGCGCACAAGTCCATGTCTGATTGCAGCCCATTGCGAGGTAACATTCCCCTAGCCGTTTGGCGCCAGCCACTCCTTGCAAATCTGCATCCACTAAAGTCAATTCGGGATGAACAAAATCCATAGAACTAGCATTTAATGTGGTCGGAACCGCAACTTTGGCGCCATTTGCGACAAGATGTTCTGCAAAATCAACATTTACCCGACCCGAATAAAAACAACTTGTCACATGAGCCGATTTTATCTCTACTAACTGCGTCGCAGTTAGCGCCTTCGCAGCAGCAACGACCATACGCATCGCTATCTGGCATCCGTTACCATCGCTGCCCGACAACATCGCCTGTTGTTTATCGGTTAGTTTAAGAGTCACAAATCACCTTTAAGAAGACAGCCGTAGTTCTCTACTGACCCAGTGTACCCAGAGTCACGTAAACACTGCCAGAAAAGAGTTTGAATTGCACTTAGCACCGGTTTTCCGAGTGCATGTTCCGCACGCTCGATAATTTCCACTGCCCGAATAGCAGCGCAAGCAATAAATAAACCATCGGCTTCAGGGTGGCAAACTTCAAGTGCTGCTTCGAAGATTGCGTCCGGCGGTAACTCAGCGGAAAGAGTACCATTCTCTATACAGAAACTACCAATATTGAGAACAACAATCCCGTGTTCCTCAAGAAACTCGCGCATCGCCTGATTGACAGAGTCTACGTAAGGTGTCAGTAACGAGATTTTTTTAATGCCAAGTTTTCCCATAGCGGCAATGGCTGAGGTAATTGGCGTCACAATCGGCACATCGGAGCGGCCTTTGCGAATCTGAGAAGCGACCTCTTCGTACCCCAGGGCTACAGTTCCAGAGGTACAGCAATAGCCAATTACATCAAGTCTCATACCTGGAAGGATCCGCCGAGCGGCTTCCGTGAGATGAGGGCCTATAGCGCGGTGGTTCTCGATCGTTACAGGGTCGATAGCCATAACACGACTGGTATAAAACATGACATCTTCAGGCAACATATTGTGAAAATCACGCTCTGTCGCAACGTCTGTACTAAGGGCAATCAATCCAATGCGAAAACGCGAGGGCCCCCCATCAAACTCATACTCAACAGTCACCTTCTGGGTCGGCGTTCCAACAATTTTAGAAAGATTGTTCATGAGAAACTACTCAAAACCAAGGTGTGATGCGAATCAGTACAATCGAAACATTTTGAAAAAGATCTTTATATGACTTGCTGTATTTGACGGTTCTCTATATCTATCTCGATGACGTCACCATCTTTGATCGTTGAGATAGGCCCCCTTCATCAAAACTCGGACGGGCCTCCGAAATAAGTATTGGGCCACGCCGCATCCCAATGATTGATGAATCAGAAATTACAGCCGCGTCGTGTAAGCCGGCTCGATAAAGCAAAGAAGCAAACTCATTCGCAAGACCATGCATGACAAGAACATCATCCGATCTAATATGGTTCGATTGTAATGCATAAATCGCATTATCCAATCCTTCAAGACACCGGGCCCTCCTCTTAAGTCCCTTCTGATTATGGCTAGTAAACGGTCGCAAAAAAGCACCACCTGGTGCAACATCCCCGCCCATGATAACAATTCCTAGCAAATCGCCCACTGGCCGCTCAAGCGTTCTTATTACAGGCTCGTTGGGTGGGGCGGCAGCATCGAGATGGTCATGAATTTTCCCGCCACCGACTGTCTGCACATCTGTATCGAGCCTCTCGGCAAGTTGTTTCATGCTGTAGGAGTGCTTCCTGATGCTCTTGATGGGTCTTTGAGTCAGCCATTTCTGAGCGAGAAACGGCTATTCAATTGGGGATGGCCTCTCTCAAAACATTCCTAAGTGCTTGAAATATGGAGCCCGCAAGTGGATTCGAACCACCGACCTGCTGATTACAAATCAGTTGCTCTCGCAAGCGATTGGCTCTGCTATTAAAGCATTACCGCGTTTGGGCTCTGCCAAACTTCTGGAAGTTTACAGCGAGTTTTTCAGTTACAACAGAAGTTTCTACGTCTTATTTGGCAGGTTTTAGTGGAGTAACAGTAGAGGTATTACTCCGATAGTGCTTCTGCGTTGTTGTTGATGACGCATGACCTAATCGTTCTGATACAGATACTCAGTCGATTCGATACTGAACCCGTTCAACTTGTTCAATAAGTGGTAAGCACTTTTTCGCAAACGCCGCGTGATCAGGATGTGCCCGGTACGATTTCCAGTCATTCACAGAATCGAAATCGATGACAAGAGCGTAGTCTAGTGTCGCGTCTTCCAGTTCCAGGTCCGGTCCGAACTCGAACCTTTTTATGCCGGGAACGACGTTACGCAATTGTAAAAAACCCGAATTCATCTCACGGATATCCGCCTCGACGGTATCTGATTTGAATCTGATGAGAGTTATCTGGCGAATCACGACCTGCTATCCAATCCGCGGGTGGCTGTCGCTTGTAGTTAACACAGTTCTGGGGATCCGGTGTATTAATCTTTGTCGCGGTGTCATCCCGTTTGAACTAGATCAGTATGATTCGACGTAGCATTGTCATTCAATCGCGGTACGCACGCGCATCTCAACCAGCCCCTGCGTGATCGGAGATGCCGCCGACACTGTCTTTACCTCGATGAAGGACGGCACGCTCTGGTCTTGTTCCCACGCATGCTTGAGCGCAGGAACAATCTGGTCCGGATCAGTGACTAATTGGGCATGTGCGCCGGCTGCCTCAAAGATCTTATGATAGTCAACGTCGCGCAATGATGTCGCGTTAGCCTCACCCCACATCGCCTTCTGCTGCTCCTGAATCATACCCCACTGCGCATTGTTAGCGACGATCATCGTTACCGCGATCCCGCGATCGATAGCAGTTTCCATTGGTGTCAAGCCCGGCGCTAGCCCAAGCGCACCGTCTCCCGTAATGAGCACCACTTTTGATTTCGGCTTGGCCATCTTTACTGCTGTGGCATACGCCGGTCCTGTTCCCATTTGCTCCCAGGGGCCATTCGCGATCACCCCGCCGATCTTTCGCCCCTCGAATGACCAAACATTGAAGGCGACCTCGCACCAACAGGAGATATCTCCTCCATCTACGACGAGGATGTCCTCCTCTCCAAGGGACATCAACACGTCGTAGCAAAGTCGCAGCGGATGCACGGGCGACTCGGTCGATTCCAAGAACTTCCTGTAAGGTGTCAGACTGTCGTACCGCGCCTGTCGGATACGATCTGCCCAATCGGTATCATTTGAGGTGAGGTACGAGCTACCGTTCAGGCTCTGTACAAAGGCCTTAATATCTGAACAAATACGCACGTCCGCTAGCTGGTTGCCACTGAGTTCCCGCGCTGTGGCGTTCACGCAAACGAGTGTCGTATCCTTACCGATTAGCGGAGCCTCTCCGTAATTCACCCCAAAATCGAGCCGGCCGCCCAACAGCAACACGACGTCCGCCTCAGAACTGACTAACCGTGAACACGGATTCTGATGATAGTCGAACAACCCCATGTACAGTGGATGCGACATATCGATTGACTTCAAATGAGTAAACGGCGTGAATATCGGAATCTTGTATTTCATGGCCAGCACCTCAAGGTCTTTTTCAGCCTGGCTGTACCAAACGCCACCTCCTGCAATAATAGTTGGCCTTTCTGCCGAACGAAGAATGTTCTCGATCTGTTCGATATCTTCAGGATCAGGATGTGGTCGGTGTATCTTCTTACGGTGTCGATCGAACACGCGAGCATCTGTTATTGGAGTCTCAGCATCGACCTTCCCTGTAAAGACGAAATTCGTTGGTATGGTCAATTGAACTGGGCCCATTGGATGGTTAGTAGCAATGTCGTAGGCCTTGTCCAGGAACCAAGCGATCCGTCCCGGCTCGTTCACCTCTACCGCATACTTGGTCATGGATTTGACAACCTCAGCTTGGGGCAACTCCTTGAGGCCGTTATTGTCGAAGTTGTGGGAGTTCGAAGACACGCCAATGAAGATGACAGGATCTCCCGCAAAATGTGCTTCCGCTACAGCAGAAATATAGTTTGTGAAGCCGCTCGGCTCAGCAATACAGACGGATACCTGGCGGGTTAGACGTGCCGTCGCGTTGGCCATGAAACCTGCCTCCATCTCATTGCGGGCCGTAACAACATCGATGCCATACTCGCGACATGCAATCAAAATTGGATTAAGGAATCCTCCGCAGAGAGAGAAAACTTTCTCGACTCCTTTGTCTCCCAGAGCTTGTACCAACATGTGGCCGCCGGAAAACTTACCAGCTAAAGGCGCGCTAGGTTTGTTCATTATTCATATCCTCATCTATTTTCGTTAAACGATTCGCCTCTCGTAACTGACCTAACGCCCATGATGCTCGTTATGGATGACATATCGGACAATACTGGAGTTAATGCAGTCGATCTTCAGGCGACCCCCCTATTTTCTGTCTCTAAGCTATACGTGTTTGTGCCGACCCAGAATCACCCGATCCATGATCAAGGCAAGAAATAGAATAGCGAAACCGGCGAGAATGCCCCGACCTACAGACGCGTACTGCAGTGCTTCAAGTACGTCCTCGCCGAGCCCCTTTGCACCTATAAGTGACGCAACCACTACAGTCACGAGACTCAGCAGAATTGTCTGGTTCATACCGGCCCGGATCGATGGCGCAGCCAGCGGCAGATCCACTCTTGTAAGCAAATACCAGGGGGAAGCGCCGTAGGCGATAGCAGCCTCTCGAATAGACTCCGGCACCCCGCGTAGGCCGAGCACAGTCAGTCTCACGACTGGCGGACCGCCGAAGATCATGCAGGTCACAATCGCAGCTGGTTTTCCGATCCCAAAAAACGCGATGACCGGGATCATATATACGAACGTGGGCATAGTCTGCTGAAAGTCCATGATCGGTCGGATGATTGAATAGGCACGCGGTCGGCGTGCACAAAATATTCCGAGCGGAATTCCCACACTGATGCTGATACAGGCGGCAGTTCCAAGTAGTGCTAGGGTCTGCATTGCAACGACCCATAATCCGACCACTCCCATATAACCGAGAAAAGCGCCCGTGTAGATCGCAGCACGAGGTCCCGCCGACAGGGCCGTCAACGTCATGATGGACGCGATGACAACGATCCAAGGTGTTTGCACGAACAGGATCTCCAACCCATCCAGAATCGACCGAATACCGAAGGTGATAACATCGAATACGTCCTCCCCAGAGAGGACGACAAAGTCAAAAGCTTCTTCGATCCAGTTGATCGCCACCAAGCGGATCTGGGGATCGGTCGGAAATTGACTCAGGATGGCAAAAGCGTTTGGCGACCCGAACTGGATGATACTGGCGCCGTAGACCAGCGCGATAAACAGCACACCTTGCATTATTCTTGGGACCTGAATCCCTGAGCTGATCGTAGGGTCTGAGAGCCATTCGTGATATCGCCGCATTAGGATTGGGTTAGCTAGGACACCTTGAATCGCTTTTAACGCCAACAGTAACCCGAATCCCCAAACAAAGATCCATATACGTGACGCCTCTACCTGTTGGATTTCTCCCTGAACCTCGACGAACACTTTCTCCAACGAATCGATGTTGCGCTCGAACACATCGACGTTGTCGGCATTGTTGCTAATTGCAGTCTCGAGCTGCGATCGCCGAAGATCGAGTTGGAGTTCGATTGTTTCGATCCTACTTCGCGCCCCCACCGTCAAATCGCCCCAAAGCCCGCGCCCAACCTGAACACTGGCAAACGCCTCGAGAAAGGCGAAGGGCACAGCCCAGTGCCATATGCCACGCATGAAGTACCAGATTGGCCCTAGGATCGCTGCCGTTAAGTTAAAGGTCCAAACGATGCCCGGTTTACTCCCAATAAATGTAAATTGTCGCTTGTAGTAGTCGGCATTCGACCCGATGAATGAACGGAGCGAAAGCGCCTGGGCTGCCGACGTCCCTGGATTAGCACTCGATTCCTCGAGGCTTGCATTGTTAGTCATGAAGTTTCTGCTCCTTCGATGATGGTCTTCAGCAGATCAGAATGGGTAATCACACCTATTCGCTCCCCAGAATCATCTACGATAATGATGGGGACATCTCGATCGATGATAGATTGCATCAATACAGTCAAGCTCTCATCTGCACCGAAGCTTGGAAGATCCTCCCCAAGCGGGCCAATCTCCTGTTCGTAGGTTTCGATGGGACGCATGACCGTCCGCGCACGCACGACTTTAAGACGTGAAATCCCTGCTACAAACTCAGCAACATAGTCGTCGGCCGGCTTCATGACTATATCTTCTGGTGTACCAATCTGGACTATCCGCCCGTCTTGCATAATGGCGACCCGATCACCGAGGCGGATGGCCTCATCTAGATCATGTGTAATAAAGACTGTGGTCTTACTCATACTTGTCACGAGTTGCATGAACTCGCTTTGAAGTTGACGGCGGATCAGTGGATCGAGGGCACTGAAGGGCTCGTCCATTAACAATATTTCTGTGTCACTAGCAATGGCGCGAGCGAGACCAACTCGCTGCTGCATGCCACCTGAGAGCTCATGAGCATACTTGTTGCCCCACCCTGTCAATTGGACCATCGACAAGATTCTTTCAGCAATCTCCATGCGATCATTCCTAGCAACACCACGTCCTATCTCCAAAGGCATGGCGATGTTGTCTAAGACCGATCGATGCGGCATCAGTGAAAAGTTCTGAAACACCATTGCGATGTGCTCGTTACGGAAACTCCGTAGCTCTTTTGGCGAGAGAGTCAGAATATCTCGGCCCCTCACACGGATTTCGCCAGTGGTTGGTTCAAGCAGGCGATTGATATGGCGAACAAGAGTCGATTTGCCACTCCCCGACAGACCCATCACACAGAAAATCTCTCCACGTTTTATTTCTAAATCGACATTTGCGACCCCGATGCCACAGTCATAATCCTCGAGCACTTGTTGCTTGGAAATACCATGTTCACGGATGTTGGAAAGCGCCTCCTCGGCGCGATCACCGAAAATCTTCCAGACGCCCTTGATCTCAATTTCGATTTCAGACTGCACGGAACTTGCCCCGACGCTGAGCTCTTGGGCACGCAACCGGAGTCAAGCGCCACTCGTTAGTCAGTAATCGTTTTTTAAGAATTCTGCGCATCGTTCGCCTATCATAATGGCGGGAGCGTTGGTGTTGGACGACACTAGCAGTGGCATCACCGATGCGTCTGCAACGCGTATTCCACGTATACCGTGGACCTTGAGTTTGGCATCGACAACCGCTAACTCATCTGTCCCCATCTTGCAGCTGCTTACCGAGTGCCAACAGGTTTGCCCACACTCCTTGGCGTACTCCAGCAAGTCCTCGTCAATGATTGCCTCCGGACCAGGCCGTATTTCTCGCACTATGAGCTTCCGAAAGTCAGGTTTACTTGCAAGCTCACGCAGTAGCTGGAGCCCCTTCACGACCGCTTTCTGGTCTTCATCAGCACTGAGATAATTGGCGTGGATAACGGGCATGTCAGTGGGATCTTTGGAGCGAATGTGTACAGAGCCACGCGATTGTGGATGCAATTGAAATGCCTGTAGGGCAAAACCTGGGAATCTGTCTACACCGAGGCCTTGGGCGCTAGAGTGACTCGTCTCAGCACGATCCTCACTACTTACGTGAGCGAGCTGAAGTTTGAAATCTGGGGTATCCAAATCCGGCTCACTCTTTACGAGCGCATGAATTGCGATTGCTGGTGTGGCCATCAAACCGCGACGTGTAAACATGTACTGTAGCGCCATCCGTACTGCGTAAGGCCAGCTATTGAGCGCATCATTAACAGTGATCCGTCGTGTACATTCGTAAGTGGTTCGTACGTTTAGGTGATCCTGTAGATTAGCGCCGACACCCGGCAGGTGCATAACCGGAGATATACCGAGCTCCTGTAAATGGGTCGCATCTCCAATGCCGGAACGTTCGAGAATCATGGGCGAACAAATCGCGCCTGCACATAGGACAACCTCTTTGGCTGCGTACACCTGTCGTAACTGTCCAGACCCGTCGGGGCCATCCTTTTTTATGTAGCAAACACCAGTTCGATTGTCCTCCAAAAGTAAGCGGTCGACCATCGCAAATGTTTCAACTTTAAGGTTTGATCGTTTACGCGCGTCCCGCAGATAACCAACCTCGGTACTGCAACGACGTCCATTACTCTGCGAAAATTGCCAGTAGCCGACCCCTTCGTAGCTCTCCCCATTGTGATCATCTGTAACCGGAATCCCCATCTGCATGCATGATTCGAGAAATGCCTCCGTAAGCACGTCCTGGTGAGCGGCATCCGTAACTCGGATTGGACCACCACGGCCGCGATATGCCGGGTCACCTTCAGGGCGATCCTCGATTTGCCTGAACACCGGGAGTAGATCGTCGTAACCCCAGCCGGGGCAATTCGCATCGCGCCAACGGTCGTACTGGGTGCGATCACCGCGAATAAAACCTGTACCGTTAATACTGCTAGACCCACCTAACAACTTACCGCGCGGCCAGTTCAGCCGTTGGCCCTTCATATTGCGCTCGGGCTCGGTTTGGAACGGCCACAATATCGATCGGTCGGCCAGCAGTTTCCCGATACCAATAGGAATCCGAATCCACTTCCCGCTCGCCTCACCGCCCGCCTCGAGGAGTAATATCGAGTAACGCTCATCTTCGCTCAGTCGAGACGCCAAGGCGCATCCGGCCGAACCAGCTCCGACAATCACAAAGTCATAGTGAGAATCAGTCATTTATTGATAATAAATGTCAGCAAAGGAAGGATTTAGCAACAGGTCACGAAACTACCCTAGGATATGGCCTACTAACAAGCCTCACAAGAAAAGGGTCGGGGCCACATAGACGCGCCCCCGACCCTCCTCATCTCCCCCACTAATGTGTAAGGCTTACAGTCCGAAAAAGCTATTCACTTTTTCCGGATTGTTCGCAATCCATTCTCTCATGACCTCGGCCGGATCACGCTTTTTGGAGCCGATCTCGTAAGACCAGCTACTCACTAGTTCCGTATCCAACGCGATACCCGCGAGTAGCGATGTGATCGTCGGAGAACGCTCTTCTAGGCTCTTCGAATAAGCAATCTGAACCTGCTTGGTTGCATCTGCGCATGTGATCTTCGACTTCTCTAACCAATCAGGATCTTCTTTCGGCTGGACCATCTTGACGCAAGAGGGGTCATGCGGGGGCTCCTCCAACTGCACGATGTCATGCAGTACCCAAACCCCGTCCGGGGCCCAACAGAAGAAGGCATAACCCTTGCCCTTCCTAACCGCGTCGTCGAGCGCAGCATAATTCACAGCGAAGTCCGCCTCGACCCGTTCGTTGGAAATCAACAAGCCATAGTCCCGGACTTTGACGTGGTTAATTGCAACTTGCGCCGACCCTGGCAAACCGATCCAGATTTCACCCTTGCCATTACCGTCGGAATCCAACAACGCGGCGATTTCTGGCCTAGCAAGATCAAACACGGATGTCAGGTTATGCTCTTCCGCAAAATATTTAGGCACGCAAAAACCGGTCGTGGCCGAATAGGTATGCTCGCTGTAGACGACAGTGCCTTTTTCTATGACGTACTTCTCCATAAAGTCGCGCTGGTTTGGAATCCAGACATCGGCGTGGACATCAATCTCCCCCTTACCACGATCCATTCCTTCATACATCAATGAATTGTTGGCAGGAACGATGTCCACTTCCCCACCGAGCCGGTCTTCGACCAATGCCTTGATGAGATGCATGATCGCCTGATAGTTCGCATACTTGAACTCCCCAATAGCGACTCGTTCCGCCATCGTCACCGAACTCGTGAACATTAGAGCTGCGCCACAGGCAATACTCAGAATTACCTTGCTTGTTCTACTTCGAGAGCTTCCCATTTTTGCCTCCTCCTTTTATCTATATGTACGTGGTTTAGGTTTGGTTTACAGTATTTCTGTCTACTTTACCGCCTTCAGATCGCCTATCTGATACGCAGTAACATGACGCGAACTTTTTGGTGTAAAGTGGACCAGAATCTAAGACAGATGTGTTTCCGAAGCTATTAAAATGCACTATAAACAGGTTCGTTTTCAGTTCACAAATGAAAAATTCTGGTGCTAAACGCAGATTTTTTGTTCTATAGGCATGTTCACAAGAATGCCTTCGCTAAAAGCACTGCAAGCCTTTGAGGCTGCGGCGCGCCATGGAAGCTTCAAACGCGCAGCGGCCGAGTTAGCCCTGAGCCCCGGCGCCATTAGTTATCAGGTACGGCAACTTGAGTCCCATTTTGATACCTCGCTCTTTGTCCGCACGAGCCGCAAGATCGCCCTCACCCAAAAAGGGAAGGACCTGTTCCACACGACCACCCGTTTGAGCCACGAATTCGACTATGAGATGCAGAGAGTTTTTCCCAAGCACGCCCAGAATTCGTTAACGATCGGAGCGAGCACCAACGTTGTCACACGCTGGCTTGCGCCAAGATTAGGAAGTTTCCTCAATGCCGGACCTAAAATTACGCTAAACCTACAGCACTCAGTCAACGAGCCTGATTTCAGCATCTCGCAGGTCGACTTGGCCATCCGATGGGGTCGGGGACGGTGGCCAGATGGTGAATCTGAGTTGCTAATTCCCTTGCCCATGATCGCATTATGTTCTCCTGATCTGCTTTCAAATGGACGCGAGTCAAGCAATCCAGAGGAGTTACTGCAATATGTGACCCTGCATGGTGCCGATGGTGATGATCACTGGCCACTATGGATGGAGGCGGCAGGCCTCAATCCGGAACGCCTTCAGAAAGGGCCCATGATTGTCGATCCTCACGTGCGTATCCAATCGGCCATCGAAGGTCAGGGATTTGTTATAGCGAACCACTTATGCCAACCTGAGATTGAGTCCGGGCGCCTAATTGAACCGTTTAATGTCCGAGCAACTGGCCTGGGCTATTATCTCGTCTACGACAAAACTCAAGCACAGTCCGAATCTTTCAAACTATTTCGCCACTGGCTTCTAAAACAGATTACGTCTTACAAGGCGGAATTGATCACATCGGCACAATTAAACTTCGACTAGTACAGATACATATCAATTTTTCAAATACTTGGCCTTGGCTTCACCCAACGCGAACAGGGTTGGCACACCTCCTGGATGTTTGCAGACTGGGCATATTTGGAAGGATATTTATTGACTTTGTGATCTAAGTGTATCCCTTGATTTCTTCGGTTGGGTCGTCGGGGATCAAGGGTAACGCAAACGTCGACGCTGTTGGCTAGAGGATCTGACAATGAGTGATTACGTAACAATGGAACAATCTGACGAAATTATGGTTGTTCGTTTTGACCGTCAGGGCGCGCTCAATGCGCTTAATCAAAAAATGATCGTTGAGTTGACTGAGGCAGCGAAACTGCTTGCAGAAGACTTGACTATTAAGAGTGTGGTCCTAACAGGGGCAAGTACTGCATTTTCCTCGGGGGTCGATCTCAAGGATGCGCAGAATTGGGATCTGGCGGGAATGACCGATACTGAGATTCGGAGATTGTTCTATCGCGGGGTACGACTATGCCAGGCTTGGGAGGATCTTCCACAGATCACGATTGCGGCCGCCGAAGGCATGATGGTTGGCGGAGGGTGCGCTCTGGGTCTGGCCTGCGACTGGCGCGTGTTGGCGCGGGATGCGTATGTGTTTGTTCCAGAAGTACAGGTAGGATTGAATCTTCAGTGGGGTGCATTACCGAGGTTGGTAACGTTGGTTGGTCCTGCGCGAGCGAAGGAGATTTGTCTGCTGGGCGAAAAGATCTCGCCGGAACAAGCGCTTGATTGGGGTCTCGTGACCCGTGTCGCAGAACCTAGTGAATCAGTGGATGTAGCACTTGGGCTGGCCCAACGCTGTGCTGAGAACCCACCGATCGCATCTACTATGGTCAAAGAAGCAGCCAATGCAATTGCTGGCGCACTACATAGAATTGGCAGTTATGCTGACGCCGACCAATGTCAGGTGAGTGCTACAAATGAGATCGCAACGGCGGCTCGGAGACGATTTACAGACAAGGACTAGTTATTTCAAAGCAAGAAATCGCTACAAGTCTTGGAGAATCGCTTTCATTTGGGAAATGGTATAACGTCGACGAGCGTCGAATGTGCGCTACTGCCCTGCCCAATTCGGGATGTGCCCCGATCCCGTGTCAGTACATTCGGATTTCCCTGAGAATCGATGGTGTCACTTCCAGGGCTGAACCATGCGCCGGTTGGTAGCGCCACCACACCTTCACGAACAGACTCAGTTAACGCTGCTCGAGCCAGACAGGCGCCGCGGTTGTTAAATACCCTGACGAGCGCTCCTGTATCGATTCGCCTGCAGGCTGCATCTACTGGATTGATCGACAACGGCGTCGGCCTTTCACCTGGCCAGTCTGCAATGGCGCATTCCAATTGGCTATGCAATTTGTCGCCTGGCTGTGGAGAAATAAGATGCAGCGGAAATTGCCCGGCATGATCAGAACCGAGCCATTCAACCGGCAGGCGCCAAACTGGGTAGCCGGGATCTTCCGGATAATTGAAATCTGCGATAGTGGAGGAATAGATTTCTATTCTCCCCGATGGGGTTCCTAAAGGAAACCGTTGGGGATCGGACCGAAAATCGGCGAACGGCGTACCTGAATATTCTGGTCCTGTGATCGGAAGCTCTACCCAGTTGGTTTGTTTTAATTCCTCAAGAGACGGAACATCAACGCCACTCTCCCGAGCTCCGCGTTCAAATTCCTCATACAGATATTGTTGCCATTGAGAGCTGTCGCGATCCTGAGAAAAAACATCGCTGACACCAAGCCGTTCCGCCAAACCTGAAAAAATGTCGTAATCATTACGAGACTCATTTACCGGGGAAATCATCTGTGGCATATGAAACAGATAGGCATCTCCCTGAGCCCGGCCGATATCTTCCCGCTCATAAGGGGTCGTAGCTGGAAACACGATATCCGCGCGTTGCGCGGTGGCAGTCCACCAAGGCTCGTGCACTATAATGGTTTCCGGTTGTTTGAAAGCCTCCTGCAAGCGGTTTAGATCCTGGTGATGATGGAAGGGATTACCTCCGCACCAGTACACCAATTTGATATCCGGATAGCGGCGGCTCTCGCCATTGAAATCGTACGGAGCGCCGGGACTCAACAACATATCCGCGATACGCGCTACGGGTATAAAGTCCTTTACTGGGTTCTCTCCCTGAGGAAAAGTTAAGCCACCGAGCCGCTTGACGGATACGCCAATCCCCCCAACTGCTCCATACCCATAACCAATACCCCCACCAGGAAGTCCAATCTGTCCCAGCATCGCGGCTAGGGTCGCGGCCATCCAGTAAGGTTGCTCACCATTCTCGGCGCGCTGTAACGACCAAGCTACGGTGACCAGCGTACGATGGGCTGCCATATGCCGCGCGAGCTCCTCAATGGTCTGGGAGTCGATCCCACATAATGCCGAGGCCCAGACGGGTGTCTTTGGCTGACCATCAGTATCACCCAGAAGATACCCGCGAAAAAGCTCATACCCCGTGGTACATCGATCTAAAAAGTCGCGGTCAAGCAGGCTCTCGGTTTCCAACACCCAGGCCAGCGCTAGCATCATTGCAGTATCCGTACCGGGAATAATGGGCAACCATTCCGAGCCATCGGGCGCATCGTGCTGCTGCGGACTGATATTTACGCACCTGATGCCACATTGTTTAAATTCGTCCAATCGGGATGCTGTCTCATGCCGAGTCACTCCCCCCATGCTGACCTGGGAATTTTTCGGATTGATGCCGCCGAACATCACCAGACTCTGGGTATGTTCGCCAATCAGCGACCAACTGTTTTGGTGTTCCCAGACGAACTTAATGAAATTCGTTCCGAAAACATGGGGAATAATTGCCTGTGCCGCCGCAACACTGTAGGTGCCAAACGAAGACACGTAACCCCCGATGGTATTGAGGAATCGGTGCAACTGGCCCTGTGCATGATGAAACCGCCCGGCACTAGCCCATCCGTAGGAACCGCCAAATATCACTCCATTTCCGTAATTTTCTCGAACACACTTAAGCTCCTCGGCAACGATATCTAGAGCTTCATCCCACGGTAGTTCAATGAATTCGTCTGAGCCGCGCCGCTCCCTTGCTCGATCTTTGTTTTGCAGCCACCCCTTGCGGATACTAGGCCTGGCCACACGACTACGATGATGTACCGCAGCCGGTATAGCACGCGCAATTTCCGGGGGCGTCAGGTCCTGCTCAAAAGGTGCAGTTGATACGATCCGCCCATTTGATGCGGTTATCCTAAACGCACCCCAGTGACTGGATGTGACCTTAGTTTGCTCCTCGACCATTGGGTTCCTATTCATTAATCTTTAAGAATCAAAAATTAGTTTAGTTGAAAGATTGGATTCTTGCGTCCGCGCATCTGATAAATCACGTGCTACAGCCAGGAACCAACAGTTTTAGACCGGAAAACGGCTATTCAATTGGGGATGGCCTCTCTCAAAACATTCCTAAGTGCTTGAAATGTGGAGCCCGCAAGTGGATTCGAACCACCGACCTGCTGATTACAAAGGATCGCATTCTACTAACTGTATAGCATTTTTTGCGTTGCTCCCTGTTCTATGGGAATTCTGTGGGAGTGGTTGCCCTCTTTCCTGACCCTACTCACATGGCTCATTCGGCTCGCCTCTTTTCGAGATCAAGGGGCTCAGATCTCAGCTAAAAAGTGTAACAGTAATGAACAGGATCAAACCTATCGCAAAAGCCACCCCTAATCCAGTACGATAGACCGAATGAAACGAAACCTACTCCTACTCCAAGAAAAGGAAATGACATGAAAAATATCTCTGACCTGGCAACTGGATTTTATGAAATTGTGAACGGCGAAGGCGAACTGGGTGATGTGCTGTCTGATGACTTTCAGTTCGACATCATGCAAGGGTTTCCTTTCGGCGGCGTTCAGGATGGCCTTGAAGCCTCAAAGGCCTTCTTCGAAAAGCTCGGGCCATTATTTGATAACTTTGAAGTCCATCCGCAGGAGTTTGTTCCTATTGATGACACACATCTCGTGGTCAAAGGGTTCTATCGGGCGAAGACGACAAACACTGGAAAAGAAGTGGACTTCGAAACTGTTCATTTCTGGACATCAAACGGTGAAAAACTGACGCACTACAAACACTATTGCGATACTGGCCTGCTACGCGACGCGCTTGGGCATGAATTTTCGCAATAGGGTAAACAGTTAGGGCAAGCCATTTACGGGGAAAGGAAGCACCGGTAGATTTTCGGAGACTTTGGGAGAATCGCCGCATTTCTTGTTTCGCGCGCCTGGAGGGTACGGGGCCAAAAAACAAGGGGGCATCGTCCGGACAGATAGGAAGGAATGTACTGACTAGGACGATTTTTCCATTGCTCACCAACCCGTACCTAGTGCACACGGTGGTGACCGTCCGATGCATTGGGAGCGTGGTGGAGAGAACGTTTCTGACGCCACCAGTTCCCCGGGTTTTCTGCCCAAAACCTGTGCGCAGCAGCCCATCGTCGCTAGTCTGCCCTTACTCGGGCCGTTCCCCCCGGGTAAATACTTAAGTTACTGGGTTATAGTTACGGCACTTTAAGGGAAGTCTCATCGTCCCAGAAAGCTCCCGGAGCAGCGTATGTACCCCCTTAAAAAAGCCTTGGTTAACAAGGCCGGTTTACTCGCCAGTGCCTTAATTGCCCTTTTAATCATCACCTCCTGCTCAGATTCTGGGACCAGCACCGGAATCACCCCGTTAAGCCGTGATGCGGCAGAGACCGGGGCGATCAATAACGCCGCCCTTAAAAAGGAAGCGGACCACGACC
>Ga0315336_1001224_pt1 | contig 53490 bp, 53 predicted proteins | sample ASW5metaG_FD_204512 | JGI IMG/M metagenome (GOLD analysis project Ga0315336, IMG submission 204512) | Ammonia-oxidizing marine archaeal communities from Monterey Bay, California, United States - ASW #5 | ecosystem: Environmental > Aquatic > Marine > Intertidal zone | place: USA: California...
TAGAGCCGTCCTCGCAATTTCGCACCTACTGAGTCGAAGTCGATTTCGGTGTAGTTTGTCTTGCTCATTTCCGAAGATTTTAGGTATAAATGAACATACGTGATTGTGCCCTACTATGTTTTGTAACTAGATGTGCTTAATAGAGTTCTAGATTATTCAGATATCATGTAGTACTTGCGTAAGGTTTCAGTAATTTCCCAAATACATTGGGTTCCCTTGGCAATGAAGAAGGTATCACCCACTGTAAATGTGTCAGACGAGCCATCAGCATTAGTTAGAGTGACCGATCCATCCAGAACTGTCATCATTTCATGTGCGGGATAGGCGTCGATTTCCTCGCGACACGGGGCGCATTCCCAAACGCCACTCAGAGTCGAACCGTCTTCGGTCTGGAAAAAAGTGTGGTTCACCTCCCGTTTATCAGCGGTTGTAAAAGCATCCTGATCGGTAAAATTGGACGGCTGCATTCCGGTAGTGAAATCGCCATCCGCTAAAAGTCGAAACACGTTAGTTGTCAAGCGAATCCCCCCTGTAGTTATTACGTCACCTCATCCTGCTTTTTTGTTTTCAATCCACTGAGCGATAGTCCTGCTAGGTGGGGCATAGACGTCGATGAAAACGACAGGTTCGTCACCTAAAATCTCACCGCCATGTTTCACATTCGCTGGTGCGTACCACATGTCTCCAGGGCCAATATCACGGACTTCATCTCCGACCGTAAGGCGCATGCGACCTGAAACGATCACACTCATTTGTTCGTGGGGGTGGCTATGGAGTTCGTATGTTCCACCAGGTTCAAATTTCGCCCAAAGCAACTGACAACTCTCTCCAGTAGCAGGAATTGCTGTATGAACTTTGCGGTCTCTAATAAAATGAGAATTCGTCTCGACCTCGGCTACTCCAAAAATATATGACGTCAATTATCACCTCGCAGATAGGTTGTATTCCACATTGATTCAGTCATGTCAGGGATGAATGGCTATCGAATTGGAAAAGCTTTTTTTTCAAACGCCCCTAACTGTTTGATTTATTGGTGGGCCGTGCAGGGATCGAACCTGCGACCACCTGATTAAAAGTCAGATGCACCCACATGCGTTTAAGACTGCTATTGTAGTGTAACGCGCACTTTGTGTAGCCCATAACTTTCTTGCTTGTGAGTCTTTTCGCTCTATTTCTATAGTTATGAACCAAGTTTATGGGCTGAGAATTTCATTCCCAACAGCCCACTAAAGTTTTAAGTGTTGTATTCGTTTATGTGCTGTTACAACAGTCGTTTTGTTGTTGGATCGATGGGCATGGAAGAGTGCCGTATGAACAGAACACACAACAGTCACCCGAGTGAGGCGTTAACATCTGATGACATGATTTGCACTCATAAAACCAGAGGCAAGAATCCGTTGGCATTCTCTCCATAGTTCGGTGACTACACTCTGGGCAAGTGATAACCGAATCAAGAACCATATTTGAGTCCATTTCCCTACTCAACTCCCAACATCCTACTAAAACTGTAAACCCTTTCTGCTGGATTAGTTAGCTTCTAGCCTTTAAAAAATATCTCTTCTGCAGTCAGCAAGGTCACATCCCCGTCAAGGATCGGTCCAGCAATAGCAAAAAACTTAGCAACAGATTCTGAATTGTTGTGGCTGTCCATCGCTTCTTGATCTGTGAACCTCTCATAAGTCGCAAAGACGCAAGGATCATTTGGGTCTTGTGACATATAGAAACCGATTGTATTTGGTTCGTCTCTTTCGACATTGGCTGCGTGATCTAGAAGAGCTTGCCGGACCGTCTCTTCATGACCTTTCTTTGTGCGAATGATTGCTGTAATTGTTAGCATAGGCAATTCCTTAGTTTCTATCTTGTGGGAAAAGATACCCTAAGTTCATCATAAAGAAACCTAGAGGGCTATCTTTTCCACTAAAACAGGAACAGATAAAGGCTAGCAAAGTGCATCAGTTAGTCTAGATAGGTGTGTGCGTGTGGATGGAACACCATTCCGGCTATAAGGGGTGAGACATGATCACAGTTCTTTTAATGATTGCCTACAGATATTACAGTTGGGCAAGCTACTCATTATTCCATTTAGAAGGAGACTTTGGCTCTCTCTACATACTAATACCCGCTGCCATCTTAGAACTAGTTATTCTCTACAAGGTGGTTAAGCATACCCGCATTAAGAAGAATTCATCTTGGAGTAAGGTAATAGTGATCGTTGTATTTACAGACCTACTTTATTTAGCTGTAGGTGCAATATTGCTCTATTTGGTTGTAGCAGTATCTCTTTGGTTAGGTTATCCAGAAGGTGTGTAAATTTAGCTAAAAGTTAACTGTCTTAGAGCTGCAAACCCTGCCATTTAGCTATTAGGTGCAGTTAACAGGTTAACTAGTTATGAATCGATTTATTAGGTTTCTAATCCTTACTTTTTACTGCTACTGATCTCGCCGTGGTAAAGAAACTTTGGAACTGGTTGTGGAGCAGGAAGTGGGCGATCTGGCTCGTTATTCCTTTGTGGCTGTTCTTCTTCATTTGGTGGGATTAGGTCCAGTTAGAGCCACCATAACCGACGCTCCTCATTTAGCGCGGAATTCCAGGCCAGTGAAGCACCCGCGAGGCACTTTCCATGCACCCTACGATGGACTAATCTTCGGAAACGGGAAAACCGGCCGGAGGGAGTGATGGAACTGAGAGTGGAACCGATGTCGGATGTGCTCGGCGCCCGCGTGACCGGCATAGATTTACGCGATGGGCTGGACGATGCAACCTTCGCCGAGCTGCGTCGCATCTGGCTCAACCATCCTGGCGAACCACACCACATTGCTGATCTTACTGCGTTTCTAGCATCGGATTCGTCCGGTAACACCACGGGCACTGTGTTTACGGTCGATGGTGGAAACAGTGCTCGATGATTCGGCCACCGGTTGTCAGGCTTAGGGCCCAGGTTGTGTAACAGAAAAACTTTATGAACAGTTTTATGAACAGTTCATTGGGAGGATTGATTTTCTAAAAGACTCCCTAAGTCCTTGATTTATTGGTGGGCCGTGCAGGGATCGAACCTGCGACCACTTGATTAAAAGTCAGATGCTTTTAAACCCGTTTTACACTGTAATAACAGTGCTATCCATTCATTGGTTCTCCCAATGAATTATGAATCTTAACGAGTTTGGTACTGCTTTTTAAGAGTTTTATTTGCTTCAATGGGAGGCTTAGAGGAACTACTGTGGAGACATTATCTAGCTAACCTGCTTTTCTAGCGGTCAATTCTCAATAAAATTCAGGGAGCGAGTCTCGCCGTGTTGCATGACAAAAAATCTATCTAGCGGGATATCAAATTTTTTCAGAGCTTGCTTCAACCTAACAGGTGGTTCATCCATAGGCTCATCGGTGAGCTGGAAGGTGCCCCAATGGATTCCCACGGAATAACGTGCTCGTATGTCCAGGTGAATTTTAACTGCCTCTTCTGGATTAACGTGGGATGGACTCATGAACCAGCGTGGCTCGTAGGCCCCGATAGGGATTGCTGCTAGGTCAATAGGGCCAAATCGTTTTCCGATTTTGGCAAAATCTGGTGAGTAGCCAGTATCCCCGGCAAATAGAAAGCTGAATGACGGATGTTCCAGCACCCAACCGGCCCACAACACCTTGTTTCGATCCCACAAGCTTCGACCTGACCAGTGTTGAGTAGGTATAGCGTGGATTCTCCAGCCCTTGTAGTCTGTGTTCTCACCCCAGTCCAGTTCTACGACATTCGGTATACCTAGATCGTCGAACCATTTTTTCTGCCTTAAGGGAACGAAAAAACGGGGTGGTTGATCGGCCTGCCGGGAGTACAACTGCTTAATAGTACCCTCATCCAGGTGATCATAGTGATTATGGGAAACCACCACGAGATCGATTTGTGGAAGGTTCGTCAGAGCAAGTCCAGGTGGCGTAAATCGACGTGGTCCAACAAATTTGAAAGGTGAGGCTCGTTCCGTAAAATGAGGGTCGGTCAGTATGTTCAATCCGTCATACTGAATCAGTAGCGTTGCGTGACCGATCCAGGTGATTGTTGGTACTAATCTATTTTTGCGTAGGAACTGTGGGTCATTATTTTCTAGAGGAAAGCTAACGGGTTCAGGTTTCTGTCGAGTCCACCACCATTTGAGCAGATCTGACCCGGGCTTGTTTATGGCTGGATAGTGGTTGTTTCGAAAAGTTCCGTCTGGCAGATGATGTTTGGGCGGCAAAGATTGCGTGTCACTTCGAGCCTCAGGCGTTTGGGCACCAGTGCTGCTCACGCAGGTCAGTATGACTATAACTACCCATATTAGGTTCCTAGTACTCACCTTTCTGTTGCTGCTATCGCCTTGGTAATTAGTACTTACTAATTTCCTACATCGATTCCATAGTATTTCTAGTGTGTAACTCTTTTTATGAACAGTTTTATAAACGGTTCAATGGGAGAATTGATTTTCTAAAAGACTCCCTAACTGTTTGATTTATTGGTGGGCCGTGCAGGGATCGAACCTGCGACCACCTGATTAAAAGTCAGATGCACCCACATGCGTTTAAGACTGCTATTGTAGTGTAACGCGCACTTTGTGTAGCCCATAACTTTCTTGCTTGTGAGTCTTTTCGCTCTATTTCTATAGTTATGAACCAAGTTTATGGGCTGAGAATTTCATTCCCAACAGCCCACTAAAGTTTTAAGTGTTGTATTCGTTTATGTGCTGTTACAACAGTCGTTTTGTTGTTGGATCGATGGGCATGGAAGAGTGCCGTATGAACAGAACACACAACAGTCACCCGAGTGAGGCGTTAACATCTGATGACATGATTTGCACTCATAAAACCAGAGGCAAGAATCCGTTGGCATTCTCTCCATAGTTCGGTGACTACACTCTGGGCAAGTGATAACCGAATCAAGAACCATATTTGAGTCCATTTCCCTACTCAACTCCCAACATCCTACTAAAACTGTAAACCCTTTGTATCAATTAATTACATTTGATGTTTTTATTATCAATAATTAGGTTCGATCTCTTACTGCTTCACCGAGCGAAGCTTCAATGGGGGTAGAAGGAGTATTTGTAACTTTTTCTCGATTCCAAATGTAGAGACCGGCAGCTATGAGTATTGCAGTTCCTACCAATGTAATTCCGTCTGGAAAGCTATTAAAGACAACTAGACCAATTAGCATCGACCAAATAATGATGCTATAGGAGAATGGTGCGAGTAGTGATGCAGACGCAAGCATAAAGGCGCGTATCACAAGGTATTGCCCTAACCCATTGAAAACACCAAGAAGGATAAGTATCGTCCATTGAGAAGCATTTGGTGTCTGCCAAACAGGCAAAACAAGTGGGGATACAGCAACAACTCCTACCAAACTCGACCAAGCTAGTACTGTCAGTGGCTCTTCGCTGTCTCGCATAAGGCGCGTCAAAATGAGCCCCATAGCCCAGCACAGTGACGAAGCAAGTGGCAGTAACATGGCCAACTGAAAGGTAACGCCCCCGGGACGTAGGATGATCAGCACACTGAGTAAGCCTATCAGTACTGCTATCCACCGTCTTAAGCCTACCCTTTCGCCCAATAATGGTATGGACAAAGCTGTGACACAAAGCGGCGAAACAAAACTGATAGCAGCACACAGCTCCAGGGGAAGATGTTTCAGAGCGAAGCAGAATATTAAGCTACAAACAGCTAGAAGCAATCCTCGCAAAATTTGAAGTTTGGGTTGTGCAGTTTTAAATAAGTTACGCTGGCCTCGACAAATACAGAACAATAAGATCAAAATCAAAACGATGACATAGCGTAGAAAGATGATTTGTTGAGGTGTGATGTCTGAGCTTAAGTATTTAGCCGCACCATCTGTCGATGAAAAGATCATCATAGCAACAGAAAAAAGACCAATTGCAACTAGCGGCCGGTCAGTCAAAAACTGAGATTTTGTTGAATTGCTCATCTCGCGCTTTTGAACTAGTTCACAGATGTGTCACTGTCGACAGACTCACTTTTGATCCGTTCTCGATAAAATATGTAAATGCCCGCACCGACGATCAGCACCATTCCAATAGCTATATTGAATGACGGTACATCTCCCCAGACTAGGTAACCCAATAAGATCATCCAGATAAGTAGGCTGTATTCGTATGGACTAATCACAGCTGGATCAGCAACTCGATAGGCTCCCATCAAAACCAGTAATCCAACAGATCCGAGCACAGAAATCGTATACAGTTTGAAAGTACTCTCTATATCAACAAATTGCCAGCTGCGAACAATAAATGCGACTTCAGAATTCTCAGCGGTATCAAATTTGCCATCCCCAAATAGCAATCCCGAAATGCCACTGAGTAGACCCATAATCAAATAGGTCAATATCATCTGCTGATAGAGCGTATCTCTATCAGCGGTCTTCTTCACAATGATTATAGAAAATGCATAACTTAGGGCCACAATAATTGGAATCAAATAGTAAAAATTGAACTGCCCAGTTTCCGGCTGACAAATTAGAACCACACCTACAAAACCAATCAGAATTGATATCCAGCGACGATAACCCACTTGACTCTTGAAAAAGTAAATTGATGTTAACGTTATGAAGAAAGGGCTTACCAGAAATAGTACTGTCATAGTAGCAATAGGCATTTTCGATTGGGCAAAATAGAAAGCTGAATAACCAAAAAAGAACATGAGACCACGACAAACAGTCAGCAGTGGGTAAGCCGTGGTTAGTCTTATGGGTTCATGGATAATTGCTTGGTACCCAATAATTACAGCTATTCCAATAGTTGATCGAAAAAATTGAATCTGAAAAAGTGAGAGTTCATCTGATACTAGTTTTATCAAAACGTCCTGAATAGCAAGAATTGTCATCGCACCGATGACGAAAAATATGCCTTTCCGATTATCGGTAAGGATGTGGTTTGATCCGCTATAAAACACTGAGTACTACGTTTGGAAAGTTATTTAGCCAAATGCTACGAAACAATTGAGTCACTGGTGACCGAAACTTGAGAGAGCAGGGAGTCTACTGCCAGACCATCACTACTGGTAAATTTATTCAAGCTTTTTTGATATCGACTGTTTAATGCTGCGGGGCATATCACATCCTGGTGCACTGAGTCCGCACACAGTGACTCCCACCACAGAGCTATACACACCTCAACGGGTTATCAGGCCGTTGTGAACCACCTTTTGGAAAAAGTTATGGGCCGGAGGTGTTTGGAGAATCAACTGTAAGTCGTTGATTTATTGGTGGGCCGTGCAGGGATCGAACCTGCGACCACCTGATTAAAAGTCAGATGCTCTTAAACCCGCTTTACACTGTAATAACAGTGTTATCAGTTCAGTAGTCTTCCCACTGAACTTTGAATTTTAACGAGTTTGGTACTACTTTTTAAAAGTTTTGTTTACTTCAATGGGAAACTGATAGGAACAACCGTTGATTCATTAGATGAGTACAGCTGGGTACTACTCTGAGTAGTAGTTCTTTAGTTTGTCAGGGAAATTAAGCGTCATAGCATCGGCGCCAGATTCGACCACCTTAATCATCAGTTCCTCATCGTATACACCCCAACATCTTACATTGAACCCATTGTCGTGAAGCGTACGGACCAAATCTGATGAAATAAGGCTTGCTCTCGGACATATTTGAGTAAAACCTTCTTGCAGTGCTTCTTCTATTATCGAATCATCCCACTCAGTCTCATAACCCAGTGGCACAAGCCAACCTGTTGCAATTTCTGGTGCATAGCGTCTCGACTCTATGAGCCATTGCTTCCAAAACGATGTGATCGTCGTTTGTTGTGCTAGGCCATATGACCTGATCAGGTCATAGACTCTTGAAACAAGGCCTTTGGCTTCTTTTGACTTGATCTCAATGTGGAACTGAAACTCATTTTTATAGCGATCAAATACTTCGTCTAAGGTATGAACTTTCTCACCTGAAAATTTCTCGTCAAACCAAGAACCCGCATCCAGTAATTGGATCTCTTCCAGTGTCAGATCAGAAACAGGTCCAGTAGAGTTGGTTGTTTTGTCTAAAGTCTCATCGTGGATGACGATGATGTGTGAATCACTGGTGAATTGAACATCTAGTTCAACCTCACTAATACCCATGTCTACAGCGAGGTCGAATGCAGCGAAAGTATTCTCAGGTGCGTAGGAAGATGCCCCTCTATGCGCTATGGCTGTGATTTCTCTCGACACTGATAGGTAATATCCTTTTAGGGGCAGAGAATTTGGTGGGGAGGCTGGGTTAACGGCAGGCAATAATGTATTTCTCTTGCTCCATGACTTGGTTGCTACTGTTCATTCCTTTCTAACCACGAGGCATAAATTTCATCGGGCCACAATGAAGTAAGCCAGATAATTATTGCACCAATTTCTTCGTCAGAAATTTTACCCTTCCATGAGGGCATACTCCCACCAATAGATTGAGTACCATTTCTTATTGTATGGGATAACGCTTTGAACGAATGATGCCAAGCATGGGCTGTACCGTTTAGAGGCGGCGGTGGATATTTTCCAGTTTCGTTTTTTTTGTGCCAGTTTTTCACTGTACCCTCGGCGGTCATTCCGTGACAAGTAGCACAGTTCTCTTGAAACAAGAATTTTCCAGTTTCTAACATCTTCGGTTCATAACCACGATGGGTGTCAGCGAGAGATGTGTCTATTGCAGAAAACAGGGAAACAATTAATGCGAATCTCTGGAATAATCTTTTCATCTAATTCCCCATTAGTCAGGCATATAGTCTTCGCCAACTCATTCCCAACATCCCACTAAAACTGTAAACCTTTCTGCTTGTCTACCGTCCGTTATCTAACTCCTAATTACTGGAAGACTTCAGTGATCTTTCGAGGGAACCAGATGGTAGACCGTATGTCTCTGCTTGGAGCCTGATATCAAATAGGGCATGACCGTTGAGCCAAAGTCAGAGAATGTAGGTGAATATTCCGACTTCCAACTTGTCTCTCGATAAATCTTTTGATGATTCTTCAGGCCCTCAGTGGTGGGGTAGATTTCCACGATCACGTAATAAACATAGCCTGACTGGGGAAGGCTTCTGGTAATCGAAAGACTGGCAAGGTTGTTTTCGTTATCTGGTCCCAGCGGATGGGTTTCTTTAATCCAATTACCCCAATTTTTTACCGCTCGATCTACCACATCTATTTTTTCGACCGGCACTTTAAAAACTCCACCCCAATTTGTCTGGGGAGAATTATCGCTAGCATGAACTTGTGGGATTGCGGAAAAAACGAGGCACCACAATGATATAAAAAATAGTCTCATGTTTTTGCTCCATACCTATCCAATGAAATCCGAACACGCAGGTGTTAAAGAACTATGACAAATCCATCATCATTCTAAGGAGACACTAAGCTGACAACAAGACAAAGGCACAGAGGGAGAGGTACTGGAATCTCTATAAATAGAGGGTTTCTGATAAAACTGAAGTTTGCTTACTTCAATTCTTTAAATTGAGAGGTATCAAAAAAACTATAAATAAAGCCTTTTCTGAGCCTTAGAGAGAAGGACCTTTAAAGCTAAAACACTATTATTTAGGGCTTTTCTGAAGATTCTCGTGCAATATTTTGACTATTACAGGGTATTTCCTTAACTGGTCACCAAAATGGCTTAAACGACTTGGACTATCACCAGTACCACCTTTAACGGTGGACAACTTCAAGAGCCTTACAGAGGACGGGTTGTCGCTCAGGAAGATCGCGAAGCAGGTAGGAATATCAACTAGCAAAGTACATCAGTTGGTCTAAAGTAACGGGCAGACATTCTGAACTGATCCAGTATCATCGGTTCTGAATGACTGGCCACCAAGCGGAGCGCGGTAGCATGAGCAACGAGCCAACAAAAGTGATTGATCGTTGGAAAATCGGAAAGTCAAACCTCCTATACAACTTAGTGTATTTACTGGTGGCCTTAACAGTAAGTCACCTATTCAACTTAACATTTGTTGCAGCAGTGCTATGGTGCCTACCGCTTATACCTGCATGGTTGTTGCTCCAAAAGCGATTGAAGCGAAAGGAATAGTATGAGTAACAAACCTACAAGACGAAAACTGTTTTATGTAGATATCAAGCAAGAAAGGGTTGCACCTGTCTTATGTTACTTCGTGCTGGCCATGATAGTTACCGAAGTGTATGAGATCCGTTTTCTGGTGGCAGGTATATGGTGCCTTCTGGTGTTTCCTTTATGGTGGTTAGGCTGGTGGTTGGGCAAGATGCTATGGGAGCGTAAGGGTGGGATATGAACCGCTTTGTGAGGTTCCTAATCCTCACCTTTCTGTTGCTACTGATATCGCCTTGGTAATTAGTACCTACTAATTTCCTACATCGACACGAATTGGGCCAACCGCTTCCATAGTCATTTCTATTTGACGTGAGCCTGTTTGTTCTTTTCGATAGGCAACTATCGTTGCTTTGAAGTCTTCATATACTTCCTTAGAGGCATAAGTGCCGAATGAGCCGTGATTATGCTCATCAATTTCGAACCACTGTATCGTTGTTCCCTCAGGTAGGTCGTCACCAATGCTCGCTTCCATATCATCCCAATCAATTGCATTGGTATGTTTCCAAGTAGTCATTACGGCATATTTCATAGCTTTTATCTCCGTGGTAGGTACTCTAGAGAGCACTAATTGCTGGAACGACCTCAATGTCTCCTAATGTGAACACTGGCTGGAAGAAGTTATGAATTGATTGATAATCGTCAGCCTCAAGTACAAAGAAGAATCTATGCTCAGGAGCGCACTTTAAGAATTGATGTATTGTCACACCATGTTCATTTGCTTCAGTTATTAAATTATCAAATAGTACTGTCTTTGATTCGTCTTTAGAAAAGCATGTTGCGCCTGTGTGTCTATGTTCTGCAAAGAAATACATTGTTTCACCTTAAAAGTTGTTAGTCATATGAGGATTAGTTTATTCATTCCATCGAGTAGATCGGAATTAATCGTTTCATACAGCTCGTTTGGGTCGTTACTGTAAATCGCCACTACAATTCTTGCATATCAACTCTCTTTGTTCGGCACATTTAGAACAATAAGTGCATTCATAGGAGCTGATTTGTGCTTCAGAGTCGTTAGATAACTCGCAATCGCAATCTAAGCATTCGGTCTCCATTTCAAGCATAATTTACCTCCTAACCTCTATCTTATTCCTGCTTGGCAGAAGCATCTACAGATGCCTGACTCAACCGCTCAGAAGAATACCTAAATATTAAGCTGGGAAATAAATATCTGGCACAGCTTAGAGAGACGGCCGCACGGCCTCTCCTTCTCGCTGTTTTGTTTGCCAGTCTGGTGCGACGTAGGCCGTTGCGCTTGACGGTGGTAAAGAGTCCTTGTCACGAATGATATCCGCAGCCTTTTCACCAACCATAATGGTGGGGGCATTTGTATTGCCATTTGGTACCGACGGAAAAATAGATGAATCAACTATCCTCAGGCTTTCGATACCCCTAACCCGACAAACCGAATCGACAACAGCCATTGGATCGTCGTCTGCGCCGATTTTACAGGTGCATGTCGGATGGTAGGCTGTTTCTACATTTGTACGAACCCAAGCATCTATCTCCTCATCCGTCTGTACGCCCTCGCCCGGATCAATTTCACGTTTACGGAACTTGTCGAAGGCCGGTTGCATGCCAATTTCCCGAGTCAGACGAAACGCCATCCTGTAATCATCAATATCCTGCTGATCCTGAAAGTGGTTGAGGACGATCTTTGGTTTTTCACGAGGGTCACTGGACCTCGCGTGGACCCAACCCCGACTCTTTAACTTGTTAATGCCGAAGTGAATTTGATAGCCCTGAGGGCCGGCATTACCCTTCCCGTCGTAACGAACCACAGCCGGGAGGAAATGGAATTGCACATTCGGCCACTTAAGCCCGGCTCGGGTCCGAATGAAACCTGTGGATTCAAAGTGATTAGTCGCGCCTAACCCAGATTTAAAGAAATACCAACGCGCGCCAATCAAAAACTTACCCCAAGGGCCCATGTGCCTGTTCAGCGACAATGGCAAATCGGTTTCATACTGAATGACAGATTCAAGGTGATCATTCAGATTCTCGCCCACACCGGGGAGCTCGTGTAGAACGTCGATCCCTGCATTTTTCAGAACCTGGAACGGGCCAATTCCCGACATTTGCATGATGTGCGGCGAACCTATTGAGCCGGCAGATAGAATAACTTCCCTGTTAGCTTTCACCACCTGTGTTTGACCATTCCTCTCAAACTCGACCCCGATTGCTTTTTTGCCTTCCAAAACAACTTTTTTTGTCAGAGCGTGTATTAAGACTGTGAGATTACTGCGATGCAGGACTGGTTTCAGGTATGCATTGGCGGTGCTACAACGCACACCGTCTTTCACCGTCATATCCATCTTGGACATACCCTCCTGACGGTAACCGTTATAGTCATCCGTAACGCCGTAGCCAGCTTCTTCACCGGCTTTAATAAAGGCTCGATAGAGAGGATTTTTCATACCAGTCCCGTTACACGTATGCAAAGGGCCGCTTCCACCCCTGTATTCGTCCTCGCCATAGGCACAGTTTTCAGCCTTCTTGTAGTAAGGCAAGCAATTTCTATATCCCCAACCTTTGGCGCCGAGTTCTTCCCATTGGTCCAGATCGCAAGCGTTTCCACGAACATAGATCATGCCATTGATAGATGATGATCCGCCAAGTGTCTTGCCGCGAGATACATCAACCAACCGGTCATTGATCTTCTGCTCGGGCTCAGACCAAAAACCCCAGTTGAAACGGGGCATGCTCATCGGGATCGACAATGCTGTCGGCATTTGAATAAAGATGCTGTCGTCCTTACCACCGTACTCCAGCAACAAGACGGATGTGTCCACATCTTCAGTCAATCTATTGGCTAGAACACAACCAGCCGACCCGGCTCCAACGATGACATAGTCAAATGTTTTTTGTTCCATTTCATATAGCCTATTTACATGCTAGTTCATCCGTAAATCATACGCCCACCTTCCGGGAGAATCTAATAAGCCTCCGAAGCAAGACGCGGCACCCATATAGGGCTAACCAGAATAGTATTTGGGCAGTATCGGTAAACTTTTAGGATGCGTAGGCCAGTCATGCAGGCCGACTACATTCTTATCTCCTACAATCTGTACTAATTAGGTATGTTCTACATTTGTTTGGGAGTAATGGTAAGCCATAAGAACGTGAGGCTGTCCCTGAAAGGCACCATCTGACGGCACGAACTCTGAAACTATTTGGAATCCTGCTTTCTCATAAACATGGATGGCGCGAGAATTGTTGGTTTCCGGATCGATGAGAACGGTACGCAGGATACGGTTCTGGTGTTGAAGGTGAGATAGAAAGGATTCCAGCATTTTTGTGGCGATACCACGTCCAACATACTCTGGAGGTCCGATCAGAGCGTCGAGGGTCCAAGTATCGCCTGTTACCGGAAGGAACGGCGCTAGATGTTCTGGCGTGTCTCTAGTCGCATCCGTCGTTATCAGCAGGCAAAATGGTATGGTATCGTCTTGGCCAATCCAGTAATTGAAGAGACCGCAAACACCCGTCATTGCGTCCTGAAAATCACGAATATTCGTGGATGCCTCGCCCCAAAATTCGCTTACATGGGGCGAATGGAACCAACGGCTAATCAGTCCATCATCGTTTAGTTCAGCACGTCGAAAAGTAAATGTTTCTGTCAACTGTTATTCATCAGACGGAAAACATGCAGGGGAAAGCACTGAAAATAGTTTATGAACAGTTTTATGAACAGTTCATTGGGACCTTTGCGGTTCATTGGGACCTTTGGATTTCTAAAAGACTCCCTAAGTCGTTCATTTATTGGTGGGCCGTGCAGGGATCGAACCTGCGACCACCTGATTAAAAGTCAGAAACTCAAAAGTGCAGTTCAGACTGCTATTGCAGAGTTATTGTCATTCAAGTTTCCTATTCAATTTCTAGTTTTGGACAGTTTTAAGTCGTAGTAACCAGTATCGCTATTTTTTATAGGAAACCAACGATCGTACTGAGCCACTTTATTCAAGCTGCTTCGGTAACCAGGTCGCAACTTCCGGTACAAAGATTAGCAGGATGAGAACCATCAGCTCAATCAGAATAAAAGGTAGCGCGGCTCTGACCACCTGTCCCAGGGTCACATCAAATGGAGCGACGCCTTTCATCACATAAAGCAACAGGCCAAAAGGTGGTGTCAACAAACTGATTTCCATGGTGATTAACATCAAAACCATTAACCAGATAACATCGATGTTGAAAACGATCTGCAGGGACTGAGAACTCAACAGAAAAAAGGGCAGCGTCAGAAGCAACATACTGACCTGATCCATGAAAGCACCCAGAAACAACAACACCAGCATCATCATAATTACAACGGTCAACGGGGTGAGGTTCATTGTAGCGATGTACTGTAGCAACCCTTGTGTCGCTCCAGAATTCGACAACGCCTGACTGAAAACCAACGAGCCGGCAATGATGAATAAGATCATCGTGTTGATTTTGGCTGTCTCCAACAACGCTTTCACAATCGCCCGCCAGTCAAAATCAGCTCCTTCTATGCCGGATACCTGTATCTTGTTCTTGAATACGCGAAATACATAACACACGCCGAGTGAGGCCATACAGCCCAGCGCAGCAGCCTCGGTCGGCGAGGCGAGTTTGAAGAAGATACTTCCCACAACAACAACAAAAATTACAAACAGCGGCAGTACATAAAGCACCGACGGCAGGATCCGGTTGACGACACGGCGATAGCGTCCAGTATAGGTCCAGGACAGCCACGACCGGCCTCCAAAATTCAGTGAAACTGTAACCGCCTGACCAAAGAGATCCGTTTCAGCCTCGTAGGCAGGCGCGAGTTCAGGATTGATTGCACAACGGCCTACGACATAGCCGAAAAATAGCACCGCCATCAGGATCCCTGGTACGATCCCGGCAACGAGCAATTGAGCGACCGACTGTTCTGCCAGACTCGCAAGCAAGACAGCCAGTGCTGACGGGGGTACAAGCATGGCAATTCCACCCACGGCCATGATAGGTCCCATCGCCATACTTGGCTGGTAACCGCGTTTCATCATATCTGGTAACAGGACGGAACCCAAAATCGCAGTATTGGCAATTGTTGACCCTGAAAGCGATGAAAAAACGGTACCACCGACAATTGAAACGACTGCAAGCCGCCCCGGTACCCGCGCGATTAGACGGTCTATTGCCCCGATAGCCTTGAAGGCTACCCCGGTCTGTAAAAGGATCTCCCCCATCAGCAAGAATAAGGCAATCGGCGCGAGCGAAAATTTGATGGCGTTGTGAAACTCCAGTGGCATCAGGACCAGGCCTACATCACCATTGATAAACAACGCAGTACCAAGCACATTGGCCACAAAAAAAGCAAAAGCTACCGGCAGGCCAAGGAACATCGCAACGCAAACCGTTCCAAGCAGCAGGACCAGTGCCAAATACCATTCCATGGTTCAGAAACCGACCCTGGGTTTGTCCCAATCGGCCTCGTCTGATTGGCGACCCGCCCGGCGAAACCGCAAAAGGAACTCGATTGCTAACAGGAAAAATGAGACCGAAAAAATAACCATCATGTAGCCGGTTGGGATTCGTAGGTCCTTATCCGGCAGCGTACCATCCTGGAATTCCCAGAGCGTCACACGCGAGCCATAAAAGCAGAGCAGAACACAGAGTACAGCACCGGCAAGATCCATGATGCGATCGACACGTCGAGCGGATTCTGTACTTAGCGCCGCAGTAAGGACGTCAACTCGTACATGAGCACCTTGGCTGAGCACCCAAGGCGCGCCGATGAAAACTCCGAAATAAAGGGTGTACTCAACCCCCTCGTAGAGCCACCAAATACTACCCAACTGGGTCTTGATTAGGAAAAGATTAAGGGGAATTAGTGCCGCAAAGAGTCCGATAGAAAGGGCTACGAGGTAAGCCAGGTACAAAATGACCTGGTTGAATCCGGCCTCAAATCGGTCTATCGACCTTTGCATATCGGACCTGTCAAGAACCAGTGCTGAACTCTTTGGACAAACACCTGAAACAGGATGCCGGCCGGTTGGCCGACCTCCTGCCCAAGATTCGCGTGTCAGTCAGTGTCTACTTGGTGAACAACTTCTTCAGTGCTGCACCATGATGCGGACTGCGTTCCAGTACTTCATCCCATCCCGCATTCGATGCAGCCGCCACCCATTTAGTCCGATCAGCGCCTTCCATTGTGATGGTTTGCATCCCTTCACTCGCCATCCAGTCTTTTTGTTTTTTCATCACAGAACCACCAACCGCGGAATCTTGTTCGGTACGAACTTCGAAATCCAGACCCGCTGCCATCACGATGTCCTGCTGGGCCTTACTCAGCGAATTCCACTTCTTCAGATTGACGAGGGCATGCAATGACGCCATATAGAAACCAGGCTCGACTCGGTACTTGGTGACCTTTGCCCAGGCCGGATTCCAACCCAGCGCTGGCCAACCGTATCCCTGTACGGTGTTGTTTTCCATATAGGTATAGACCTGCGCATAATTGGAACGCTGGACAGTGGCACCCAGCGATTTGAAGAACGCCGTATAAACGGGAGACACTCTCAAGTTAAGTCCTGTCAGATCCGGTTCAGTGATCGGCTGATTCAGCCACAGGTAAAACGGCCCAAAATTGTGGTAGCGCGAAATGTACCGAATATTTTTTTCACTCATGAGCTTCTGCACATAGTCGATTGCGCCACTGTTACGCAGTTCGGCATAAGTATGCTCAGAGAAGCGCAGCACCGGTGCCTCGGGCAGTACGTTACCGAAGTAAGCCTCCGGACAACCGACCATATCGTAAGCACCTTTAGACATTTTCTGAGTCAGCGTAAATGGACTGCCGATCGCCGGTGCACCCCCTTTTAGATCGATCTGCACCACACCCTTACCGCGGGCATTGAGATCTTCCACGAATGCTTCAAATGGCTTACCGGGAGGACTGCCGATTGGGAAACAACTTGCAGCCGTCAGGGTGATTTCATCAGCCAAGACCTGGTTAGGCAAAAAACCGAAAAGAGCAAATACTCCAACCAGAGTCAGCCCAGCTCTCGTTTTCTTTTTCATCATCACATCCCTCCTGTTGTTGGGTAAAAATCCTCGGTGTGTATAGTTATTCGTTACATCTACTTGTCGTGTTCTAGCTTCTTCATTCATCCATAGAGTATCAACCAGTATTGTAGGTATGGTCAATCGAAGATTAGTAGGATTCTGGGGCTTAATTCCCCTCACCAGAGATTGACTGTCTGGGTACCCGGTTGGATAGAGGGTTACAGCGAAATGACGACAAGCACTGCTGCTCCGTCCGGCCATGTCATCAGCCCTGTAACGTGTTAATCACCTGTTCGCAGGTGGCAACTTGAACGATCGTCGCCAAGGATTTAATGGTTGCTTCATGGGCCTCGTCGCTAAACGCCGCACAGCCGTCGGCAAGAACAATGTTGCAAAAATCCCGTGCATGAGCATCGCGCACAGTGGAGGCCACCCCGCCGTTGGTGACGATGCCACCGAAAATCAGGGTGTCCAGTCCAGCCTTGTTCAGTATCCATTCCAACCGGCTATGAACAAAGGCAGAGAACGCGACTTTTTCCACGCTTAGGTCAGCGGGTTGCAAGTCGTTAATGAGCGCCTGACCAAAACTGCCGGGGGCGAAATCACCCTTGCCCAGGAACGGCCGCAGATTCTTAAGGTGTGACGACATCAGAGGATTACCATCCTTGCCGGGAACCAAAGTGAAATGAGTCGAAACGATCAATCCCCCGGCAGCGCGTACAGCGTCGGCTACCTGCCTCAAACGTGGTGGCAAGGCAGCGATGGCGTCGCAGGACTGCCCTGCGCGACCATAGGCACCTTTAGGATGCAGAAAGTCGTTCTGCATATCCACTAACATCAAAGCAGTACGCTTGGCATCGACGGTCAACACAATATCAGTCCTCATTCTTGCGGGTTATTATCAGATTGCCGAAGCGATCAACATCACCTTTGAGATCAGCCTCGATGAAAATAGTGGTATCCGGCTGCTCAAGAATCGCCGGACCACACACGGTTACGCCGACCGAAATTGGTAAACGATCATAAATTGGCGTCTCATGCCAAGCATCGTCAAACCATACCGGACGCGTATCGACGTGTGCTTGCTCAAGCAACACCCCATTAGCTGGCGCCAACAAGGCCAGGTCAAACTTAGGTCGGTGCCCGAGCGCCGAGACCCGCAGATTAAGCACACGAATCGGGATACCCTCAAGCGGGCTGCCATAGACCTGTCGATAGCGACCCTCGAAGGCGTCGCGAATTCCGACAACTGAAATCTCCGTGCTCTCGCCGTCAAATTCCAGTAGTAACGGAACGCCCAACGTATGGGTCTGCCCCAGATAACTCATGTCGAGTGCAAACTGATATCCAATGCCCTTGAAGGATGCCCCGGCTCCATCGAGAAGATCGAGACCTTTATTCGCTAAGTCGCTGATGCACCAATCCAGTTCCGATATATCGAGGTCGTCGAGCAAGCTGTTGACTGTCTGCACGAAATCGTGACGCATATCAGCAATCGTGCAGCCAAGTGCACTGTTGATGCCAGGGAACCGCGGGATCAGAGCACTTTTCAGACCCACTTCTTTGATCAGGGCGCCGGCATGCAGTGCGCCGCAGCCACCAGAGGGCATGGCTGCGAAGTTTTTGGGGTCGAAGCCGCGCTCGATGGAAACCAGACGGATGGCTCCTGCCATCCTGGTATTGGCGACCCGGACGATGGCTTCCGCTGCCGCCATGACGTCAAGCCCCAACACCGATCCAATTTGCAACTCGATGGCAGCCTTGGCCGCATTCGTGTCCAGGCAATCGAGCTTGTCACCCATTGGTTTACTGGCATTAATTCGACCCAAGACTACATTGGCATCGGTTACCGTCGGGCGGTCATTGCCCTGGCTGTAACACACCGGACCAGGGTTGGACCCTGCCGATTGGGGCCCTACCTGCAACAGGCCACCACGGTCGACCCAGGCAATGGAACCACCACCTGCGCCAATGGTAGTCATTTCGATCATCGGTGTGCGTACAGTCATACCGAAATCGATGTTGGTTTGCGCGGCCAACGTACTTTCGCCCTCGACAACCAGCGAGACATCGAAGCTGGTGCCGCCCATGTCACACGTGACAATGTTGTGAAACCCTGCCTCGCCAGCAATATAGGTGCTGGCGATAACACCCGCTGCTGGACCAGAAAGTGCCGTACGCACGGGAAATCGCTGGGCAGAATCAATCGTCATGACTCCACCGTTGGACTGTACGATCAGCACCTGGCCCTCGAACCCGTTGACCTTAAAACTATTCTCAAGTTTTGCCAGATAGCTGCTGATAAGTGGCTGTAAATAGGCATTTAGCGCTGTCGTTGAGGTTCGTTCGAATTCCCGAATCTCCGGCAGGATATTCGATGACGCTTCCGCGTAGTTGTTGGGCCAGACTGAGCGAACCACTTCCAGTGCCTGCCGTTCGTTTTCAGCATTGGCGTAGGCATTAATGAAAACGATGCAGACGGACTCCGCACCACGGTCTAATAAATCTTTCGCCGCCTGTTTGACTTCTTTTGGGTCAATCGCCTTATGTATAGTGCCATTCGCCAACGTCCGCTCGTTGACTTCAACGCGCATGTCACGCGGGACCACGGGATCGAACTGCCCCCACAGCCCCCAGGTCTGGGGTCGATCACGACGGCGCATTTCCAGAACGTCGCGAAAACCGCTGGTGGTGATAATGCCCGTATGCGCACCCTTGCGTTCTAGTAGCGCGTTGGTGCCGACGGTGGTGCCGTGAACTACTGTGGCGACTTCAGCCAAGTCTGTGACTATTTCACGGATTCCTTCGATACAACCCTTGGACTGATCTTCCATCGTCGATGACACTTTAGCCACTTCAGCGCGGCCGGCAGCCTGGTCGAGAAAAAACACATCGGTAAACGTACCGCCGATGTCGACACCGACGACATAGCGAGGGGATTGATCATTCATTGTTCGGCAGCTTTTCTTAATTCGCTGGTCTTTTCCATATCTTGAACGCCATCGGTGGTAATAGCGACCGCGTAGTCCTCTGCAGCGCAATTGACACTGACGTAACCCTGCGCCACGTCATGAACAACGGCTTTTGGATCGCGCTCCATGGCCACACCGTAACCGCCACCTCCTGGTGTTTCTAGATGGAGTCGCTGGCCTTTTCTAATTTTGATGCCGACCATTTTTGAAACCAGCGGCGGTGTGTGCATACCATCAATCTGTTCGTAAGAAAAGACATTCAACGCCCCGGGTTGGCCTTGGGCGACACCGGGCGGTGCAAACTTTCCACGTTCACCGAATAGGAATACATCGGCATGGTCTTCCAGCAGTTCGATCTGGTATATCGCGCCAAGTCCGCCCCGGTGGCGCCCGGGGCCGCCACTGTCGGGGCGCAAGGCCCATTGGGTAAAAATCACGGGATAGGCGGCTTCGAGTATTTCCACCGGTGGGATGGTCGCCGTCGAAATTGGCGCGTTGCCATGGTTCAGGCCGTCGCCTTCCGGATGGCCGCCGTGGCCACCTCCGAAAAAACTAAACATAACCCAACGGCTACCGTCCTTGCGGTGCCCAGCCAAGCATAGCGCATTAATAGTGCCATAGGCGCAGCCGTTGACTCGTTCTGGCGCCACGTTAGCGATAGCACAGAACACGACATCGATTACCCGCAAGATAGTTTCCGTGTAACCACCGACCGGTTTTGGCGCTCTGACGCTCAGCAACGACTCTTCGGGGATGACAATTTCGATCGGTTCCAGAACTCCAGCATTGGCAGGCACATCAGTAAACAAGTGCTTGATAGCCACATATACGGAAGCCACTGCCGTCGACAATGCAATATTCACCGGCCCGGCACAGGCCGAAGCAGTGCGAGAGAAATCGAGAATCATCCGATCCCCCTTGACCGTCAGATCCAGAGCGATCTTCAGGGGTTTATCAACAATGCCATCGTTATCAAGAAAGTCTTCCGCGGTATAGGTGCCATCTGGCAGGTCGGCAATGTTGGCGGCCATCAGTTGGGCAGCACGGACCTGAAGCTCGCCCAGTACATTATCCACTGTGGCATCCCCATATTCATCGAGCAGTGTTGCGAGGCGCCGGGTACCGAGGTCCAGAGCATTGATCTGGCCGTTGAGGTCACCATAAAGGCTGCCAGGCAAGCGTGAATTAGCTTTCAGGATATCGATGATGTCCTGGTGCAACTCGCCTTTGGAAAACAGTTTGACCGGCGGGATCAGCATACCCTCCTGGAAACTTTCAGTAGCGACCGGGTTGTAGTTGCCTGGTACATTGCCGCCGACGTCGTGCCAATGACCTACCGAAGCCAGGTAGCAAAATACATTGTTGTCACGGAAGAATGGACGTACCAATTTGAAATCAGAAAGGTGCGTACCACCGTCGTAGGGATCGTTAAAAATATAGACATCCCCGTCGGCCAGATCACCGTCAACTGCAGCCTTGTCGATCACTGCCTTGACCGCGAACGACATGGCACCGACAAAAATCGGTAGGCCAGACTTACCCTGTATCAGAGTTTTTCCGGTCTTGGAGTGATATAAGCCGTGCGAAGCATCATGGGCCTCGGCAATAATCGGATTGAAGGCGCTGCGGAACAGCGTCGCGTCCATCTCGTCAGCGATCTGTTCGAGTCGCCCTTTGAGGACCGCGAGCGTTACCGGATCAATCATTTGTTTTCGCAAAAAACTCTGAAATCGTAGCCAGCACCCAGCTCCAGCATGTCATTAGTGCTGAACAGTTCGTTGAGACGTTCGAAATACAGCATCTACCAAGAATTATATAAGTTATTGTTTTTTGATTTTTAGGCGCTCAGAGAGAGCTAGATACCGGAGTTATAGGAAAATCCGATAGTTATAGGAAAACCACATTTTTAATACGACGCTAAGTCGTTGATTTATTGGTGGGCCGTGCAGGGATCGAACCTGCGACCACCTGATTAAAAGTCAGATGCTCTTAAACCCACTTTACACTGTAATAACAGTGCTATTCATTGGTCCTCCCAATGAATTCTGGGTTTTAACGAGTTTCGTACTACTTTTTAAGAGCTTTATTTACTTCAATGGGAGGGTAATAGTCGTTTGTTGTTTGCAGCGAACCAACAAATAAGCAAGCACTCGAGGCACGACAAGATTGCAAAGATGTTTGGCTTCTCCGTACCAAGCAAGTCGATAACGGAATGCACTCAGTATTCGAATCTTGCTCGTTCTAAATCATCGCTCATTATAGATACGTAATCATGACGGCAAATGGACTGCCACTTCACCTATATAGGGTAACTATGAAAACAATATGTGAGGTTGTTGTAACTACCAATTGACGGTTCCGGAATCTGGTAGTGTCTTTATCAAGTCGTTGTCCACTGCCTGTCGTCGGCAGATTGCTAACTCTTCAACCATCTCAATATCACCGTCTATCATTCTTCCAACCGAATATTTGGGTAATACTCTGATAACTTGCAGTGTGCCGACCCGAGTTCCATCTAACCGAATCTTACGTCCAGTATCCGGATCAACCACCTTTTCCCCTGGAGTAAAGATGTCAAATAGTTCACCCTTTTTAACTCGTATGCCACCCTGGTTGAGAGCTATTTCATTGTCTGAAATATTAAGAACCTTTATCGGAAATATAACTTCTAGCACATTGGTCGCCATGGTCGCACCGGCGTTTTCAAGAATTGCAGCATGCACTTGCATCGGATCCTCACTATGAGATAGATCCCTTAATCTGGCATCGTCAAGATCAAGCTCTACTGACCCAGACCATCGAATCTCCTGAGGCGCTACCTCAAGAACACGAAATTCAAATACCAACTTCGCATCTAGCCTGGTAGTAATCACACCCAACGTGTTTCCTTTAGTTTGATCTATCCGGTAATCAGTAATGATCCCAGCTATTACGAAGTCGGCACCTAGGCGCTGCCCTAGTCTGAAAGTTTCTTCGATCGGCACTTTCCCGGATCTGAGCAGTGCATCTTCAGTTTTAATTTCCTCCAAATATTCTCTATCAAGCAACCGGAACTTGCGGGCCTGAGTTAATTCAGAAATTATCCTGTGATTGAGTTTCCACGAAACCTCATCGGCCGAGAGCTGCTCAACGCCAACGTAGAAAAAATCAGATTGCACTCTGAAGGGGGCAACAACCAACGTGCGCATCTTAGAGCGATCCTGTCCCCCTGATACATAAATTGGAATTTCTACTCGAAGCGTAACTTCCCAGACAGTTCCATCTTCGCTTTCTTCAGCACTAAGGACTTCGTAAGTGTCAACGTACCCCCTGGACCTTTTGAGCAAATCCTGTCTCTGCGAATTTGTTACATCATATGTATGTGTCTCTTTACCACTGTTTTCTTTAAATACTTCTTTGAATTCCGACAGAAGTCGCTTCTGAACATCTATCGTAATACCGTGAACCTGTTGAATACCTTCGACTAGCGTGTTAATGATCGCCAGCTCTCGACTCGACCCCTGGGCGGTAACATCACGAACAACGACCTCAGTTGCGGCCTGGGCCGGAAAACAAACCACCCAAAACAGGACGAATCCTGGGAGAAGGGTATTTAGGTGCTTAGAAATCATCTGCATCCATATATCTCTTGCTACCTCGTATTTCCGTTTTGGTTTCTAATTTTTTCTTCTTTTCCTTTTTATCCTTTTTTGGTTTCCAGTCCTTTTGGGCACGCATTTTCTTCTCTGAGGTAGGGCTCCATATCCTAACGACACCAACTATCTCCTGATCATAAAGTAGATCTTTGACTGTCCATTCATACAGGTCCTCAAGCCCAACAACATTTTTAACGTGAGCTTTCGATCGAGTGTACTTACGTAAAACGTCTGTTATTTCTTTAGTTTTTTCTTCTTCCACATAGTTATCTTCATGTACAACTAAGGACTGTTCTAATTGCTCTCCAACCGTAGATTTGTCTGTAAAAACACTTGAACCTTTAAGATACAGCGCAATTGCAAAATCAGCTCTATTTCTAGCCTGATCTTTTGCAGCATTTCTAAATTCCTGCCTTACTGCGCTATCACTACTCTGCGACGAGTTAGCCCACTGGCCGTAAGAGATAAGTACTTCGTAACCCTGCTCATCAACAACTTTTCTCACTCCGAACTCGTCAACCAACGCAAGTTTGTCAGCAGTGATTTCATTAAATAGTTCAAACGGAGTCTTTTTGTTCTCAAACTCACCTCTTTTGGTCTGTATGTCGTCAGCGAATTGACGTAACCTATCAGAAGCGACAACGATTACCCCAATTGTATGATCCCCTGCTTTATTCTGAGCCTCAAAAGACTGGATTGGCATCACTCCAGCCAATGAACCAATTGACCTCTTCACCATTGTCATGTGCAAGGCACGCCTTAGTTTCTTGTGCCTTTGAGTCCTAGGTAAACTAGAAAATTCCTCAGGGTCTATGTCAAGCTCCTCCAACTCTTTATCAAGTTTTCCTTCAGTAACAGACAGTAACTTGTCGATGATTCGAACTGTCTTTTTTTCATTGTTCAAGTCATTGTTATCAAACTTAGGTGCTTCACTACCGGCATCAACGTAAATGTCTCTTATCTTTTCTGCTTTAAGTTCTATACCCTTTGCAATGATGTATTCGTCCTCGGCTTTAGTCATCGCATCCTGGAAAGCCAGCACCCGAAACTTTGCCCAATTAGGATTTTCAGGTTTAACGATTACTTGGGACTGAGCCCATCCAATATAGATCTCTCCGAGTCTCTCCCGGTTCTTAAGTTTCTTCCCATATTCGGTTTTAAAATATTCGTCGACCTTCTCCTCTAACATCACGCCAGTATCTTCAACACTTAATCTCGTTGGCATACTCGCATGGCTGATTTCCACTGCCTCGGCGTTCGTCTCTGAATCTGTCTGACCAAACGCTGCATTTGATAAAAACCCCATCGATCCGAAAACAAAAACAAAACTAACTAGAGAAATTATCGGTGTAGTTTGGTTCATAGTAGATTTTCTCCTCTGATAAATTATTTATTTATCAAATATCGAACAATATCGCCGCGTTTTGGTTCAACCTGTAAGTCATCTATAGGCTGTGCTGTACTACTCTTCGGCTTCACTTGAATTATCTTCACGTTACCGATTAGGAATTCGGCCCGACCAAGTTTTTCATTTGTATCTGGATCAATTAAATCCTCCCCAACTGAAAAAAGTTGCAACTCATCACCAAGTTTGACCCCACCACCCGCGCCTCGATTGAGGAACAAAGTGTTATTTTGGTAATGAATCACCGTGATCGGGTAGATAGCGTTGACTATTGATGTTGCGCTATCTACCCCGACCTGGACCGCCATCTCGATCCAATCGCTGGAGTCCGTACTGTCCAGCTTACCCTCCACCAATTCTGGCTCACGCTGAAATCCATCACTAATCGTGATCTGATACTTGATCTCACCCGTCGTTGTAGACAACACTTTTGACGTCAACGAAAGCCGGCCAATATCCGTTCGGTTATACATTCCATCCAGCCCATCGACTTTCTTAAAATCAGAACCCAGCTGGAACTCCACTACCATAGGTTGCACAATTAAGCCGACATTGTTGAGCTTGGCAAATTTTGTGGCACGTTCCCGTGCAAGATCAGATTGAGCGATATTCCCCTCCAGCGCCCATTCTTTTAGCACGGTCTCGCTGCGCTCGTAGACTCTAAATTTTCGTGTTGCCCTGAGTGCCTCTTCAAGTCGGCGTGTGACTTCCTGAAGATCAAATTCCTGGCGATCAAAACTCTTCACCCCGTGCCCGATAATAGTCGGATAAATTGCGATCATTGGTTTTTCCGCTGCCTGGACAGCGCCAAGTGCAGCAAAATACCAGGACAATACCGCTACTAATACAATTTTCACATCCCTCCCCTTATTTCTATCTAGCCGGATATTCATCAGCAGCGTACACAACTCACGTCCAGTCGGACTCGGTATCCCTGGGGTACTGGCGATCGCCAGGATTCAGTCTGGGTTGCATCAGCACCCAGGGAAAACATCCTCTCAAAGTCGTTTTGCTGTGGAATCACCTTGTTGTCTTTATCAAACCAAGTATTCTCAACAACGAGTTGGTCGTAAAAAGCACCATCAAAGCGAACAGACACCCGAAGAAATCCTGATTTCCACTCACTTACACACTGGGCCGTCAGGTCAGGTTCACTGATCTGGGAAGCAATTCGAACATGTGCATTCTGTTCACCAGCACACTCGACAACCCGCCAGGGCACCTTGGGGGCTGCGCAGCCTATTAGGATTGATATCATTCCTACGCAACCTACAAAACTCAAGAATTGAGTAACTGATTGATTTAACGATATCACCGTGGTTTTTTCCGAGTCTATCTGGGCCATACTCACAAGCAGAACCATATTGATTAATGGGTTACTTTGTTGACGCCGCGAACCTGCAGTTAGTCTCTGCCACTACCACTAGGCGGAGTACTGACGTAATTAGAAGGTTTTTTCGAACTTTCCTCATCTTCTTCATCCACTGTCGGAGTTGCAATAGGGCTAGATAGCTTGAAATACAGAACGTACTCATTGTTGCCAAGGTACTCAGCGTCAAACCCCTCTAGTTCTTTGTGAACTTCATAAAAGAAATCGAGCAACCCGTCATGATCTACCTCCGTAGCCGTCGAAAAAAGCAACGTGACTTGGGTTGAGTCAGATCCCTCAGGATCAGTCGTTGGAGTCGAGTCGGCAAACATACCCTTTAACGACTCCCGCAGAAATTTGAGTTCCTTACGGTTTCTTTGTTGGAGCCCCACCAGGCGTAAATAATAGGTCTGCTGACCCGGTATAAGCCGCTTCTTTGCTCGGGAATTCTCGTCATTTTCGCGTTGGAAAGCGATTACAGACTCCGTCACACTTAGTGCAATCTTTTCAGACGCCTTTCTAGAAAGCTCGGCTACGAGTGTTGATACTATATCTCCAGACACTTTGCCAACCTCTGTTAAAGGAACATTGGCAAGCGTTGTACTTGACTCCAAGTGAGACAACTTGAATGCAACCCGCAACGCACCAGACGAACTCTGAACACCCTTAGAGATATCAACAAAACTGATCTCTCGCACAGATAGGCCGTAGTCGACTTCTCCGTTTTTTATCGCTTGTTTGGCCTTTTCTCCAAAAACGACTCGGTGCCCTCTTCTGACAAGCACCCCTTCAAGTTGATCAACAAAGTATTTTGCATGACCCTTCCACTCATCTCCTCTCTTTGCTGCCTGAGCTACGGCATCTGCTGTCGAAAGAAAGAAGATCAAACTATCCGACAACACTCGTTCTTTTTGTTTATTTATTTTTCTTACGTCTGTTTTGACCGCAGCTAGCTTGATGCTTCCTTCAATCGTACATTCATGTTTCCCTCCAGCACTGAGAAAACAACCCCGCTCTCGAGTATCAGGCGTAAAATACTTCTGTTTAAAACTGTCGAAATCCCGTGCGTAAGACTCGCGGAACCACCGACCGATATCACCTTCCGCTGCGTAGCCTACTAAATATGTAAGTTGCCTTTGCAATGCAAAAAAGTACGCCTCCTTAATGGCATATTCCTTGGTGTTGCCGACTCCTTTTGCTTCAAATTTCTCAAAATACTTCTCGCCTGTGGTAACAGCAACAACCTTTTCGCCTCCCGCTGAATTATCGTCGGTGACAGTAGCCTTGCTAATCTGAGCTACCTGTTGCCCAGAGGGGATATTCGTTCCATTCCAGACAGCTTTTTCGTTGCCTGGACTCCAGTAATAGCCACTGAAGTAGTCTCTTGTCGGATTGAACCGTAACTCGACGGGTCCCTGACCATATCTGTCCTGCCAAATCCCAGACAGACACAACTCCCCCTGTCCACTGCTGACGCGAACCTGAGTCGATTTAGAACCTTTGTTCTTGCCAGCGGCTCCAAGCATCGCACGACCTAACACAGAGTCTGACTCACCGGCTGGTTCGCCTCGCTCTGCCGTCACCGTCGTTGGCCGATTAGTACCACAGCCTCCCCCTGTCACTAATCGTAAATTAAACAGCGTGCCGCTATCCCATGATCCCTGATCTTGGTAGCGGTATCGACCAACAACAGACCCAGACGAATCAAAAAAAAATTCGGTTTCCGCTTGGACCATCTCAATAGATTCGATCTGTCCACGATAAAAGCCGACAACACTGGAAACCGACTGATTCGACGCATGACCGGCAGAAATCCCCACGAACACAAATACGAACAAAAAAACAGGGCAGTTGAAAATTCTTATTCTTAACATTCAATACTCCAGATCATGGCAAACACTTCAGTCTCCCGACAAAACTTTCTTCATTTCAATAGCTTTCTCACTTTGCGGTTTCAGTTTAAGGTACTCATTTATTGCCACCAACGCTGATGAATCATCCTTGAGTTCCATCGCGGCTTGGGCCTCACCCAACCAGGCCGTTGAGTAACGAGGATTGCTTTCGCGGGCAAGTCGATAATCGGCCAAAGCCAATTCAAGATTACCCTCTACCATAAAATATTCAGCCCGTTTCACGAGCATCCGTTCAGGACGATAGGATGCGTTTTGAACAGCACTGTCATAGTCATGTCTGGCTTCGATCAGGTTACCTGCTCGGTGCCAAACAGATGCTCGGGCAGCATACGCTTCACTATAGCCTTTACGTAGCTCAATTGCCCTCCCAAATTCGGCCGCGGCATTTTCGTACTGGTCAAGAGCCGCATATACCCTTCCGGTGTAGTAAGGAATTCGATAGTTGTTTGAATTGAAATCTTTTGCCAGCAACAGATCGTGCAGGGCTGCCTCATATTCTCCTTGCTTGGTCAACACCCGAGCCCGACGCACATACAGATCATCATTCGAAGGATCCAACCCAATTGCTTGTGAGAAGTCCTTCAGAGCGGCATCGAACTCTCCCAGTTCATCGTTCACAATAGCACGCCACTTCCAGCCATTCAGAAACATGTTGTCTATCTCAATAGCCCTCGAGAGATATTCATGAGCAACTTGATACTTGTTCTGGTAGCCGTAAACCATACCAAGACCATAGTACGCTTCTTTATAATCCGGATTGAGCGAGATCGCTGTCTGGAACATATCCCGCGCGCTGTTGTAATCCTTCGGCTTGGATCTCAAAAACGTCCAGCCCTTGTTGTAGTAAGCGAGATCAAAACGGGAGTCTTTCTGCAGTGCAAGATCATAGAATGCCCTCGCATCCAGCCAGTGCTTCCGCTCACTGGCAAATACCCCTTGCCAGAGATAAGCCCATTTTGATTCCGGATCATATTCCAGAGCCTTGTCGAGATAGGCTATCGCTTTGTCAGCGGAACCGACTTGATTCTCCACGAGAGCCAGTCTTACGTGTGCAAATGAGAGATGGGAGTCCATGTCTTCAGCAGACTCTTCCACATTAAATGTCGTCATGATAAATGATTTGAATTTGGGAAGTCCGGTCAAATCACCCAGATAAATAGATGCGTCGATTATTGATTTCTCAAAAAAATTAGGTTCTTCTTTTTTAAGCCGCTCAGCTTTATCGATCGCTTCGAGTAAAGATTGTCTAGCTCGATCATAATCCTCAAGGACTGCATAGATCTGACCACGCAAAATCTGAGCTTCGGGCTTTTCTGGAGACTGCCTTTCCAGAAATAAGGCTTTACCCAGTGCTTGATGGGTTTGGTCGAGTTCTTCTTTGGTATAGGGTCTATCCAGATTAAGCAAGTTTCTAACTGTGCCCATACCATCAATATAGGCCTCAAAGAAGCGATAACGAGAGTTGTCAGGATTGAGTGCAATCGCTTCATCCAGCAAAGATTTAGCAACTTGAGGATTGTTTTCCTTATAAAATATTTCACTCCCGACTTCTGCATAGTCTTTCGCAGTATTACGAATCTCCCAAGTCTGATAGAGCCACTGCACAGCCTCACTGCCCCCGACGAGAAGCCCCACTACTATGAAAAGACGAGCACCAATCCAGGAAACAGCCCGGACTAATCTCGCAAATCGCTTGCGTTCCTCAGCTGGGACAAAATAGTTCGCCAGGCGTTCAACCGCCTGTGCCTGGCGGGCAAAAACTTCCCGCTCAGAGTGGGATTCGCTACCTGTCGTCGGCGGTTCCACCAGTATTCTTCTTTTTTGACTTGTCTTCTACTGTCTTCTTTTTCACCTTCTCTTTTACTGGTTTAGACACTGCTACTTGACCCCCAGCCATACGCACCTTGAAACGAGCAGTTCTAAGATCTACCGAAGCGGGTGATCCACGGTAGCGATACTTTTTCAGCTCCTGTCGAATTAGGTCGGCACGTTGTGGCGGATACCCTTTACCCCCATAGTGCCCTGTCACTTTTTTTAGTCGTTCCATCACTCGGGGGAATACGTTCGGGTCATAACCTGCCTGCTGTGCGATAAAAAGTGCCCTGGCATCTGCTTCCATTTCTAACTCGACATCGTAGCCGTCCGCTCCGTATTTCATAACTCCTTGTGCAAACTGTTTCATTCCTTCTCCAGCCCCTATATCACCAACAAAATCGCTCATATAACCCATCGCCAAATCATTCATAATCATGTTGACGCCGTGGTTGTGTTCAATGTGACCCATCTCGTGAGCAAGTATGAGCGCCAGTTCGTCTTCAGATTGCACCATTTTCAACAATCCCTCCGTGATGATTATGAATCCACCTGGAGCAGCCCATGCGTTGGGAACATCGGTTGGAATTACTATGGGAATATAATCGTCATAAACATAGGGAACACGACTGTATCGGGCTAACGTCATCAATACTGACCTTGTATACTGAACTACCTCACTGTTCGGTGGTAAAAACCCATCTCCCAGTAACATCGAGGCGTTTAAGCGTCCAAGATAATGATGGTCTACGGGCCCCATGGTCATCTTTTCCTGCATCTCTTGCGCTTTCTTGAACAGATCATCCACATTCGGCTTGGTTCCACCTGAACCGGTTGAACCGGTTGATCCTTGAAGACCCTGTAATAAGTTTCCGAGACCGCCGGAACCCGATTGATCACATGTATCTCCAGTCGACTGATCACATGTACTTCCAGTCATTGCTTTAGGTAAGGACTTGAGTAGGCTACCGAATCCGGAAGCATGTGCGGGCATGGCTGCTAACATCAAAAACAAACAACAGGCAAAACATCCCACATTCAAAACGTAATGCTTATAGACGACGCTATGTTCATTTCTTACGCTGTGTTTCATAATTATTCTCAAATCTCCACAATCTATTTCGTGTATTCACCGAGTTTTCCCTCTTTTCGAAAACCATCAAGCTGAGTTCTGGTATCCACGGCAAATAGACCAGCCAAGTAATCATTCATTGTCCCGATCTGGGGTTTACCAGTGATTGCTTTACCAGCGGCACCTTTCATCACAACAACATCACCTTCTTCATCATCGGTAAAGCCTTTTTTGGCCTTTGAACTATCTATGGATGCTAACTTAGCTTTTGATTGTTCCGGGTCTTGCTTCTTGATCAAGTCGGCATCTACCAGGCATGCCGCAATAACGAATTTGTTATTGCCGATACCGATCCATGCTGGTCGTTTATAAGAATTTGGGTTGATCTCTTTACCACCGTCCTCGTCATTTCTACTAGATGATCTTTTCTTCTGTCGCGCCAGGGACTGTGCGTCAGAATCTGGTAGTTCGTAAACACCTTCGTGGGACCGCACTTTCACAGACTCTCCAAATGACAAGTGCCCAACAACTTGACTGTCTGGATTTGGTGCGTTTAGTACGGGGATGGACTTACAAGCATTGAAGACGGAATTGCCGACATACAGTCGCTCACCCCAGCCAAGTGCTCCACTTGAGATTAAAAAGAAGACCAGGCCAATAGGTGCCACTACCTTAGCCTTATCATAACTAATCTTCATGCTTCCTCCTTTTAAATTGCCTTACAGTCATTGCTGTAAGATCAATAGTTTTGGTTTATAACTTAGTCAACACCTCCAAACGATTACGATTACGATTACGAATTGATATGGTCCAAATCGTACAAGATTTGTACACACTTAGCCAACTAAACATTCAGAGCAACTTAAGAGCCGAAATCGTTTTGCTAGAAAATCCAATGAATAGGCCAAATATTTGGCTTAGAGATATACAAACTAGAAATTTAGATTTCTACTTAAGATTCAGTTGAGTCACTCGTCGAAGCAATTAATCCTGCCACAGTCCTTTGAGTTTCACTTAACGCTTTAAACGGCTTATGAACAGTTTTATGAACAGTTCATTGGGAGGATTGATTTTCTAAAAGACTCCCTAAGTCGTTGATTTATTGGTGGGCCGTGCAGGGATCGAACCTGCGACCACCTGATTAAAAGTCAGATGCTCTACCGACTGAGCTAACGGCCCCGGGGGATACGAATTATAACCGCTGTAGATTAGAGATTTATGCAATCAGCATTTCTCATATATCCTGACGGGATAGCAGCCGAAGGTCTGCCAGGGACTGGCGCAACGATCCAGCAAAACTATCATCCATCATGTAGTACTGCACCTTAATCGTTAACGCACAACCGAAAACAATAAAGACGATACTGACAACTGAGCCCAATGCCAGTGTTGAGAAGCCACCGACACCTTGTCCAATTGTGCAACCCAATGACAACACTCCACCAAAACCCATGAGTACGCCGGCATAAAGATGATTCAGCATGTCGGAACGGGAGCTGAAGGTCTCAATACGAAAATTACCGCTCGTAACCGCATACGCCAGCGACCCCGCAAGGACACCGAACACCACTGCAATCCCGAATCCAATCGTTGAACCGGTCCACGTCATCAGATAATTCAGCATGTTTCCGACCGGTGCGATAAACGTCAGTGTTTCAAGGCGAACCGGATCAAAATCGTCATTACCAACTACCCCGGTCACAAACCAAGCGCCGGCAACCAACAGGCCGACCACCAGTCCGGAAATGATACCGTCGCCACTCGTTCGAAAATCCTTATCCTTGAGGGTATAAATCAACAAAGCAAGTCCGATAATCACCGCCAGTCCTTTCGCGACACTCACAGATGCTAACCCGCTCACGGTCGCAACCACTCCCGTGAGTGACTGATCTGTCAGTCCATACTCAGAGAGATCGATACTCAGGGGTCCAAAAACCTCAATTCGCACCCCAGCCAGCAAACCCCGTAAGGTGACATATGCTGTTAGACCCAGTACCAGCAGTACCACAAGCGACTTCAAATTGCCGCCACCGGCACGTACCAGTGTTCTCTGGCCACAACCCCCGCCCAGCGTCATGCCAACGCCAAACAGAAATCCACCAACAATATGCCCACCAATCCCAAAATTGGTCGATAGATAGATCGAAGCAGACAGATCGATCCAACCTATGGCCTGCAACATTTGACTCACCAGAAGCGCGACAGCCATGGCCAGTAACCAGGCACGCAGACGGCGAAGCGATCCCATATTGATCCAGTCACTGATCGCACCCATAGTGCAGAAGTGGGTCTTGTGGGCGATTATTCCAAACAGGAACGCACCCCAAAACCCCCAAAGGGCCACTTTGTGAACAACCGACCATTCTTCCATTGTCACCCCGCTTTTATACTCGGTACATGATCAGGTTCATCACCCTAATGGTTCTAGGTTCTCGCTACCTGATTACTAACCCAGAAATTACTGCTAACCTCATAAACAACACCAAACTAAAACTAGTAGCCCTCACGATCCATCTTCTCAAGCCGAGCTTTCGCATTGACCACAATCCTGTGATTTGGAAACGAACTGAGAACAAAGTTTAGTGTTTCCCGCGCGTTGATATAAGCACCATACTCATATTGAATATAACCAACTTTCAGGTATGACGCTGGTATCCGAGGGCTGTCCATAAATTTGTTAATAACGTTTTGAAACGCACCAAGCGACTGACTGAATTCACGGGTAACAAAACGAGCTTCCCCCATCCAGTACCAGGCATCGTCGGTCAATTCACTGTTTGGAAAGCGCTGTATAAACTGTGTAAAGGCCACCGCAGCGTCAGCGTAAAGGCTTTGTTTAAGTAAATCGAATGCGGCATCGTAAGTCTCCTCTTCAGAGATCGACACAGCGTTACTGACAGTTGTTGAATTCAGGGTTTGCCCCAACGTTGCCGTTGTCTGGATAACACTTCCCACAACGATCGTGTCCACTGAGCTTTCACCTGTATTAGTAACCGCGTCTGGCGCAGCATTTGATGCATTGCTACTGGAACCGGTAGTCTCAGTTTCTGAAACACCCCTGCTTGGCTCACGAGAACTCTGGGATATGTCCGCAGACTGTGTGGGCTCGGTGAGTACCAGCGAGCTAGGGGCCGACCCACCCTCTCCAGGCATCGGCATCGATGCCGTCAGTCTTTCTTCCTGGCGAAGTCGCGCATCAAGGTCGTCGTAAAGCTCACGCTGACGCCGTCTGAGCTTTTCTAACTCAAACGTCTGGATATCGAGTTGATCACGTAAAGAACTGATTTCACGGCGTAAATCTTCTATCAAGGCTGCTGTCCCAGGATCAGGGCCGGTAAGCACCGCTGATGTCGGCGTGTCTGTCCCGGAGACAACGGACGTCACAGAGACCGACGACTGCTTATTTGTGGGAATGCCAAATAACGACTTGGTTGTTTCCCGTATCGGCTGACACTCTCCGCTGCGGGCGTTCTCTTCTTGCCCCTCCCGGCAAGCTGCCCATGCGACAGAACTCAACAAGACCAAGGCGACCCCAAGCATCAGCCGACACAACGCGACTGCAGCGTGGGTACGCCTTCTCATAGGAAATACCGTGCCTGAACTAAACCCCGCTGCTAACCCGTACTACTCAATACAGGATTTCAACACGGCGATTCAACGACCAGGCGCTTTCATCGTGTTCCATCGCGACGGGCCGCTCTTCCCCGTAGGAAATACTGCGTACGGCGTCCGGCATAACACCCATCATCTGGAACAGATCTGCCACTGCGTTGGCACGTCTTTCGCCAAGCGCAAGGTTGTATTCGCGTGTACCCCGTTCATCGGCATGGCCCTCTAGTACAGCGGCCATTCCTGGATTTCCAGCGAGATATTCTGCATGCGCCTCAACAATGCGTTGCGCTTCTGGTGTCAAGGCGTTGCTGTCGAATTCAAAGTAGATCACCCGGGTGCCCAGAGGATCATTTAGGTCCAGAGTATTGTCCGTGGTCGTGAGCACCTGAACTGAGCCTGAGTCATCTGAACTTAACCCCGACGACGTTACATCTGCCTGGAGATTGACACTGGAATCTTCGACTTCTGCTGAACCCTTTTTCTTGTTGACCGCACAGCCCACCAGAACCACACTCAGTAATAGCACCAGAGAAAAATGAAAAATTCGTCGCATCCTAATAACCCTCCGTATTCGCTACTGTTTCCTAGAAGACCACGCGGGCTCTCGAACCTCTCCCTGGTGTAGCCTCAATATCTGTTTTATTCGTCCATCGGCTGACACCGCAGCTAGCACACCCTGATTCCCACGCTGCGTCGCGTACATAATCATAGCCCCGTTAGGCGAATAGGTCGGCGAATCATCTAGGGGACCGTCAGTCAATACCTTAACCTCATTGTTACCGGTATAGAATACACCAATCTGGTCACCGTTTCCCTGATTTGTCACCATTACCAGATGTTTACCATTTGGACTGTAGGACGCTCCAGCATTCTCGCGCCCAACCCGAGTCAAACGCTCAGCAGGACCACCTGCCGCCGAAATTCTAAAGATATGCGGTCTACCGCTGCGATCTGAGGTAAAGACCAGGTAGCGACCATTGGGAGACCAGGCGGGTTCTGTATCAATCCCAGGATGTGTGGTCAGGCGTGTCAAGCGAGACGCTGCGACGTCGAGAATATAAATGTCGTGGTTTCCGTCCCGCGACAATCTCAGTGCGAGTCGGCGACCATCGGCTGACCAGGCAGGCGCACTGGCTGTGCCTTTTTCCTGAAGAAGTTTTCGTCGCTCACCGGTCTCCACATTCTGCACCCAGATCATCGCACCGCTGGTTCGACTCGCAAACGAGACATAAGCCAGGCGCTTGCCGTCCGGCGCCCAGGCAGGTGACAGAATCGGAAAGTTTGTTCGTAGAATCCGCTGTGCGTTGTGTCCATCAGAATCTGCCACCATCAACTGGTACTGCCGGATGTCACTGGAGTCTTTTTCAACCGTGACGTAAGCAATTCGGGTATCAAAGGCTCCGGGTATACCTGTTAACGCTTCATAAATGTAGTCACTCACCTGGTGTGCAACCTGGCGTAACTGGCTCGACCCTACAGTCCAACGATATCCCGCGAGTAATTTCTCTTTGAAAACATTGTAAAGATAAAAGCTGACGTCATAATGGTCGTCGCCGACCTGGCTGACATGGCCGATCACCAGGGCCTCTGCTTTAATTAAGCGCCAATCCTTAAACCGCACCTGATCTGGACCACTCGGACGACTCAGGAAGTCACCGGGTGGTAATGACAAAAATCGGCCGGACCGGTAGAGATCGGCCGAGACTATGTTTCGAATTTCTTCATTCGGTCTTTGCTGACCCTGGAAGTGAAACGGTACCACCGCAATCGGGATACCTGTGTCCTGTCCTTCCGTGATTTCGATCGTAAGAACCGCCCACGTCGGCGCACTGAGCAATCCTACTAATAGGGTAACCATTCCAGCAATAAACACTTTGATCATTAAATGCACTCTAAATATCCGGCTTGAATTTGATCTGGAACTCCTGGTCCAACCACTTGAAGAAGCGAGGGTTGTCCGGGAATGGCAGCGGTGAAGCCTTGTAGACCGCATTTTCTGCTGATCGACGACAGGCGTCGTCACCGCTGTCTCCGACCACCTTCACAGCTGTCACTTCTCCACTGATGTTGACCTTAACCGAAATAGTCACTTGCTGACCACTACAAGCCAGGCGATTGCTCCAGTTTCCTTCGATCTTGCCCTTAATTGCGCCCACCAGACTGCCCAGCGCAGAATATGCATCCTGTTTCTCCTGCTCTCGGGCCTCTTCGGCCTTACGTTTCTTCTCAGCCTCAGCCTTACGTTTCTTCTCAGCCTCTTTCTTACGCTTCTTCTCAGCCTCAGCCTTACGTTTCTTCTCAGCCTCTTTCTTACGCTTCTTCTCAGCCTCAGCCTTACGTTTCTTCTCAGCCTCTTTCTTACGCTTCTTCTCAGCCTCAGCCTTACGCTTCTTCTCAGCCTCTTTCTTACGCTTCTTCTCAGCCTCAGCCTTACGCTTCTTCTCAGCTTCTTTCTTACGCTTCTTCTCAGCCTCAGCCTTACGCTTCTTCTCAGCTTCTTTCTTACGCTTCTTCTCAGCCTCAGCCTTACGCTTCTTCTCAGCTTCTTTCTTACGCTTCTTCTCAGCTTCGGCCTTGCGCTTCTTCTCAGCTTCGGCCTTGCGCTTCTTCTCGACTTCCTTTTTGCTTGTTTCTTCCTGCGCTAGGGTCGACCGATCGATAACAATGGCTTTAACTGGCTTGGCGATATCAGGTTTAATGACTTCCGGCTTGAAACTCAGGCTCAGACCCAATAACAGGCCAAAGGCTACATGTACCAATACAGCCAGAATCACGGCTCGAACCGGGCGACTGAACTTTCGCACGGCCCGATTCACAACCGACTCACTCTCCAGTTGGGTCTGTTACCAGGCCTATACTCGGCACACCGGCCTGCTGCAGCAGCACCATGGCCTGAACGACCGCGTCATACGCCACCGCCTTATCTCCCTCCACCATGAACGGTGTCTTGGGATTATTGCGAATCACAATCGCGGCCTTGACCCGGATCTCGTTGAGGTCAGCAACAGGCTGCTTATCTTCATTCAAATAATAAGTCCCCTCACGATCGACACGAACCACAAACGGTTCAGTTCGATCCTCGGCGACTGGCTTGGCATCCGCGGCCGGAAGATCAATAGTGACACCCTCCATCATCAACGGCGCAGTGACCATAAATATCACCAGTAGCACCAACATCACATCGATGTAGGGTACGACGTTGATCTCACTCATCTGGCGTTTATGCCGGTGTCTTGAGACCCGCATCAGTTGACTCTCATATTTGTCAGGCTCGCCGGTTTACACCCAAAGCCTGCCTATTCACGATACTTAGAAACTCTTCAACAAACACTTCGTATCTTGCGATCAACGATTCAGCATTACTTGAAAACCGATTGTAGGCAATGACAGCGGGGATTGCCGCAAACAAACCCATTGCCGTCGCAATTAGTGCTTCGGAAATACCCGGTGCTACAGTGGCTACCGTGACCTGCTGCAACGCACCGAGCGACCGAAAAGAATTCATAATGCCCCACACTGTACCGAACAGACCCACATAAGGGCTTGTGGACCCGACAGTAGCCAGAAACGACAGTCTCGATTCCAAGGTCTCGATTTCACGACTGAGTCCAACCCGCATGGCCCGATGAACGCCGTCAACCAACTCAGTACGATCTACAGTGCCATTACCCGCCAATCGATTGTATTCACGATAACCCGCGACAAATATGCTGGCCATTCCTAGGGGTTCTGCTTCCTCCTCGGTATAACGTCGGTAAAGTCCATTGAGTTCACCCCCCGACCAGAATTCTGAATCAAAGTTGTCGGATTCCAAGCGAAGATTTTTCAGCGTCGACGACTTGGTGAATATCACGATCCAGGATGCCAGTGAGGCAAGTATCAGCAGAAGTATCACGATCTGAACCAGCAGGCTGGCCTGCAGTATCAATTCCAGGATCGATATCGTGTCGTTACTGACTGCAACTTTGACCGATTCGTTCATACTGGTTAAGTTTCTCCCGCAAGAGTTTTAGGCATCGCTTTGGGCTTCAGGGTATCAACATCGACACAAGCAAGCCGAACCTGACCTGTACACAGCACGTCGCCAGCCCGCACGACGGCTTGCTCCAACTCCACACTAACCTTGCGCATCCTCCCTACGGCAACCGACACATCAAGATTGTCGCTCAACCGAGCCGGTTTAAGGAAATCGAGTGTGATGGCGCGTACTGTAAACATTAGTCGGTCTGTGTCCGCCAGCCTAGCAACATCAATCCCACGCGAACGCAGCCATTCGGTGCGGGCACGTTCCATAAATTTGAGGTAATTACCATAATAAACAATCCCACCAGCATCGGTGTCTTCATAGTACACCCGGACCGGCCAGCTGAATTGCTCAGTCACTGCCTTCTAGCGCGACAGGCAGATGTGATCCGGAGCTCACGTCGCTTTCAGCCACATGTTCGGTACAATCTCTGTCATCATCGTGATCAATTCCTGCAAATTTCATGTCATCTGCTTAGTTCTGCGGCTCAAACAATGCACCCTGACCCGAATGCGGGGTTGGTGCTTTGAGACCGAAATGGGCCCACGCCGCTCGACCGGCCATGCGTCCGCGCGGGGTACGGACCAGAAATCCCGATTGAATCAGAAACGGCTCGACCACGTCTTCCAACGTGCCCCGCTCCTCTCCAATAGCTGCGGCCAAACTGTCCACACCGACCGGTCCTCCGTCGAATCTTTCCATGATCGCCAACAGTAACCGGCGGTCGAGTCCATCCAGCCCGAATTGGTCGACTTCAAGCATATCCAAGGCACGGTCGGCAATGTCGCTCGTGATTCGGCCATCAGCTTTTACCTGGGCGTAGTCTCGAACCCGCCGTAATAGCCGGTTGGCGATCCGGGGCGTGCCACGGCTACGACGTGCCACCGCCGAGACACCGGCCGGGTCTGCCTCTACCCCAAGAATATTAGCCGAGCGTTCAACGATCCGCCCCAACTCCTCAGGGTCGTAAAACTCCAGACGCTGCACAATTCCGAAGCGATCCCGCAATGGCGATGTCAACAATCCCACACGCGTCGTCGCACCCACCAGCGTGAATGGTGGCAAATTGAGCTTTATCGAGCGAGCTGACGGTCCCTCACCAATCAAGATATCCAACTGGTAGTCTTCCAGCGCCGGGTAAAGAATCTCTTCTACGACAGGGCTTAATCTGTGGATTTCATCCACAAACAATACGTCGTGGGGTTCAAGATTAGTCAAGATTGCAGCGAGGTCACCGGCCTTTTCCAGTACAGGTCCAGAAGTCTGGCGAAGATTGGCGCCCATCTCGTGGGCAATGATATGAGCCAGTGTGGTCTTGCCTAATCCGGGTGGGCCAAATACCAGTACATGATCCAGTGGTTCACTTCGATTACGCGCTGCACCAATGAATATCTCGAGCTGCTCGCGCATCCGCATCTGACCCACAAACTCATCCATGGTGACCGGTCTTAAACTTCGTTCGATCGTTCGCTCCCCAGGGCTGTCGATGCCTTCGTCAGGTGATACGACCGAATCTCGGCCGGTCATGTTCGCGTACCTGAAAGGCTGGTCAGCGCAGCCCGGATGAGTTCCTCAACACCTGCGCCATCGGATGCCGTACTGCGAATTGCGCGTGCCGCGTCAGTCTGCCGATACCCCAGTGCAACCAATGCACTGACAGCATCGTGCTCTGGCGTCAGTGAGCGGGTTCCAACCAATGAAGACCCACCCTCTTCGATACCATCGAGCCGATCTCTAAGATCAACAATCAGGCGCTCGGCTGTCTTGCGGCCGATACCCGGTACCCGTGTGAGCATGGCAACATCGGCTGCACTCACACACGCCACCAAGTCTTCAACCGTAAGACCAGAAAGAATCGCGAGCGCCACCCGCGGTCCGACTCCATTGACCTTAAGCAGGTTTCGGAACACATCCCGTTGCAGCTGCTCGGTAAAGCCGTACAGCAGATGTGCATCATCGCGTACGACGACGTGTGTGTGCAGAGAAACCTCACTTCCAGTCTCCGGCAAGTTGTAGAAAGCCGTCATCGGCGCCTCCAGCTCATATCCGATACCGGCGACATCAACAAGCAGCCGGGGGGGCTGCTTATAGACCAGCTTGCCGTGTACCTGTCCAATCATCTTTCAATCTCCAACCGTTCAGACAGACTGGCCGTCTGCCTGTTGCTGCATCTTGGCCACGCGCTGTTCCACCTGTGCCGTGTGAATGTGGCATATCGCACAGGCCAATGCATCTGCAGCATCAGAGGGTGGTTTACGATCCAGTCCCAGCAGCACCCGAACCATATGCTGAACCTGCTCCTTTTCTGCCCTTCCCGTGCCGACCACAGATCGCTTGATCTCCAAAGCGCTGTACTCGGATACGGCGAGCCCCTGATTCACTGCCGCCAGCATCGCGCTGCCACGGGCATGACCTAGAATCAATGCGGCATGTGGATTTGTAGCCAAGAAAACGCGCTCTATCGCCACCGATTGTGGCTGGTACTGGGCAATGGCGTCGCCAACACCGCTGTAGATCACGGCCAGGCGTCCACCAAGCTCACCGTCTCCGGCACGAATGCACTCGCTGTGCACATGACGCAGACTCTGCCCATCGACCTCAACCACGCCCACCCCGGTAACCCTGGAGCCCGGATCTATACCCAATACTCTAATCGGCGTCACAGTTGCTTCGCGGGCGTCGCCACTCAACTGGCGAACACCGTGTCCTCCGGGAAACTCGCATTGGTAAAAACATCCTGTACATCGTCCAGGTCCTCCAACGCGTTGATCAGTAGCATAACCTTTTCCGCTTCCTCACCCGCGAGTTCGGTCTCACTCGTTGGCCGTTGCACCACTTCGGCCAATTCCGACACCAACCCTGCTGCGGACATCTGATCTGCTACAAAGTTCAATTCCTCGGGTTCAGTGATCACCTCAACCGTACCATCAGGACCAGTTTCAACATCCTGCGCACCGGCCTCTACGGCCACTTCCATAACCACATCTTCATCCATATCCGGAGGAAAAATAAGCAACCCGATCTTGTCGAACAGGTAGGCAACCGATCCTTCAGAACCCAGGTTACCGCCGTACTTGGTAAAAGCATGACGAACCTCACTGACGGTCCGGTTGCGGTTATCGGTTGTGCATTCCACCAGCACGGCGATCCCACTGGGGGCATAACCCTCGTAGCGGACTTCTTCATAGGACACGCCATCTAATTCGCCAGTACCGCGTTTGATCGCCCGGTCTACGGTGTCCCGTGTCATATTGGCGCCAAGTGCTTTGTCGGCGACGGCGCGTAGCCGCGGATTCGAAGCCACGTCACCGCCGCCGGCACGGGCGGCTACCGTGATCTCCCGAATGAATTTGGTAAACAGTTTGCCGCGTTTTGCGTCCTGCGCCGCCTTACGAAACTTGATGTTAGCCCATTTACTGTGCCCGGCCATTGGGAGATCTTCGTCGTTGTATTACTGTTTCAGTCAGTCGCTGTTTAGCGCAGCAGCGACACGCTCTAATGCATCCCGATTCGACCATGACCATACTTTTGTAATCGCATCTTCGATCGGTAACCACAGTCCGCTGGAGTGCTCCGCATCAGACAGTACAGGCTGACAAGGCTCTGGTAACTCAAGCGAGAACAGGTGTTCCTTATTGTCAGACACACCTGGTGCATATCGATGACGGTACTCCGGCAAAATAGGAAAAGTATACGTATGCTGCCAGTTCCGCCAACCCGACAACACTTTAATGCCAGTTTCCTCTTCGAGTTCACGATAAGCCGCATCAGGTGCCGACTCGTCGGGCCATTTAAGACTGCCGGTAATGGACTGCCAGAATACGGGGCGATTGCGTTTGAGTAACAGCGTCTGCCCACTGCTGCTATAGACCACGACCAGCACTGACTCGGGTCGTTTGTAAGCAATCTCTGATCGGAGTGAGACCGCACTCATGCCGAGTTCGAATCGGTTACCGGTGCTTGTGTTGCACGGAGCCGGATCCCAAGATCACGCAGCTGGCTGCCCGCCACCTCACTGGGAGATTCGGTAAGCAGGCAGGCGGCTTTCTGTGATTTTGGAAATGCGATCACGTCGCGAATGGATTCTTCTCCTGCCATCATGGCAACAATCCGATCCAATCCAAATGCGATACCACCGTGTGGTGGTGCTCCGTAGCGCAAGCCATCGAGCAGAAACCCGAACTTTTCTTCTGCCTCCTGCGAGGCTATACCCAGAAGTTGAAAGATCCGCGCCTGTGTGTCCGGTCGATGAATACGGATCGACCCCCCACCGATCTCAGTGCCATTCAGAACCATATCGTAGGCCCTTGAAATGGCTGCGCCTGGATCTGTATCGAGCAGCGGCAGATGATCCTCCCGCGGCGCCGTAAACGGATGGTGAAGTGACTGCCACTGACCCGTATCGGGATTCTGTTCGACCAGAGGAAATTCGGTCACCCACAAAGGTGACCAACTTTCTTCCGCCATCTCCAGGTCATGGCCAAGACAGACGCGTAGTGCACCCAGCGCATCGTTCACGACGGTTGCCGTATCGGCACCGAAAAAGATCAGGTCGCCATCGACCACCTCTGTGCGCTTAAGGATCTCAGCAATGACCTCATCAGGCAGAAACTTGAGGATTGGGGATTGCAAACCATCCCGACCTACAGCAACCTGATTTACTTTGATGTAGGCCAGTCCCTTAGCGCCGTAGCGTTTGACAAAATCTGTGTAGTTGTCGATCTGCTGTCGACTGACCGAACCGCCACCGGGTACCCGAAGGGCAGCGACCCGAGAGCCCGGATCTGACGCAGGACCCGAAAACACCTTGAATTCGACATCCCGCATCAGATCAGCCACATCGACCAGTTCCAGTGGAATTCGCAGGTCTGGACGATCGGTCCCGAAGCGTCGCACCGCTTCCGCGTAGGACAGTCGGGGGAACGGTGACGGCAGTTCAATATCCAGCACACCCTTGAACAAATCACGAATCATTTGTTCCATAGTTTCCATGACGTCGTCTTCACGGACGAACGACATCTCGATATCCAACTGCGTGAATTCAGGCTGGCGATCTGCCCGCAGGTCCTCGTCACGAAAACAGCGAGCAAACTGGTAGTACCGTTCAAAGCCGGACACCATCAGCAACTGCTTGAACAGTTGTGGAGACTGGGGCAGCGCAAAAAACTGTCCGGGATAAATTCGACTGGGTACCAAGTAGTCCCGCGCGCCCTCCGGGGTAGAACGAGTGAGCACAGGTGTCTCTATTTCAATGAAATCCTGCAGTTCCAGACAATGGCGTAAATTTCGGGTTACCTGGTGACGCAAACGCAGGTTGTTCTGCATTCGAGAACTTCGCAGGTCCAGGTAACGATGCCGCAGCCGTACTGCTTCGCCGGTGTCATCATCGTCGACTTGAAACGGCAAGGGATCACTGGCATTGAGAATTTCAATGTCGTGTCCCAGGAGCTCTATAGCCCCAGTAGGCAATTCGGAATTTTCAGTACCTTCCGGTCTGGGCCGTATCCGCCCGGAGACCCAGAGCACATACTCATTGCGCACCGCTTCGGCGATAGCAAACTGTGCCTGCCGATCAGGATCCATCACGACCTGCACCATTCCTGATCGATCGCGAAGATCGATAAAGATCACGCCACCATGGTCACGACGACGCTGAACCCAACCGCATAAGCTGACATCCTGGCCGTTCAGCTCCGGCGTGATCGTGCCACACAACGCGCTGCGGGAACCCCTATTCATAAAAAGATTTTCAAAAGAAACTGGATCCGTGCAGGTTTTACCCGGAAAGCTCAGTTTGACGGCGATGCATTCTTGCTGCCACCCGACTTGGATCCGGTTGCCGTCGAATCAGCCGTGGATTTCGAGGACACCGATTTGCTTTCAGATGACTTACTGTCTGACGACTTAGTGTCACCACTGGCACCCTCACCCGATTTAGTGTCGCTGGAGGTTTTCGAGGCGGGCTGTCCATCACCGGCCTTGGCGTCTTTCGGTTTTTCCTTACCTGAATTCTTAAAATCGGTCTCATACCATCCGGAACCTTTGAGTACAAAAGCGGCAGCAGACACCTTTTTCCGAAGACTCTCTTCACCGCATTCGGGACAGAAAACCAGCGGGTCTTCAGACATTTTCTGTAACGTTTCAAGGTGATGGTCGCATGAAACGCACGCATACTCGTAGATCGGCATGTCAAATCCTTCGGATATAACTATCGTTTACCTTGCCGACGCAAGGCTTAATCAATTTCTGTACAACCTTTGATTATAACCTTTGTCAGCTTGAGTTAGATTATTGGCGCGACTGCGACAGGCCGCAGATTAGGCGCACGGCTACGCGCTTTTCCCAAACAAGCGGACTTGGGCACCGGACAGCATATCAGTGAGTTTATGGCGCAATATCCACAGGCACACCAATGACGGGATGACCATCACGGCCGTCAACACAAAGAATTTACCCCAGTCGCCGTCAAGCCAATCCACCAGCGCGCCGGACGACGAGGCAAACAATGTCCGCCCAGCTGTGCCAATCGAAGCCAACAGCGCATACTGGGTTGCGGTGTAGGTGCGATCAACCAGCATTGAAATAAACGCAACAAAGGTGACTGTTGCAAAAGCACCAGCGAGGTCGTCAAGCAGCACTGCGGCCGCAAATAAAACTTCCGAGCGACCCGACCAGGCCAACCAGGCAAACATCAGGTTCGTCACTGCCATCAGAATACCCGATACGAACATGGCCCTCACCAGACCGATCCGGATTGCAAACAGCCCGCCAATCAACGTAAACACAACCGTGGTAATCCACCCTATACCCTTTGAGTACAGCGCGATATCTGACTTGCTAAAACCCATTTCCTTGTAGAACACAATCGACATTCGTCCGAGAAACGCCTCACCGATTTTGAACAGAAAAACAAAACCGAGGATAGCCAGGGCTATTGCAAATCCGTTGCGCCTGAAAAAACTGAGCAACGGACCCACAACTGTTCCGACCAACCAGGCCACAACCTGACCTTTTTGTCCGCTAAGCGCCAAATTTGAAGCGATGATGTTGTCTTGTGCTAATTGGTCAGCAACACGATCCTCGGGCGACTGTTCAGGAACGAACATCAGCGCAATGTTGCACGCGATAACAATCGTACCTAGAACGAGAAATGTGGTCTGCCAGTAATTCTCTATACCTGCCGACTGAAATGCCTGTGCCGTATTGAGAGCAACGACCCCCCCCAATTTATAACCGGTCCACCAGCCCACCACAGCGATAGCCGCGCCGGCCGCCATTGAGCGACCTTCGTCCCGACCGATCTGCTCAATCCGCAGCGCGTCGATGGTAATGTCCTGCGTCGCAGACGCGATCGCAATGACCAGTCCGATCGCAATCACAGCCCAGAGATTTGCTGAAGGGTCGACCAGGCTCCACCCCCCCAGACAGATCAGTATCAGCGCCTGAAGCGTCACGATCCAGGCCCGACGATGGCCCAATCTGGGTGTGAGGCACGGTACTCGAAGCCGGTCGATCAACGGTGCCCACAAAAAGTTGAATGCGTATACGCCGAAAATCAGACCGGCCCAGCCGATGGTGCTGCGGCTCAGTCCATCTTCCTTGAGCCACAATGACAAACTGCTGCCAATCAGAACCCAGGGGAAACCACTGATCATGCCCAGCAGCAGAATGCGTGCCATCCGCCTTTCCAGATAGATCGAGAAGATTTCAGACATTTTAGTCATCGATGCTCCGCTCGGGACTGTGTAATCGGCAACCACGTTCCTGGTTGAACAACCGCCAATCCTGTCAGCCCTTTAGCCATCGTGCACTGGTTTTGTAATCGATGATCAGCGGCGCATGGTCCGAAAACCGACCATCGGTAAAAATCGAAGCCTGCTGGGCACGCGCGGCAATCGCGGGGGTTGCGATCTGGTAATCGATGCGCCAACCCACGTTTTTAGCCCAGGCCTGACCCCGATTTGACCACCAAGTATATTGCTCAGGCCGATCATCCAGATGCCGGAACACATCAACCATTCCTAGATCGTTAAACAGCCAGTCCAGCCACGCTCGTTCATCGGGCAGAAAACCAGAATTCTTTCGGTTTCCGCGCCAGTTCTTAATATCAATTTCCCTGTGGGCAATATTAAAGTCACCACACAAGATATAGTCGCGTTCGCCGTTTACAAACCCTTTCAGCAACGGCTTCATCTTTTTCAAGATGCGATATTTGAAATCTTGCCGTTCATCACCACTGGTACCAGACGGCATATAGACCGATACCACACTCAGTCGTCCGTAGTCAGCTTGAACCCAGCGTCCCTCCCGGTCAAACGCCTTCCAGCCCAGACCTTCAATCACACGATCAGGCTCTTTCCTGGAATAGATGGCAACACCGCTGTAGCCCTTCCGCTCGGCGTCAACGTAGTAGGTTTGGTAGCCCTCGGGACTGAATTCCGGTGCTTTCCGCTGTTCCGGCTGAGCGCGGGTTTCCTGTAAACACACCACATCAGCGTCCTGAGTAGGCAACCAGTCGAAAAACTGTTTACGAGCAGCGGCTCGTATCCCATTAGCGTTCAGCGTTATTATTCTCACCCAGGCACCTCAATATCAGTAAGTGACTCCCTAAACCATAAAATGACCAATCGAGAACAGCAATTTCTGGAATTTGCCATCAACAGCGGAGTCTTACGTTTCGGTGAGTTTACCCTCAAATCCGGCCGCGTCAGTCCCTATTTCTTTAACGCGGGCCTATTTTATACAGGTGCCATGCTGTCTCAGTTGGCAGGGTTTTATGCGACTGTCTTATACGAAAAAGAACCAGACGATTTTATGCTGTTCGGACCTGCCTACAAGGGCATCGTACTGGCCACAGCCACGGCTGCTGCGCTACACGACCAGTATGGGCGCAACGTAGCCTTTGCCTACAACCGAAAAGAGGTCAAAGACCATGGTGAGGGCGGAACTGTTGTCGGTGCACAACTCGCCGGCCGGGTTGTAATCATCGATGATGTCATCACCGCAGGTACCGCTATCGGTGAATCGATGGACATCATCGAATCGGCTGGCGCCCAAGCCACAGCAGTGATCGTTGCGCTGGACCGTGAGGAGATCGTTGCGGGCCAAGGCCAGTCTGCAATCACGCAGATACATGAACGCTATGGTCTGCCGGTTCATGTGATTGCCCGCTTCAGCACCCTGATTGAATATCTTCGCGCTACCCCGGATCTTAAACAACATCTCGATGCACTGGAGACCTATCGAAACCGCTATGGCGACCCAGGCGCTGTCGCCAATACCTGACGATGGTGGCGTCAGTCCCAGCTGTACCAACAACTACCACTACAGGTGCTGACAGATTTAGCCTACAGGCCTACGGTATCGCAGCAAGTGCACTGCGGTAACCCTGCTTGGGCCCATCCGCGATACTTGCGACGGCTTTGTAGAAGGCTTCAAAATCCTGGCCCACTGCATTAAAGAGTCGCCGAAAATCGGGTACCAGGTCATAGTAAGCACCGATCGCAGCAAGATGTGCGTTGTTCAACGGTTGAGAAAACCAAGCGTCCCAGCCCGGACCACCTCTACCCCTTGATCGTAGATCCAAGTATGACTGCCGCAACGCAGCCACCTGCTGCAATTTGCGCTGCGCCATGATCGAGGGCGTCAGGTCTTCGGCATACATTGCCGCGAGCTGCGCCTGGTGATTCAACACCAGCTTGATCACCTCGTCACGCCGGTGGCTGCGATCTTCGAACGCATCGAATTCCACCTGTCTGTCCGACTGTGCTAACCACTGTCGTACCCCTTCATGCTCGACCAGCGTGGCAAAGGATTCGTTGAACGTGGTGTCGTCGGTCACGTAAATCACCTGATGGGCCAGTTCGTGGAACAGCAGCCCAGCCAGATCCTCTTCAGCCAAATCCAGAACTGTGTTGGACAAAGGATCAGACAACCATCCCAGGGTCGAATAGGCTTTGACACCGCCTAGACTAACGTCGTAACCCTTCTGTCTCATCTGCTCCGCGAATCTAAACGCATCCTGCCGGCTGAAATAACCACGATAGGCGACACAGCCCGCGACTGGAAAACACCAAGTAACCAGTTCAGTCGAAAATCTCGGCGCCGCAAATACGTTCCAGAGTACATAAGGCTGTTGGACGTCAACAAAACGGGTGTAACTTGCATTATCCGGTAATGCAAGTTGCTCGACTGCAAACTGGCGAATCCTGTTCGCGAGTATCAGCTGCTGTCGGCGCGACTCCGACACACTTGGATCACTAATCACGGAGTCGATCGGTTCACTCCTCCACAGCAACGAGATTTGCCCGCGCGCCGCTTGGGCGTAATACCCTGGCAAAGTGCATCCTGACAACCCCAGCACGATCAACAGTAAAAAAACGACAACGCCTCCCGTACATTTTTTGCCAACATTCGGGGTAAATTCCGCCTCCCAAGGCATAATAGCGCTGATCTTTTTAATCAGTATTCTCATAAGCAACCTGCGCATGACAGACCCGACCGAACAACTGGAGTGCTATCTGGTTGGTGGCGCTGTTCGAGATCAGTTACTCGGTGATACGAGCACTGACCTTGACTGGGTTGTGGTCGGTGCCAGCGAAGATATCATGCTGAAGCTCGGATTCTCACCGGTTGGCCGGGACTTTCCAGTTTACCTGCATCCCACAACTCATCAGGAGTATGCCCTGGCACGGCGCGAGAGAAAAACTGGCCCGGGGTATCGCGGTTTTGAGACTACCGCATCCCCCGATGTCACACTCGAGGATGATCTTTCCCGACGGGACATCACCATCAACGCCATGGCCCGCTCTCGGCAGGGAAAACTGATAGACCCGTGGGGAGGTGCAACTGACCTTGCAGCTGGCGTGCTAAGGCACGTATCGGCCGCATTCACCGAGGATCCACTGAGGGTCTTGCGGGTTGCAAGGTTCGCGGCCCGCTACCACGATCGCGGGTTCCGCGTCGCAACAGAAACGCTGGCTTTAATGAAACGGATGGTCACTGACGGCGAGCTGGGCACACTCACCCCTGAGCGGATCTGGCAAGAGGTTTCGCGTGCACTGAGCGTAGGCCAGCCAGCTGAATTTTTTCGCACACTGCGTAAGTGCAATGCTCTAGGCGCTATCTTTCCTGAGCTAGATACCCTATTCGGCGTGCCGCAACCCCAGGCCCACCACCCCGAAGGCGACGCCGGTATACACACCCTGCTGGTACTCGAGCAAGCCGCCGACCTGAGCCCCGACAGCAAGATCCGGTTTGCTGCCCTTGTCCACGATCTTGGTAAAGGCGCGACGCCACCGCAGCACTGGCCAAAACACATCGGCCACGAAAAGCGAGGCTTAAAATTAGTTGGCAATATGTGTGATCGACTGCGGGTACCGGCAGATTATCGTCGGTTGGCACTGCAGGTCACCGAATACCATCTATTGATGCACCGTCTCGATACGCTTCGACCTCAAACTGTACTCAAACTACTTAACCGACTGGATGCATTTCGCAACCCCAATCGGATCGAGGATTTTGCACTCGCCTGCGAAGCGGACGCGCGGGGACGGGGCACAGGTTTAGCAACAGATTATCCAAACACCAAACTACTGCAGGCCTATCTCCAGGCCGTGACGGCACTCAGCTTCAGTGATCTGGAGGCGACTGCAAAGGATGGCCGAGCGCGGGGACGCGAAGTCCGGAAACGTCGTCTGGCCGCACTCAGTTCGGTCCAAATGGCGTGGCGCAATACCACTTGACGCAAGACTTGAGTTGCAATTGCTCAGTGCATCGCTTCAATAATGCTGCAATAGTTAGCAACCCCTGTACCACCCATATTGAACACCCCTGCAACCGATGCTCCCGACACCTGCATGTCACCAGCCTCACCCAGGACCTGCATAGCCGCCAATGCGTGCATGGATACTCCGGTCGCACCAATTGGATGGCCTTTCGCTTTCAGACCACCAGATACATTGACGGGCAGCTTCCCGTCTTTCGCAGTCCACCCGTCTAACGCGGCCTGCGCACCACGTCCGCGTTCCGTCAATCCCATAGCCTCATATTGCATCATTTCAGCCATGGTAAAACAGTCGTGGGTCTCGACCAGATCCAGGTCATTCAGTGTCATGCCAGCAGCCTGCAGTGACCCCTGCCAGGCTCGGGCACAGCCATCCAAAAACGTCATATCGCGCCGACTCATAGGCAGAAGATCGTTCACCTGGGTACTTGCTCGCAGCCTTGCAGCATGTTGTAAATCGCGAGCTACGTCTTCATCAGCTAATACCACTGCCGCCGCACCATCCGAGACCAAGCTGCAATCGGTCCGTTTAAGTGGTGCTGCCACCACCGGATTTTTCTCGGATTCGGTTCGGCAAAACTCATAGCCCAAATCTTTATGCAGTTGTGCCCAGGGGTTAGCGCAACCATTGTGGTGGTTTTTTGCTGCAATGGTCGCTAATGCATCGGTCTGATCACCATGCTGCCTAAAGTAGTCCGTCGCAATGTCTGCAAATACACCTGCAAACCCGTTCGCCACACCCGCCTCTTCCTTGAGATACGAACAGGCCAGCAACACGCGATTGAGCTCCGGTGGGGGCACATTCGTCATCTTTTCCACACCGACCACGAGCACCACCTTGCCACGCCCTGCCGCAATAAAGTCCCTTCCCTGATAAATGGCCGCTGATCCTGTGGCACAGGCGTTCTCGACTCGGGTTGCCGGCTTATAGCGCAGCCCCTCAAAACCATTCATAACCAAAGAGGATCCGAAGTCCTGTTCGTTCATACCACCGTTGAACCAGCCCAGGTATACGGCATCGACATCCGTTGCGCTCACACCGGCGCATGCCAGGGCCTCTCCAGTAACTTCCAGAAGCATTGATTCGACATCTTCTTCTCGTCGTCCAAATGGGATGTGTCCCCACCCTACAATTGCAGTATTCATGTTTGCTCCAGACTATTTATCCATCGTCCAACTCAACAATCTACCAGAACCAGAAAATTATGAGCACCCCAAGTGCCAGTCTGTAGATCACAAACGGTACAACACCCACGCGCTCAATAACCCTTAGAAATCCGGCGATGACAGCGAGTGCACTTACCGCCGCGACCAGAACACCGACAGAAAACGCAACCCAGTCGACCGGCACCGCCGATTGACTGAGATCACTCAGCTTCAGAGTGCCTGCCGCCACAATTACTGGAATAGACATGAGAAACGAAAACTGGGCTGCGTCCGAGCGGCCCAAGCCCAACGCCAGGCCAGCACTCAACGTAATGCCCGATCGCGATGTGCCCGGCACCAGCGCAATCGCCTGGGCGATGCCAATCAGCAGGGCGTGATGCCACTTGAGGTCGTTAAGGGTGATCGTCCCACGTCCTTTAGTGTCAGCCCACCACAACACCAACCCAAATACTAAAGTGGTGAAACCAATCAGGATCGGACTGCGGAGCAGACTCTCTATGACATGACTCAACAAGGCGCCAGCGATCAACGCAGGTCCGGTCGCGAGCACCACCAGCCAACCCAGACGCCCCGCTGATGTCACACGACCACCGATGACCTGCTGATACCAGCCACACAGAATCTCCAGCACACGCCGGCGAAAATAGATCAGCACCGCAACCAGCGTGCCCAGGTGAACGGCCACATCGAAGGCAAGACTTTGATCAGGCCAGCCTAACCATTCTGACACCAGGATCAGGTGTCCAGAACTCGATATCGGCAGAAATTCAGTGATGCCCTGAACCAGGCCAAGGCCAACAGCCTCGTTAAAACCTATCAAAGGGCCACCCGTCGATCGCGCAGGGAGAAGCCCAGCAACGGTGAGTCAATGTGCTTGACCATCGCCAGTGCTTTGAAAGACTCGCCCATTTCTGACGAGAGTATTAGCTGCTTGAGTTCCGCACTCAGTTTCGGATCCACTGGACCGGACGATTCGTGCGCTACCTGATCAAGAACTCCAGTGGACAGCAAGAATGCCTCCTGACTGGTGAATCCGGCGATATCAAGCCCCGCCAACTGACCGGCCGTGGCAACGGCAGAGAAATCGACGTGCGTAGTCAGATCCTGCAGACCGGGAAATAGAAAAGGGTCCATATGGGCACGGTGCTGATAGTGACACATCAGCGTACCGTCCGAACGTTCGTAATGATAGTACTCGGCGCCAGGATAGCCATAATCCATCACGAGTATCAGCCCGGTATCAAGAACCCGACCCACCGTCTGCATCCAGGCCGCGGCCCTGGGATTCATCTCGCTGGTGTAGTCTGCTACCAGTCCGTACTGCTGAACCAAACGGTCGATACGCCCGTCCTGCGAAGGATCCCGCTGCCACGACCAGTTAAGATGTCCGTTACGGCGTACTACGCCGGCAGTCATATGTCCCTCTGCGCCAACCCGAAAGCGTATGATCGGCATTGCGTCTAGCAATTCGTTGGCCAGAATCACGCCGCGGAAACCGGATTCTGGCAATGAATCGAGCCAGCGGACCTTAACCAGGTTCTGCTCGATCTGACCGGCCAGTGTCTGTTGCTGCTGCGCACGCAGTGCTGGGCTGACTTCCACAATAAGGTACTCGGCCGGCAGGCTGTCGCGCTCAG